>ERZ777003.3154-NODE-3154-length-16762-cov-10.682349_pt1 | contig 16762 bp, 12 predicted proteins | sample MGYA00374956_ERZ777003 | MGnify/ENA primary metagenome ERZ777003 (study PRJEB29302, sample SAMN06268252) | bioreactor metagenome | isolation source: Joint BioEnergy Institute, California, USA | place: USA:Joint BioEnergy Institute, California, USA | collected... | reverse complement strand
CGCGCTTGTGGAGCTCCTCCTCCATGCGCATCAGCTTCGCCGTCTCGGCCTCGGTCAGCTTGAAGACCGGGATCCCCGTCCACATCGAGACGATGTCGGCGATCTCCTCCTCGCCGATCGACGGGCGCTCGCCGGCCTCGCCGGACTCCCACTTCTCCTCGAGCTCGCGCTTCCTCTGCGTCAGGCGACGCTCCTGGTCGCGCAGGTTCGCGGCCTTCTCGAACTCCTGCGCCTCGATCGCGGCCTCCTTGGCCCGGCGCGTGCGCTCGATCTCCTCCTCCAGCTCCCTGTAGACGGGCGGGGAGGTCATCGACTTGATGCGCATCCGCGAGGCGGCCTCGTCGATGAGGTCGATCGCCTTGTCGGGCAGGAAGCGGTCGGAGATGTAGCGGTCCGCCAGGTCGGCCGCGGCCGTCAGCGCCTCGTCGGTGATGTTGACCTTGTGGTGCTGCTCGTAGCGGTCGCGCAGCCCCTGGAGGATCTGGAACGTCTCCTCGGTCGACGGCTGGTCGACGCGGATCTGCTGGAAGCGGCGCTCCAGCGCGGAGTCCCTCTCGAGGTACTTGCGGTACTCGTCGAGCGTCGTCGCGCCGATCGTCTGCAGCTCGCCGCGCGCGAGCGCCGGCTTGAGGATCGAGGCGGCGTCGATCGCGCCCTCGGCCGCGCCGGCGCCGACGAGGTTGTGGAGCTCGTCGATGAAGAGGATGATGTCGCCCCGCTGGGTGATCTCCCTCATCACCTTCTTGAGGCGCTCCTCGAACTCGCCGCGGTACTTCGACCCGGCGACGAGCGCCGCGAGGTCGAGCGTGTAGATCTGCTTGCCCTTCAGCAGCTCCGGCACGTCGGAGTTCGTGATCCGCTGCGCCAGCCCCTCGACGACGGCCGTCTTGCCGACGCCCGGCTCGCCGATCAGGACCGGATTGTTCTTCGTGCGGCGCGAGAGGATCTGCATGATCCGCTCGATCTCGGTCTCGCGGCCGACGACCGGGTCGAGCTTGCCCTCCGCCGCGAGCTTCGTCAGGTTGCGGCCGAACTGGTCCAGCAGCTTGGACGACTTCTTGCCCTCGCCCTGCTGCCCGGCGCCCGCCGACGCACCGCTGCCGCCGCTGCCCTGACGGCGGCCCCCGGGACCCGACAGCATGCGGATGACCTCGTTGCGGATCTTCTCCGAGTCCGCGTCGAAGTCGAGCAGGATGCGCGCCGCCACGCCCTCGTTCTCGCGCACGAGGCCGAGCAGGATGTGCTCGGTGCCGATGTAGTTGTGGCCGAGGCTCAGCGCCTCGCGCAGCGCCAGCTCCAGCACCTTCTTGGCGCGCGGGGTGAACGGGATCTGGCCCGACGTGACCTCCTCGCCCGAGCCGACGATGCGCACGACCTGGGCGCGCACCCGCTCGACCGTGATGTCGAGGCTCTCGAGGACACGCGCTGCCAGGCCCTCTTCCTCCCGCAGGAGGCCGAGGAGGATGTGCTCCGTGCCGATGTAGTTGTGCTTGAGCGTCCGGGCCTCCTCTTGGGCGAGGACGACCACCTGGCGGGCTCGCTCTGTGAATCGCTCGAACATGGGTGCGACGTTCCTTCCCTACTGGGCGGTGCGGCGGGATCTTGCGGAGGGACGCGAAAGGACCCGCACACCCCAGTGATCGGCCGGTCGCGGCCTGATACTGAGGAGACGGGTTCGATCGCCGGGCATACGTCAGTCTACCAACCGGCCGACTCCGTACCCCGACGTCGCGGCTCGCTGCCATCGAGCGTAGCGTGCCCGCGCGGAGCCGCCTCGGACCGCGGCGCGGTCGGCGCATCGCCCCTCGCCGCACCCCGCGGTCCGACCGCCGCCGGCGGCCGGGCGGCCGCCGCTGCCGCGGGCCGGGACGCCCGCCGCCGCCTCGCGCCCGGGCGGCCCTCAGTCCCGCATCGCCGGGAACAGGACGACCTCGCGGATCGACCTGCGCCCGGTCAGCACCATCACGAGCCGGTCGACCCCGATGCCGACGCCGCCGGTCGGCGGCATCCCCTGCTCGAGCGCCATCAGGAACGCCTCGTCGTAGGGCTGGGCCTCCTCGTCGCCGGCGGCCGCGTCGCGGCGCTGCTGCTCGAAGCGGGCGCGCTGCTCGTCGGGGTCGTTGAGCTCCGTGAACGCGTTCGCGATCTCCATCCCGGCGACGTAGGCCTCGAACCGCTCGACGAGCCGCTCGTCGTCGCGGTGGCGCTTGGCGAACGGCGACAGCTCGACCGGGTAGTCGAGCAGGAACGTCGGCTGCACGAGCGTCGGCTCGACGTGCTTGGTGACGAGCTCGTCGACGAGCTGGGCCCACGTGTCGTCGGGCGGGACCGCCATCCCCCGCTGCGCCATCGCGGCCGCGAGCGCGTCGCGGTCGCGCAGGGCGAGGATGTCGATGCCGGTGCGGTCGCGGATCGCGTCGACGAGCCGCTCGCGCCGCCACGGCGGCGAGAAGTCGAGCTCGCCCGCGTAGCCGGCGGCCGCCGCGGCCGCGGCGACGAGCCGCTCGGTCCGCCGCGCGACGTCCTCGTAGTCGGCGTAGGCCTCGTAGAGCTCGAGCATCGTGAACTCGGGGTTGTGCTTGTGCGACACCCCCTCGTTGCGGAAGTCCTTGCCGAGCTCGTAGACGCGCTCGAGCCCGCCGACGATCAGCCGCTTGAGGTACAGCTCCGTCGCGATCCGCAGGTAGAGCGTGCGGTCGAGCGCGTTGTGGTGGGTCGTGAACGGCCGCGCCGCCGCGCCGCCGTAGAGCGGCTGCAGCACCGGCGTCTCGACCTCGATGAAGCCGTCGTCGTCGAGCGCGCGCCGCAGCGCGGCGATGATCCGCGCGCGCGCGACGAACAGCCTCCGCGTCTCCTCGGAGGACATGAGGTCCAGCTCGCGGCGGCGGTAGCGCGTCTCGACGTCCTGCACCCCGTGGTGCTTCTCGGGCGGCGGCCGCAGCGACTTCGCCAGCAGCGTCCAGTCGTCGACGCGCAGCGACAGCTCGCCCCGGCGCGAGCGGAACACGGTGCCGTCGACGCCGATCAGGTCGCCGAGGTCGAGCCCGACGAGGCGGTCGAAGGCGTCGCGGCCGAGCACGTCGACGCGGGCGTGCAGCTGGATGCGGCCGGAGCGGTCGACGAGGTCGAGGAAGGCGGCCTTGCCCTGCCCGCGGCGGGCGGCCAGCCGGCCGGCGACGCGGACCTGGACGTCGGTCTCCTCGCCGGCGGCGAGCGGCTCGTGGGCGGCGCGCACGTCGCCGATCGGCACGACCCCGTCGTAGTCGTGCGGGAACGGCTCGATCCCCTCGGCGCGCAGCCGCTCGAGCTTGCGGCGGCGCGCCGCGAGCAGCTCGGGCAGCTCGTCGGGGCCGGCGGTCGGCTGGTCGTCGGCGGCGGCCGTCACGGCAGCGCCCCGCCTAGGAGAGGCCGACCTCGATCCGGTCGATCCTCAGCTCGCGCTCGCTGCCGTTGGGCAGCTGCACGGCGACCGTCTCGCCCCTCTTGCGGCCCATCAGCGCCTTGCCGACCGGCGACTCGTTCGAGAGCTTGCGCTCCGCCGGGTTGGCCTCGGACGAGCCGACGATCGTGTACACGTCCCTCCTGCCGCTCCTGACGTCGGTCACGTGGACGGCGGCCCCGATCCCGACGACGTCCCTCGCGACGCTCCTGGAGTCGATCACCGTCGCGGCGCGCAGCTTCTCCTCCAGCTGGGCGATCTTGGCCTCGAGCATCGCCTGCTCGTTCTTGGCGTCGTCGTACTCGGCGTTCTCGGAGATGTCGCCGAACTCGCGGGCCTCCTTGATCCGCGCGGCGACCTCGCGGCGCTTCTCGGTCGACAGGTACTCCAGCTCCGACTTCAGCTTGCTGAGACCGTCCGGCGTGAGGATGACGTCCTTGGGCATAGGCTTGACCTTGCAGTGCGGATTGTTCGAGGCCGTCGCGCCGGGATAACGAAAAACCCGCACGAGGCGGGGTTTCCAGTGCGCGACTCGACGCGGCGCGCGAGTATAGCGGAGGATGGCGCCGCAGCCGAAGCGCCGGCGGCGCGGCGCGGTTCCCGGCCGGACGGCGACGATCCGGAAAGCGGTCAGGCGGCGGCCAGCGCGCCGATCCCGAGCGCGGCGCGCGCCTCGGCGATCGTCGCCGCCCGCTGCAGCGCGTCCTGCAGCGCCTTGCCCTCGCCGAGCCGCTCGACGTACCAGGGGTAGAACTTGCGCAGGTAGCGCGCCGCGCGCCCCTCGCCGAGGTGCTCGACGGCCCGCTCGATCACCCAGTCGAGCTCGGCGAGGATCTCCGCGCGCGTCGGCTCCTCGTCGCGCCTGCCGAGCACCTGCTCGAACAGCCACGGGTTGCCGAGCGACCCGCGCGCGAGCAGGACCGCCGCCGCGCCCGTGTGCTCGAACACCGCCCTGATGTGGTCGGGCCGGCGCAGCCCGCCCGAGACGAGCACCGGCACCGGCAGCTCCTCCACGAGCCGCTTCGCGAGGTCGTAGTCGGGCCTGCCCCTGTGCTGCTGGGAGGCGTGGCGCGGGTGGATCGACAGGCCGGCGATGCCGGCCTCCTCGACGAGCCGGTAGGCGAGCTCGATCCCGTGGCGGTCGCCGGGGCGCAGGCCCGGGCGGAGCTTGACCGTGACCGGCAGGCCGCTGCCCTCGCGGGCGGCGCGCGCGAGCTCGACCGCCCGCGCCGGGTCCCTCACGAGCGCGGCGCCGGCGCCGGTCTTGCAGACCTTCGGGACCGGGCAGCCCATGTTGAGGTCGATCCAGTCGACGCCGGTGCGGGCCGCCGTCGCGGCGGCCGACCGCATGATCTCGGGGTCGTTGCCGAACAGCTGGAGCGCGACCGGCCCGTGCGCCCGCTCCTCCGGGTGGACGCGCAGCAGCTCGCGGCACGTCTTCTCGTTGCCGTAGTGGATCGCGTGGCTGGAGACCATCTCCGAGAAGGCCAGCCCGGCGCCGTGGCGCTTCGCCTGCAGGCGCACGAACCAGTTGCCGATCCCGGCCAGCGGCGCGAGCGCGACGCGGTTGGGGATCTCCACCCCGCCGAGGGTCCAGCTGTCGGTGAGCGCGCGCGCCATCGCGCGTCGATGGTAGCGGCGGGCGGGCGCGGCCCCGCGGCTCGCGGGCGGGCGGCCCGCCGCTCGCGCGCGGCCGGCGCCGGCCGACCGCGGGCGCGCCGCCGCGGCCCCGGCGGCTCAGCCGCTGTTGCGCCGGTGCAGCAGCCGCAGCCCCTTGAGCGTGAGCAGGTCGTCGACCTCGTCGATCTGCTCGGTGAAGGGGACGATCGCGCCCGCCAGCCCGCCGGTCGCGATCGTCGCCGTCTCGGGGCCGAGCTCGTCGCGCAGGCGGCGGACGATCGCGTCGACGAGGCCGGCGAAGCCGTAGATGACGCCGGAGCGGATCCCGTCGACCGTCGTCTTGCCGATCAGCGCGCGCGGCTCGACGAGGTCGATCTTCGGCAGCGCCGCCGCCCGCTCGGTCAGCGCCTCGATCGAGATCTCGATGCCGGGCGCGATGATGCCGCCGAGGTACTCGCCGCCGGCCGACACCGGGTCGAACGTGATCGCGGTGCCGAAGTCGACCACGACGCAGGCGTCGCCGATGTGGTGGAAGGCCGCGACGGCGTTGACGAGCCGGTCGGCGCCGATCTCCCTCGGGTTCTCGTAGCGGATCGGCATGCCGGTGCGGATCCCCGGGCCGACGACGAGCGTCGCGTGGCCGAGGTAGCGCTCGCCGACCTGGCGCCACTCCGCGCCCAGCTGCGGGACCGTCGAGGAGACGATCGAGCCGTCGATGTCGTCGAAGCTCAGCCCGCGCAGCGCGAGCAGGTTCGCGAGCATGGCGCCGAGCTCGTCGGCGGTCGAGTCGCGCACCGTCGCGAAGCGCCAGTGCTGGGTCAGCTCGGCGCCGTCGAACGTGCCGAAGTGGGTCTGGGTGTTGCCGACGTCGATGACGAGCAGCATGGCGGGCGCCAACTTACCGCGTGGACGGCGTGGACGCCGCTGAAGCGGCGTCCATTGCAAGTTCGGCATGCGCCGAACTTGCGGCCCGGGTCGGCACATTGCTAGTTCGGCATGCGCCGAACTTGCGGCCCGGGTCGGCACATTGCTAGTTCGGCATGCGCCGAACTTGCGGTCCGGGTCGACCCATTGCTAGTTCGGCATGCGCCGAACTTGCGGCCCGGGTCGGCACGTGGCGCGTGCGGAAGCGCGACGTCCGTCGATCTCGACGAACTGCAGCCGCGCATGCGGCGTCCACGTAGGCTGGCGCCATGGCACACAAGCTCTACGCGATCCACGGGTCGCACCCGTGCGCGACCGCCGAGCGGGCGCTGCAGCTCGCCGGCCTGCCGTACCGCGTCGTCGAGCTGCCGCCCGGGCTCCACGTGGCAGCGCAGTGGCTGCGCTTCCGGCGCCGCACCGTGCCGGCGCTCGTGCTCGGCAGCGGCGAGGCGATCGTCGGCTCGCGCGCGATCGTCCACCGGCTCCACGAGCTCGCGCCCGACGCCGGCCTGCTGCCGGACGACCCGGCCGCGCGCGAGCGCGTGCTGACCGCCGAGCGGTGGGGCGACGAGGTGCTCCAGGCCGTCGTCCGCCGCCTCTTCTGGGTCGGGATGGCGCGCGCCCCGCGGGCGGCCGACCGCTACGCGGAGGGCTCGCGGCTCCCGCTGCCGCCGATCGCGCGTCGCGCCGCGCTGCCGTTCGTGCGACGCCAGCTCGGCTGGCTCAACGGCGCCACCCCCGCCGCCGCGCGCGCCGACATCGCGGCGCTGCCGGCCCAGCTGGACGCGATCGACGGCTGGATCGCCGACGGCGTGATCGGCGGCCCGCGGCCGAACGCGGCCGACCTCCAGCTCGCCAGCAGCCTGCGGATGCTCGCGACGTTCGCCGACGTGCGCCCGCTGCTCGACGGCCGGCCCTGCGACGCGCTCGCGCGCCGGGTGTTCCCCGACTACCCGGGCGCGCTGCCGGCCGGCGCGCTCGGGCCCGAGCTGGCGGCCGCCGCCGCCTGAGCGCGGTCGGCGCGATCGACCTGCCGCCGGCCGATCGTGCCGTCCGCTACCGCGCCGCCCGGCGGACGGCCGCGCCGGGGCGAGGCGCGGCGGTGCGCCGGCGGTCGGTCCTGCGCGAGGCCGCCGATTGGCGCCTGCCGGCGCCGCGGCAGCCGACCGTCCGCAGCGGCTGGCGGACGCGCACGACCCGGCCGCTCTGCGCGCGGTAGACGACCTCGGCGCGCTGGCGGCGCGCCCTCGCCGTGCAGGCGTCCGCCACGAACCCGACCGTGCCGCGCCTGCCGGCGACGAGCCGCAGCGTGAAGCGGTCGACCGGGACGTCGGGGATCGTGTCGAACGTCGTGCGCAAGCGCAGGCTCCTCGACACGGCCACCCTGCCGGTCAGCTCGACGGCCACGCCCGCCGCGCGGCCCTGTCCGCGCAAGGCGACCATCAAGTCGGGCAGCCTGCGGGCGGGGTTGTCGACGAAGTACGCCTCGCCGCGCAGCGGATCGCGCAGCAGCGGCGTCTGCGCGACGGCCGCGCCGACCTGCTGGCATCTCGCCGCGCCGGCCCGGAACTCCGCGAGGCTGCACGCCTCCCGGATCACCCTCAGGCGCGCGTTGAGGTTGGGCGGCAGCGTCACGCGCACCGAGCCGTTGTTGGCCTGGCCCGGCGTCATCCGCAGCGTCACCGCCAGCGGCGTCGTCAGCCCGCCGCGGGTCCGTCCCCTGCCACCGACGCGGATCGCCATCCTGGGCCTGAACGGCAGCGCCGCGCAGCCGCCGAGCTGGAAGCGGGAGGCGACCGGCGCGACGGCCCCGGACAGCGAGGAGATCGCGCCGCCGACCTGCGTCGGCGCGCAGCTGGTCGGGTTGACCATGAACCTCGGCCGGTCGATCGCGACCGTCACCTCGCGCAGCTGCAGCGGGATGCCGGCGAGGATCGAGGGCATCGGGTCGGCGACGATGCGCAGCGCCGTCGTCGTGCGGTCGACGAACACGGCCGCCCGCACCACCACGACGCCGAGATCGAGCGGCCCGGCGATCGCCGGCACGACGATCGACAGCCCGAACGGGGCGCCCCCGTACGGCCCGGTCATGTAGACGCGGCCGGGCAGCTGGAACGGCAGCGGGCCGGGGCCGGCGGCCGCCAGCACGGTGCCGATCCGCGCGCCCTCGTCGCATGCGCCGGCCGCCGCCTGCGCGTCGGCGCAGAGCGCCGCGAGGTCGCCGAGGCGCGCCAGCAGCCCTTCGGGCAGGTCGACGGCGACCGCCCGCAGCAGCTGGTCGGCGTCGTCGCGCCCGAACGTCAGCGTGAACGGCGAGTCGGCGCCGCCGGCCGGATTGACCGCCCCGGCGACGAACCGCGGCGAGAACGGCCGCGGCGGGCAGGGGGCGCCGTGGCCGTCGTGGCTCACGACGAAGCGGCTCGACGCCTCGGCGACCTGGCCGGCGACCGAGGTCAGCGTCGCCGTCGTCGTCGCCGGCCCGCAGTCGCGCGGGTTGGCCAGCGGCGCCAGCGGCCCGGTCGCGAACGACAGCGTGATGCGGCTGAACGGCAGCTGGGGGGTGTCGTCGAACCGCGCCGTCAGCTGGCCGGTCGCCGGATCGGCGACGACCCTGCCGAGCAGCTTGACGCGCACGCCGGCGCCCTCGAGCTCGAGGAGCAGGCGCAGCATCTCGCCCGAGCGGGGGTCGCTGCCGAGCGGCTGCCCGAGCCAGATCGCGCCGTCCATCGGGTCGGCGAGCAGCGGCGTGTCGAGCCGGACCGTGCCGATCTTCGACGCGTCGGCGCAGCGCGCCGGCGTCGGCGCGCGCAGGTCGAACTGCGCGTCCGCGCACCCCTCCAGCCGGTTCGCCGAGCCCGGTGCGATCACGACGCCTCGGGGCATCTGGACCACCGCGTCGCGCACCGCGGGCGTCGCGAGCAGGTCGGGGCTCGCCGTCTGCGGGACGTCGACGGCGACGCGGTAGCCGGCCGGCGCGCCGGCCCTCGCGGTGTCGACCCTGACCTCGATCGAGGGCCGGAACGCGAGCCGGTCGCAGCCGTCGATCCGCGCGAACATCGTCGGCGCGGCCGTCAGGACGCGCCCGGGCTCCTGCCATGAGGTGATGCGCAGCTGCGCCTGCTGCGGCACGTCGGTGCAGCGCGTCGGCAGCGTCAGGAACGGCTTCGGCTCGACGCCGCTGGGCCCGCCGCGGGCGCCGTCGTGCCGCGGATCGGCGGGCACGCCCCACAAGGTGAGCCGCACCGCGTTCACCGGCAGCCCCTGCGGCAGGTCCCGCAAGGTCACGCGCAGGCCGTAGTCGCCGCCGGTGCGGACGCTCACCGTCAGGTGGATCGGCACGAGGCCGGCGCCGAAGAAGGCGAAGCGCGCCGGCTCGCCCCGCGAGGGCCGGATGTTGTAGACGGGCGCCCCGAAGAAGCCGAAGCCGAAGTCGATGTCGGCCCAGCCGACCTGCGAGCTGGCGGGGCAGAGGCCGCTGTTGCGGTTGAACGCCTCCTGCGAGCACGCGGGCACCGCGGTGGGGTCGCCGACGAAGCCGGCCGGCAGGTCGACGACGACGTCCTTCATGTTGCCGCCGGGGATGAGCGCCCCGAAGTCGTCGGGGTACGGGCTCGCGTCGCTGTCGAACGCGAACGTCGTCGTCACCATGAAGGGATGGGAGCCGGCCTGCGTGGCGCGATCGTCCGGGTTGGCGTGGTTGGGATCGGACGGGTCGCTCGAGTCGGCGGCGATGACGTCGACCGAGTCGGGCACGAGCGTCAGCTGCGCGTCGGCGGCGGCCGAGCCGAGCGCGAGCGCGAGCGCCGCCAGCGCGGCGATCCACACCGCGGGACGACCGCCGTCGGCACGCCGGCCGGGCCGTCCCGCCCGCCGCCGTTCGCCCCGCCCGGCGCGGGAGCACCTGGTCATCGCGCGTCCCTCCCTTCGGTCGTCCTGCCCGGGGCGCCGCGCCGCCGCGGCCCGGTGCGGCGCCTCGCCGGGTCCTCCCGCACGAGCGTCAGGCGCACCCGCCGCGGTCCGTCCTCGGCGGCCGCGAAGCGCACCGCGATCGCGATCCGCAGCCGGCCGTGGCGGCGCAGGTGGGCCCGCGCCCGGGGCGCGAGCCGCAGCGGCAGCCGCACCGTGCCGCCGCGCCGCGCGACGCGCCGCGCCCGGGCGACGAGCGCCGCGCGCCGGCCGATGCGCGCCCGCACCCGCGCCTCGACGGCGCCCGGCTCCGAGACGCGCACGCGCAGGACCACGCGGCCCCGCCGCGCGAGCTGCCGGCGCTGCGCGGCCGTCAGCGGACGCACGGCGAAGACCGCCGCGCGCACGACGTCGGCGTCCGCGAGGTCGCCCGGCCCGGAGAACACGGCGCTGCCCGGCACCGGCTGCGCCGGCGGGGGCGTCGGCGCGCCGCGGCAGTCCGCCGGCGGGCACGGGTCCCTCCTCCCGTCGACGGGGAAGCCGCCGCCGATGCGGGCGTCGTAGATGTCGTAGGAGTCGTCGCCGTCGGCCGGGCTGAGCGGCTGCGTCGTGGCGAAGAAGATGTCGCGCCCGTCGGCGCTCATCTCGTGGACGTAGTCGTCGGTCGGGCTCGTGCCGGTCGAGATCAGCCCGACCTGGCCGCCCTCGTGGACGTAGACCTTCGCGTGGCCGTTGTCCGCCCCCGGGACGAGCGGGTCGGGCGAGGCGAAGACGACCCGACGCCCGTCGTCGGTGATCGCACGCGCGGCGTGCGAGGGATCGCCGCTGGCGCCGTAGCCGGAGCTCTGGAACGAGGCGTCGCCGATCGGCGGCCGGCCGTCCGACCGGCAGGAGAGGCAGGTCGGCGCCCCGTCCCCGACCGTCCAGCGGTAGATCTGGGTGCGCGGCGTGCCGCCCGCATCGCGGTTGTCGAACCCGGGCAGCGTGGCGCTCGTCTCGAACGCGACGTGGCGCCCGTCCGGCGTGGCGTGGAGCGTGCGGCCGCGGCGGGGCAGCGTGATCGGCGCGATGAACGTCGTCCTGCCGTCGCGCCAGTGGTAGAGGTTGCTCTCGCCGGCCGTCGCGCCGGGGGCGAGCGCCCCGTCGGCGACGAAGTAGACGGTCTCGCCATCGTCGGAGACGGCCATCACGCCGCGGACGCGCGCGTCGGCCACCGGGGTGACGTCCGTCAGCCGGTCGGCGTCGACCTCGTAGCGGTAGAGGTCGTTGCTCGCGTCCGTCTCGCCGCAGCTGTTGAGGCTCGCGCCGCCGTGCGCGAGCGCGTCGGCGGTCAGGCGCTCGCAGCTCCTGAAGTAGGCGACCGAGCCGTCCCGCGCGGCGCCCTCGAACAGCGGCGTCTGGGGGCCGGCGGGATCGGAGACGCCCGGCTGCGGCGCGGAGACCTCCTGCGTCGGCCGGCCGTCGATCTTGACGTAGAGCCTGGCGCCCACGCCCCCGCTCGGCGGCAGCGGGGCGTGGAAGAAGACCCGCGACGCGTCGGCGGAGACGGCTCCGGCGACGGTGCCCCCGAGCGCGGCCCCCGGTCTCGTCGCGCCCAAGGTCCAGCTGTCGGCGCCGGCGGCCGAGCCTGCCGCGATCCTCCCGTCGGGCAGCACGCCGACCGGCCTGATCTCGCCGCCGCGCCACTCGTACAGGTTCCCGCCCGCGACATCGGAGCCCGGCGTGTCGTCGGTCAGGCTCGCCGGCGCGAAGAAGACGACGCGCTCGAAGCCGGGCGAGGCGCCGACGACGTACGGGAAGTACGCGAACGGCGGCAGGCCGGTCGGCCTCGTCGCCGTCAGCAGCGTCAGCGCGCCGCCGCGGTCGCGCAGGTAGAGGTTGGGGACCGGCGGCGCCCCCGCCGTCAACGGCATGCGCGACATCAGCAGCGCCTGCGAGAGGTCCGGCGACAGCGTCGTGAGCTGATCCCAGAAGGGGGGCGCCGTCTCGGTCGCCGCCGGCGTGATGGCGGTGCTGACCCAGCCGGCGTCGGTCCGTCGCGCGATGTTCACGTTGCCGATCGGCGACGCCTCGGCGCCGGGGATCGCCGCGTTGGTCAAGTACTGCAGCGCGTTGCCGTCCGCCGTCGCCCGATCGGCGGAGAAGCGGTAGACCTCGCCGCCGTTCTTGTCCACGGGCGAGACGAGCTCGTAGGCCCGCGCCGGCAACTGGGCGCCGGCACCGCCCGGCCAGGCGACGCAGGCCGCGCCGACGAGGCCGAGGGCGACGCCGGCCCGGCCCCGCCAGCGCGCGTGCGCACGTGCTCGCCGCGCCGCGCGGTGCACGAGACGCGGCCGAGCCGGCCCCGTGCACGATCTCCTGCGCATCATCCTCCCTCCTCCGCCGACGGCGCCTACTCGGCGAACCTCCGGTCGCCGAGCGCGAACTCGCCGATCTGGCGCGCCTCGTTGGCGCCAGCGGCGGCGGGCAGCCCCTCCTTGAGGTTGACGACCGGATCGATCGCCCACGAGAAGAGCAGCCCGCCGCAGCCGTCGGCGGCCGGGGCGGCGAAGGCGTTGTCGACGAGCTCGAAGCCCCTGCTGCGGATCAGCTGGCCGGCGTGCTCGAACGTCACGTCGCCGGGGTTGCCGGTGATCGGCCTCGCCGGCGGCGGCGGCGACGTCGTGCCCGCCGTCAGCCGCAGCACGATCGGCTGCCTCCTGGAGCCGATGCGGCACGACGGCCCGAGGAACGGGTTGCTCAGCGTGACGCGCAGCGGCAGCGTGATCGCCGGCCCCTCGAGGTTGGCGAAGTTGTTGAAGCTGAAGCCGACCGGGCCGACGAGCTCCGCCGTCGCGGTGACCTCGTTGAACAGGTCGATCGCCTCCTGCAGGACGCCCCGTATCGGCTGCGGCACCCAGGCCGGCGGCGCGAGCCCGAGCAGCCCGCCCGGGACGACCAGGGGCGTCCTCGACAGCGTCTGCCCGTTGGCGGCCTCGACGAACTCGGTCTCGCCCGTCTCGGGGTCGGTGATGACCCCGCCCTGCAGCGTGATCGTCCGGTCGACCGGCACCGTCGCGTTGCCGATCTTGAACTGGCCGCCGGTGATCCTGGCGATGAAGCACGAGCCGACGGCGGGATTGGCGAGCGGGCACTGGCTGAAGTCCGGCTCGCCTTGCGCGCCGGCGGCCCCCGGCGCCGCCGCCGTCGCCGCGAGCGCCGCGGCGACGGCCGCCGCGACCGCCCGCGCCCGTCGAATGCGCCGTCGAATCCGTCGATCCTGCGTGATCACATCCTCCTCCTCCGTCGTCGATGCGCCGCCGCCCGCACGGCGGCCCGCGTCCGTCGCGGCGCCGGATCCGGGCGCGCGCGACCCGGACCCGGCTGCGGCGCGGCGGTGGCCGTCGGCCAGCCGCTACGGCGCGACGTAGACGCCCCTCGCGTAGACCTCGCCGTCGTAGACGGCCGGCTGGGTCCTGTCGACGCCGAGGCAGACGCCGCTGGTCGAGAACGGCACCGAGATCGTGCTGCCCCTCGGGTTGATGAAGGTGCCGGCCGGCGGGCTGCCCGCATCGTTGACGCCGGCGCCCGCGACGGTCGTCCCGGGGGCGATGTCGATCACGCAGCTCAGGCCGGCGATCGTGATCGTCACGCCGCTGTTGATCCTGACCGTGCCGCTGTAGGCGGGCAGCGCGCCGCCGGTGACCCTGAGCGTCCAGGTGCCGGGCGTCGTGACGGTCGCGTTGCGGACCCCGCCGCCGATGTTCGACGTGCAGCCCGTGTACGAGGGCGTGACGTCGACGGCGTCGGTCGCCGGCGAGCTCGTCCTGCCGGTGAAGCTCGTGGTCGTGCACGTGACCGTCGGACCGTTGCCGTTGTTGGTCGTGAAGACGGCCGGCTCGGTCCCGCTGCCGGTGAAGGCCGTGCCCGGCGGCTCGATCGTGAACGCCGACGCCGGGGCCGACGCGACCGCGCCGATCGCGCCGGCGGCGAGCGCGGCGGCCAGCGCCGCCCGCAGGCCGCGATCCCGCTTGACGTGCATTCGTCTCACCCCTCCCTCATGGTCCGATGTCGCGCCCGCGAGCCAGGCCGCGGACGCCCGACAACCGGTGGAGCCCCGCCCACAAGTTCCATAATTCGGTGCATCGAGATACCTACCGGAGGTTTCTTGCCCGCGTCAAGGCCGCGGCGCGGCGATCGACCGCCTGCGGACATCTCGCGGACCCGGTCGCACGGGCGCGATGCGCCGGCCGCGGCGCCGGCGCGCCGCCGCCGGCGCCTTGCCGCTCAGCCGACGAGCGGCGGCCCCGCGCGCCGCACCGCCTGCTCGCCGTCGGGCAGCGCGGCGAGCGCGTCCGCCAGGCGGCGGCCGTCGGGCGTGGCGAGCTCGGGGTCGAGCTCGAGCAGCGGGACGAGCACGAAGCGGCGCGAGGTGACCTCGCGGTGCGGGAGGCGCAGCCGCGCGGAGGCGTACTCGAGCTTCCCGAGCAGCAGCAGGTCGACGTCGATCGGCCGCGGCCCGTGGCGGACGTAGCCGTCCTCGCCGGCGAGCACGCGGCCGAGCTCGCGCTCCACCGCCTTGCACGCGTCCAGCAGCTCCTCGGGCCCGTGCGCGGTCGCGACCCGCAGGCAGGCGTTGAGGAAGTCGGGCTGGTCGAGCACCTCCCCGACCGGCTCGGTCAGGTACGTCGAGGAGGAGGCGAGCACGCGCACGCCGTGGCGCGGCAGCGCGGCGACCGCCGCCTCCAGGTTCGCGCGCGGGTCGCCGACGTTGGAGCCGAGCCCCAGGTAGCCGATCCGCTCCACGGCGCCCCCCTACGCGTCGGCCTCGCGGAAGACCTCGACCGACACCTCGTCGACGGGCAGCGGGATCGGCGGCTCCGGCTTGGCCGCCTTGACCCACACCGTCTCGGCGTCGTACTGGTCCAGCAGCCGGTCGGCGATCGCGGCGCAGAGCCGCTCCAGCGTCTTGTACGAGCGCTGCTGGGCGACGAGCGCGACGACCTGGCAGACCTCGCCGTAGTCGATCGTGTCCTCGATCCGGTCGGTGATCGTCGCGTCGCAGTCGCCGAGCTCGAGCCTCAGGTCGATCACGAGCCGCTGGCCGACCTCGCGCTCGGCCTCGCTGACGCCGTGGTGGGTGTAGAGCGACAGGCCGGCGACCTCGATCGTGACGACCGGGTCCGACGGCTCGTCGTCGTCGAGCTCGTCGAGCTCGTCCTCGAAGTCGTCGTCGCGGTCGCTCATCGCCGCGCCACCGTAGCAGCCGCCACCCTCAGCGCGTCGGCCAGCGGCGCGACCTCGTGGACGCGGAAGATCGTCGCGCCGCGCAGGAACGCCATCAGGTTGGCCGCGATCGTCGCCGGCCCGCGCTCGCCGACGGGGCGGCCGGTGAGCCTGCCGAGGAAGCCCTTGCGCGAGACGCCGATCAGGACCGGGCGGCCGAGCGCGACGAGCTCGTCGAGCCGGCGCAGCAGCTCGAGGTTGTGCTCGACCGTCTTGCCGAAGCCGATCCCGGGGTCGAGGTGGATCCGCTCCTCCGGCACGCCCTCGGCGACGGCGAACGCGAGCCGCGCCTCCAGGAACGCCTTCACCTCCGAGACGACGTCGTCGTAGCGGGGGTCGTCCTGCATCGTGCGCGGCTCGCCGCGCATGTGGACGAGGCAGCAGTCGAGCCCGCGCTCGGCGACGAACGCCGCCATCTCCGGGTCGCGCCGGAAGGCGGTCACGTCGTTGACGTACGTCGCGCCCGCGTCGACGGCGGCGCGCGCGACGGCGAGCTTGGCGGTGTCGATCGACAGCTGGGCGTCCACGCCGGCGGCGGCGAGCCCCTCGAGCACGGGCACGACCCGCCGCAGCTCCTCCCGCTCGGGGACCGGCTCCGAGCCGGGCCGGGTCGACTCGCCGCCGACGTCGAGGATCGCCGCCCCCTCGGCCGCGAGCCTGAGGCCGTGGGCGACCGCGGCGGCGGGGTCGAGGAACCGCCCGCCGTCGGAGAACGAGTCGGGCGTCGCGTTGACGATCCCCATGATGCGCACCGGCGCCGGCACGCCTGCATCGTGGCACGTCGCGACGCGGCGCGGAGCCGCCGCGCCGGTCAGGCCAGCTCGGGCTTCTCGGGCAGCTCGAGGCCGCGCGCCTCGGCGGCGCCGCCGGCGAGGCCGGGCCGCGGCAGCGGCCGCGGCGCCTCGCGGCCGCGCTCCTTCTCGGCCGGCGGGACCGGCACCTCGGGCGGCGGCGGGGCCTCGGCGCCGAAGACCTCCTCCTCGGTCGCCCCGTCCAGCAGCGCCTCGAACTGGTGCTTCTCGAGCGTCTCGCGCTTGATGAGGATCTCGGAGATGTACTCGAGCCTCTCGCGGTGCTCGGAGAGGATGTCCTTGGCCGCCTGGTGGGCGGTCTCGACGATGCGGCGGATCTCGTCGTCGATCTCGCGCGCGATCTCGTCCGAGTAGTCCGGCTCGGTCGAGAACTCGCGGCCCAGGAACGGCTGGCTGTGGTCGTGGCCGAAGACGCGCGGGCCGAGCTTCTCGGACATCCCGTAGCGCATGACCATCTGCTTGGCCATCTGAGTGACCTTCTCGAGGTCGTTGGAGGCGCCGGTGGTGATCTCGCCGAAGACGATCTCCTCCGCCGCGCGGCCGCCGAGCGTCATCGCCATGCTGTCGAGCAGCTCGGCCTTGGTGGTGAGGAACTTGTCCTCCTGCGGCATCGAGATCGTGTAGCCGAGCGCCTGGCCGCGGCCGACGATCGAGATCTTGTGGACCGGGTCGGCGTGCTCGAGGTAGTGGCCGACGATCGCGTGGCCCATCTCGTGGTAGGCGGTGATGCGCCGCTCCTGGTCGCTCATCACCCGGGTCTTCTTCTCCGGGCCGGCGATCACGCGCATGATCCCCT
>ERZ777003.3153-NODE-3153-length-16763-cov-5.909923_pt1 | contig 16763 bp, 12 predicted proteins | sample MGYA00374956_ERZ777003 | MGnify/ENA primary metagenome ERZ777003 (study PRJEB29302, sample SAMN06268252) | bioreactor metagenome | isolation source: Joint BioEnergy Institute, California, USA | place: USA:Joint BioEnergy Institute, California, USA | collected... | reverse complement strand
AGACTGCGATGTACATCCTACCGTCCTCCTTCGTTGAGCAACCCCTTCAACAGTACTTCGAGAAACAGTTCCGTTATTTCCTGCGGCGACATGCGGCCCGCGGAGGAGTACCACTGGGAGAGCCAGTTGCACGCGCCAAGGATTAACAGGCCGGCCACCGCCGGATCGACAGCCTTGAACTCGCCCGACTCCACCCCTTGACGCACGATGGCCTCGAAGCGGATCCGGTAGGCGCGGTTGGTGGCGCGCACCGCCTGGCGCAAGTGCTCGGGCAGCGACTCCACCTCCCGGAGATAAAGGGCAAACATGTCCGCATGGTCGATGATGGCCTGCAGGTGGGCGGCAATGGCCAACCGGAGCCGATCGCGCGCGCTTCCGGGACTGGCTGCAATCTCCTCGAGCCGCCGGGCATGGGCGGCGATGGTGTACTGATAAGCGGGCACCAGAAGGTCCTGCTTGGACTTGACGTAGTGGTAGAGGCTCGCCTTCCGCAATCCCATGGCGTCCGCGATGTCCTGCATGGACGTGGCGCGGTAGCCCTTCTCGCGGAACAGGCGCAGTGCGGTTTCCAGAAGCTCCTCGTAGCGGCCTCGGCCAGGCCGGCGCATGGTCAGGCCACCCCCGGCAACGTGCCTACCGACCGATTGGTAGGTGCGCGTTCAGTTTATGAGAAGTCGAAAGGATTGTCAACCGAAGGCACGAACTATAGCTTATAACAGTGACGCCGCAAATCCTTTAGGTCGCGCCGCCGCGCCCGGGCGCCGGCCGCTGGAAGGGGTGGAGCCATCGTGCAGCCTGCGCCGCGCTGGGAGACCACCGGTCCCCGCCTCTTTTTCGAGGAGGCGGAGCGCCGGCGGGACCGGATCGCGATGCGCCACAAGGTTTTCGGTCTTTGGCAGCCCATCACCTGGGGCGAGTACGCCCACAAGGTGCGGCTCAACGCCCACGGGCTGCTGGCCCTGGGGCTGAGCTACGGCGATCGGGTCGGCCTGATCGGGGAGAACCGGCCGGAGTGGCTTTACGCGGACTTGGCCATCCAGTCCGCGGGCGGCGTAACCGCGGCCATTTACGCCACCAACAGCCCGGAGCAGTGCGAGTACATCCTGGCCCACTCCGAGTCCCGGTTCTGGTTCGTGGAAAACGAGGAGCAGCTTGACAAGTTCCTGCAGATCCGGGACCGGCTGCCGCACCTGGAAAAGGTCATCGTCATGGACACCGAGGGCTTGCGGGAGTTCCATGACGAGCGCGTCATGAGCATGGCGGAGCTCGAGCGCCTCGGAGAGGCGTATGCGGCGCAGCACCCCGGGGCCCTGGAGGAGCGCCTGCGGATGGGCAAGCCCGACGACGTCGCCCTGCTCATTTACACCTCGGGCACGACGGGACCGCCCAAGGGCGCGATGCTCACCCACCGCAACTGCCTCTGGACGGCGGACGCCCTCGGCCGGGCCAATCCTATCCGGGAAGACGAGGAGACGCTGTCGTTTTTGCCCCTCTCGCATATTGCGCAGCGCATGGTGTCGGTGTACCTGCCCCTTTATTGGGGATTCACCGTCAACTTCTGCGAAAACACCGACACGGTGCTGGAAAACATGCGGGAGATCTCACCGACGCTCATCTTCGCGGTGCCGCGCATATGGGAAAAGCTGTACTCCGGCGTCGAGCTGCGGATCAAGGACGCGGATTGGTTTAAGCGAGGCGCCTACCGCGTCGCCGTCAACATCGGCCGGCGCCACGCGAGGGCCCGGCTTTTCGACGGCAATGTCCCTGCCGGTCTCAACCTGCTCTACTGGCTCGCCCGCGTCTTAGTGCTCCGCCCGCTGACGCGCCGGCTCGGCCTGGACCGGGCGCGGTTCGTCATCTCGGGCGCGGCGCCCATCAGCCCCGACGTGCTCCTGTATTTCCACAGCCTAGGCGTCCCGATCCGGGAGGTGTACGGCCAAACCGAGGGGTCCGGCCCGACGACGATTCACCACCATGACCGGATCAAGTTGGGTACCGTCGGAAAGCCGCTGCCGGGCGTCGAGGTGCGCATCGCGGAGGACGGCGAAATCCTGGTCCGGGGCGGCAACGTCTTCCCCGGCTACTTCAAGGACCCTGAAGCCACCCGAAGCACGCTCGCCGATGGCTGGCTGCATTCGGGCGACGTGGGCGAAATCGACGAGGAAGGGTTCCTGCGCATCACCGACCGCAAGAAGGACCTGTTCATCACCGCCGGCGGCAAAAACATCGCGCCCCAGTACATCGAGAACAAGCTCAAGTTCAGCCCCTACATCAACGACGCGGTCGTCGTCGGCGACGGCAAGCGCTACATCACGGCCTTGATCGTCATCGACGAGGAGAACGTCAGCAAGTGGGCCCAGGACAATAAGATCCCGTACACCACCTACACCGACTTGTCCCAAAACCCGCAAGTGCGGGAGCTGATTGAGCAAGAGGTCAACGCGGTCAACCGAACCTTGTCCAGCCCCGAACAGGTCAAGAAGTTCGCGATCCTGCCCAAGCGCCTCTACCAGGAGGACGGCGAGGTGACGCCGACCCTCAAGGTCAAGCGCAAGGCGATTATGGAGAAGTTCGCCGACATCGTCGCCGAGCTGTACGACGAAAAGCCCAAGCCCAAGGACGAGTCGACGGCGCCCGCGGCAGCCGGCTCACGGGCCGCGGGCTAGTTACCCGCGCCCGGGCCACATACGAGGTGATCCTCCGGTGACAACCCCGCAGCGCCCTTGGATTCGGCACTACCCGCCGGGCGTGCCGGCGAACCTGGAATACCGGGAAGAGTCCCTGGTCCAGCCGCTCATCCGGTCGGCGCAGGCCCATCCCGACCGGCCGGCGATGCTCTTTTTCGGCAAGCCGACCACGTACCGGGACCTCTTGGACGAGGTGCAACGAGCGGCGGGGGGCTTGGCCGCGCTTGGGGTGCGCAAGGGGGACCGGGTGGCCATCATGCTGCCCAACAGCCCCCAGTGCGTCGTCGCCTACTACGCGGTGCTCTGGCTCGGTGGCGTCGTGGTCATGGTCAATCCTCTCTACACCCCGCGTGAGCTCAAGACGCAGCTCGCCGACAGCGGCGCCCGGCACATCATCGCCCTGGACATCATGTACCCCAAGGTCGCCGAGGTTCGATCCGAAACGGCCGTCGAAAAGGTTGTCGTCACGGGACTGGCCGAGTACTTGCCCTTCCCGCTCAACCTGCTTTTTCCCATCCAGCTGCGACGGCAAGGCCAGGCGGTCAAGATCCCGGCGGCGCCCCACATCACCCGCTGGCGCGACCTGCTGGCGCACCCGCCGGCGGCTGCACCCGCCGCGGTCAACGCCAAGGAGGACCTGGCCGCCCTGCAGTATACCGGCGGCACGACCGGCGTGCCCAAAGGCGCCATGCTCACCCACTTCAACCTGTACGCCAACTGCGTCCAGATCGCGGCGTGGCTGAGCGAGTTTCAAGAAGACCCGTTCCGCGTCTTGGCCGCGCTGCCGTTCTTCCACGTCTACGGGTTGACGACGGTGCTCAACTATACCGTTTTTGGCGCCGGGACCATGATCCTTGTCCCCCGCTTTGACATCGAGCAGGTGCTCAAGCTCATCGAGCGGCACAAGCCCCATGTCTTCCCCGGCGCGCCCACGATGTACGTGGCGGTGCTCAACCATCCCCGGGCCAAGCAGGTCGACTTGAGCTCCATTGCCGCGTGCATCAGCGGTGCGGCGCCGCTTCCGGTCGAAGTTCAGACCGCGTTTGAAGAGCTGAGCGGCGGGCGCCTGGTCGAAGGCTACGGCTTGACGGAGGCGTCGCCGGTCACCCACGCGAATCCGGTGTGGGGCCACCGCAAAATCGGCAGCATCGGGGTGCCGTGGCCGGACACCGACTGCCGCATCGTCAACCCGGAAACCGGCGAGGACGTCCCGGTGGGCGAGCCCGGCGAACTGCTCATCCGCGGCCCCCAAGTCATGAAGGGCTACTGGAACAAGCCCCAGGAGACGGCTCAAACACTGCGGGACGGATGGCTGTGGACCGGCGACATCGCTCGCATGGACGAAGACGGCTACTTCTACATCGTCGACCGCAAAAAGGATCTGATCATCGCCGGCGGGTTCAACATTTACCCCCGTGAGGTCGAGGAGGTCCTGTTTGCCCACCCGGCGGTAAAGGAGGCGGCCGTCGCCGGCGTGCCAGACCCTTACCGTGGGGAGACCGTGAAGGCGTACATCGTCCTTAAAGACGGCGCCCAGGCGAGCGCCGACGACATCATCGCCCACTGCCGCCGTCACCTGGCCGCCTACAAAGTCCCCAAGCTGGTGGAGTTCCGGAGCGAACTGCCCAAGTCGCTGGTGGGCAAAGTGCTGCGCCGGGTGCTGCTTGAGGAGGAGCTGCGCAGGCAGCAAAAAGAGAAGGCGGGCTAGCCCCGGGCCGCCCTGGTCACGGGCCGTTTTGCCACCGGCGAGAGAAGGAGGATACGCATGCCCCGCAACATTCGCAAAGCCGCGGTGCTGGGCGCCGGCACCATGGGCGCTCAAATCGCGGCCCACCTGGCCAACCAAGGCATTCCGTGTTTGCTGCTGGACATCGTCCCGCCCGACGCGGGCGAGGGCGACCGCAGCCGCCTCGCGCGCACCGCGCTGGAGCGGCTTCCCAAGATCAAGCCGTCGCCCGTCTACACCCAGGACAAGTTGTCCCTCATCACCCCGGGAAACTTCGAGGACGACCTTAAGCGGGTCTCCGAAGTGGACTGGGTCATCGAGGCGGTGGTGGAGAACCTTGACGTCAAGCGGCAGCTGTGGGAAAAGGTAGCGCCGCTCCTCGCCCCGCACGCGATCGCGAGCACCAACACGTCCGGCATCCCCATCCACAAGATCGCGGAGGGCATGCCCGGCGAGTTTCGCCGCCGGTTTCTCGGCACGCACTTTTTCAACCCGCCGCGGTACTTGTACCTGCTCGAGGTGATACCAACCCCCGACACCGATCCCGACGTCGTCCGGGACATCACCGACTTCGGCGAGCGGGTGCTGGGCAAGGGCGTCGTCATCGCGAAGGACACGCCGAACTTCATCGGAAACCGGATCGGCACGTACGGGCTGATGGAAAGCGTGCGGGCCATGCTGGAAATGGGCCTGCGGCCCGACGACGTGGACGCCATCACGGGCCCGGTCATGGGCCGGCCGAAGTCGGCCACCTTCCGCACCCTCGATCTGGTCGGCCTCGACGTGGTGGCCTTTGTCGCCGGCAACCTCCGGCACGCGGCGGCGGACGACTGGGAGCGGGACGCTTTCGTCCTTCCCCCGGTTTTCGAGCAGTTGCTGGAGCGCAAGTGGCTGGGCGAAAAAACGGGCCAGGGCTTCTTTAAGCGGATCAAGCAGGACGGCAAGAGCGAGATCCTGGTGCTGGACGTCAACACCTTGGAGTACGTCCCACGCCGGCGGCTCAGCGCCCCGTCTCTCGCGGCGGTGCGAAGCATCGACGACGTGGGCAAGCGCATCAAACAGCTGGTCCAGGCAGGGGACGACGCAGGCCGCTACGCCTGGCGGGTGCTCAAGAAGACTTTGCTCTACGCCGCCCGGAAAGTCGATGAGATCGCCGACGACATCGTCAGCGTGGACCGGGCCATGCGCTGGGGCTTCGGCTGGGAGCTGGGCCCCTTTGAGGCGTGGGACGCCATCGGACTGCGGGAATCGGTTGCCCGCATGGAAAAGGAAGGCGAATCGATCCCGGACTGGGTCAGGGCACTGGCGAAGAGCGACCGGCCCGCGTTTTACCCGACCGTCGACGGCCGGCTGTGCCAAGCGTCGCCTGCAGGGGGCCACGTACCCGTGACGCCGCGGCCCCGCACCATCGCCGTGGCCGATCTCAAGGCGCAAAACCGGGTCATCCAGGCGGCGCCGGGTGCGACCCTCTACGACATCGGCGACGAGGTGGCGCTAGTCGACTTCCACTCGCCCAAGCAGGCCATCGGGACGGACCTGATGCAGATGCTGCACGTGGCCATGGACCGGGTGCGCAAAGACTTTCGCGGCCTTGTCGTCAGCAGCCACGTGTCGCCCAACTTCTGCGTCGGTGCGAACCTGGTGCTCATCCTGATGGGCGCGCAGGACGGCGAGTGGGACGAGATCGACCTCGCCATCCGCCAATTCCAGGGCGTCAACATGGCCCTCAAGTATTTCGAGAAGCCGGTCGTCGTCGCGCCTTACGGCATGACCTTGGGCGGCGGCGCCGAGCTGGCCTTCGCGGCGGACCGGGTCGTCGCGGCGGCCGAGACGTACATGGGCCTCGTTGAAGTCGGAGCAGGCGTCATCCCGGGCGGCGGCGGCTGCAAGGAAATGCTCATCCGCCTGTTGGAAGGCACGCCCGGTGCGCTGGATCCTGCGCCGTCCGGCGGCATGGCGACGCCCGTCGACCTGCAGCCGCTGGTCAACCGGGCCTTCGAGACTATCGGCATGGCCAAGGTGTCCACCAGCGGACCCGAGGCCCAGCAGCTGCGCTACTTGCGGGCCACCGACGTCATCGTGGCCAACCGCGACCACGTGTGGCATGAGGCCAAGCAGGCCGTGCTCGCCCTGGACGCGGCGGGCTACCGCCCGCCGGCCCGCCCCGCCATCCCCGTGGTCGGGCCCGACGGCCGGGCGGTGCTCGAGCTCGGAGCGCAGCAGCTGCTCTGGTCCGGCTACGCCACCGAGCACGACGTCTACATCGCCCGAAAGCTGGCCTACGTCCTGAGCGGCGGCGACGTGGCGGCGGGCACCCGCGTCAGCGAGGAGTATTTGCTGGACCTGGAGCGGGAGGCGTTCTTGAGCCTCTGCGGCCATCCCAAGAGCCAGGCCCGGATGCAGCACATCCTGGCCACCGGCAAACCGCTGCGCAACTAGCGCGTAAGGAGTGATGCACGGTGCGCGATGCCGTGATCGTGGCGGGCGTGCGCACGCCCATCGGCAAATCCCACAAGGGCACCCTCAAGGACGTCCGCCCGGACGACTTGGCGGCGCTCGTGATCCGCGAAGCCATCCACCGGGCTCCTGGCGTCAGCCCGGACATGATCGACGACATCATCCTCGGCTGTGCCATGCCCGAAGGCGAGCAAGGGCTCAACATCGCCCGCATCGCCGCCATCCGGGCGGGACTGCCCCCGTCGGTGCCCGGCTTCACCATCAACCGCTTTTGCTCGTCGGGCCTGCAGGCCATCGCCCTAGCCGCCGAGCGGATCATGCTCGGCCACGCGGAGGTCATCCTGGCGGGGGGCGTTGAGAGCATGAGCCGGGTGCCGATGACCGGTTTCCGCCTATCCCCCAACCCGGAGCTGGTCCGCACCGCGCCCCAAGTGTACATGGGCATGGGCCTCACGGCCGAGGAGGTGGCCGCCCGGTACAACGTCAGCCGCGAGCGGCAGGACGCGTTTGCCTTGGAGAGCCACCGGAGGGCCGCGGCCGCCGCGGACTCCGGCCGTTTCCAGGACGAGATCATTCCGGTCCCGGTCGAACGGGTGCGCTGGGACGGTAGACGTGCGCTCAAGGAGACGGTAACCCTCGCCCATGATGAAGGCATCCGGCGGGACACGTCGATGGAGGCTTTGGCGCAGCTCCGCCCCGCGTTTAAGCAAGGCGGCACGGTCACCGCGGGCAACGCGTCGCAGACGAGCGACGGCGCCGCGTGCGTCGTGGTCATGTCCGCGGACAAGGCGCAGGAGCTTGGGCTTTCGCCCAGGGCTGTTTTCCGCTCCTTTGCCGTGGCAGGGGTGGAGCCGGAAGTCATGGGCATCGGGCCTGTCGCGGCGGTCCCCAAGGCGCTTCGCCTCGCGGGCCTGACCTTGGACGACATGGACCTCATCGAGCTCAACGAGGCCTTCGCCGCCCAGGCAGTGACCGTCATGGAGCGGCTGGGGATGAATCCGGAGAAGGTGAACGTCAACGGCGGCGCGATCGCCCTCGGCCACCCGCTAGGCTGCACCGGCGCCCGGCAGACGGTGACCATTATGTACGAGGCGCAGCGGCGAAACGCCCGCTACGGCCTGGTTACCATGTGCATCGGCGGCGGCATGGGTGCCGCGGGCGTTTTTGAGTTCCTGCCTACCGGCGGCGAGGCGGCCACCGCCTGAGCCTTCATCCGGTCAACTTTGCACGGAAGGACGGATCGACGATGACGTGGGACGAAAAGGTCGTGCAGCGGGGCGGCGGTTTCCTCTTGGGCTCGCCGTCGGCGGAATCGGTGTTCACGCCGGAAGACTTAGACAGCGAGCAGCGGCTCATCGGCGAAACGGCCCTCGGGTTTGCCCGCGACGAAGTGCTCCCGCTGCTCGAAGAGCTTGAGAACCAAAAGCACGAACACTCGGTGGCGCTGCTCAAGCGCGCCGGCGAACTCGGACTGTTGAGCGCGGATATCCCCGAGGAGTTCGACGGCCTGGCACTTCCCCTCACCACGTCGACGCTTATCACCGAGAGCATCGGCATCACGGGCGCGTTCGGCGTCACCTTCGGCGCCCACACGGGGATCGGGTCGCTGCCCATCGTGTTTTTTGGCACCGAAGACCAGAAGCGCCGCTACCTGCCCAAGCTGGCCAGCGGCGAATGGATTGCGGCGTACGCTTTGACCGAGCCCGACGCGGGCTCCGACGCCATGGGCGGCAAGACGACGGCTACCTTGTCCCCCGACGGGACGCACTACGTCCTGCAAGGCCAAAAGCAGTGGATCACCAACGCCTCCTTCGCCGACGTATTCGTCGTCTACGCGAAGGTTGACGGGCGGATGACGGCCTTCATCGTGCCGCGGGCTACTCCCGGGCTCTCCGTGGGGCCTGAGGTCAACAAGATGGGCATCAAGGGCTCCTCCACCTGCGCGGTGTACTTTGACGGCGTCAAGGTGCCCGTGGAGGACGTCCTGGGCGAAGTCGGGCGCGGCCACATCATCGCCTTCAACATCCTCAACATCGGGCGCTGGAAGCTGGCCGCCGGCGCCCTGGGCGGCTGCAAGACGGTGCTCCAGCTTACCGCCACCTACGCCCAAGAGCGCCACCAGTTCGGCAAGCCGATCGCCAGCTTCCCCCTCGTCCAGCAGAAGCTGGCGTCGATGGCGACCCGCATCTACGTCCTGGAGAGCATGGTGTACCGCACCGCCGGGCAGCTGGACAAGGCCATCCACACGCTGGACCTGACCAAGTCCGTCGGCAAGGAAGCTGCCGCAGCCATCAGCGAGTACGCGGTGGAGGCGTCCATCAACAAGGTGTTCGGCTCCGAAGTGCTGGACTTCGTGGTGGACGAAGGCGTGCAGGTGCACGGCGGGTACGGCTACATGAAGGAGTACGCCGTGGAGCGGGCCTACCGGGATGCCCGCATCAACCGCATCTTCGAGGGCACCAACGAGATCAACCGGCTGCTCATCCCCGGCACCCTGCTACGCCGCACCATGAAGGGTGAACTGCCGCTCATGGAAGCCATGCAGCAGCTGCAGAAGGAGCTCACGCAGTTCGCTCCGGCCTTCGGTGAAGCGGCTCCTTCCAGCGACGACCCGCTGGCCGAGGAGCGGCGCCTCGTCGACGGCCTGCGCAAGCTGACCCTCATGGTTGCGGGTTTGGGTGTGCAAAAGTACCTGGACAAAATCGAAAACGAGCAGGAACTGCTGGCGGCGGCCGCCGATCTTGGCATCGCCCTTTACGCTTCGGAGAGCGCCGTCCTGCGCACGGCAAAGGCCGGATACCCGGAGCTTCCGACGATCATGACGCGGCTGTTCGTCCACGAAGCGGTAGATGCCGCCGAGGCGGTCGCCCGCCGGGCTCTGGCCGCCTTGGAGGAAGGCGACACGCTGCGGGTGCAGCTTGGTGTGGCCCGGCGCCTAACCCGGCGCGACCCGATCAACAGCATCGCCCTTGGCCGTGCCGTCGCGGCCAAGGTGCTGGAGGCCGGCAGCTACCCCGTCTGAGCGGGTCGCCGTCTTGGCGGGCAGCCGCCAACCCCAAGGATGCCAAGTGTGACTGACGCGTTGCGGCGCCCGGGAATCCCGGGCGCCGCCGGTTTCCAGGGGGTGCTTTTGACCGCGCCCCTACTCCACCGCTTCCTTGTGCTCCATGTGCCGCTCTTCGGCGTCGTCCCGGTCGTAGTCCTCCGGCGGGCGAACATTGGTAATGTAGGCGGCGCGAGCCAGCATCTCCGTGCCCAGCGGCACCGTCAGAAAAAGCCCGAGGATAGCCAGCACGGGCCGCCACAGCGCCTGGTCGTGGCGGGCGGACAAATACACGGCGCTCGCGACAAGCACCGTGGCAACGCCCAGGGTGCTGGGAACGCTGGCCGCGTGCACACGGCTCCAGAAATCGTGGAAGCGGGCGACACCGACCGCGCCCGCCAAGATCAGAAATGCACCGGCCAGCATGAGCGAGCTAGTTAGTATCTCGACCAATGATGTCACCCTTTACGATGAACTTGGCCACGACGACGCTGAACACGAAGGGCACCAGCGAGATCATCAGGACCAGGTCCAAGTGGACCACCGTCGCGTCCCGGATCGCCTCCACCGCGATCATCGCCACCAGGTTGGCCGACAACGTGTCAAAGGCCGCCGTCCGGTCCAGCACCGTCGGCCCCCGCAACACCCGGAAAGCGCTCAACAACAGCGACAGGCCGATCATCGCCTGCGCCACGGTCGCCGCCCATTCGACCATTACTCCGTCACCTCCAAGAGCAAGTCTTCAAACCGCTCCTTGGACGCCCGCACCGCCTCCAGGTCGTTGAGATCGAGACAGTGGATAAAGATCTCGCTCCGGTCATGGCTGATGTCGATGGGCACGGCGCCCGGGGTTAAGCTGAGCAGGTGGGTCAGCGCAGCGATGGCGGTGTCGCTTCTAAGGCGCAGCGGCAACGCCACGACCCCCGGCCGGTGACTAGGTCTTGGCGCCGTTACGATGCGCACGACGAAGTTCGCCGCTTTGACCAGTTCCCCCACAAAGACAAGGATGAACTTGACAAAGGCCACAACCCGGTTAATGTAAAACGGCTGGCTCGTGCCTTTCGTCAAGGCGTACAAGATCAGGCCGCCCACGATGGCCCCGGCGACGATGTGGTACCAGGCGGACGAAGCCCACAGGGCCATCCAGCCCAGGGTGATCAGGATGTGGATCGGGAGCTGCTGCCACACCGCGGGTCCCCCCTTACAACCCGTACGACGACGGGTCAAACTCGCCGAGCACGGCCCGGATGTACGCCTGGCCGCTCAGGAGCTGGTCGGCCGCTGCCGCAGCGTAAAAGTGCAGCTGCTGCGCCCCAAGGCCCATGGCCACCGACACGACCAGCAGGCCCGCGATAGGGATCAGCATGGCGCGGAACTCGTGGCTGTGCTTGTTGACCAGCCGGTCTCCGAGCACCTCGCCCCAAAAGGCCAGGCGGAAAACTTTGATGACGGCATACAGCGTACCTAGGCTGACGACGATGGCAACGGCTGCGGTCGCGAACCGCTCGCTTTCGAGGGCAGCCTGCACCAGGGCGATTTTGCCGAAAAACCCCGACAGGGGCGGTACGCCGACGAGGGCGAGGGCCGCCACCAGGTACGTCACCCCGAGAGGCCCATGGGTCGTGAGCAGCCCGCCCATGCGCAAAAGGTGCGTCGTCCCCGCTACCCGCTCCGCGGCGCCGGCGCACAAAAAGAGAGCCGTCTTGACCACCATCTGGTGCACCACGAATAGAACGGTCCCGGCGATCCCGAGGGGCGTGTAGAGCGCGATGCCAAGCAGCATGTACCCGATCTGGCTGACGATATCGTAGGCCAGCAGGCGCTTAAAGTCCGCCTGGCCCACGGCACCGACGATGCCGATGATCATCGTCGCGAGCGCGAGCCAAAGGAGCAGCCCATGATGGGTAAACGCCGGATCCTCCACAAAGAGCAGAGTGTATGTGCGCAAGATCGCGTAGATGCCGACCTTGGACAAGACGCCGGCGAAAAACGCCACAGCCGCGGCCGGCGCGGCCGTATACGTCTCGGGCAGCCATACGTGCAGCGGCACAACCGCTGCTTTAAGGCCAAACACGACGAGGAACATGCACGCGATCACCGTCAGCCACCCGCCCGAATCCGACAGGCTGATCCGCACGGCCAGGTCCGCCATGTTCAAGGTGCCGTACGTGCGGTACAGCGCGCCGACGCCCAGAAGGAAAAAGCCCGAGACGACGCTGTTGATCAGGACGTACTTGAGCGTCTCCCGCAACTGTCGCCGGCGGCCGCCCAAGGCGGCCAGCAGGTAGCTCGACATGAGCATTAGCTCGAAAAAGACGAACAAGTTGAAGATGTCGCCGGTGAGAAACGACCCGTTGACGCCGACCAGCAAGTATTGAAACCCCGGGTAGAAATAGTGCTCCTCCTGCGCCCGCGTAAGGCTTGGGAACGCGAACAGAAGAACCGCGAGCGCCGCCATCGCGGTGAACGCCACGAATGCCGCGCTGGTCAGATCGGCAACCAGCGTGATGCCGAACGGTGCCGCCAAGTTGGCCGCGTACAGGACCTGGACTCCCTCGGTCCACACCTGGGCCGCTAGCTGCAACGCGACCGCGAGGACGAGCGCCACCGACACGAGGCTGATCAGGCGCTGCAAGGCGAGGCGCCGGGTGAGCATGAGGATGGCCCCCGCCGCCAGGGGAACCACGATGGGCGCGACAACCAGGTTATTCATGCTCCACCCCCGTCAACGACGCCACGTCCGTCGTGGCATGGTCCTCAAAGGTCCGGTAGCCGAGGGCCAGCAGCAAGGCGAAAACGCCCAGGCTGATGACGATGGCGGTCAATATAAGCGCCTGCGGTATCGGGTCCATGACCGGAGCAGGCATACTCCCGTCCTCGGCCAAGATGGGCGGGGCCCCGGGCGCCACACCGCCCGACATGAACAGCGCGATGTTGATGCCGTACCCAAGCAGCACCGATCCAACGATGACCCGCAACAGCTCCCGGGTAAGCAGCAAGTAGACGGCGCTGCCGACGACGACCCCAATGGTGATGCTCAGCAATATTTCCATCCCGCGTCACCCTTTCCCGCTCACCGCGCGGGCTTCCACGATCCGCTTGATGTGGTCCTGTTCCAGCGGGATGCCGTCGGACATGGCTGCCACCAGCCAATGAATCGCGCCAAAGACAGCGAACGCCACACCCAGGTCAAACAGGGCGGCCGACGCCAGCTCCACTTCGCCCGTCCGCGGCACGAAGAAGTGCACGAAGGCGTGGGTCAGGAAAGGTTTGCCCACGGCGACCCCCGCGAGGCCGACGACTGCGATGATGAGCAACCCGGTGCCGATAATGTAGCGCGGGTGCACGGGCACCATGGCCATGGCCGCCGTCCGCTCATACGCAAGGGCCCAAACGACCACGGCCGAGGCGGCCATAACGCCGGCGGCAAACCCGCCGCCCGGGTGGTTGTGGCCCCGGAAGAAAAGATACAGCGAAAACACCAGCACCATATAAAACAGCACCCGGGAAATGGCCGGGACGATGACAGGGTTGATCAGGAGGGGGCTTTGGCGCATGACAACGCCGCCCTGCTCGCGCCGGGCTGCGACCAGCGTGTAGACCGCGACGGCAGCGAGGCTGAACACCACGGTTTCAAAGACGGTGTCAAAGCCCCGGAAGTCGACGATCATCACGTTGACGACGTTGCGGCCGCCGCCCAGGGCATAGCTGTTCTCGAGGTAAAAGTGGGAAATGGAGGAAAACAGCCGGTTGCCCTGGGCAAGCCATGTGACGCCCGCGGCTACCGCGCCTGCCAGAACGGCCACGGCCACGTTGCGCCGCTTCACCTTGGCCTCCGTCCAGCGGTGCCGGAGCGCCGGCAAAAATCCAAAGGCGAGAAACAGCGGGATGACCGAGACCGTCTCAACGATGGTCTGCGTCAGGGCAAGGTCCGGCGCGTTCCAAAGAAACCAGAGCACGGCCACGGCAAACCCGACGGTGGCCAGGCCCAGCGCCATGGAGATGCGCAAAGCCGCTCCCGCCGTCAGCAGCGCTCCACCCATCAGGATCAGGCAAATAACTAGTTCGAGCCAGCTGACGGGACTTACCGCGGCCAGGGCGGCCCACCGGCCGGGCAGTCCGCTGCGGACGGCCGCGATGGCGATCAGCCCCATGGCAAAGACCAGGATGTAAGCGAAATAGTCGCCGACGCGCCCGGTCATCCAGCGCCGGGTAAACGCCCGCGCCGTGAGCTCCAAGCGGGACACGAGCCATTCGTAGACGGTGTTGGTATTGACCCGGCCGCCGCTCACCCGCGCCAGCACCGGCAATAGGCGGGGCAGCTGCCAGTACACGAAGGCACCAAGCCCGAGCGCCGCCAAGCTCATGCCGAGGGCCGGCGTCACGCCGTGCCATAGGCCAAGGTGCACCTGGGCGGGCCGCCCGAGCAGCGACGCCACCGCCGACTGCACAATCGTCCCCTCCACCAGCTGCGGGCGAAGACCGAGCGCCACGATGAACAGCGCCAGCACCGCCGGCGGCGCGAGGAGCGGCCAAGGCGCTTCATGGGGGGGCTTGGGCGCTCCGGTCGTCGGCTCACCCAAAAAGATCTTCACGGTGAGAATCAAGCAGTAGGCGGTGGTAAACACGCTGCCGGCGACCGCCAGCACGGGCAGGAGGGTCGTAAACCAGTTGGCGGTCACCGGCGGGTGCAGGAGGGCCTCCAGGACCATCTCCTTGCTCACAAACCCATTGAGCAGCGGCACGCCCGCCATGGAAAACGCCCCGAGGAACATGAGCGCTGCGGTGACCGGCATGGCCCGGGCAAGCCCCGACAGGCGGTCCACACGCCGGGTGCCGGTCTCATGGTCGATGATCCCGACGCCCATAAAAAGCGTTCCCTTGAAGATGCCGTGATTGAGGATGTGCAGCACGCCCGCGGCCACCGCGGCCTCGGTGAAATAACCAAACATCGTCATGATAAAGCCGAGCTGGCTGACCGTACTGTAGGCGAGCAGCGCCTTGAGGTCCCGCTGCTGCACTGCCAGAAACCCGCCCAACGCCATGGTGGCCAAGCCTGCGGCGGTGATCGTGTAGAACCACATGTCCGTCCCGCTCAGGACGGCGCCCATGCGGGCGGCAAGGAAGATCCCGGCCTTCACCATCGTGGCCGAATGCAAGTACGCGCTGACCGGCGTCGGCGCGGCCATGGCGCCCGGGAGCCAAAGGTGAAACGGCACCTGCGCCGACTTCGTAAATGCTCCTAAGAGGAACAGCACGACGATGGCGGGATAGTGCGGATGCGACACGATGTCCGGCGCACGCCCGGCCAGCTCCCGGATGGAAAAGCTTCCCCCCGCCCGGCCGAGGAGCAGGATGCCCGCAAGAAGCGCAAGGCCGCCCATGACCGTGACGAGCATCGCTTTCAGGGCACCTTGGCGGGACTCGGTGCGGGTGTGCCAAAACCCGATGAGCAGGAACGAACTGACGGACGTGATTTCCCAGAACATGTAGAGCACCAGCAGGTTGTCCGACGTCACGACGCCCAGCATGGCGCCCATAAAAAGAAGCAGGCACACGTAGAAGCGGCTCAGGTCTTCCCCGCTCCCCAAGTACGAGACCGAGTACGCGACAACCAACGTCCCGATGCCGGCGATGAGCAGCCCAAACAGTAGGGCGAAGCCATCCAGTCTCAGGGAGAAATCAAGCCCGAACGCGGGCGCCCACGGCCACGAAAACGACTCCGCTTCGCCCGCCGTCACCATGGGCAGCCGGCGCAGCACATACAGGGCGATGACCGCCGGCACGGGCAGGATCGTCCAGCCTGCGTGGCGGGGAAACCGGCGCGCCAGGATAGGCACGAAAGGAGAGGCGACAAAAGGGAGCAGCACGATAAGCGGGAGCGTCAAAGCCATATGGCACCCCCTTTGTTGCTATGTTCGGCTGGATTCAACACACCGTGGGGACGAGCAGCCGATGGCCCGACGAGCCGGTTGCGGCATGCCCCACGCTCGATGAGCAACGCGGCGGACGGCGGCAGGGAAACCTGGTGACCGGGAGAGCGCGCCTCGCGCCCCCTCTCCCTTCCTAAAAGTTTACAGGCTGCGAGGCGGCCGTGCAATGAATTGAAAAGAGGAAAAAGCGGGCGGCGGCGCCGGGCCTCACGCCCAGCGCCGCTTCGGCTTCCAGCGCCGGTAGCCCTTGACGGACTGCTCTTTCTGCACGCCCAGGTACATTTCCTGGACGTTCTCGTTGGCCTTTAGCTGCTCGGCGGTTCCTTCAAGCACGATGCGGCCGGTTTCCAGGACGAAGCCGTAGTCGGCCACCTCCAGGGCCACCCGTGCGTTTTGCTCGACCAGCAGCATAGTCGTGCCCTGGCGGTTGATCTCCTTCAGCACCTGAAAAATTTCGCTGACGAGCTTAGGCGCCAGGCCTACCGACGGCTCATCCAAAAGCAGGAGCCGGGGCCGGCCGAGTAGAGCCCGGCCGATGACGAGCATCTGCTGCTCGCCGCCGGACAAGTGCCCGGCCAGCTGCCGCGTCCGCTCCTTAAGCCGCGGGAAAAGGCTGAAAACCCAGTCGATGTCCTGGCGGACGCCGGCATGGTCCCGCCGCCGGTACGCGCCCAGGAGCAAGTTGTCCATGACCGAGAGCTCCGGAAACACGCCCCGGCCTTCCAGCACGTGGGCGATGCCGAGGGCGGCGATGTCCTCGGTGTCGCGGCCGTTGATGCGCTTTCCCTCAAACTCGATGTACCCCTTCTCGGGTTGATCCGGGATGAGGCCGCAGATGGTCCGGAGGAGGGTCGTCTTGCCCGCGCCGTTGGAGCCCAGCACGACGGCGAACTGCCCCTCTTCCACCGTGAGGGACA
>ERZ777003.3152-NODE-3152-length-16764-cov-10.949189_pt1 | contig 16764 bp, 14 predicted proteins | sample MGYA00374956_ERZ777003 | MGnify/ENA primary metagenome ERZ777003 (study PRJEB29302, sample SAMN06268252) | bioreactor metagenome | isolation source: Joint BioEnergy Institute, California, USA | place: USA:Joint BioEnergy Institute, California, USA | collected... | reverse complement strand
TAACAAGGTAGCCGTAGGGGAACCTGCGGCTGGATCACCTCCTTTCTAAGGGATTACTTAGAACTCGACCCGGAGCGATCCGGGAGAGCAAATGTCAGCGCAGCCTCGTTTGGGGTGCTGAATCCCATAAATGCCCGCAGTAATGCCGGCAGATGGCTTCCGACTATTCACTTGTCAAAGATCAGACAACACCAAAGCCCGGATCTCCCGATCCGGGCTTTTCTGTTGCGCGCGGGTATAATCCATCAGCGATCAACCATGACCGGATCGAGATCGACGCCGCCATCCGTCACGGCCAGCCCGTGATCCGGGGAACGCGCGTCCCCGTCGCTCGCATCCTGTCCGAAGTGGCCGCGGGTGTCGCGTTTGACGAGATCACCCGGCAGTACGATGTCACGGTCGACGACATTCGCGCAGCCATCGCCTTCGCCGGTGACCTGGTCGCCGAGCAGGCGTTCGTCCCGGTTGGCCCCAGCGGGAAGAAATCATAGATGCGATTTCTGATCGATGCGGATCTCCCGCGCACCATCGCCCCCTGCTCGCCGCCTACGGACATGTCGCAATAGACATACGGGACATCGGACTGCGAGCAGCGCCCGATTCGGCTGTCGCGGCGTATGCGAAGGCCCACCGACTTTGCCTCATCACAGCCGATTGGGGTTTCTCCGATATCCGTGTCTATCCGCCAACCGAGTACCCCGGCATCGTTGTCCTGGGCCTGCCGGCGCTGGCGACCGGAGCCACGATCGTGGAAGTCCTGCGGGTGCTGCTGGATCGGCCGGATCTGTTAGACCTGCTGCCCGGCAGGCTGGCAATTGTCGAAGAACAGCATGTCCGCCTGCGGCCTCCCCCCTAAATTGCGCGAAACTCCCCTTCAATGCCGATAGAACCGGCGCGAGTGGTGCATCGGCGGAGCAATCGTGCATAGTCCCAGGTTATCTCGTTGCGTCGTCTTGCTCGTTGTTCTTTGCGCAGCCGGCGGATGCGGCGTCTTTCGTGGCATCCCGACACACGGCGGCGGCAAGCGGTTTGACGAGGAGCAGCGCGTCGTAGCCGGCGCGGTCCGCCAGGCGGTCTCGCAGATCGACTTTACCGGACTCGAAGGCAAGCGGGTTCAGATCGTCATCGAGAGCATCGCCCATGAGGGCGGCGGCAGCTTCACGGCGCCGGGGCTGCAGAGCATCGGCTTGAATGCCTCGATCAACGACTATGCCGGCAACATCATCCGCGTTGCGCCGTCCGAAGGGTCCGTCGGCATCGACGACACGCGCACGCAGACGTCCGGTATCGGCGGCAACCTCAACTGGCACTTCAACCCCCTGTTCAGCACCCACAACGTCTCGACGCACAGCGACCTGTCATATCTGCGAGCCGCCTTGGAAATGCAGGCTCGCCATGCCGGCGTGATCATCGGCCGCGGCGAGCCGGAGGTCATTCTTTACGTCCTGATCGACATCATCGGCACCAATCGCTCACGTAGCGACCGCTTCGCGATGAACGTCGACATGCTCACAGCCACCTGCGAGACGACCTACTACGCCATCGACGCCACGACGCACGAACTCATCCTCCGCGCCCGCCGCACCGCCGCAGCCGCGCAGTACAGGGAAACCCGCGGCCTGGGCATTGGCGGGGTTCACATCGTCCGCTCGATCTCAAGAACCGAGCCGACCCCCTTCACCCCGCATGTGATGGAGTCGCTGGTCGAGGTCGTCACCTCCGGCAAATCCCCCGATACAGCGAAGGTCACCTCCATCAACACCAGCGAGTACCTCCTGGAGTGACCAATCAGGAACGCAGGCGGGATCCGCCCTACGCATGAGCGCATCCATCAACCGCTCGAAAGAGTTCTCCTTCATTTCGATCAGGATCACTTGCTGGGAATCTCGCGGTGAGGGTGCAGTGGCCCAGGCGCCCACGTCCTGCGGCGTTTGATTGCACTATCGCTGCCCCCCAGACACAGGGCACATTGCCATGTGCCCCCTGCCACCCCTTCGTCGCTCTCCACCGCCCCTCACACCCCATACATGATGCATTCCCGCTCGAACCGCTGGCGAGCCCAGTGGTACAGCGCCAGGTCCTCTTTCAGGTAGGACGCGGCTTCGAGGGTTTCGGGGTCTTCCAGGACGCTGCCGGTCTGCTGGTACAGCTCCTCGGTCGTGTTGGCATGACCGGCGGGCATGTCCACGATGTGCAAGCCGACGGCTGAGAGCTTCTTCCGCAGCAGCGCGACGCCACGGTCGAGTTGCTCGACCACACCGACCATGAAAAATCCTTCCAGCACCTGCCGAGCCGGTTCGAGCCGTCCCTCGGCGTCGAACGAGCGGATCTGCCCCATTGGATAGCCAGCCTCCACCACGCCGGCTTCGAAGCGCAGGTAGTCCTGCGGCGTCATCTCCATGAAGTTGGCGGGCAATGCGCGAATCTGCTCGGGGCTGAGCGTCTGATAGTGCTTTCGCGCGTAGCGATAGAACGACAGATGCCGTTCGATCGAGTGCCGCAGGAAGGTCACATAGAGCATCGGCCGCCGCTGAACTTTCGCGGGAAATTCCACGAAATTGTGCGAAGCCGTCACCAGCGCATGGGGCATCTGCGGCACGGTCTTCTCGAAAAAGTCCGCCTTCTGCAGCTCAAATGGGTCGGATGCGTACACCGGCACGAACCGATGCCCAAAGTTTTCGAACAGCAGGTCATTGAACGACGATCCGCCATTTTTCGGCAGGTGCACATGCACCAGCAGCGGATCGGTCACCTCGCCGGGGGATCGGTTGCGCGCGCGGCGCAGGGCTGTGTCGGGGAAGAACTCATACCGCTGGGGCGTGGACAGCAGCGGGATGCGCGTCGGTTTGGGGTCGGGCGGTGGCGTGAGGCGTTGCCAGCCGCGGTCCATCGTGTCAGCCCAGACCTGGTCCGACACGGTATGGGCCAGATTCACCCACCCTTCCAGGTGCGGCCCGAAGCCGTCCCAGAAGACGATCAGGTCATACCGCGGCCGCGAGGAGATGGTTGCCGCCATGTTCGCGTCGCGCATGAGGACCGTCAGGTCTGGAAAGTACCGACGGATCCGCTGATGGGCCTGTTCCAGCGCGGTCATGACCTCCAGGCTGGCCCCGCGCGCCAAAAGCTGGCGCGCGAAAATCATGATGTTGTCCCCCAACAGCAGGACGCGCCGCCCCTTTACCGATCCCACCGCCTGGAAAAAACGCGCGATCGAGTCGGTAAAAATGTTCTGGCCGGGGAATGCGCCTGGTTGGCTGATGGGGGATGCAGTCATCGATGATCCAGCGTCGGTACCTGTCACGCGCGTACTGTAACACGGCCCGGGCGCGCGCCAAAGACGACGGCGCGCAAGATGCGCAGCCGCCGAGACCTGCGGTGGATCGTCGTCCGATTTTTTCGGCGGCGTCAGGCGCGATCGGGGATCAGCACGATCTTGCCATGCGAGTTGTTTTCCATGACCAGCTCGTGCGCCCGCGGTGCGTCGGCGAGCGGCAGCTCCGTCTGCAGCACGGGATTGAGCGTGCCATTGCGCAGCCCCGCGACGAGGGCGGCATGGATGCTTGCCAGTTCGTCGGGCGTGGCGTTGAACAGTACCATCCCACGGATGTCCGCCTCGCGGCCCATGATCTCGCGCGGTGTGATCTGGATCGTGCCGCGGCTGCCGATGACGACGATGCGCCCGCGCTTGGCCAGGACCGTCAGGTCATGCTCGAGATTGACGTTGGCGAGCATTTCGAGCACGACGTCGACGCCGCGGCCGTTGGTGATCTGCTGGATCTGCTCGAGGTAGCCGGCTTGCGTGTGATCGAGCACGTGGTCCGCCCCCTGCTGGCGGACCAGGTCCTTGCCGCGCTGGCTGCCGGCTGTGCCGATAACCGTCATGCCCGCATGGCGGGCCAGTTGGACAGCCGCGATGCCCACGCCGCCGCTGGCGCCATGGACAAGGACGACCTCACCCGGCTTGGCTTGGGCGCGATGGAACAGGGCCCGATAGGCGGTGGCATACGGGATGCCGATGGCAGCCCCCTGCTGGAACGAGACGTTGTCGGGCAGCGGATGGACCTGATCGGCCAGGCACAGGGCCTTCTGGGCATAAGTCCCGGTGATCGAACCGGCGACATAGACGCGCTGGCCAACCTTCAAGCCGGTGACGCCTTCGCCCACGGCTGTCACCGTACCGGCGCCATCGGTCCCGGGGGTAAAGGGGAACTGGCGCGGGCCATAGATGCCCTTGCGGATGTAGGTTTCGACCGGGTTGATACCGACGGCATGCAGCTCGACGACGACCTGCCCAGCGGCTGGGGTCGGGTCAGGCACCTCTTCGAGCTTCATGACATCGGGTTCGCCGAACTGGTGGACGCGAATGGCTTTCATGTTGGATCCCCGTCTAGCGGTGTCGGATTTTCAAATGACCGTTTCAGACACGGAAGTATAGCACGCCCGTCATCCGGGGGGATGATAGGCTCGCCAAGACGCGCATGACGGCTGGAGGGGAAACGTTTGCCCTGCGGCAAATCCATAGCCTGTGTCCGCTTGCGCGCGGGCGATCGAGCGGGTTTCTACGACCAACGCCTGCGCTGGCGCCGCCCAGCCGGCATTGCGACCGGCTGCCACGCGGGTTAACTTTCGGACGTCGGTGGTCGATAATCGATCGGTACGGGTGGTTAAGGGGATGTACGTTTGCAGAAGGTGCTCTAAATGGGACAAGGTGCTCGCAAGAAAGCGCTGATCACCGGAATCACCGGGCAGGACGGGTCTTACCTGGCCGAGTTCCTGCTGAACAAGGGTTACGAGGTGCACGGGATCACCCGCCGCAGCTCGACGTTCAACACTGATCGCATCGATCACCTGTACCGCGATCCGCACGATCCGGAGGCGCGGCTGTTCCTGCATTACGGCGACCTGGTCGACGGCATGGGCTTGCGTGAGATCCTCACGCGCGTGAAGCCGGACGAGGTCTATAACCTGGGCGCGCAGTCGCACGTGCGCGTCAGCTTCGATCAGCCGATCTACACCGTGCAGACCGACGCCCTGGGGACGATCTCGCTGCTGGAAGCCATCCGCGACACCGGCCTGCCGATCAAGTTCTACCAGGCCAGCAGCTCGGAAATGTACGGCAAGGTCGTCGAGACGCCGCAAAGCGAGAAGACCCCCTTCTATCCGCGCTCGCCCTACGCGTGCGCGAAGGTCTACAGCTACTGGCAGACCGTCAACTACCGCGAAAGCTACAACATGTTCGCGTGCAACGGGATTCTGTTTAACCACGAATCCCCGCGGCGCGGCGAGACGTTCGTCACCCGCAAGATCACGCGGGCTGCCACGCGCATCAAGGAGGGCCTGCAGAAGCACCTGTACCTGGGCAACCTCGATGCCAAGCGTGACTGGGGCTTCGCCGGCGACTACGTCGAAGCCATGTGGCTGATGCTGCAGCAGGACGAGCCGGATGATTACGTCATCGCGACCGGCGAGACGCACAGCGTGCGCGAGTTCCTGGACGAGGTCTTCGGCCTGCTGGATCTGGACTGGAAGGAATATGTGAAGGTCGATCCGCGGTACTTCCGCCCGGCGGAGGTGGATCTGCTGCTGGGCGACGCCACCAAGGCCCGCAAGAAGCTCGGCTGGGAGCCGAAGGTCACGTTCAAGGAACTGGCCAAGATGATGACCGAAGCCGACTGGAAACTCGCGCGTCGCGAGAAACTTCTGGCTGAAAGCGGCCACATCGACGTCCCCCCGGCAGGGATGTAGCAGGAAACGACAAGGGCAGCAGGCTTACTGTTGCCCTTTTCTGGAGCCAGATATAAACTAGTTTAGACTAGTTGGAATCGCCATACGGAAAGTTGGAGCCTTCGAAGCCAAGACCCATCTGTCGCGCCTGCTGGCGTGCGTCGAAGCCGGCGAGACGATCGTCATCACGCGCCACGGGAAGGAAATTGCGCATCTCACGCCGCCGGCGAGCACGCAGCGTCGGCCCGACGTTGCCCAGGCCGTTGCCCGCCTGCGCGAAGCTCGCAAGGGCGTCCGACTTGGCGATGATCTGACAATTCGGGACCTGATCAACGAAGGGCGGCGCTGATGCAGTGGGTGGTTGATGCATCTGTCGCGCTGGCGTGGTGTTTTGAGGACGAGAAGAGCGATCGCACCGAGGCGCTGGCGGATCGGCTGCAGATCAGCCCAGCCGTGGTTCCCCAAACCTGGCGGCTCGAAATCGCAAACGCCCTGCTCGTGGCGGCGCGCCGGGAGCGTCTGTCCATCGCCACGCGAACGCAACTCCTGCTGGCGCTTGCGCGCCTGCCGGTGCAGGTAGGCAGTGAAACGTCCGACCGTGCGTTCCAGGAGACGCTGGCATTGGCAGATGCACACCAGTTGACGATCTACGACGCTGCATATCTGGAATTGGCGCTGCGCTTGGCCATCCCTCTGGCAACCAACGATGACGCACTGAGGCGGGCAGCGGAGGCCGTCGGTGTAGAACTGCTTTGACAGCAGGTATCTAATCTTCCGAGAGTTCCGGCAGTTTTTGTTTGAGCTTCAGCACGGGGGTGAAGAGATCGCCGTGTTGGGCCACGCGCTGGAGGGCCTCGTCGGGGGCGAAGACGAGCTGCGAACCTTTCTTCGATTTGCGGGCTGCCTCCAATTCATCCCATGTGACGGGCATCGAGACGGTCGGCGTCTCGCGGGCACGCAGGGAGTAGACGCAGACGGTCGTCTTGTGCTCATCGTTCTGGCTCCAATCGACAAAGACCTTTCCCTTGCGAAGGTCCTTGCGCATCACGGTCGTGATCGTCTTCGGATTCTCCTTCGCTGCCAGCGAAGCCAGCGCCTTGGCGAATGCCTTGGTCTGCTCGAATGTCACAGCCGTGTTGAGCGGCACGTACAGGTGCAGCCCCTTGCCGCCGGAGGTCTTGGCGACACTTTGCAAGCCAAAGTGCTCCAGCATCCCGCGAAGTGTGAAGGCGACGTCAATGCAGTGCAGCAAGGTCCGCCCCTCGCCGGGATCCAGGTCAAAGACCATATGCGTCGGGCGGTCCTTGCGCGATCCCTTCGACAGCAGCACATGCAGCTCCAGCGCCGCCAGGTTCGCCACCCACACCAAAGCCGCTCGATTGTCGACCACGCAGTAATCCACACCCCCCGAGCGCCTGTCGCTGGGGCGGTTTAGTGTGTCTACCCATTCAGGGCGATAGCTTGGGCAGTTCTTCTCGTAGAAGAAGTGCTTCGTGACGCCGTCCGGATAGCGTTTGAGCGTCAGCGGACGCCCCTTGAGATGCGGCAGGATCGCATCGGCGATGTCCAGGTAGTAGCCGATCACCTGCCCCTTGGTGAATCCGGCCCTGGGATACAGGACTTTCTGGAGGTTAGACACCTTCAGCTTGCGCCGCCCGACCTGGATCGTGCTTTCGCTCATGGCTGTGAGCTGCCAGAGCGATGCTATCGGATCGGTGCGACACGGTCAGCCGTGGTTTTCGGCGGGTGATCAGAATCCCGATCAAACCCGCGTGGGCGATTGTTCGATACCACGATAGAATAGCCCCCTGCTGCTTCTGGATGGAGGTCCAACGATGATCAAGTGCATCGCGCCGTGGGTCAGCCGCATGGTCCTGCTGGTGGCGATTGTCGCCGGCGGCTCGCTGAACACCGGCTGCGTCTCTGACAGCGCCGTCATCTCGCAAGCCAATGAGTTCCACAGCAGCTTGCAGCCGACGGTCATCGAAGATCCCGTCCTCCGCAGCTATATCCAGCGTGTCGGCGATCGCATCATCGCGGCTGCGCGCCAGATGCACGACGCAGGCGAGGGCCCGGCGGACTCCGACTGGATGTTCTCCGAAGCCATGCAGTTTCACCTGGTCAATTCCGACACGATCAACGCCTTTACCACGGGCGGCAATCACATGTACGTCTACACGGGCCTGTTCCAGATGGCCAAGTCGGAAGACGAGCTGGCGGCTGTGATGGCGCACGAGTTTGCGCATGTGTACGGCCGCCATGTGCATCAGGGGATGAAGCGGCAGTACACGGTCCTTGGCGGCGCGCTGCTGGCTGGGGTTGCCGGATACGCCGCGGGCGGCAAAGACCGCGGCATGGAGTATGCCGGCTATTCGGCCGGGGCAGCCATGGTCGCCGGGCAGCTTCTGAATATGGGCTTTACGCGCAAGGACGAAGCCGAAGCCGACGAGCTCGGCTTTGAGTTCTATGTCCGCGCCGGCTGGGATCCCGACCGCTTCGGCGATTTCTTCCAGCAGATGATCGACCAGGGGTACGACACGAACGGCAAGTTCGAGGAATTCCTCAGCGATCACCCCAGCCTTGCCAGCCGTGTGGAGGTCGCGCGCCAACGGGCCGCCAGCATCTCGCCCAGCGTGCGCGAGCGCCTGGCGCAGCCGCCGGTCGCGACGCCGCGCGAGTTCGAGGCCCTCAAGCGCCGGGCCCAGGACATCAGCGCCAGCCTGCCCAAGGACAAGACCCTCGCCGGCACGCAGGATCTGCTGCAGGCGTTGCCGCGATCCTGCCTCACCCCGGCTGTCGCCCCCGACCAGAAAGAAGCCGCCCAGCGCCTGGAGGAACGCATGGAAGCCCAGGCCAAGGCTGAGAAGAAGGAACAGGAGCAGAAACGGTAACGGCTTGCGGTTCTTGTCGGGAGTATGGCGCTGCACCCCGCCGCGGGCAGGCGCAACGGCGTCGGCACGCGTGGGTCAGACGATCTTCAAGGGGCACATTGCCCTGTGCCCCCGAACGGGGCTACCGCTGGACGTTGGGGACCGGGACGAGTATTCGGACCCGCTTCGCGTCGCCCTCGTGATTTTGGCGCCTTGGCGGCTGCCGCCGATCCGGTCGATGGCGAATCGTTCCAATCCCCCACCCCTTGCCTCCGCATCGGCGACATGCAGAATTGCGGGCGCAACATCCCAGCCGGCGCGATATGATCCCGCCGCTGACGAAATCCAGACCGATCAGGTGGAGCACTATGGCAACTCAGGTTGAAGTCCCCGCACTCGGCGAATCGATCACACAAGCCATCCTCGTCCGCTGGCACAAGCAGGACGGCGAGCAGGTTGCCGCTGATGAGACGATCTGCGAGCTGGAAACCGACAAGACCAACGTCGATATCCCATCGCCCGCAAGCGGCATCGTCCGTCATGTGAAGGAGGAAGGCGCCACCGTCAGCGTCGGCGAGGTCATCGCCCGCATCGACGAAGGCGGCAGCGAGCCCGAGCCGAAGGCCCCGGCTGAGCGGCCGGTCAAGGTCGAGTCCGCCGGTTCGCCGGCGCCCGTCGCCGACAAAGAGCCCGCCGTGCCCCTGACCGGCAACTTCAGCCCGGCGGTCCGCCGGCTGCTGGAAGAAAACAAGCTCAATCCAGCCGACATCCCGCCCAGCGGGCCGTCGGGGCGCATCACCAAGCAGGATGTCCTCAAGTACATCCGCCTGCGCGAGCAGACCGGCGGCCCCCGCCAGACCGGTTTGACGCCGGCTTCCCAGGTCGCCGATGAACCGGCGACGCCGTCGACCGCCGCTCAGGAGACTGAAGCCGCTGCCCCGCCGATCACGGCTGCCCGCCCGGCGGCTCCCGCCGCCACCGCCTCGGCGCCGCCCAAGCCGGTTGCCATCGACTTCGACGCCTCCGGCGTCCGCAAGGTGCCGATGAGCAAGATCCGCAAGCGCATCGCCGAGCGTCTGGTGCATGCCCAGCACACCGCCGCCATTCTCACCACCTTCAACGAGGTGGACATGACGGCCATCATGGAGCTGCGCAAGAAGTACAAGGAGCAGTTCGAGAAGACCCACAACATCGGCCTGGGCTTCATGAGTTTCTTTGCCAAGGCGGTGGTGATGGGCCTGCGCGAGTTCCCGCGGCTCAACGCCTTCATCGAAGGCGAGGACATCGTCTATCACAACTACGTGCACCTGGGTATCGCCGTCAGCACGGAGCGCGGCCTGGCGGTGCCGGTGCTGCGGCATGTCGAGAACATGTCGTTTGCTCGCATCGAAGCCGAGATCAAGCGTCTGGCAGCCAACACGCGCGAGGGGCGGCTGTCGATCGAGGAGCTCAGCGGCGGCACGTTCACGATCACCAACGGCGGCGTGTTCGGCTCGCTGCTGTCGACGCCGATCCTCAACCCGCCGCAGAGCGGCATCCTCGGCATGCACGCGATCCAGAAGCGGCCGGTTGTGGTCGAAGATCGCATCGAGATTCGCCCGATGATGTACATCGCGCTCAGCTACGACCATCGCCTGGTCGACGGGCGCGAAAGCGTCAGCTTCCTGGTCCGCATCAAGCAGCTCCTGGAAGATCCGGCACGGTTGATGCTGGAGGTGTGAGGGGATTTCACCGCAGAGGCGCGGAGGCGCTGAGAAGTGATGAGTGGTGATTGATGCGTGACAGCCATGCTTCACGCATCAATCACCCATCACCACTCATCTGGTCACGCACGTGCGGGGACGCCCGCGCCACTGTCCGCGGGCCGTTACGCACTAATCACTACTCCCCCCAACAACTGAGATCAGCCAACTACCCCACCGCGCCCTTCGCCCCCTTCGCATACTTCTCGAGGAATTTCTCCTCCGCCTCCACCGTGCCGATGATGAGGATCTGGGCGTCGGCGGGCAGCGGCAGGTGCGGATCGGGATTGACGCGCATCTTGCCATGTTCGACCACCGCGATGACGCGGCAGCCGGTTTCTTCGCGGATCGACGTCTGCGCCAGCTTCTTGCCCGCCAGCGACGGCGGCACGGGCATGCTGACGATGTTCAGCCCCTCAGCCACCATCAGCACGTTCGCCCGCTTGAGCAGGTTCATGATCATGTTGGCTGCCATCATGGAGGAGGACAGCACGAAGTCGGCGCCCGCGCGGTGCATCGTGCTGACGTTACGCTCGAGCGTCGATCGGCAGATGATCTGCATCTGCGGCCGCATGTGCCGCAACAGCAGCGTCAGGTAGATGTTGACGTCGTCGTCATGTGTGGTGATCAGCACAGCCGGCGCTTCTTCGATGCCGGCCTGTTTGAGCACTTCCTCGTCGGCGGCGTTGCCGAGGATGAACTTTTCCGGGGGGATCTGCGGCCGCGGCTGGCGGTCGATGACGCGATAGTCGATCCCCCGCGCCTCCAGCGCCCGAGCCGTCGCGCGGCCGACGCGTCCTGCACCGATCAGGATCACCGGCGCGTCCGAGACGTTGTAGATGACGAACTCTTCGTCGTACGCCTGCAACTGCTGGCGCGAGCCGGCGAGCACAAGCACCGTGCTCGGGCCGATCACCGTATCCGGCCCGGCGATCTCGAAGCGCCCGCGCTCCCACACGCCCACGACGCTGACGCCCAGGTTGGCAAGCTGGTTTTCGCGCAGCGTCTTGCCGACCAGCGGTGTGCGCGTGGCGTTGGCTTCGGCGATGCACAGGTCCTTGACCTCGCCGATCACGTGCGTGACGGCATCGCCGCCGATCGTGCGGCGCGCCAGCGTCTCGCCCATCAGCTCGCCGATCTGCAGCACATGGTTACAGCCGGCCAGCTCGAGGACGGTCTTGGATGTGGAATCGAGCACTGTCGCGATGATCGGCACTTCGGGTGCAACCTCGCGTACGGTGAAGGCGACGTTGGTGCTGACGACGTCGGGCGCCATCGTCACGACCATCGCGGCTTGCGGCGCGCGGGCCAGGCGATAGGTCTCGGGGTTGTCCAGGTCCCCCAGCATCACCTGCAGGCCCATGTCGTGGAGCTGCAGGGCTTCGTCCAGGTTGGGCACGATCAGCACGTAATCGTACTGGTACTGCCGCAGGCGGGAGATCAGCGCAGCCGCCATCGGGCCGTAATGGATCAGGATCACGTGGCCCTGTGTGCTGGCTGGCAGCTCGCGCGGCGCGCGAGCCTTGGCTTGCGCTTCCATCCAGGGGGCATAGAAGAACTGGATGAACGTAAACGGCAGCAGCACCAGCAGCAGCGCAATGCCCGACAGCAGCACCACCAGCGAGAACATCCGCCCCAGATCGCTGTTGAACGTGATGTCGCCGAAGCCCAGCGTCGACATCACCGTCAGCGTCCAGTAGAAGCCGGTGAGGAATGAGTGCTCCCGCCCCTCGGCCAGCATGATGTAGTGGAACAGCAGGCTGTAGACCACCACCATCACCGCTAGGATCAGCAGGAACTGCCCAAGGATACGGATGTTGCGCCGCACCAGCCGGTGTCGCCACAACAGCAGGATCTGTGAGGTCAAACGTGTCATTGGAGCCGCGCCCGCGCTGCGGGCGCTTGGGTCAGTCTACCGGCCGTGCTACCGGGCGACAACGCTGCCAGCCCCAGCCGTCCTGGCCTACAATGGCGACATGCGAATCACATCCACCCTGCTCATCGTCATTTTCGCGGCTGGGGCATACGCCGCTGCACAGGAAGTTCCCAACTTCAAGGTTCGTCCGGGTTACCGGGTCACCACGGCGACGCCGCGGCTTGACGAGGCGAGATTCCTCGAAATGGGCGACGACGGCACGCTGTACGTCTCTCAGCCGCGGCGCGGGCGGATCGTGTCGCTGAAGGATGCCGACGGCGACGGCGTCTATGAGAAGCAAGCCGTGTTCGTGGAGGGGCATCCTTCGGCGCATGGGATGGATTTCGCCGATGGGTGGCTGTGGTTCACCAAAGCACAGGACGGCTCAGCCCATCGCGCGCGCGATACCGATGGCGACGGCCGAGCCGACGAGATCGAGGTCGTGCTGCCGCCGGGATCGGTTCCGGCAGGCGGCGGGCATCCCTATCGCGCGATCCTTGTGGGCGAGGAGTTTATCTGGATCAGTGTCTCGGATCCGAGCAACATGCTCGACGAGCTGCCCAGCGAACGGAAGACGATCTATCGCTTCAACAAGGATGGCACGAACCGCAGCGTGTGGTCGACGGGCATCCGCAACACCGAGAAGCTGCAGTTCCGCCCCGGCACGACCGAAATCTGGGGGCTGGATCACGGCAGCGACTGGTTCGGGCGCGAGTACGGCGATGATCGGCGCCGCCAGCCGATCACGGACTACAACCCGCCGGAGGAGTTGAACCACTACATCGAAGGCGGCTTCTACGGTCATCCGTATCTCGTCGGCAATCGCGTGCCGCGGCCGGAGTTTGCCAACCGGCGGGATCTGATCGACCTGGCCGAGAAGACGATCCCACCGGCGTGGTCGTTCCCGGCGCACTCGGCTGGCAATGGGTTTACCTTTCTCAGCCGCGACTACTTCCCCGATCACCAGGGGGATCTGTTCGCAGCGTTCCATGGATCATGGAACCGCTCACAGCGGATCGGCTATTCAATCGTGCGCGTGCTGTTCGATGATTGGACCGGCCAGCCGTATGGCGCGCTGACGATCGTCGAATGCCTGGACGGCAGTAATGTGCTGGCGCGGCCGGTCGATTGCGTCGAAGCGCTCGACGGCACGGTACTGTTCAGTTGCGACCATACGCAGCGCATCTATCGCATCAGCAAGCAGTAAGCGCACATTGTCGCAGGGCGTTGGCGCGCAAGCCGATCGGAAATTAGGGTGCGCAGCATGCGAGAGACGTGGCAGCGGGCGATGAAATGGGTCACCGGGCACGGCTGGGTCGTGCTGGCGGTGGTGGGTTTGATCTGCCTGGGGGTGCTGGCGTTCATCGAGCTGACGGATCAGGTCTTCGATGGGGACACGCAGGATCTGGACAACCAGGTGCTCCAGTGGGTGGGCGCGCATCGCGGGCCGCACTGGGTGCAGGAGATGGGTCGCGATGCGACGGCGCTGGGAGGGGTGCTGTTCCTGATGTTGACGACGCTGGCGTGCGCGGGATATCTGCTGATGGTGCGGCAGATCCATGCGATGGTGCTGGTGCTGGTGTCGAGTGCGGGCGGGATGCTGCTGAGCTTCGGGCTGAAGCTGCTGTTTGATCGCGAGCGGCCGGCGGTGTTTGAGCATGCGTCGTACGTCAGCAGCAGCAGTTTCCCGAGCGGGCATGCGATGATGTCGGCTGCGGTGTACCTGACGCTGGGGGCGATTTTGTGGCAGATGGTGCCGCGGCCGGCGCTGAAGGTGTATGTGCTGGTCGTCGCGATGCTGATGACGGCATTGACCGGCATCAGCCGGATTTACGTGGGTGTGCACTATCCCACGGACGTGCTGGCCGGCTGGTGCGCGGGGACGGTGTGGGCGCTGTTGTGCTGGCTGGTCGCGAGATACCTGCAGCGCCGGGGGGCTGTGGAGCTGGATACAGAGGAAACCCCGCCGCGATCAGATCGAGCCAGGCGTTGATAATGTTGCGTGGCACGCTCATGCACCATGCATCATGCACCAATCATGCATCATTCATCACGAAGGTTTCACCACATCCCCATACGCATCAATGTCCTTCGACGGCACGTAGCTCTGGTGCAGGTGCACAGGTTTGCTGACTTTGCGCAGGCGCATGTTCATCAGTTCGACGCCGAGGCTGAACGCCATCGCGAAGTAGATGTAGCCTTTGGGGATGTGGCCGTGGAAGCCTTCGACCACGAGCATCACGCCGATCAGCAGCAGGAATGACAGGGCGAGCATCTTCATCGTCGGGTGGCGCTTGACGAAGCCCGACACCGCCCCGGCGGCCAGGAGCATCACGATCACCGCGATCACGACGGCTGAGATCATGATCGTCAGCCCGACCCAGCGGGCATCGGGATCGGTCTTGACCATCCCGACGGCGGTGATGACGGAATCCAGCGAGAAGACGATGTCGAGCAGCAGGATCTGGACGATCACGGCTGTGAAGCTGGCAGCCGCGATCTTCGCGGTGGGGTGCTCGGGGTCGCCCTCGAGCTTGTCGTGGATTTCGTAGGTGCTCTTACCGATCAAAAACAGGCCGCCGACGATCAGGATCAGGTCGCGCCCGGAGATGCCGAAGGCGTCGCCGGTGTCCCTGGTCCAGAATGCCGGGATGTTGAACAGCGGCTGGGTCAGCCCCATGATCCAGGCGATGCTCAGCAGCAGGAGGATGCGGATACCCATCGCCAGTGTCAGGCCGAGTGTGCGGGCCTTGCGGCTTTTCTCCGCAGGCAGTTTGTCGGCCAGGATGGCGATGAAGACGACATTGTCGATGCCGAGGACGATCTCCAGGGCGGTGAGCGTCAGCAGCGCAACGATCGCCTCGACGGACCAGAGCGTTTCGATCCCAGCACCAGCGGCGGTGGCGGCAAGCATCTCAAACACGCGTTACTCCTTGTGGAATCTTGTGATCGCGAACATCGCCAGGCACGCTACCACCCGGATGCGAAGTTCTCTATTTTCTTTCGTGTATTTCCCTATAGACGGAATAAATCTCCTGGATTAACGTAGGATATCGGGGATTGTCCGCTCATGCCCGATTTTGAGGGCTGCCGATGTTGGATCGGTGTTATGTTGATAAGCAGCGGTAGCGGAGCCGGACACCACCGGCCGCTGTTGCCATGTTTGGGGTCCTGAGGGGATTGTCCCAACCTGGAACGTGCAGAATGGATGACGCTTCGCCATATGAGGTGAAGCGCAACACCATGCATTTGGGGAACTTGCTGCTATCGTGAACTGTGGCTCGCTCAGGGCGTGGCCACTTGATTGAGAGAGAAACCCTGCCGCGAGGGGCGGCAGGCTGTTGACATCATGGGTGCGCCTGCACCCGAACACGGGAGAGAGTCAAAAGACCAGCTTGAAGTGCGCGCTCGCCGGAGCGCTGGCGTTGGGCATTGGCTGTGCAGCGGCCAATGCGGCTGCGGTTACGGGTGATCCGTCGATTGCATGGATGGACCAATTTCGGTAACTCGTTGCAGCCGGGGGTTTATGTCCGGGGTGATGCGAACTTCTCGTTCGACGTTTACACCACTGCCCTGACGGTCACCAGCGGTTCGGATCTGGAGATCGACGACGGGGAATTCTCCTGGCAGGCCGGCGACCTGGTGTTGGGTGCCGGCGCTAAGTTCACGACAATTACCAGCGATGAGGCCGGTTGGGGCACCCCCATCACGGGGATCAACGGGCTGCTGGACCCCAACGGCCAGAAGCTGCAGGTCAAGTTCGGCACGTCCGCCGCGACCTGGTCCCCCAGCACGGTGGCGCCGGGCGGCGGCAACGGCAGCGGCAGCGGAGGCGATGGCGGCGGCACCGTGCTCGTGAGGACGTCCGCCTACCTGAAGGCCTCCACCCATCCCGAGCAGGTGTCGGACTACACACTGGATGGCGATGCCGGCACGCTGCTTCCTGTGGAGAAGCCCAGTCACCTCGAATGGTATCTGGGCACGATCAGCGACCGCGTGGCCCGCATGATCTGGACCTACGACGAAGACGGCAAGCATGCCGCGGCTTTTGAGTTCCTGCTGAACGTGTCGCTGATGCAGCGCCTGGTGCCGGACTTTGATGGTCTGCTGCCCGGCGTGGGCGATCTGGTGATCGTCACCGTCCAGGACAACGACAATAAGTACACCGATGCTCTGGCGGTGGTGCCCGAGCCGGCAACGCTGAGCCTGCTTGGCGTGGGAATGCTCGGCCTGCTGCGGCGGCGCCGTCAGGCCTAAGCCTCTTTGGCTGATAGAACTTGCACGCGGCTACGGGATACGCGCCCGGGCCGCGTGCTTTTTTGCGCGCGTTGGGGGGCACGGGTAACGGGCAGGGATGTGGGCTGATGGCAGCCGCGGCGTCTTATCAAACGGCCCTGCATGCCGTATGCTGTTCGATTCGCCCCGCGCCGGGTGGTGCGAGATGGGCAACGGGCGAATACGAGCTGATGTACCTGCAAGCGATCTGGCATTGTTCTTCCTTGTACCTGTGGGC
>ERZ777003.3148-NODE-3148-length-16792-cov-6.962777_pt1 | contig 16792 bp, 14 predicted proteins | sample MGYA00374956_ERZ777003 | MGnify/ENA primary metagenome ERZ777003 (study PRJEB29302, sample SAMN06268252) | bioreactor metagenome | isolation source: Joint BioEnergy Institute, California, USA | place: USA:Joint BioEnergy Institute, California, USA | collected... | reverse complement strand
TCAGTTGCAGCACCGCGGCCGGCCGCATGCCCGTGAAGGCCATGACCCAATCGCCCATCGGAGCGATGGCGACGTCTCCGCGCGTGCGGCCCGCAGAATCCGGACGGCGCCATCGTCGGTGTAGGGCAGGCGCGTTTCGCCCTTGGCCTTCTCCAGCGAAGCCCGTTCGCCGGATTGTCCGGGATACGTTCGTCCTCGGCCGCGCGATGGAACACCCGGCCGACCATGGACAGGTTGTTGTTCCAGATGTTGTTGCTAACGCCTTCCGCCTTCATCGCGTCCCGCCAACGGCGAAGGTCACCCCGTGTCACCTTCGCGAGGTCGTCGTGGCCGAGGAACCGCGCGAGCTAGGCCAGCATGCGCAGAGTGTCATCGGCCGTGCGCGGCGAGACGCCCGCCACTTTCCTCCAGTTCTCCCATGCGGCGCGGAAGGAATAGGGATCCACGGTCGAACGCGGCGACGAGCTTGCCGGCAATTCGAGCGAAGGCGATGCGTCACACATTTGACTTGGCTGCGTCGACATCGCCGCCATCGCCGCGATGACGGCCCTCCGCACGTCTTCCTCCGTCAGATGGCCGAGGGGCTGCGACGAGGCCGGGTGCCTTACGTCCGCCATGGCCGACAATGTCGGGCTGTATCGTATGACGCCGTGCGCGTCGGGTTGGGGGCCGTAGAGATCAGCATCAGATCCGATGAGCAGGGCCGGCCTGAACGGCGGCTCGCACAACACATCGCGCGGGGCGGCATCCCCGCTGGGGGGAGCCGCGGGCGCGCGAGCTCCTGTCGGAGGCGCGATTTCCGACCGCCAGGCTGCAGTGTCGGCCTCCCACTTCCGAGCGCGTCCGGCCACCGAGCCTCGGCGTCCGCCGCGTCGCGCGTGTTCAAGGGGATCACGTGGATGGACTTGCCGGCCGCCTCCCGAAGGTCGGCGGGGCCGCGCCGCCGCAGGTGGCACAAACCGGTGCGCTCATCTTGCCGGAATCGAACCATTCTGTGGGCCGACATAGGATTGTGTCGCATCCTGTACAGCGGATGCCGGCCCTGAACCTATGATTTTACTATAAGTTACGCTCCCGGCTCGCTTTCCGTCGCCGGCAATGCCGGGTGAGGGATTTGAACCCCCGACCTTCGGTTTACAAAACCGCTGCACTACCGCTGTGCTAACCCGGCGCTGGGCGCATCGCAGCACGGACATGGCATCGGGGCTCCGGCGCCACTCCCTCGATAGCGCGCCCGCCTGCGCCGCTCAACCGTCCCCGAACGACCTGCCACGGCGGGTGCAGCAGGACATCGGCCCTGGGCGGCAGCGGAACGGCGCCCTCCCCGCCCCAGTCGGCACCGCTACTCCGCCGCGGGATTCAGCACGCCGCGGCGGATCTGGTCGAGTTCGATGCTCTCGAACAGGGCGCGGAAATTGCCCTCACCGAAGCCCTGGTCGCCCTTGCGCTGGATCAGCTCGAAGAAGATCGGCCCGACAACAGTGCGGGTGAAGATCTGCAGCAGCCGCCCGCCTTCCGGCGTCGGTGCCCCGTCCATCAGGATACGGTTGTGGCGCAGACGCTCGACGTCCTCGCCGGTGTCGGGCAGGCGCTGCGGCAGCAGCTCGTAGTAGGTGTCGGGCGTGTCCATGAACGCCACGCCCGCTTCGCGCATCGCCTCGACACTCGCGAAGATGTCGTCCGTACCGAGGGCGATGTGCTGGATGCCCTCGCCGTGGTAGGCGTGCAGGAATTCCTCGATCTGGCTCTTTTCGTCGGCGCTCTCGTTGATCGGGATGCGGATCTGGCCGCAGGGCGAGGCCATCGCGCGCGAGCGCAGGCCGGTCAGGCGGCCCTCGATGTCGAAGTAGCGGATCTCGCGGAAGTTGAAGAGCCTCTCGTAGAACTGCGCCCAGGTGTCCATGCGGCCGCGGTGCACGTTGTGCGTCAGGTGGTCGATCACCGTCAGCCCGCGCCCCTTCGGATACGGCTCGACCGTGTCGCGCCAGCGGAAGTCCACGTCGTAGATGCTGCCGCGCGCGCCGTAGCGGTCCACGAGGTAGATCAGCGAGCCGCCGATGCCTTCGATGGCCGGGATGTTCAGCTCCATCGGCCCGACCTTCCCCTGCACCGGCTTCGCCCCGAGCGAAATCGCGCGCTCATGGGCCTGCCTCGCATCCGCCACCCGGAACGCGATGGCGCAGACGGAGGGGCCGTGCACGCGCGCGAAGGCCTGCGCGAAGCTCTCCGGCTCAGCGTTCAGGATGAAATTGACGTCTCCCTGACGCCAGAGCGTCACCCGCTTCGAGCGATGCTGCGCGACGGCGGCGAAGCCGAGGCGCGCGAACAGGTCCTCGAGATAGGGGATATCGGGTCCGGTGAACTCGACGAATTCGAACCCGTCGGTCCCCATCGGGTTGGCCTCGCTGATCCTGCCGGCGAGGGCGGTTCGGTCGGGCGGGATGTCCATCGCTTCGGTCCTCCCTCAGTGCTCGTGGAGGGGCACCTCGACGTCGCCTGCCCCGGCACCGCCTGGCGGAATCGGCTCGGCGTCGCGGGCGGCGTCCAGCAGCGCCGGCACCCGCTCCGCTGCGGCGAACAGCGCGGCGTAGTCGTCGAGGACGAAGTAGGTGGGCTGCAGGTCGTCGATGAAGTACTCGCTGCGCAGCACCCGCCAGAGGTCGAAGCGGATGCGGCGCGGCTTGTCGCTCGTGGTCGCGTGCAGCAGCTCGGCGTGCGAGGACATGATGCCCGCGCCATAGGCGCGGATCTCGGTCGCGGCAGTGCTGCGACCCTCGCGGACCAGCCCGAACTCCACCATGAACCAGTAGAGCCGCGCGAGCGGGCGCAGCGCCCCGATCGCCAGAGCGCGCTCGCCCATGCGGCCATAGGCCTCCATGAAACGCGCGAAGTCGGGATGCATCAGCGCCGGGACATGGCCAAAGAAGTCGTGGAACACGTCCGGCTCGACGATGTAGTCGAGTTCCTCGGGCGTCCTGATCCAGTTGGTGACGGGGAAGCGCCGCGCCGCGAGGTGCTCGAAGAACACGCCGTCGGGGATCAGCCCCGGCACGGCGACCAGGGACCATCCAGTCGCCTCGCGCAGCCGGCGCGATGCCCGCTCGAAGTCCGGCACGCCGCCGCCGCAGTCGAGGCGCGCGAGGCCCTTGCGGAAGGCGCGCGCGCCGTGGCGCGGCAGCAATGCGGATTGCCGGGCAAAGAGAGTCCGCCATGTTGCGTGGTCGGCCTCCGTGTAGTCGGCCCTCTCCTGGGTCAGGGTGTAGTCGGCGCGCGCAGCGGCGTAGTTGCCGCGCAACGTCCTGGGCAGCCCTTCAGCGGTCGAGGTTCCCATGGCCGCCTCCCGATCCTCCTTCACCTGCGGAAACGCGCGGAGCCCGGGCCCGGTGGCGGAGCGAATGGCGGCTAATTGATCGTCAGGACCGGCTAGTCTGGCTGGAATTCGCTATCAGGGAGCCCCTCCATGGCGAAATCCACCTCCGAGCTGGACGCGGCCGACCGCCGCATCCTCCGCGCCCTCCAGCGCGACGGCCGCCTCCCCATCGTCGCCCTCGCTGAGCAGGTTGGACTCTCCCCCACGCCCTGCCAGCGCCGCGTGAAGCGGCTGGAGGAGGCCGGTGTCATCGCCCGCTACGCCGCGGTCCTGGACCCGGCGCGCATCGGCCTGCCGCTGCAGGCCTTCGTGCTGGTCGCCCTGTCCTCGCATGCCGAGGAGGTGGTGCAGGCCTTTCAGCGGGCGCTCGCCGCGCGCCCGGAGGTGCTCGCCGCCTACGCGATGAGCGGCGAGATGGACTACCTGCTGCATGTGCTCGCGGCGGACTTCGAGGCCTATGCCGCGTTCGCGCTGAAGGCGCTGCTGCGCATGCCCGGGGTGAAGGAGACGCACTCCTCCTTCGTGCTGACGACGCTGAAGCCGCCCGGGGAGGTGCCCGTCTGACCCTCCCGCCCGCTATCCCGCCAAAAGTGCCAGCACCGCCCCGCCTTCCTCGACCTCCGCGCCGCGCGCCGCCGCACGCGGCAGCAGGCGCCGCAGGTAGAACTCCGCCAGCGTGCCATAGCGCGCCGCATCCGCCGCGCGCGCGCGCGCCAGCATCCAGCCGCCGAACACCCAGCCGGCGGCGTCAAGATAGGCCGCGGCGCTGGCCTGCGCCTCGTCCGCATCCCGCGCCTGCGCCGCGAGCATCGCCTCCGTCGCCCGCGCGAAGCCATCGAGCGCCGCGTCGAGCCGCACGTCGAGCCCTCGCGCCTCCGCGATCAGTGCACGCATGGTCGCGCCCTGGTCGCGCGCCAGCTTGCGGCTGACGAGGTCGATCGCCTGGATGCCGTTCGTGCCCTCGTAGATGGGCGCGATGCGCGCGTCCCTCAGCACCTGCGCCGCGCCGGTGTCCTCCACGAATCCAATGCCGCCATGCACCTGGATGCCGAGCGAGGCGTTCTCCACCCCGCGCTCCGTGCACCAGGCTTTGACGATCGGCGTCAGCAGCGCGAGCCGCGCCTCCGCCGCCCCGTCGCCCAGCAGCCGCGCGCGATCTCCTGCAACGGATGCCTCCAGCGCCAGCAGCCGCCCCGCGAGCGTCGTCGCGCGCATCTCGGCCAGCATCCGCGCCACGTCCGGCATGCGCGCGATGGGGGTGCCGAACTGCACCCGTTCCGCCGCATAGGCCTCGGCCAGCGCCAACGCTCGCGCGCCATGCGCCACACCCTGCACGCCGACCGCGAGACGGGCGTTGTTCATCATCGCGAACATCGCCGGCAGGCCGCGATGCGGCTCGCCCACCAGTTCCGCCTCTGCCTCCTCGAACAGCATCACGCAGGTGGGCGAGGCGTGGATGCCCATCTTCCGCTCGATGCCGCCGCAGCGGATGCCGTTGCGCCGCCCATCGGCGAGGAATTTCGGCGCCCCGAACAGCGAGATTCCGCGCGAGCCCGGCGGCGCGTCCGGCAGCCGCGCAAGGATCAGATAGAGCGTGTTCTCCGAGCAGTCCTGCTCGCCCCAGGTGATGAAGATCTTCTGCCCCGTGACCGCATAGGTCCCGTCCCCGCGCGGCTCCGCCCGGCAGCGCAGCGCGCCGAGGTCGGAGCCCGCCTGCGGCTCGGTGAGGCACATCGCGCCGGACCAGCGCGCGGAGATCATCGGCGGCAGCCAGGCCGCCGCCTGCGCCGGCGTCGCATGGTGGCACAGCAGGTCGATCGCCCCCGCGGTGAGCAGCGGGCCAAGCGCGAAGGAGGCATCGGCCGCCAGCATCAGCTCCTGCACCGCGCTCCACAGCGCACCCGGCAGCCCCTGTCCGCCCATCGCCACGCCATGCAACTCAGTCGGCGCCGCCAGCGACTGCCAGCCAGCCTCGATCCAGTCGCGGTAGAGCCCCGGATAGTGCGGCGGCGTGCGCACCACGCCGTTCTCATAGACGGCACCGTGGCGGTCCGCCTCCTGCCAGCCAGGCGCGACCTTCTCGCGCGCGAAGCGGTCCGCCTCTTCGATGATCGCGGCGATGTCCTCGGCGGAGAGCGGCGCACCGGCGGCTGCCGTCAGTGCCGGAAGCCCGACGACCTGTGCGAGGCCGAAGGCAAGGTCCTCCGCGGCAGTGGTCGTGGCGGCGGCGGTCATGCGACGTTGGTCTCCCCTTCGAGATCGGCGAGCAGGCCGGGCGGCGGGGGTGCCTCGCCCGCCGCCCAGTGGGCGAGCCCGGCGGCAAGGGCGCCATCGCACGCCGCGCGGGCGAGCGCCAGCCCGAGCAAGGGGCCGAACTTGAACCCGTGGCCGCTGAAACCGGACATCACGAAGCAGCGCGGCGTAAGCGCCTCGACCACGAAGCGCTCGTCTGGCGCGACGTCGTAATAGCAGGCGCGCGCTTCCAGGACCCGGTAGTCGGCGGCATCGCGCAGCCGGGCACGGACCAGCGCCAGCACCGCCTCGACCTCGGCGGGCGTCGCCTCGCGCGGATCGGCCTCCGGGTCGCCGGCGAGCGAGAAGCGGTGGTCGCCGATCTTGAGCGGCGTGCCCTCCACCGGCGGCACCACGTAGAAGCCCCTTCCCTCCTCGGTCAGGCGCAGAAGCAGCATCGGCGCGGCCTCCCACGCCGGGCGGTGGCGCGCCGGCGGCTCCAGCATGACCACCACCTGCCGCGAGGGAATCACGCCGGCCTGCACCGCCACCGCCTCCGGCAGCAACTGCGGCGCCCAGGGCCCGGCGGCGACGACCAGCAGGTCGGCAACGCGGTCCGAGCCGTCGAACAGCTCCACCCCGGCGACATCGGGATGCAGCCGCACGGCGCGGACCCGCTCGAAGACCACGCCACGGCGCTTCAGCCGATCGGCGAGGGCGGCGACGATGCGTCGCGCCAGAAGCACCCCGCCCGGGGCGAGGTGGAAGGCATCCGCGATGCCCTCGGTCGCGAGCATCGGCAGGCGCATGGCAAGCGCCTCGGGCGTCAGGTCCGTGACCTCGCGCCCGTCGCCGCGCAGCGCAGCGCGGCTCTCCGCGATCCAGCCCGTGCCCGACGCCTCGGCCATTGCCACCACGCCGGTCGGCACGTGCAGGCGCTCGCCGATCTCCTCCCAGACCAGGTCCCAGGCGGCGTAGGCTGCGTCCACCATGCGCATGTAGCCAAGCCGCGCGCCGTAGGCGTGGCGGATCAGCCGGTGATGGTCCACCGAGGCGCCGCGCGGATTGGGCGCAAATTCTTGGTCCAGGACGCGCACGGCGAAGCCCGCCCGCGCGAGACCCCAGGCGGCGGAGAGGCCCATGATTCCGGCCCCGATCACGAGGGCGCTGGGAACGGAGGGAGGAGGCATGGCCGCACAGATTGGGCCGGGACGCGCCGCCTGTGAACCGGCGCAGCCTGCCGGGGATATGTCCCGACCGCCTCCGCTCAGCGCCGCGAGGAGGCAAGCGCGACGTAGTTGTCGAAGCTCAGTTCCGCCACGCGGAACCATTGCCGCATGTCGTCGCGCGCCTTCGACCAGGATTCATGGATACGCCGGAAGTCCGGGTTGCGCGCGACGAGTTCCTGTTCCAGCGCCATCGCCTCGCGCCAGCAGGCGTCGAGCACCTCGCGCGTGAAGGGCCGGAGATGCGTGCCGCCGGCGATCAGGCGGCGCATCGCGTCCGGGTTGCGGATATCGTAGCGCGCGACCATCCAGTGCGTCGCCTCGGCGCAGGCGGTGCGGATCGCGGCCTTGTAGCTCTTTGGCAGCGCGTTCCACTGCTCCAGGTTGACGAAGAGGTGCGTCGTCGCCGCGCCTTCCCACCAGGCGGGGTAATGATAGTACGGCGCGACGCGGTGGAAGCCGAGCTTCTCGTCGTCATAAGGGCCCAGCCACTCGGCCGCGTCGATGACGCCACGCTCGAGCGCCGGGTAGATGTCCGGCCCGCCGAGCTGCTGCGGCACCGCGCCGAGGCGCTGCAGCACCGTCCCGGCGAGGCCGCCGATCCGCATCTTCAGGCCCTGCAGGTCCTGCGCCGTCCGGATCTCCCTGCGGAACCACCCGCCCATCTGCGCACCGGTCGCGCCCAGCGGCAGGCCATAGGCGTTGAACTTGGCGTAGAGCTCGTTCAGCGCCTCGATGCCGCCGCCCTCGTACATCCAGGCGTTCTGCTGGCGCGTGTTGAGGCCGAAGGGCAGGCCGGTGCCGATGGCGAAGGCCTCGTTCTTGCCGGTGTAGAAGAAGGAGGTGGTGTGCGCCGCCTCCACCGTGCCGGCCTGCACGGCATCGAGCGCCTGGAGCGCGGGGACCACCTCGCCGGGGCCGAAGACGCGGATCTGGAAGCGGTCGTCGGTCAGTTCGGCGACGGTGCGGGCGAAGACCTCCGCCGCTCCATGGATGGCGTCGAGGCTCTTCGGGTAGGAGGAGGTCAGGCGCCAGCGCAGCGCCGGCTGCGAGACCTGTGCCAGGGCTGGCGCCGCGAGCCCCGGCGCGGCGATCGCCGCGGCCGCCCCCGCACCGAGCGCACCGCGACCCAGGAAGTCACGTCGGTCCATCGGGAGTCCTCACTCTCAGCTCAGCAGGCGCACCAGCCACAGGCTCAGCACCGGGAAGGCGACGCAGAGCGCCAGCCGCACCAGGTCCGTGGCCAGGAAGGGCAGCACGCCGCGATAGGTCAGCGCAATCGGCACGTCCCGCGCAAGGCCACTGATCACGAAGACATTGAGCCCGATCGGCGGCGCCGTCAGCCCGATGCCGACGACGATCAGCACCAGGATGCCGAACCAGATCGCGGTCTCCTCCTGTCCCGCGAGCCCGAAGTCGAGCGCAGTCACCACCGGGAAGAACACCGGGAGAGTCAGCAGGATCATGGCCAGCTCGTCCATCACCGCGCCGAGGACGATGTAGGCGAGCAGCAGCGCCGCCAGCACCCCGTAGGGCGGCCAGCCCTGCTCCGTGATCCAGACCGAGAGCAGGTCGGGCGCCTGGGAGAGCGCGAGGAAGGCGTTGAACACCTCCGCCCCGAGCAGGATGGCGAAGATCATCGCCGTCGTCTCGGCGGTGGCGAGCAGTGCCTCGCGCACCTGCCGGGCGTGCAGCGTGCCGCGCAGCACCCCGACGGCGAGCGTTGCCACGCAGCCGACCGCGGCGCTCTCGGTCGGCGTGAAGATGCCGCCGTAGATCCCGCCCACCACGACGACGCCGATCGCCAGCACCGGGATGACGTTGAGGAGGGCCTCGCGCTTCTGCTCCGGCGGCACCGCGCCGCGCGCGGGCGGGCCGAGCGCCGGCCACCGGCGAACGAGCACCGCGATGGCGAGGATGTAGAACAGCGTCGCGATCAGCGCCGGGATCAGCGCGGCCATGAACAGCTTCGCGATGTTCTGCTCGGTGCTGATCGCATAGACCACCAGGATCACCGAGGGCGGCACCAGGATGCCGAGCGTGCCGCCGACCGCGATCGTCCCCGTCGCGAAGCCCGGCTCGTAGCCGTAGCGCCTGAGTTCCGGCAGGGCCGCGCGCCCGAAGGTCGCCGTGGTCGCGACCGAGGAGCCGCACACCGCGCCGAACCCGGCGCAGGCGGCGATCACGCCCATCGCCATCCCGCCGCGCCGGTGCCCGACCAGCGCGTTCGCGGCGGCGAACAGGTCGCGCGCCAGCCCGCCCCGCTCCGCCAGCGCCCCCATCAGGATGAACAGCGGGATGATCGAGAGGGTGTAGTTCGAGAACAGGAAGAAGGGCGTCGTCTTGAGGTAGTTCAGCAGAGGGCCGAGCCCGACGATGTGGTAGTAGCCCCCCGCGCCCACCACCAGCATCGCGAGCGCCACCGGCGCGCGGATCGCGATCAGCCCGAGCAGCACGGCGAAGGCGGTCCCGGCGGTGACGAATTCCGGCGCCATCAGGCACGGCCCCGCACGAGGCACGCGACCCAGTACAGTGCCGCCGCGGCCGTCGCCGCAAAGCAGAGGGCGCCGACCGCGATCGCCCACCAGATCGGCACGCCGAGCAGGCCGATGGTGCGCGTGCCACTGGCGAGCGCCTCCGCCGCGCCGACCGCCATGCGCTCGGCCAGCACCAGCGTGCAACCGGCCCAGATCAGGGTCCAGACGGCGTCGATCGCGTGATTCGCCCGGCGCGGCAGCCGCGTCGTGAAGCTATCGACCAGGATGTTGGTCCGCGTCAGCGTGCCGTAGGCGAGGAAGCCAAACACCGCGAGGCCGGAGCCGAGCGAGACCAGCTCGAAATCCCCCTTGATCGGCCCGCCCGCGAGCCACCGCAGCAGCACCGAGACGGTGGTGAGGATGGCGACGCCGAGCAGCGCCACGCCGCCGGCAAAGGCGAGAAGTCCGGCCGCCGCCGCGACCGGGCCGCGCGGCGGGGCGGTCTGCGTCTCGTCCTTTCCGTCCACGGCGGCGGCCGGCGGTGCGCGCGTCGCCGTCAGGCGACTCCCTGGCCGTAGCGCGCGACCAGCGCGCGCGTCTCCTCGAGCAGCGCGCCACCGTCAATGCCGCGCTCGCGCATCTGCGCCACCCAGTTCTCGACCACGGGCTGGGTCGCGCGCTGCCAGCGATCCCTCTCCTCCGCCGTGATCTCGCTGATCTGGTTGCCGCGGCGGCGCACCTGCGCCTCGACGACAGGCCCCTGCTCGTCCCACACCTTAGCCGCCATCGCCGCCGCCACCTGGCCGGAATTGGCGTCGAGCACGCGGCGGAGGTCGGCGGGCAGGCTGTCGTATTTCGGCTTGTTCATCGCGAGCACGAAGCTCGTCGTGTAGAAGGTCGGGCTGCCGGGGATCTCGGTGTGGTGGCGCACCATCTCCTGCAGCCGGATGGCGGGCACGACCTCCCAGGGCACCACCGCGCCGTCGATCACGCCCTGGGTCAGTGCCTCCGGCACCTGCGGGATCGGGAGGCCGATCGCCGTGGCACCAAGGGCGCGCAGCCCCTCCCCGGCCATGCGCGTCGGGAAGCGCAGCTTCAGCCCGCGCAGGTCCTCCATCGTCTTCACTTCGCGGCGTGCGTGGATCAGGCCGTGATCGTGCGCCCAGGCGACGATGATGTGCGTCTCGCGGAACTCGTCGCGCATGTGCTTCTCGAACAGCTCCTGCGTGACGCGCGCGTTCACGCTGGCACGCTTGTGCGCCACGAAGGGCAGCTCGATCACCTCGATGCGCGGGAATCGGCCGGGCGTGTTGCCGGGCAACGTCCAGATGATGTCCGCCACCCCGTCCCGCGCCTGGTCGTAGAGCTGCGGCGGCGCGCCGCCGAGCTGCATCGAGGGGAAGATCTGGATGCGCAGGCGGTTGCCGCTCTCCTGCTGCACCTTGCGCGCCCAGGGCTGAAGGAAGTGCCGGTGCACGTTCGAGACCGCCGGCAGGAAGTGGTGCAGGCGGAGCGTCACTTCCTGCGCCCGGGCGCGCGGGATCCGCAGCACGGCGGGCGCGGCGAGGGATGCGGCGGCGGCGCCGATCAGGGCGCGGCGGCGGACGTCGGTCATTATCGTTCCCAGGACGTTTCGCTCTTATGGATGCAGAAGGCTAGTCGCCTCCGTGCCCGATTCAAGCGGAACCGAGCGCCGCCCGCAGAATCCGCGCCCGCTCCCCGACCTGGGCGGGGGTGTCCCCAGGCCGGTAGAGCGCGGAGCCGATGCCGAAGCCCGCCGCCCCCGCGGCCTGCCAGGCGGCGAGGTTGCCCGCCCCGATCCCGCCCACCGGCAGCACCGGCGTCCCCTTCGGCAGCACGGCGAGCAGCGCCTTCAGCACCGCGGGCGAGGCGGCCTCGGCCGGGAACAGCTTGAGCGCGTCGGCACCGGCGAAGAGCTGCGCGAAGGCTTCGCCGGGGGTGAAGAAGCCGGGGACGGCGATCAGGTCCGCGGCCTTCGCCGCGCGCACCAGCGCCGGGTCGGCATGCGGCGTCACCATCAGCCGCCCGCCCGCCCGAGCGACCTCGGCCACCTCCTCGACCCGCGTCACCGTGCCGGCCCCGACCAGCGCCCGCTCCCCGAAGCGCGCGGCGAAGCGGCGGATGCTCTCGAACGGCTCGGGCGAGTTGAGCGGCACCTCGAGGATGGCGATGCCCGCCGTGACCAGCGCCTCGCCGACAGCCTCGGCTTCCTCCGGGCGCAGGCCCCGCAGGATGGCGACGAGCGGGCAGCGGGCGAGCCACTCACCAATCGGTGTCACCGAGGCATCCTCCGATCAGGGCAAGGCCAAGCGCGGCCGCATCGGGGTCGTGGATCCGATGCGGGATGCCGAAGGCGCCGAGCGCCCGGGCATAGAGCGCGACGAGCGACTCCGTGCCGGCCAGATGGATCGGCGGGGCCACGCCCGCCTCCAGCGCCGCCGCGACCTCGTGGCCGATCAGCAGGCCGGAGAGGTAGGATTCCCCCTGCTCCGGCGGCAGTTCCCCCATCAGCGCCTGGGTCCGCACGCCGAAGAGGTGGTGCAGCAGCCCGCCTTTCTGGCGCGCACGCGCCATGCCGCGGTCGAAGGCGCCGGCATGCGGCGGCGCCTCGGTGTCCATGGTGCGGGCGAGGATGGTGTGGGCGGAGAGCGCGGCGAAGACCTCGCCCGTCATGTAGGTGGCGAAGCCCGCGACCCGCCCCTCCCGGATCCGCACCCATTTGCAGTGGGTCCCGGGCAGGCAGAGCGTCGCTTCCGGCGCCTCCCCGATCGCGCCGAGCAGGCCGATGATCTTCGTCTCCTCGCCGCGCATCACCTCCGGCACGCCGGCGGGGTCGCACGTCGTGAGGCCCGGGACCAGCCGCACCCGCGCCCCCTCGAACGGCACCCGGATGGTGGCGCCGGCGATCTCCGCCGCGCCGGCCGGGCAGGCAAGGTAGGGCGCCTCCACCCAGCCCTGACGACTGCCAACCATGCCGCAGAGCAGCACGCGGTCTTCCCCGGCCGCGATCCAGTCGCCCACCGCCTCGCGCAGCGCCGCAGGGAAGCCGCCCGGCGGGACGGTCATGATGCCGCGCTCCGCCTCGCGCCGCTCGCGCACCGTGCCGTCCGGGGCCAGACGGTAAGCGCGAAGGCTGGAGGTGCCCCAGTCCACGCCGATCATGCCCGCGACATGGCCCTTGCCGCCGCCCGGCGCAACCGATCCTTGCACACAGGGACGGGAGTGCGAGACTGTGTCCGGGGCGCGGAACGCCCCGGGGGAGGAAACGAAGATGAGGGCAGCACTTCTGGCGGGTGCCGCTGCGGTCGCGCTCGGCCTCGCTTCCCAGGCGGCGACGGCGCAGATCGTTGTGTCGGGCAACGACAACAAGCGCACCCTGGTCAACGGCGTGAACACGCTGCTGCAGAACCCGCGGCCCGACACGGTTGCGATCATCGACCTCAACGGCCGGACGCCGCGGCTCGTGGCCCAGGTGGAGGCACCGCACTCGGTCGTCGGCCCGCCCATGTCCGTCGCGGTCACGCCGGATGAGCGCCTCGCCCTGGCCTCCTCCGCCGAGAAGATCGACCCCGAGAACCCGCGCCGGACCATCCCCGACAACCGCGTCTCGGTGATCGACCTGCGCGCAAGCCCGCCGCGCGTGGTGCAGACGCTCGAGGTCGGCAGCGGCCCCGCCGGCATCTCTATCAACCGCGCCGGCACGCTGGCGCTGGTCGCCAACCGCATGGCCGGCACGGTGAGCGTGCTGCGCATCCGCGACGGCCAGGTGAGCGTGATCGGCACGGTCGAGATCGGGCCGGCGAACAGCGGCGTCAGCCACGCGCAGTTCACGCCGGACGGACGCCACGCGCTCGTCACCCGCGACGGCGACAGCTTCATCTCGGTGCTGCGCATCGAGGGCGAGACCGTCACCAAGCTGAACCAGGACATGAACGCCGGGCTGCGCCCCTACGGCCTGCACGTCTCGCCGAACGGCAACTGGGCGATCGTCGGCAATGTCGGGCGCGCGAGCGCGGGCAACACCGGCGACATCGAGACCGTCAGCCTGATCGACCTGACGCGCGAGCCCTTCCGCGTGGTGGACACGGTCTCGGTCGGCACCACGCCCGAGGGCGTGATGGCGAGCCCCGACGGCCGCCATGCGGTCGTCGTGGTGCACAACGGCACCGGCCGCCGGATCGGCGACCCGCTGCGCGGCCGCGCGGAGGTGAAGCTTCTGCGCATCGACAACAACCGCATCCGCGTGGTGAGCGCGGCTCCGGCCGGCGACTGGGTGCAGGGCATGGCCTTCTCGCGCGACGGCCAGACCCTGCTCATCGGCAACATGGCCGATAAGACCATCGGCGTGTACCGCATCCAGGGCGACCGCCTGCGTGACACCGGCCAGCGCATCGCCGTGGACGGCGGCCCGGCGGCGTTGCGCACCGCCGAGGTCGCGCCGCCGCCCGCGCCGGCGGCGCGTCGGGGGGCGGAACGCCGGTCCGGGGCGGCGGCCCCCGCAGCACCGTCACAGCCTCGGTAATCGGCGGCCGACCGGGCGGGGCGGGGCTTCGACGGATCCCAGCCCGCCCCGCAGCCGACGGGCGCATTTGCCTGGATGGAATGGTGGGGCTCGCCCGCCATCGGCCGTCTCCGCGCGGAAATTCCGGCTCCACAGCACGGGGGCGCGCGAGCGGATGCGCGCGCCGATCTCCACCGCCGCTCTCGCGCCGTGTCCGCCGTCGTGGGGCCGCCTTGCCCCCGTTCAGCCCTCGCCGCGGCGCACCGGCAGTCCGGTAGTGTCGATGCCCGCGAGCCAGGCGGGCCCGCCCTGCGCGATCCAGACCGCGGCGGCGAGACCGGCGAAGGCCCGAAGCGCGGCGAGATCGCGCTCCGAGAAGGCGCCGCGCGCGGCGTTGGCGCAGATCAGCACGCCGAGATAGTCACCGCGCCAGAGCAAGGGCGCGAAGATCGCGGAGCCCGCGCGGAAGCTCTGCAGGATCTTCACGAAGGAGGGATGCAGGGCGGTGTCGCGCAGCAGCAGCGGGCGGCGGGAGCGCGCGACCTCGCCGGGGTGGCCGAGCGTGATCTCGACCAGTTCGTGGTGCTGCCGGGGCGCGAAATTCACCGGCGCGACGATCATGTGGTGCGTGCCTGCGGGCGGCACGCGCATGAACGCCGCCGCGGCGACGCCGACCGCCGGAGGCGGCGTCTCGCGGAAGGCGTCCGGACGACGCGCGGCCGCCGGATCGCCGAGCATCGGCGCAACGGCCCGCGTGATGACCCACAGCGCCTCCTCCGGCCCCTCCGCCGCACCAGCATCCACGGCGAGACGCGCGAGAGCAAGGAGGCAGTCCTCCGCATCGAGGCGGCGATCCGTCACGACGACGGCGCCCCGTTCCCCGCCGCTGCTCTGCCTGGCGGGGGCGGCGGCACGCACCGCGCGAAATGGGCGGCGATCTCCTGGCGCGTGGCGATCCAGGCGCCGCCTCCCGCGCGAATGTGCTTGATCACCCGCGCCAGCGCACCGATCCGCCCGGGCCGGCCGATAATGCGGAGATGCACCCCGATCGAGAGGATTTGCGCCCGCTCCGGCTGCTCATGCTTCATCCACTCGTAGGACTCGATCGCGTAGTCGGCCCATTGTGCGGGCGTCAGCGCCGGCGCCTGCCACAGCTTCATGTCGTTGGTGTCGAGCGCGTAGGGCAGCACGACGATCGGCGGCGCGACCTGCGCGTCCCAGGACGGCCAATCGGCGCCGTAATCGTCCATGTGGTAGAGGAAGCCCTCCTCGGCGAGCAGCCGGCGCGTCTCCGCCGTGTGCAGGTAGCGGGAGAGCCAGCCGACCGGCGGGCGCCCGACGCTGCGCGCGATCGAATCCCGCGCCCGGCGGATGAAGGCACGCTCCTCTTCGGCGTCCAGGCGATGCTGCGGAACCCAGCGCCAGCCATGCGCCGCGACCTCGTGGGGGCTGGCGGCGAGGCGCGCGGCCAGCGCAGGCGCGCGCTCCAGCGCCAGGGCGGCGGCGGTGAAGGTGGCGCGGACGCCGAATTCCTCCAGCAGGCGCAGCACGCGCGGCGCGCCGGCCTCGATGCCGTAGCGGTAGTTGCTCTCGTTGCCGAAATTGCGGAAGCCCGGCTTGAGGGCCATGCCCAGCTCGTCCACCGGCTCCGCGGCGCGGTCGCCGTCCGCGGGCGAGAGCTCCGCCCCCTCCTCCACATTGACGACAAAGGAGACCGCGAGCTTCGAGCCGTCAGGCCAGGACGCGCAGACGCTCATGGCGCGGCGGCGTCCGGCAGGCCGCGCCGATCCAACAGGCGCACCGGCTTCTGGCGGGACTCGATCCCGGTCAGCGGCGCGAGACGGCCCGGCGGGCAAAGCTCGACCTCGAGGGCGACACCGAGGCGTTCGCGCAGCAAGCGCCGGACGCGCTCGGCAAGTGTTGCGTCCGCCGGGTCCGCGGTCGTCTCGGCCATCACCGTCATGCTGTCGCGCCCCTCGGGATCGCGCTCGACGCGGCAGAGGAACTCGCCGACGAGGCCGGGCACCTCCGTGAGGATCGCGCCCACCGCATGCGGGAAGACATTGATGCCGCGCAGCTTCACCATCGCGTCGCTGCGTCCGAGGAACCCCTCGATGCGCCGGAAGGGCAGCCCGAGGCACGAGGAGGAACCGCGCCGCCAGCGCGTCACGTCGTGCGTGTTGAAGCGGATCATCGGGTAGATGTCGTCCTTGAACAGCACGGTGACGACCATGTCGCCCGCCGCACCCTCTGCCGCCGGCACGCCGCTGTCCACGTCGAGCAGTTCGAGGACGTGCGCGTCCTCCATCACGTGCAGCCCGTCGTGGTCGGGGCCCTCGGCGGCGATCAGGCCGGTGTCGGCGACGCCGTACCAGTCGAACAGCTCGGCGCCGCCCCAGGCGGCGGAGAGCGCTTCCCGGTCCTCGCGCCCGATATGGCCGCAGATCATGCGGATGTGGAGGTCGCGGCCGGGCAGCACGCCCGCCTCCCGCGCCACGCCGGCCAGGTGCCTGATGTAGTCGGCGAAGCCAACGAGGACCGTCGCGCCGAAGCGGCGCATGAGCGCGACCTGCTGCGCCGAGCGGGTCTCGATGCCGGTGCCGGCGGGGAGGAACAGCGCCCCGGTCCAGTGCGTGACCGCCTCGCGCACATAGTGGCCGCCATTGACCATGCCGTGGCCATACACCGAGTGCACGACGTCGGCGTCGGTCAGGCCCTGCAGGAGGTAAGCGCGGGCGAGCATGAGGTTCTGCACCTCGCGCCCGCGCGGGCCGAAGGGGATAGTCTGCGGCGTGCCGGTGGTGCCGCTCGTGGTGTGGACGATGAGCGGCGGACGGGCCTCTGGCGGGTAGGTGTCGCGGCCGTGGAAGTCGCCGAGCGGCGGGGCGCGCTCGATCGAGGCCATGATGTCGGACTTGTCGAAGACCGGCAGCTTCGGGAGGTCGTCGAGGCCGCGGATGTCGCC
>ERZ777003.3146-NODE-3146-length-16803-cov-6.901421_pt1 | contig 16803 bp, 18 predicted proteins | sample MGYA00374956_ERZ777003 | MGnify/ENA primary metagenome ERZ777003 (study PRJEB29302, sample SAMN06268252) | bioreactor metagenome | isolation source: Joint BioEnergy Institute, California, USA | place: USA:Joint BioEnergy Institute, California, USA | collected... | reverse complement strand
GGGCAGAAGCTGCCGCTCAGTTTGATCCAGGCTGTGGCTTCGGCTCGCATCAAATTTTGGGATCAGAAAGCTGATCGCTGTGTTAACAACTTCCACTTCGAGATTGGGTCGGATAGTGCTGTCGAGAAGCTCCCGACGATGTTTGAACGTCGGTTGCAAAGTGAGATGCGCTTATCTATAGTTTGTTCGTGTTAAGAGTAATTGGGGGTATACTACAATGCTTCGATTGGCTTTTGTTATATTCCTAAGCTGCACTTTGCCCTTGAGTGCACAACCATCAGCATCGAAGGAAAGCCCTGTTCGCAGTGCTGCTATTTCAAACATCTTCCTTCCAAAGCAGCCAAAAGTCATTGTTCCAGTTTGCATAAAAGACGGTGAAATGGGCTGCAAGACTGACAAGGATTGTTGCGCTGGGTTAACGTGCGTAGGTGGCACCAGTGGCGGCAGGGGCTGTGTAAAATTCTAAAAGGGGTGCTCGGGCATCATGGTATGTGATGCCCCTTCTTCGCTAACCGTTCGCTACTGGTTTTGATTACAGATCGATGCCTGCCGGGTCTGGGTTGCGTCATGGCGAACTTGAGTCGCCGGCAGAATGCTCAGAGGCGATTGCTGAGCGGTCAGGGCGAGAGATTTCAAACTGATCACGGTGACGATTTTTAGTTGACACTTTGCCGTGAATCAGGCGAATCAGTTGCCATCATCGGAGCGGTGCGTCCGGAGCTCGACGGAGCTGCCGGACGTTTTGCTTTTCGGAGCCGGTCGCATGGCGCAGCTCACCATGGTGTGGACGGGCGATGGCATCGCTCGCATCACTGCTGCCTGCGAAGCTCTGTCCGGCAAGCAGAAGCACACCGCACTCCGCCGTGCCATAAACCACACGGGCGACAAGACGTTCACGCTGGTGCGCCGCACGCTCGCGAAGCAAATGGGGCTGAACTCCCAGAAGATGCTGAGCAGCGGTCGCACGCTCATCCGCGTTCGAGCTAACTTCTCCAATCTGGAGTACCAGATTATTTCCGGGGGGCGCGCCGTTCGCGCGAAAGAATTCAAACACCGGGTCGGGAAAAAAGGAATTACCTTTTATCCGTGGGGCGTCCGGCATTTCATTCGTTCCGCGTTTGTCATCCCGCGTTACGGCGGCAACTTCTATCGCCGGCGGACGAAAGAGCGTTTTCCCCTCGAAGCCTTGTACGGCCCGAACATCAACAAGGAACTCGTCAAGGACGCGACTGCGGCAGCCTTCCGGGCAACCGTCGCGCGTGAATTGCCGAAGCGAGTTGAACACGAAGTGCGTGTCATCACGAACGGCATCCTCAGCTGAGGGTGGTCGCGGGTCCTTCCCACGCCCCCGCCCCGGCCTGCGCCGCCTGGCCAGCCCGGTGGTCGCACAAATTTTGTGCTGGAAAATCAAGACTTCGGATTCGCTTTTATGGCCCGAAAAGGCGGTTCTGAAGAAATCTCGGTCAAAATGCTGGCGCGGATCTTCGAGATCAGCGAGAGACGCGTGCAGCAGCTCGCAGAGCTGGGCGTTTTCGAGAAGGTCCGGCATGGGCGATACAAGCTTGACGGGGCGGGCCGGGCATACGCCGACTATCTCGTCAAAAGCGAAATCGAGCGCCGCTTCGACGACAGCTCGGCAAAAGAGCAGGTGGAGATCGAGCGCGCCCGCAAGCTCAAGCTCGAAAACGACACCCGCGAGAATATCCTGATTGAAACGCCGGTCGCCATCGCTGCTGTCGATTTCATCGTTGGCCAGCTGCGCACCGATCTCGCGGGTGTGCCAGCCCGTGCCTCGGAGGACGTCGCCATTCGCCGGCGCGTAGAGGATGCCATCAACGACGTTCTCGAGGCTCTCGCCGACCGTTTTGCAAAAGCTGGCGCCGCTCTTAGAGCGGGTCGCGATCCTCTCGAAGCCGACGAGACGGCAGCCGCCTGACGAGTGGGCGCGAGAGAACCGCAGCTATCCGACCAGCAGCGACCGGCCGGGCCCGCGTGATCCGACGCTGACGCCCTACGTCATCGCGCCGGTGCGCGCCGTCGAGGAACCACGGTACGATACCATAGCGTTCGTCTGTGGGTCCCAGATGGGGAAAACCGAGTGTCAGCTCGACCTCATCGGGCAGACGCTCGACCAGACGCCAGCGCCAATCATCTATGTGGCACCGAGTCAGGATTTCCTGCGCGACGAGATCGAGCCACGCCTGACGGCGATGATCGAGAACGCGCCGTCGCTCAGGGCGAAAGCCTGGCGCGGACGTAAGTCCACCAAGTTCCGCAAGGTCGTCGGCGGTGTGCCTGTAAGGCTGCTGTGGGCTGGCTCTGCGACACAGCTGTCGGGTGTAAGCGCCAAACTGGCCCTGGTCGACGAACTCGACCGTATGGCGGAAAACGTTGCCGGTGATGGCGACCCTCTTGGCCTTACAGAGGCCCGCGGCTTCGCCTACCGCGATCGTAAGCGCGTGGTCACCTCGACGCCGAAACGTGGCAGCGTCGATATCGAGCGCGACGGGGCCTCCGGACTGGAATTCTGGAAGAAGATGCCGCCGGAGGACATCGAAAGCCCGATCTGGCGCTTATGGCAATCGGGTACACGCCATCACTTCTGCTGGCCGTGTCCGGAGTGCGGTGAGTACTTTGTTCCTCGGTTCAAGCAGCTCCGCTGGCCTGAGGACGCGACGCCCGCTGAGGCCAAGCGCACGGCGCACATGGTTTGCCCCCGCTGCGGCGGGATCATCGAGGATCATCAGAAGGCGGCGCTCAATGCGCGCGGCCGGTATGTGGCGCCAGGCCAGACGGTCACGCCGGATGGCGTGGTAAGCGGTGATCCTCCGGATTCGACCGTCATCTCGTTTTGGGTCTCGGGGCTCTGCAGCCCGTTCGTTACCTTCGGCGAGCGGGCGGCGGCGTATATCACCGCAAAGGAGCGCGGGAACCAGAGCGAGCTGCAGGCGGTGCTCAACACCGGCTTCGGCGAGCTCTGGGCGCCTGGCGCCGGCGACGTGCCGGAGTGGGCGGAGGTCGCCGCGCTGCGCCGGCCCTACAAGCGGCTCGAGCTGCCGCGCGGGGTCAAGCTGCTGACGCTCGCCGTCGACGTCCAGAAGCGGCGGTTGATCTACACGATCCGCGGCTGGGGTGCGCGGGCGACCTCGTGGCTCATCGACTATGGCGAGCTGCATGGGCCGACCACGGAGGACGACGTCTGGCACGCGCTCGCGGAGCTCCTGCACCGTCCGATCGGCGATCTCGTCATCCGGCGCGCGTTCATCGACTCAGGGTTCCGCCCCGGCAAGCCGGAGCAGGTGCCGGTCAACAAGGTCTACGAGTTCTGCCGGCGGTTTCCGCGCCTCGTCTATCCGACGAAGGGGCGCGACCGTCAGGACCGCCCGCTCATCATCTCGCCGATCGAGGTGACGGCGCGCGGGTCCAGCCGCAAGTACGGCCTCGAGCTCGTCTGGCTCGACACGGATCACTGCAAGAGCTGGGTGCACGAACGCATCCGCTGGGAGCCGGACAAACCGGGCGCCTGGTATTTGCCGCAGGACGCGAGTGACGATTTCTGCAAGCAGATCGTCGCCGAGGCGCGGGTCAAGAAACCGAACGGGGCACCCGAGTGGATCCAGCGGAGCCGGGAGAACCACTATCTCGACTGCGAAGGAATGCAGGCGGGTCTCGCCCACATGCTCAACGTGCACCTGATCCGGGCGGATGAGCCGGACGAGGTGCCGCCAGCCGGACCGCCCGTGAAACCGGCGGGCCGCGAAATCAGATCGGTGCCGCGGTCGGTCACTCAGTCGCCGACTGCGAAGGCTGCACCAGCTGCGGCGCCGGCCGCGCCCCCGCCAGCACAGATCGATGCCGCTGCAGCGCGCCGGGAGCGGATCAAGGCGCTCGCCGCGCGCGTGGCGCAATGGAGATGAGAATGGCCGAGCCCGAATGCCTCGTTAGGTTGCGCGAGCTCAAGGCGAAGATCGACCAACGGATCGACGGCGGCCAGGTGACCTCGGTCGGGCACCGAGGGCGGTCGCTCCAGTACTCCGAAACCTCGGTCAACGACATGATCCGCTACTACAACCAATTGTGGCAGCAGTGTCCGGCGGCCCAGGCCGAGCTGCCGCAACTGGTGCCGCTCGACCAGCACGTGGCGACGCGCGGCCGGCCGGCCGTGTTCGTGGGCAGCGGCAGGGTGTGAGCCCATGGCCATCTCGCTCGCGCCAGCAGACAGGCAGCCGCCGCACCGTGGGCGGATGATGTCGGGCGGGCTGCGCCACGCCTACTCGGGCGCCTCGAATTTCGACCGCAACATCATGATGTGGCAGCCGGGCCTGCGCTCGGCCGACGCCGAGGTGTTGCGGGACGCGGCCAAGCTCAGGGCGCGGGCGCGCGATCTCGTCCGCAACCACCCTTATGCGCGCCAGTGCGTGAGGATCTCGCGCCTCGGCGTCATCGGGCGCAAGCTGCGCTACTCCTGCCGCCCGGATCATCGGTTCCTCGGCATCGACTTCGAGGAGGCGGTGAGGTGGGGCCAGGAGTGGGAGCGGGTGTGGGAATCCTATGCGCACGGGATAGGCTTCCACATCGATGCCGGCCGACGGCTGACGTTCACCCAGCTCATGGGCCTCGCCCACGACTGCGAGTACGTCGACGGCGAAAGCCTCATCACCGCCGAGTGGGATCCCGACCGCAAGTGGAAGACCTGCTTCCAGGCCGTCGACGTCGACCGGCTGTCGAACCCGCACGGGTTGCCGGACACGATCTACCGGAAGGGTGGCATCGAGCTCGGGGATCTCGGCGAGCCGGTCGCCTACTGGATCCGCAACGCACATCCGGGCGACGCAGCGCTGCTCGGCGCCCATCACTTCACCTGGAGCCGTGTCGCCCGCGAGACGGCCTGGGGCCGGCCCATCGTGCTGCACACGTACGAGGTCCTGCGGGCCGGGCAGACGCGCGGTGTCACCGAATTCGCGTCGGTCATCCGCGACATGAAGATGGGCCGCGAGTACACGGAGACGGCGCTCGCGGCCGCCGTGCTGCAGGCGAGCTATGCGGCCGTGCTCGTCAGCCAGCAGAATTACAGGGACGCGCTCGAGATCATCGCCGCCTCGCCGCCTGACAAGGCGAAGTCCGTCGCCGATCTCGCGCTCGAGAACCTCGAGGCGGCGATCGCGTACCACGAGGAGGCGCAGATCCGCTTCAACGGCGTGCAGGTGCCGATCCTGTTTCCGGGCGAGGACCTGAAGCTGCTGACGCCCGGGCAGAGCGCCACCTCGCTCGACGACTTCCAGAAGCACGCTACGAAGAGCTACGCCGCCGGCACGGGAACAGACCCGATCTCAATCAGCCAGGACTATTCCGACGTCAATTATTCGAGCGCGAAGATGGCGGTTGCTGCCAACTATCGCAGCTACGAGACGCGGCGGGAGCGGCTGATCTCCGCGATCGCCATGCCGATGGTGGCGGCCGTGTTCGAGGAGGCGGTGTTCTCCGGCGCGTTCCCGCTGCCCAAGGGCATCAGCCCGGCGGATTTCTATGACGCGCGCGATGCGCTCATCCGGGGTACCTTCATCACCCAGGGCGCGCCGATGCTCGATCCGGTCAAGGAGCGCCAGGCGCAGCAGATGGGATATCAGCTCGGCGTCGAGACGCTGCAGTCGATCGCGGCCGAGCAGGGTGAGGATTATCTCGACATCCTCGACCAGCAGCAGCGCGAGCAGATGGAGCGGCAGACGCGGGGGCTGCCGCCAGTCGATCCGCGCCTGATGCCGGCGGCCGATGCGCCTCCGGCGAATCCCGACGAGCCGAAGAAGGCAGGCTGAGCCATGGCGAAAGAGCCGGTCACCATTCCGCTGCCTGTGCGGCGCCCCGATCGGGCCGACGCCATTGCCAGGGCAGCAGAGGCAGCGGCCAAGGCGAAAGCCGCCGAGGCCGCGGCGCGGACGGAGGAGGCCCGCGCGGCCGCCGAGCAGGCCGAGGCGCAAGCGCGTGCCGCGGAGGCGCAGGCCAGGGCGATCGAAGCCGAGACCAGGGCGCGGGAGGCCGAGGCCGCGCGGAAGGCGGAGGAATCCGCCGCCAAGGAGCGTTCGAGCTACTTGGTGCCGGGAATAACGGCGGTGTTGGCGGTTGTGGCCGGCGGGGCCGCGTGGAAGCTCGGCCGGCTGATCGGGCGTGTCGCCGCGGCCGGGGCGAAGGAAACTATTCAGAGCGTCAACGCGCTCGGCCGCGAGGCGGCGAAGCTGCAAAACATCAAGGGCGCGCTCGCCGGAACGCCGAAAGGCGACGAGGCGAAGGCGATCGTCAACGAGGCCTATGCGCTCGGCGGCGTGAAGAGCGCCTTTCCTTCTCCGGGCTACCAGGCGCCGCCGAAGGCGCAATCCGTTTTCGACGCACTCGGCAAGCCGCCGAAGGCCGCCGACTACGTCGCGGGCGGGCTTGCCGTCGAGGGGGCGATCACCACGGGCGCGTCGTTCGTGGTCGAGGACGAGTCCGCGAAGCAGGCGCTGCGGATCGCCGGGTCCGCGTCGCTTGCCGGAGCGGCCGGTCTCAAGGCCGCGCTGGCGGTGGCCAAGGCCGCGGCGCCACGCCCGTCGTCCCGGGCGATCGCTTCGATCGAGGCGATCCGGCACCGGCTCGTGCGTGAGGCGGACGAGGCCGTGAAGCCGCTGAGCAAGGCCAGGCTGCCGGCCGGAGGCAAGGCGGCCAAGGTCGCTTATCTGCGTCCGGGTGGTGCAGGGCCACAGGGCACACCCCCGGCGATACCCGCGGGCGGTGGACCGCGCCGGGTGGAGCCGATGCGCTACCGCGCGGCCGGCGTCAGCACCTACACACGCACCTACACCAAGGGGCCGAAGGCGGGCCTCACCGAGACAGTGACGCGGAAGCGGTGAGGACGGAGCAATGGCGGCCAGGAAGACACCGGCCAAAGCTGTGCCCGCGGCCAACGCGGACGTTCTCAAGCGTTATGCGAACGCGCTTCTAGAGGCCAGTACCGACAAGGCGCGGTTCGACCGCGTGCTGAGCGAGATGGCACGCGATAAGGCCGTTCGCGCCAACGATCTGAAAGTGATCGCGAACGCTTACTTGAACACGCCGAGCGGAGGCACGCACCAGTACAGGTTCCGCAGCGGCAAGGCGGCCGTCGAGGCCATCCGCAATACGTTCGGCGAGCGCGTCGAGCGCGAGAGCAAGCGCGCCATCATCAACCGCATCACGAGCTGGGACCCAGCCAAGCCGGCATCCGGCGCGGCGTCCGCGCTCACCGCCCCGGAGCAGGCTCTGGCCAAGGCGATCGTGGCCAACCATCCGGGGCATGGCCAGCGGTTGCCGCTGTCGAAGCTCCGTGAGCTGGTGCCGTCGCTTTCCAGGCAGGAATTCGACCAGGCCCTCATATCGCTGCAGCGGAAAAACCTGGCGCTGCTCTACCAGAACGACAACCGGGCCATGCTGACGGCCGCAGAGAAGGCGTCGGCACTCTACATCGGCGGAGATCCACGGCATTTCGTGATGGGTGAAGCGGGGCAGCTCGAGCGGCTGAAGGCGGCGCTGCCGCAGCCGGCTGCAAAACCTGTCGCCAGGGCCACGCCGAAGCCCAAGGCGCCGAAGAGCAACCCGAAAGTCGTTGAAGATCTCGCGGCCAGGTTCAAGGCCGCGATGCTCGGTCAACGCTCAGCTGACGCGGTCGCGCGTGAGATCGCCGAGGCGAAAATGTCGAAAGCGGACAAGCTGGCACTCGCCAAGGCGACAGGGACGCCGTCGAGGGCCACCGGAGCGGACGCGATCCGGCGAGTGACGGATCGGCTGCGAGCGGTCGGCTCCGCCTTGGCAAAGGCCGGAACGACGGGCAGCCGTCTAGCCGGCGCGATGGCGCTTGTTGCGGCCGGGGCCTCCTTGATCTCCATGATCGCCGGCGGCGGGAGCTCCGGCAGTGCTCTGGCGGCCCCCGCTCCAAAGCCCGATGGGCCGCCGCTACCGCGCAATCCGAGCCAGCCGCTGCCGCCGTTCGAAGTCGACCGTGTGCCGTCCGTCGGCAGCGGGGCAGCGATCAGTCCGGTAGAGGTCCAAGCTCCGGCCCGTCAGCCGGTTGCCTACCTCAACGAGGCCGCACAGCGTCGGGCAGAATCCTCGCCTAAGGCGCGAGACGCCCTTGCCGTCGGCGCGCGGCCGCGCGCGGCGGCTCAGCCGCGGTCGGACGGCTGGACGGAAGGCTACGTGCGCAACGGCATCCGCGTGCGCGGCTACCAGACGCCACAACGCTAAAGCGGCGGCAATACCAGACGAAGGAACGCAGATGGCGGACATTCTCGCGCCGGAACGGCCGCTGCGCTGCGGCGGGCCGGGGCTCAGCTATTGGCTGGGCACGAAGCTGTTCAACCAGCCGCTCGCGATGCGGCTCGACGCGGCGCGCTGGATGGAATCGCAGATCCGTGCGCGAGCCTTCGACGCGACGGTCGACATCGGCGCTTCGAAGTTCATTGGCACGCGCGATCAGCGCTCCCGTTACCGCGTGACCGACGACGGCATCGCGTTGGTGCCGGTTCAGGGCATGCTCATCGATCGCGGCGAGTGGCTCGGGGATTTCAATGGCCTCGCCACGAGCTACGAGGGGCTTGCCGAGCAGTTCCGGCGGCTCGCCAATGACGAGGCGATCAAGGCCGTCGTCCTCGACATCGACTCGCCCGGCGGCATGGTGGCGGGCCTGTTCGATCTCACGGCCGAGCTCGGCAAGCTCAAGCGCGCGAAGAAGGTCTATGCCATCGCCGCCAACATGGCCTACTCGGCGGCCTACGCCATCGGTTGCGCCGCGCACGAGCTCTACCTGACGCGGCTCGGGGGCGTCGGCTCGATCGGTGTCATCGCCATTCACCTGAGCTTCGCCGGCATGCTCGAGCGGCAGGGTGTCGAGCCGACGATCCTCTACGCCGGCAGCCACAAGCCGGACGGCAACCCCTACCAGGCACTGAGCCACGGCGCGCGCGCTCAGTGGTCTGCCGAGATCGACCAGGCCTACGACGCTTTCGTGCGGCACGTGGCGAAGACCCGGCCGCTCACCGAGGACGAGGTGAGGGCCACAGAGGCGCGCACCTATTCGGGCGCGAAAGCCGTCGAGGCGAAGCTCGCCGACGGCGTCAAGAGCTTCGAGGAGCTCCTCGAGCATATCCGCGGCTCGTCGAAGAAGACGGGCGCACGCGGCCAATCCAGCAGCAAAGGAGGACGGGTCATGCCCGGAACTGAGGCGCCGGCCGCGCAGCGGACGGACATCGAATCCATGATCACGGCAGCGCTGGCCGGCTACAAGGCGGCGCAGGAGCGCTCTGCCCCGGCGGCGACGGCGCAGACTCAGCAGACGGCGCCGGCACAGCAGACGGCCGTGAAGCCCGAGGCCTCCGCGCAGCCAGCCGCCGACGATGCGCGCGCCCGCATCAAGGCCATTCTCTCCTCTGAGGCGGCGAAGGCGCGGCCCAAGCTCGCCAACTACCTGGCGCTCGAAACGGACCTCGACGCCAAGACGGCCGAAGCCGTGCTCAACGCCGCTGCGCCCGAGACGGAGGCCTCCGCCAATCCGCTCGAAAACGCCCTGGCGCGGCAGATGGCCAAGCCCGGCAATGCCGCCGGCGTGAAGCCCGAGGCGGGCTCCGGCGACGGCTCGCCGTCCGCACGGCCCTCGCTCGCCGACAAGGTCAAGGCCCGCTTCGCCAAGCGGCACTGAGCCGACCTCCCCCGCAACTTCGATTTCCAGGAGCTGAACTCCCATGATTGGAGCCACTTACGTCTTCCCGGCCCTCGCACACGAGTGGCTGAAGCATGAGCTCGACCCGCAGTTCACACGGAAGGAGATCACCATCGCCTCCGGCGCCGGCGAGCTGCTGACCGGCACGGTGCTGGGCCAGATCACCAAGGGCAGCGCCAACGTGCAAGCCAAGGAAGGTAACACGGGCAACGGCACGTTCACGCTCGACGCCACTACACCGGTGCTCGCCGCAGCCGTCGTCGGCGTCTACACGCTCAGGTGCATTGCCGCGGCCACGAACGGCGGCACCTTCCGTCTTGAGGACCCGAACGGCGTCGTGCTGGGAGATTTCGCGCTCGCCGCCGGCTCCGCGACCGTCAACGAGCACATCAAGGGTGTGATTGCCGACGGCGATACCGACTTCGCGGTCGGTGATGGCTGGGACATCACGGTGGCCGCCGGCTCGGGACAGTGGGTGAAATACAACCCGACTCTGACCAACGGCGCCGGCGTCGCCGCCGGCATCCTGCTCAACCGGGTGGATGCGACCAGCGGGGCCCAGAAGGCAGTCGGCATCGTGCGCGACGCAGTGATCAATCCGCTGTCCCTCGTGTGGGATTCGTCCGTCGACAACCAGGACAAGAAGAACGCCGGCCTCGCCGATCTGGCGAAGCTCGGCATCGTCACCCGGCAGATTGTCTGATTGCGCTCGCGCTGGCTGATCCTCGCCTGCGGCTCGGGCCAGCTCCGCGGGGGCGGGCCAACGGCCCGGCCCGCAGTCGCGGGCTTGGCCGCTCCTCAGCCTCGCATCGTGTCTGAAGCCAAACCATTGGGAGAAACCCATGCAACTCGATTTCATCAAGGACCCGCGGTTCGGCGTCGGACCGCTCTCCGAGGCCATCATCAACTTCCCCAACGAGTACGGCCTTCTCAATCAGCTCGGCCTGTTCCAGGCGAAGGGCATCAGCGAGACGACGGTCAAGGTCGACATCAAGAACAAGCAGCTCAACATCATTCCGACCAGCCCGCGCGGTGCTCCGGTGCCGATGGACTCTTCGGACAGCCGCTCGCTGAAGGCCTTCCCGACCTTCCGCCACGCGCTCGGCGCGACGCTGCTCGCGGACGAGTTCCAGAACGTACGCAAGTTCGGCACCGACGACGAGCTCGAGGTGTTCGAGGAGCGGCTGATGGAGAAGATGGAGGACCTCGCCGCCAAGCACCGTCAGACGCAGGAGTACCTTCGTTGGGGCGCGCTCAAGGGCAACGTCTACGACGCCGACGGCGTGACCGTGCTCTACAACGTCTACGACGAGATGGGCGAGGAGCAGAAGACGGTGGAGTTCGATCTTCTGGCCGAAACCGGCGACCCCATCCAGGCTGGCACGGACGAGCTGCTCGATCACATGGAGCTCGAGGCCGCCGGCGAGCCGATGAGTGGCGTGGTCATGATCTGCTCGCCCGGCTACTGGGAAAAGCTGATCCTCAACGAGGACTTCCGCAAGGCGTACACGTATTTCGCGGGCCAGCCGAACCCGCTGCGCGACAACCTGCGCAACGGCTTCTTCCACAAGGGCATCACGTATCTGCGCCATCTCGGCCGGGCGACCTTCCTCGGGTCCGACGGCACGAAGACGACGCACATGTTCATCCCCGACAACGAGGCGATCGCCGTGCCGCTCGGCACGCGCCAGGTGTTCCGCACCTACTACGCGCCGGCCGACTACATCGAGACGGTCAATACCATCGGCCAGGAGATGTATGCGAAGGCCGAGGTCATGAAGATGAACCGCGGCATCGAGATCGAGACGCAGAGCCAATGCCTCAACCTGGTGTTGAAGCCGCGTCTGGTGGTGCGCTGCACGCTGAAGGAGCAGCAGGGCGAGGGCTGATCCAGCCTGCCGACCCGTCCTGAAACCTGACGGCGGGCTTCAGGTCCGCGGTCGACCAGGGGTTCTCTCCATGCTGGTGAAGCTCAAGGCCGAGTGCCGGCAGGCGCTCAATGCCGTTTCGACCAAGATCTACCCGGCCGGCTGGTCCGGCCAGGTGCCGGACGAGATGGCGCTGAAGTGGATCGGGGAAGGCAAGGCCGAGCCGGTCATCAACGAGCAGACGGTGCTCGCCGACATCACCAAGGCCGTCAAGGCCGAGGCGGCCAAAGCTGCAGCCGTCCCGGAGCAGAAAGCTGATGAGATCAGCCTCGACGAGCTCACGCTCGCCGAGCTGCGCCAGGTGGCGGCCGAGGCCGGGATCGCCGGCGCCTCGCGCATGAAAAAGGCGGATCTCGTCGCTCAGCTCAAGGCGCGCCTGGCAGCGGCCGATGCCGGGTCCACTGATCAGCCGCAAGCCTGATGCCCTCGCCCTTCGCCGCCGCGCTCGTCGAGGCCGAGGCTGTGCTCGATCAGCACCTCGGCGAGTCCGTGACGGTCATTCCGATGGTGGCATCGGATTTCGGCCGCACCGTCGACGGGATCCGGCCGGCCTTCGACGCCGTGGCGCTCGTGACCGTGCAAGACCCCTCCTCGGCCAACGCGGAGGGGATGGAGGTGAGGGTCGCCTACGACGAGGTGACCGTCGAGATCCGCCGGGCGCTGCTGCCCGCGTATCGCCTTGCCAAGAACGACGAGATCCTGCTGCTCGAGCGCCCTGGCTCTCCGCGGGTCAAGGTGAACCGCATCGAGCGGCTCGACGAGGAGCGCATCGTCCTCGTCTGCGGACCGGTTGCTGATTTGCCTCACGCCGGCTGATCGCCGCTGCGCGGCGGCCGGCTCCGGCGGGGCGGCAACGCGCCGGGTCGCGCTTGCTCCCGGGCTGCCGCACGCACCGGCGAGGTCGTGCCCGGCAACACACTTGGTGCTGGAGGCTTCCTGTGCTCAATCGGCTGGCTTTGCGACTGGCGACGGTGCGCGCGTTGCGCGGGCGCACGCTCGCCGGCGAGCGGGTGCACGACAGCGAGCACGGGGCCATCGACGAGGTGGCTGCCGAGCGGCCGCTGCCGTTCATCGTCGTTTACACGGACGATGGGCAGTACAACCACAGCGACCGAAACCTGTGGTCGACGAGCGGCAGCAAACGGGTCGGCTCCGGCTACCAGAAGCTCGTCATCGAGATCGCGATGACGCAGCGCATGCAGGTCACGGACGAAAACGGTGAGCCCGTCGCCGGCGCCGTGCAGCCCGAGACCGACGCGGCGCTCGAGTTCAACATCGACGTGATCGAGCGCCAGGTCGTCGCGGCGTTGATGGACCCGCAGTCGCCCTGGGCGGAGATGTGGCGGGAAATCGTCGACCACGTCGGCGATCGCCAGTCGCAGCGGGGCGTGTCTCTGCGCGACGGCGTGCGGTTCGCCGGCCGGCAGATCACGCTCGACGTGCAGCTGATGAAGGAGCCGGTGCCGGGGGCATCGCCTGGGCCGCTGTGGACGCGGTTCCTGGCGCTGGCGGGCGCCGATCCGACGCTCGCGCCGGTGGTGCCGGTCCTCGAGGCGCTGCTCGCAGGCAGCACTCTGCCCGACTGGCAGCTCGGCCGTTCGGCATACGGCCTGACGCTGGACGAGGCCCGCGCGCTACAGGTGGCGCCGCCGCCCGGAGCTGAAGCAACCGCGCCCGTTTTCGCGGGCGAGCTCGGGGCGAAACCCGATGCGCAGCTGGACGGGGATGGAATCGACGCGCCATGAGCGTGCCCGCGACCATCCCTGACATTCTGGCGGACCTTTACAAGCGGATCGCCGATCTGGAACGCCGGGTGCAGAACAAGAAGCGCACCGGCCTCGTTCACGAGGTGGACGCTGCCAAGGGACTCGCCCGGGTCAAGCTGGGCGAGGACGACCAGGGACGGCCGTATCTCACCGGCTGGCTGCCCTGGAAAGAGGTCGCCATGGGCGGGATCAAGACCCACTTTCCGCCCGCGGTCGGCGAGCAGGTGGAGGTGGTCTCGGAGTCCGGCGACCTCACGGACGGCCTGATCGAGGCCTCGATCCCATCGAACGAGAACGGGCGGCCGTCGGACAAAGGCGACGAGGCGGTGATCACGCTCGGCGACACGCGCATCACCATTCGCGGCGATCGCGTCACCATCAAATCCGGCACCATCGTGCTCGACGGCACCGTTCACCTCGGCGGCGAGGGCGGCCAGCTCGTGCATCGCAAGGGTGATGTCGACAGTGATGGCGATTCCGCCGTCGGCAGCGCGTCCAAGGTGTACGCGGTCTGATGGCTCGCACGGGCGCTTCCCGAGCGCTCGTGGCGACGCGACCTGGATTCCCGCCTTCGCGGGATTGACGGCTGAGGAGTGAGGCAAATGGTGGCGAAGCAGAAATACGAGATCCTCGAAACGGGTTGGTACGCGGGCGCCTATCACCGCGCCGGCGCTGTCGTCGATCTCCACCCAAAACAGGCAGAGTACTATTTGCCGCCGTACGCGAACCGGCTGCGCCCGGTGGAGCAGACAGCTGCCCCCGCCGTGCAATCCGAGCCGGCAGTCCCGCGGGCACGTCGCCGGCAGAAGTAGGTCTGGCCGCGCAAGCGGCCAAGCGCGCGACTGCGCGCCGGCGCGAGCGCCGGCCATCAGCATGGCAGTCGCTCCGCACTTCCAGATGAGACGGCGCCACACATGTCAGCAACAGGAATGGACCGCCGCACCGGCAAGGTGCTGACGGGCTGGGCGCACGTCGTCCAATCGATCGAGGACATTCTGACCACGCGGGTGATGACGCGCGTCATGCGGCGCGACTACGGCTCGGACGTGCCGAAGCTCGTCGATGCGCCGATGAACCAGGGCTCGCTGCTCAGGCTCTACGTGGCGATCGCCGACGCGCTCGAGCAGTGGGAGCCGCGGTTCCGGCTGACCCACGTCACCTTCACCGCCGCCGGCGCCGACGGAGCGGCCGAGATCGCGCTCGCCGGCGTCTACTACCCGCGCGGCCACCTCGGGGATTTCACGCCGGAGCGGTACGCCGGCGAGGATCTCGCCCGCGTGACCGTGATGATCAGCGAAGGGACGTTGGCGGCGTGAGGCCGTCTGGGGCGCGCGATGGCTGACTCGACCTATTTCGACCTTTCGGGCTTTCCGCCGCCGGAGGCGATCGAGGAGCTCGATTTCGAGGCGCTGCTCGCCCGCTTCAAGGCGGACATGTCGGCCCGCATGCCCGAGATCGCGCCGACGCTCGCCCTCGAAAGCGAGCCCGTCACGAAGCTGGGCGAGGTGCACTCCTACGTCGAGATGCTGGTTCGGGCCCGGATCAACGACGCGGTGCGGGCCAACCTGCTCGCGTTTGCGCGCGGCGCGGACCTCGATCACCTGGCGGTGTTCTATGACGTCGTACGCCTGCCCGGCGAGACCGACGAGGCCTTTCGCCGTCGCGTGATTCTCGCCATCCAGGGCCGCTCGACGGGCGGCACGGTGCCCCGCTATCGCGCTGTGGCCCTCGGCGCATCGGTGCGCGTCGCGGATGCCGTCGTCTACCGCAACGGGAATGATCCGACCGTGCACGTGGCCGTCTATGCGACCGACAACAACGGCGTGCCGGACTCCAATCTGCTCAACCAGGTGCGCGTGGCCCTCAACGATCCGGCCGTGCGCATGGTGAACGACACCATCTCCGTGCAGGCGGCCGTGTTCCAGGTGGTAAACGTCGAAGCCAACGTGTGGCTGCTGCCGGAAGCTCCCGACACGCTGCTCGACGTGCTGCCCGAGACGCTGGAAGAGCGGTGGACCGAGGAGACCGGGCTCGGCTTCGACCTGACGCGGGCCTGGCTGACGGCGCGGCTGATGGTGCCCGGCATCCAGCGGGTCGAGATCGTCTCCCCGGCTGCTGACGTGATCGCGCCGCCCGAGCGGGCCATCAGCATCGGCACGGTGACGCTCACCAACATGGGCCGCGACTACTGATGGCGACGCCTGCGGACCTGCTGCCGCCGCGCTCGACTGAACTCGAGACCGCCTTTGCCGACGCGGCCGATCTTTTCGCGCACACCTACGAGGCGATCTCGGGGATGCGCGGCATCAAGATCGTCAATCCGCCGCCGAGTTTCCTGCCGTTTCTCGTCTACGAGTACGGCCTCGGCGAGCTCACGCCCTACGTCCCCAACCTCTATGATTTGATCAACGAGGGCATCCGCTGGCAGCGTGTCCGCGGCACGCCGGCGGCCGTGGCCAAGGCCCTGGAGTTCGTCGGCTACGCGGCCGAGATCGAGGAATTCCCGACGCGGCGCCGGCACTGGAACTGGTTCATGCTGGCGCTCGACCGCGTCCGCGACGCGGAGGAGCCGGACCTCGCCCGCATCGAGGGGATCACCGGGCTGTCAGTCGCCGTCCGCTCGGTGTTCTGGCGCGGCTTTCGCGGCTACGACGTGCGCGCGGCGGACTGGTCGCACCGCAAGTGGTCTGGTGCGCTTTGGAGCACGTACTCCGGCGTCCGCATTCCCGGTGGTAATGCCAAGTGGAGCTTCGGCCGGACCTACGACCTCGCCCACGATATGACGCAGACGGAGCTCGAGTCCCTGGGCGTCTGGATCGAGCCGACGGGCGAGCCGCTCGGATGGGGCGCGTTTCCGTGGCCGTCCGTACCGTGGGCCGATCCCGACGGGACAGCGCGCTCCGTCGTGATGCTGGAGAACGTGCCGGCCGGGCCGGCCTGGGTCGTATTCAAGGACGAAGACGGCGAGGTGATCGGCTATCGCCGGGCTCGGGCGCGGCATCAGGTCGTGCCGGCCCTCAACGGCCGCTACCAGGTCGGCAACGACCGTTTCGAGCCGGTCGCCAGCGGCGCCACGCGGCTCTACGTCGAGGCGCTCACGGGCTTCGGCGACGGCTACGGCGCGACGGCAGCTTCTGCCGGAGTCATTTTGGGCGCCGAGCCGGTCGATCCCTATCCGCCGGGTGCGCTGTGGGTGCCGGCGGGCGGGCTCGACATCGACGGGCCGATCATCGCCGAGCGGCCCGTCGACATCGAATTCGGCCGGACCGTGCGCGAGCGCGTCCGGACTCTGCTGAGGTTCTGATTTGCCTCACGCTGGCTGATCGCCGCCTTGCGGCGGCCAGCTCCGGCGGGGCGGCGCTCGCGCCGGCGCGCAGTCGCGCGCTTG
>ERZ777003.3141-NODE-3141-length-16832-cov-6.031412_pt1 | contig 16832 bp, 13 predicted proteins | sample MGYA00374956_ERZ777003 | MGnify/ENA primary metagenome ERZ777003 (study PRJEB29302, sample SAMN06268252) | bioreactor metagenome | isolation source: Joint BioEnergy Institute, California, USA | place: USA:Joint BioEnergy Institute, California, USA | collected... | reverse complement strand
TGGATCGCCGGATGAACACCACCACCGCCCACGACGTGCTGTCGATACGGCTGACCGCCCACCCCATGCAGCGCGCCGGAGCCTTCGCCCTGGCACTGCTGGCAGCCGACGGACGGCTCCGCGCCATGAAACACCCCGAGGAACTGACCCCGCAAGAGATCAGGGCCGCCAACCAGGTCATGACCAAAGACCTGGAAGCCACCGTCCACGCCGCCGACGCCAAACAACCAGGAGGGTTGTCCTCCTCACCCCACGGAGGTCGGTAACAAACTCCGTCAGTCCTCCTCTCCTTCCTTAGAAAAGACCCTCTCGCCGTTTCTCGCCCCAGCCATGCCGGTGATCCACTCCCGGATCGCCTCATGAGCGTCTTCTGTGGAGACCACCAGTTTCTTTCCTTGCCTGCGGTCTTTCCACAGGTGGACATTCGGCCGGTCCGGCCCCGGAAGGAATTCGGTGAGGAAGCCGAACGAGAACAGTTTCCAGTGGCTGCCCTGTCCCACTGGCCGAAGCCACAGCGGGGAGGCGCGGCGCAGTTTCTCCGCGGTGTCGCCACTGCCCCGATCGGCGTGAACCTCAATCTGTTTCTTGAAGACAATGGGCAGTCCCAGAGCGCCGATCGGGAACTCTTCTTCGGGGCCGTTGACCACTTCCAACCATTCGTGAGTCTTGATTTTTGGATGGTAGGGAACTCCCGGGGTGTCCACTGTCGCGCGGAAGTACCTCAGCTCCCGTCCGGCCCAGCACAGTACGTCCTCCCAGGAGGCGGAGGCCTCTCCTCGACTGGCCCCGGCCATTGTATGACTCTGTGAAAGCACCGGATACGTTGGCGGGGAAGGCCACTGGTACAAACCGTTGCAGCCCACACTCCGCGCGATGTTCCCCAGGGAGCGAAGAGAATTTATCATGCCTGATTCAGGCGCCAGGGAGGTCACCTTCCCGTAGAAATCTATTCCGGGGGTTCGGAAAGATTCGGGCGACCATCTCTCCGGCAGGCCAGTGATTCCGGTGATGCGTACGCCGCCGAAGCCGCGGCGGGTGCGCGCCCCGATGCCGCCGTAGGTGAGAGCGAACCAGAGTGCGGCCAGAGCCACGAGGCTGGTGTCGTCATCGCCGGTGAAGCGAAGCCACAGTTCGAAGTCCTGCCCGGGCGGAATGTGTGCGCGGTTCAGCATCACCGCTCTCTTTTCGGAGGACCATGAGGTCAGACCGGGGCCGAGCAGGTAGCCGATCCATCTGTTGCGTTCAGGGGTTCCGAGAAAATCGGGGAGTTCCTTGTCGCTGTTTGCGGGCTGCCGGGGGATGCGGAGCTTCACGGGGGAGGAGTGCTCGGTCGAGCCCAGGACTCGGTGTTCGATCGCGGAGAGCGCGCGCATGTCGTTTCCGGCCATCCTTCCGGCCATGGCGCGCAGCCAGAACCGCATCGCCCCGCGGATGGAGGGCACCCGGATCTCCGCGTGCTTCTGGTCGCCGTCGCTGTTGAAAACAGGGGTGGTGACGGTCAGGTGCAGTTTGGTCCATGTCATCGAAGTCACCTGTCCTTGTGCCATCGGATGTGGGCCAGCGGGGCGGTGATGGGCTGGTCGTCCCACAGGATCTGGGAGAACACGCCTGCGGTGAGGCACCAGGCGGTGGCCTGGGCGAGGGTGATGACGGCCGGGCCGCTGTAGGTGGTCCATCCCTGGTAGAGGAGCGCGCCTTCCTCGCTGAACACCGGCACGATCCACACAAGGCCCAGCAGGGAGATCAACAGCGCGTGGCAGCCGCCGACCAGCCACACCAGTGCGGCCCTCCAGAGCGCCGACTTCCGCTCCAGTCCGTGGTTGCGGGCGGTCACCAGCAGGTAGACGTAGGCGGCTGAAGCGAGCAGGAAGGCCGCCCACACCGGGCTGGGCGCAGCACCGGGGGGTGCGCTGCCGGGTGCGACTGTTTCCAGCCAGTGTTCGGGAAAGGCCGCCCTCCACCAGGAGGGGTGCATGGCGGTGAGCATGAAAAGGCCGATCGCGGAGGCTGCGGGCATGCGCAGCAGCCACGGCAACGCCCATTCCCGGCCGTGCACGACGCTTCCCACGGCACCGATCAGGTAACAGGCCCCCGCTGCCGACGCGGCGAGGGTGAACACGGAGAGGCCGCAGATCTCCTTCCGGCACAACCCCGCGGTGACCAGGACGAGAGCTGCTGCTCCGGCCAGGACGACGGCGGATGCCGTTATCCGGCTGCAACCGGGGTGTTGGGCCGTGGTCAGCGCCAGCCGCAACGTGTCCACGATCTGGAATCTCGGCAGCAGGTGGCGTTCGACGACCTCGCGGACGGTCCCTCGGTCGCCGTTGCTCAGCATGCGCGAACGTTTTCCCTGGCTGAGGAGGTCGAGGCGTGTCGTGGACATGCCGAGCACGGCGCCGGGGCGGCCACGGTCGAACAGCAGCAGGTTGACTTCCTGTTCCAGTTCTCCGGCGGTGGCCTGTCCCAGGGCGGGGTGGGATTCGGCGTGGTCGAGAACGTCTTTCCAGATCCAGCGGGCCTCGATACTGCGTGCCACGAACAGGTGGGAGGTGCGGGGACCGAAGACCCGGCTGGCGGCGTCGGCCGGGCAGTCCGCCGGGGTGGCGTCGCAGGTACGGTAGGCCTCGGCGAAGGCGAGGAAACGCTGCCGGGCTGCCACCGGAGCCAGGATGTCCAGTTCGGCCGAGGTGAACCCTGTAGGTTCGAGACCGTCGCGGCGGGCCACGCACCGCCATGCCGCCTCGACGGTCCAACACCAGGCACCCCACTGCTGGCGCCGGTCCAAAGCGCCCTCGTGGTGCTTGTTGACGGCGGCCACCACTGCCAGCGGCGAGTACAGCGCTGCCATGAGCAGTCGGCGGTCTCCGGCCAGCACCGCGGTGATCCGTGCGATACGGCCCTCTGCGGTGTCTTCGGGCGGTCTCTGCTCTTCCGAGGCTGTCCTCATCAGCTCGGTGATGGTCTGGTAGGCGTCGAGCAGCTCCACCGCCGCCTGGACGGCAGCCGTGTCGTCGCCTGCTGTACCGCCCTGTCGGGCCCGGTGCAGGGCTTCTCCGATCCCCGCGCACACCCGGTCGGTGAACTGGGACTTCACTGGGGACACCATGGAACAGTCGGCTGGGAGGGTCACTGTGGGACAGGTTCGTCGTCGACGCCGAACAGGGCTCTCATGCCCATGCCGAACGCGGTCAGATGCACCCCCATACCGTCCTGTTCGTAGGCGTAGCCCTTCAGCAGGTCGTCACTGGGCGGTCGGGCGCGCCATCCGCCCCGGTCGAACCCGGCAAGTTCGCTGCGCACCCATTCGGGGCGCAGGCGTCGCAACGGGACCCGGAAGGACCTCGTCGCTTTCTCGGGCAGCACCCAGGCGGTGACCTCCCCGGAGGTGTGTTCCAGGCTGCGCAGCCACTCGGCCAACGCGATCAGGTAGGGGGTGGTGGCGCGGTAGCCACCGGAGAGGTGGAACTTGATCGGCTCGCCCGGTCGGGTGAACCGCTCGGTGCGGTCGCCGCCCACGAGCAGGCGGCCCAGTCGGCCCATCCGTTCCATGGGGGTGCGGAACGCCGTGTCGGAGGTTGCGTCCAGACCGGGGATGCGCACCACGTACACCCGGTTGGGTTCAGCTCGGACCAGAGGCGTCTCCTCGACGACGTCCGGCAGGTAGCAGACCCGGCTGGCGTCCCCCTCCGCCAGGGCGATCGCGGTCCACACCGCAGCGGCCTGCCCGTCCTCGGTGTCGCTGCTGATCAGGAACGCGGCATCGCTGGTCGGCAGGGGGGTGCCTGCTGTCTTGTGCAGCGTGTCCAGCTCCGCGGACAGCCCTTCGCAGCCCGCCCACCTGTCGGCTCCGACCTCCTCAGCCAGTTTCTGGAAGCAGGCGAGCGCTTCGGAGTCGTCGGACGCTTCCAGCCCGAACGCCTCCTCCAACCGCTGGCCCCATTCGTCCAGGCCGAGCCGCTGGGTCTCCCACAGGTCGCGGATCTCCGTGATCGTCGGAAGAGGTTTCTTGGCCTCGCGGCCGGCTTCGAAGAGCTCGACGAGGCTCAGCCCGACGGAGATGACGTGAACGGTCATGCTTTTTCCTCTCCAGCCAGGTATCCGTATCCCGCGCTGGTCTTGGCTCCCACTCCCAGCTCGTTGACCGCTTCGACCAGCCACCGGGCGGCCTGTTCGGTTTCGTCGGGGGTGTCGCCGACGAGCGCGGCGTCGAACCGTCCGGCCGAGACGGTGAGGAAGCGCACCGGAACCGGCTGGTGGTGTTCGGCGGGTGGGGGAGCCTGCGCCGCGGTCTGCTCGTCGGCGGTCCGGTCGTAGTAGGGCTTGACGTGGGGGGTGAGCACGTCGACGGTGACGGTCACGGGAACCCCCGAGGCGAACGCGTCGAGGAAACGCACCCGTCCTCGGGCCGTCTCGGGCTGCTCCGCCACTCCTGCTGCGCGTTCCTCGGGCAGTGGGGCGCCGAAGACACGCACGTACCGGGCGATCTCCTCGGGCGTGGTGGGGCGGATGTGGTCCCACACCCACTGGGCGGTCACGCCTTTAAGCGTGGAGCCGGGGATGACCGGCCACCCGTAACTGCCGTGCAGGGTGATACCGATCTCGTGGGCGTTGTCCTTGTTCCCGAGTCCGATCGCGAGCCGCCACTCCGGGCGCAGTGTCACCCGGCGTACGGTCAGCCCTTGGGCGCGCAGCCGGTCCAGAGCGAGCTTCCTCCTGGCCGTGACCGCCTTCACGTCTTCCGGGCGCTGCCCCAGGCCGCTTTCGGCCGCCCAGGTCGTGAGAGCGGTGACCGCCTCGTCCGACAGCTCCACCTCGTCTGCGGAGAAGTCGGGGAAAGCGGTGCGGCGCAGCAGGATGAGTGCGTTCGCGTCTTTGCCCGCCCCTTCCAGGCGCGGCGGTCGTGCGGGGTCGGTCTGGCGGCGTACCCGTACCAGTCGTCCCAGCGGTCCGGCGGCGCGCAGTTCTGTTTCGCTCCTGCGGGCTGACGGCTTCCTCGTGGAGGACGGTGTCTGACGCCGCTCCGCGGCTGGGGAGGGCTGGGCGGAGCGTTGCGTCTGCTGCGGCGAGGGGCGTCTGATCCGGGCCAGGTGTGCGGGGGAAGGGCGGGGAGAGGGCTGTTCGGTCACGTCCGGTCCTCGGCGTAGACGGCGTCGGCGAGGCGGCGCAGCCAGGAGAACAGCAGTGCCGTCTCGGCGCTGGCGCGCGCGTAGCTGTCGGTGTCCATGCGGCCGAGTTCGGCCAGCACCTTCCGGTGCACCTCGGGGGCGGGTGCCGTCCCCAGCTCGGGGGAGAGCAGCCCCTGGTCGGCCAGGTAGCTGCGGATACGCTGGGCGACTTCGGCGTAGGCGCGTTTGAGGCGGTCGGTGTCGTCGGCCTTGGAGCGGGCGGCGAGAAACGCGTAGGTGGCGGCCAGGCCGGAGGTGTGCAACTGTACCGGTAGTTGCCGGAAGCGGGTGCGCAGCTCCTTGGCGTGCTCGGGGGAAACGTTGGGCAGCAGTGCTGCGGCGGTGGCGGCCATGTCCTGGTCCAGGCGGCGCATCAGTGCTCCTCTCCGCAGGCAGCCAGCCGACTCCACACCAGGCCCTTGCCGAGGGTCTCGTCGCCTCCCACGCGCAGCAGTGCCGCTCCGTCTCCGTGCAGGAGGGCGCGTACCAGGTGCAACTGCCGTTCCGCTTCCGATTCCGCTGCGCTCGGTTCCCCTCCGGTGTGGGGCGGGCGCAGGGTGAGGGAGGAGGCCAGGATCGTCTCGGTGGGCAGGTACTCGCTGTAGAAGGGGCCGTTGGCGACGGTCTTGTCAGCATCCAACTGCACCCGGGCGGTGACCTCGGTGCACTCTTTGACCAGCGTCGCCATGACATCGCTGGGGACCAGCAGCAGGTCCTCGGTGAACTTGTCGCGGAACGGCACGAACGCGGGATCCTCACCGAACGCGTCTCCAGCTATGGCCTCGGACCACGAACGCAGTGCCGTGGCCTGGTCGCTGTGCTGGGTCTTGACGCTGACCACGAGAGGTCCCAGCGCCTGTTCGTCGTTCCAGGCCCCGCCGGCCGCGACCGCTCCGTTGGGCTCGCTGGGCACTGTCGGCACCGGGGTGCGCCCCGCGATGCGGTACTTGCGGGCCAGGCGGCCCAACGCGATCGCGGAGGTGACCCAGGCGAAGGTGCGGCGCAGGGTGGGAACCGGCAACGCCACCAGTTGGGCGTCTCCCACCGCGAGCAGGCCCGGCGTGGTGGTCGTGCGCTGGGACACCTCGGAGCCGAACACGGCCGTGACGTCCTGGGGTGTCCACTCCGGGTGTTCTCTGGCGGCCTGGCGCAGCGCGCCCTTGAGGCTCTGCCCCCACACCACCGGATAGCCGGTGTGTGCTTCGCGCTGGATCGGCAGGTCGATCGTGCCGAGACTGTCGGAGGCCCCGGCGTGCAGGGGGGATTCGGCGTAGAAGAACGCCAGGAGTTCAGTCATTCCATCTTCCTGTCAGAATCAGTCCGAACCCGGCGGTGGCCAGTCGGTGACTGGCAGACCCGGGGGCGGCAGTCTGGGCTTCCAGTGCTGTGCCGTGCACTCGGTGAGCCCATTCCGCGGCGGCCGTCTCGGGGTCGTCCCCACCGAACTCGATCAGGTAGACCGACCCGGCGGGCACCGCCCAGCGCTGCCACACGTCGCGCACCGTTCCGTCGGGTCGCGGCGATGCCGAGGCGATGGCCTCCGCCCCGGGGACGGCCGCCGCGCGCAGCACCGCGTTGGCGGGCAGGGGCGGCCGCCATCCGGTACGCCACTGTCCTCCGGGGGCGCGGGTGCGCCAGATTCCCGGTGTGGCCAGGTAGACCAGGACCCGGCCGCCGGGGAAGGTGTCGGGAGGTCTCGGCCATTCCATCGGACAGGACACCACCTCCACGTCAGCCATGCGGCCCTCGCCGCCCCAGCGCACGGCCCTGGCAGGCGCTGGACGCAGGCCGGTGGTCAGGACGCACTGGGCGAGGATCGCCCACTCCGTGTGGGCACTCTCGGACAACCTCAGGAATTCGTTGCTGTACAGGTGTGCGTCGAGGACCGTGCGGTTGTCGCGAGCGATACCGGTGCGGTGTTCGAGGACGAACGGACTGTGGTCGACCTCCGCCCTTCGTGCCAGGTCCACGCTGTCGGACAGATAGGTCTGCAGTTTCTGGGCGCTCCACCACCGGTCGGCGGCCGGAGCCTCCGCCTTCGGCGCCGACAGCAGCACCATTCCCGGGTCGTGCAGGTCCGTGGTGGCGGCGGACCGGATCGGGCGCAGCCGTGTCCACTTGCCGTCCTTCGTGGGAACGACGTCGGCGGGCAGCGGGAAGTACATCTTCCAGTCTTCTCGGCCTCTCAACCGTGATGCAGGAAGGGGACCGCGCACCGTCCCGGCCTCGTGGCCGAGCGCTGCCCCCACCGCTCCCGCGACGGTGCTGGGGCGCGGGTACAGAACGCGCGCGGACTCGCCCGCCTCGAAGCTGCGGCCGTCACGGAAGTGCAGGGCGTCACGCGGAACGAACGCCAGCCACATCACCTGCGGGGCCTGTGGCTCCTGGTTGTTCTGCTGGTGGTTCACCGGATCTCTCCACGCAGGAACACCGCGACCCGTGCCGCGTCCAGAAGGGCGGAGACGGCGTCGCGGTCCACGTAGTGGTTGTCTCCCCAGGCGATCAGCGCGTCGGCGTCGGCCTGGCTGCCTCCGTGGCGCAGTACCAGGCGGGTCACCTCGGCCCGATACGCCTTGACAGTGCTCGACCGCCGCGCGAGCTCGGTCAGTGCCCGCTGTTCTCGTTCCAGGTCGGCGACGAGCCGGGGGGACAGTCTGGTCGCGCCCTCCCCTCCTCTGCCGGGAACGAACATCCGCAGCAGGGAGCCCGGTCCTTCCGCACCGCCGACGCTCCACGGAATCACGGTGTGGAAGGACGTCCCCGATCTGGTGACGAAACCGGTTGCCAGAGCGTTCTTGTTGCGCACGCTCTTGGCCGTCTCCAGCAGTGAGCGTGCTCTTTCGACCGTGTGGCGCAGAGAGGAGTAGGCATGGGCGAACAGCACGGCCGTGCTCGCCGTGGGCACGCCTTCCGCGGGGATCGCGGCACGGCAGCGTTCGGCTGCCTCCAGTGCCGTGCGAGCGGGCAGGAAGGCGAGCAGGTCGTCGCCTCCCGCATAGACGGCCACCCCGGACAGCTCCTCGATGATCGCGCGCTGGACGCGGGCGATGTCGACCAGGCGCCGTGAGATCTGGCGGTGCCGTTCGACGCTCATCCCCTCGGCGCTGAGGAAGGTCCCCATGTTGTCCAGGTCTGACGCGAGCACCGCGTAATAGGGGGTGGGGCCTTCCTCACCCAGGGCCTTGAGCAGGTCTGTCGCGGCTTTGCGCCCTCCGTCCACCTGTTTCTCGTCGAACATGTGCCCCGCGACGGCGTACTCGCGGCGCAGGGACCGTACCTGCCACACCTCCGGGTACACCCACCATCCCGCTCCCCGGGCCGTCCACATCGCCAGCCTGTCGCCGGTTTCCCAGCGCAGTGCCGCTATCGGCGCCTCCAGAGCCCGGAAGCGTTCGCTTCCCATCACGGCGCGTGCGGCCGAGCGCAGTCGCCGCACGGCGTCGTTCACCTGGGGGTCTGCGAGCCGTTCCAGAACCGCCTTCCGATAGGGCACCGAGGCGACGGAGGAGGTGGAGGGGAAGCCGGTCGGCCCCGAGAAGAATTCGTCCGTTCCCAGAGCGGAACGGAACAGCCGCGTATCGGTGTGCCAGAGCCGCTTCACCCATCCGGCGGCGGACAGTTGCGCGCCGCGCTGGTGCGCGGGGATCCCCTTGGGGGGCTCGGCCTCGGCGATCCAGCGGGGAGCCAACGAGCACGGACGTCCCCCCGAGTACTCGGGTGCGTCGAAGCCGCGCAGACGCTTACGCGCGGCCAGCGCCACGTGCGCCTCTTCCCACTGTTGCAGATAATCTCCAGCCTCGGGACCGGCCACGCTCCAGAAGACCTCAGGAAACCCGGGGACCTCCACCGGCCTCCCGAAGAGCTGCCGGACCCACTCCTCCCAGCGGTCGTGTACTGCCCGCGCAGCAGCACGGGCACGCTGGGCCCCGGTTCCCGCCGGCGTCAGAGCCACGATCCGGTTCGGCGGGCTCTCCCCCAGTTGCGAGGGGATCACCAGTTCGTCCGCGGTGAACTCATCCATAGCGACTCGGGCCAGCCTCGCGACGATGTCGCTGGCGTTGGCCAGGTCAGCGGTGGTCCTGGCTTCGGAGATGAACCGCTGCACCCCTGACAAGCCGATCACTACGCAGTCTTTTCCACCGCTCATCCGGCTTCTGACCTCCGGGTCCCTGTCTCTTCGGGACCCGAATCTAGTGCACATCAAGTTCTTTGTCCCCAAAACAGCACAAGAGGAACAAAGAGCTGCTCGATTCCTCTTGTCCGACAGTCCGAACAAGGGACCGAGTCACACCCCGACCAAGAAAAAGCGAATCATATCGCTTCTGATTCACATTTCTTGTGCCCGGATCCGCGCAGACAGCTCTTGCGGCAGCGTCCCCACCCGGCAGCGGGCATGGGGCCGCGGACGCCCGTAAGGCTTCGACGCAGAGAAAGCGGTCCTCCGCTACTCTCCTTCGGCATTCACCGGAGCAACCGGGCAGCAGCACAGGTACTCGTCGCCTCGTGAAGCCCGGTTCCCAGCAACGTGCCGGGGCCTGACACACGACCGCGGAGGTCCGCTGAGAAAGTCGCCGAAACCAGCTCTGGCACCGGTCATGGCCGGCGACTTTACCCTCGGGTCCTCATCACCCTGCGAGGGGCAGCAACACGGTGTCGCTGTCACAGTCCTGTGCAGGCGGCCGGGGACAGCGTTTCTCGTCTTCTCGGACAGCAACACCGGCACCCGTAGCGCGGTCACAGGTCACTGTTTCCCCATGAGCGGCAGCGCTGCCGGGCCCGGTGACAGGAAGCTCAAGGACCAGGCAGCCTTCTGCACTGCTATGCCGCCCATGAAGAGATCTCCGGTCTTCGGCCTACAACCGCTGCGCACGTCTCGTCCTGGCCCCATCCCGATGTCTCGACCGCAGCCCGCTGCGATTGCTGCCTCGGTCGTACCGCTTGGGTTCCATACAGGGTGAAGCAAGTCCCTTCTTCACCGACAGCGACCCGGGCAGTGGAAATGACCGAGATCATTCACCGGTCAGTCCCACGCGATGCTCGAGTCACATTCTCGGGCCAGTCGCAGCGCCGCAGCGAAGAAGCGACGGAGACCAGAGCGGTGTTCACGGAGTTCCGCTCGCCGAGGGGACAGATGCGGCCTGTCTGTCCGGCTGCCGGAGGCTTTTCGCCGCGATGCGGCCTATTCCTTGTCTCCCTCCGAGGAGCCGGTCCTGGTCGTCCTGGCCCCTCCGAGGACTTCGCGCTGCTCAGCACCACCCCGCCTCCCACCCTTTTCTTCGGGAACACTGTTGCGCCCGCGTGGCCGGTTCCGGCCATTTCTGTGGATACTTCCCCACACATCCCGTATGACCTGACCAGATGCTCTTTTCGGACCTTTCCGCAGCGTCTTGATGTTTACCGTTCTTTCCTAAAGTGATGCCGCTCGGTGGGTCCTTGGACGGGTGGAGGCTTTCGGGTGAGTGGCGACGGGGGATCAATCCCGACAATATCGTGATTCCCGATGCGGATCCCGATGCGATCGAGGCTGCGGGAAAGGCGCTCAAGGACGACGCCGCCGACATCGCCCAGGCCGGTCACGACATCAAAAGGGCCTGGGCCGGTCTGGAGGGCAACTACATCACCCCCGAGTCCGAGGAACTGCTGGCCGCGGTCGACCCGGTCGCCGACGACGGCGACGAGATGGAGGACAAGATCACCACGGTCGGCCAGGCGCTCATCGACTTCGCCGAAGAGATCCGCCCCCTGCTGGCCAGGTGGAAGAGCCTCAAGGCCGACGCCGAGACCCTGGCCGCCGACATCAGGGAGACCGGGGAGGAGTGGACCAAGGACGAGGACAAGGTCGACCAGCACAACCAGCTCAACAACGACCTGGCCGCGGTGCTGACCGAGTACCAGGAGGCCGAACGCAACTGCGCCAACGCCATCACCGCCCTGGTCGAGGGCGGCACCCGCTTCATCGCCGCCAACCTGGACGGCTCCACCGTCGCAGGCGACGGCGAGGTCGTCTACGGCCTGTCCGAGGCGCCCGAGGACGTGGCCACCCCCTGGGCCACCCCCCAGGAGTACGACGCGCCGTGGTGGGTCGACGTCGGGTCGGCCCTGTGGGACATCGGTGCGGGCACCGTCACCGACTTCGCGAGCCTGCTCGGCCTCTACCACGAGGAACGCGGCTGGGGCGTGAGCTCCTGGGACGAGTGGAAGAACAACATCGCCGACTACGTGTCCGACAACCTGGCAGGCGTCGCCTACCTGACCGGTTTCTACACCGAGAACGGCTGGGGCGTGGACTCCGCCGCCCAGTGGTGGGAGAACTTCTCCGGGGCCTGGACAGAAGTCGGTCACTCCCTGGTGCCCTGGCGGGAGTGGGACACCCGCCCCGGCTACGTGATCACCACCGGAGTGATCAACATCGGCAGCATAGTCGCCGGTGTGGCGCTGTCCGCGACCGGCGTCGGCGCATCGGTGGGTGTGCCGCTGCTGGCCTGGCGCGGCGCCCGTGTCCTACGCACCCTCAGCAATCTCGGCGACGTCGTGCCCAACTCCGTTCTGCGCCGCCTCGCCCCGGCCTCCCACCTCCACAACCTCCTCCACGGACGCTCCCCCGACGACGTCACCACTGATCTGGGCGACTCCGTCGACTCCCTGTCCCTTCCCTCCTCCCACCTCGACGAACTCGACGAGGCCCTGGCCAATGCCGACGACTTCGGCAGCCAGCCGGACAGAGGCGCCCTCTCTCCCAGCGGCGGCACCCCCGAACTCCCGGCCTCCACCGACCCCAGGTCCACCACACCGGACTCCGAGGCCCCTGCTCCGTCCGCAACCGGATCGGCCGACGACGCTCCCCGCCCGGCCGAGGGCGGGCAGTCCTCCCACCCCGACAGGCCCTCCTCCCAGGACTCCCCAGCCGAGGAGGCGGCCGGGACGGAGGATCCCGCTCCCGCCGCTTCACCTACGGACCGTCCCGGCACCGACCGGGAAGCCTCCCCCTCCGAGGACTCCGCCGACAGCAGCACGGGGAACCGCACCCCCGCCTCCGAAGAGCGGCTGGCCACCACCGGGGAGATCGAGGAGATCCTGGACCTGCTCCACTCCTACGTCGACACCCCCGACGACCTCCTCCGACTCATCGAAGCCAGCCGCGACACGGAACTCAACGCCGACCTTCCCGAACGGGACCTGGTCACTGCCAACGCCGGCAACGGCCCCGGCACCGGCGGTGCCTCCTCCGACCTGTCCCTCAACGCCCACCACGACACCCCCGGCACCCGTGGCGGGAGTGCGGGCGGCCCCTTTGACCTGCCCGGAGCAGGAAATCCAGACAAAGGCAGCGGAAACACCCCGTTCAAAGGCGGTAACGACGGCTCCGCAGGCGGCGGCACCGTCTTCGACGGTCATAGCGGCAGGCCCTCCGGGAACGGTCACAACGGCCCTGAAGGCGGTACCGTGTCTGGCTCGAGGCCCCAGGAGCCATGGGACAGCCGTACGGCCAACGGGAACAGCGACGGCAGTCACATCGACCGGAACGGTCATCATGGCTCTGCCCAAGAGGATTCGTGGCCTCGCGGCGAGCGTGAGGAAGCTGTCGAGCAGAGCAGCGGCCAGAACGCCGAGGACAACTCCCCCCAACGGGATGGGGACGGGGCCGCCGATCAGGAGATACTGACCCCAGAACAGGAATCCCTCATCCGGAAGGCAGAGGCCCTTGAGGAGAAGCTGCGGGAAGGAGGACTGACAGACGAGGAGATCGCTCAACTCCGGGGGAACCACTCTCGCGACAGCCTTGATTGGCAAAGAATCTTCAAGGCGATGAGGATGGGAGAGAAAACCGACGGGAGTTTCACTCTTGGCATCAACAAGAAGGCCTTCGAAATTCTCCACCCAGGAGCGACAAGATTTGCCTTTGACCTCGCCTCGAACCCCAAGGAGTTTGCATATCTCTATGAATACTATATTGCAACACACGACGAGAATCGCAGGCTGATTTCCAGAGACCCCAACCTGGCAAGCCAATTCCAAACCTCTTCCAAATCGAAGAACGAATTTGCAGCAGAACTCACCGCTTCCAGTGATGTCACATCCGCCTTGAGAGCAGATCTGGAAGTCGTGCAAGAGATTCGACCACACACAGAGACAGCCAGAATCAACCCTTCCCTACCAGCAGGAGAACTCGAGCAGGCCGTGAGGGACCACGCCGGACAAATCAATATGGGACACGAATTTTCAGCCGCCTACCACGCCCTCAAACATCATCAAGAAATTCTTGAACAAGAAGCAACCGGCCACCGAGTCAACAACTATTTCAACAGCGCAGAAAGAACCATCAGAGAAGGAGAACTAACTCTGATGGAAACCCAAGACAACGGCAGGATAAAACTTGAGTTCACCCGAACAGCAGTACTCCAGGACAACAGAACCAGGACTCTCAAAGCCATAGTTTTCGTGGGCCGAGACGGATCGTTGACCATGGCAACATACGGAGCAACAAGATGACCGACGAGAACAATCCAAAACCCTCGATCAAAGAAATCGAAAACAGAATACTCTCCCACCTCGAAGAAAGAGCACGCCTCTCCATGGAACGCGCTCACGTCTCCGAGGCAAGCGCGCTGGTGAATCAAATAATAGAACTGCACCAACTCCTCTCCAAAGAAGGGGAACCACCCAAAGGAATCAAAGATTTCCAAACCCGGTTCACAGAACTCATAGCACATGAGTGCTGCCTCGCAGAGTTGAGCATCTACCTTTTTGACTGTCTGTGTTATGCCCAGCAAAGCCCCTACGACGGCTTCGAACAAGCGTGCTGGATGCGCTCCGCCGCACAACTCCTCTACGACATCTGCATAGACTGGGACCACCCCGACAGCACGGCTGTCCGCGAAGTCTACGAGGAACACATCGAAGAAATCGACGAGACCTTCAGAAACTTCGCCTGGGAGATTCCCCCGATTCTGGAAGAGGACTTTCCCGACTGGGTTCCCGAGTCACACTGGTGGTGGAACGTCCCGATAAGGAAGGACATGAGCCCAGAAGAGCGGGATCGAAGAATCAACTTCGCCTTCTACGATGCCATGGGTTTCCTGGAGGAAAAGAAGAAGAGGGACAAGAAGGATGAATGAACGGTCTTCCGCTGACGAGGCCGTCGCCGCACGCATGGCAGCCGATCCCGGCGCTACGGCGGCGGCTGGCTGTCGACCTGGCCGAGGTCAGTGCCCTGGGCCGTGGTGAGGTGCATGTCGATCTCGCGGCCGAGGTCTCCGCGCTGGTCGCCGAAGTACGCGCACAAGCCGACCGTCTCGGGTTCGACTCCCCGATCCGGGCAGCCACTCTGGCCAAGAAACACCTGAACGAACTCCCGGCAGCCGAACGCACACCGGGCTCGGGAATCGCTGCCTACCACCGAGCCGCCTCCCGCACCCTGCGTGAGGGCCGAGTCACCGCCCACCACACGTCCCCCACCGGCGAACAGCTCCTCACCTTCCACCGCGCCGCAGAGGAGGCCGCAGGCACCACCGTGACCCTGGAGGCCCAGGTACGGACAGAACCGGACGGCACAGTCTGGTTGGACTCTTTCGGATGGCCGACCACCCCCGTACCGGTGTACACGTTTACCGGCGGTGCATACTTCGACCAGGCGGTGACCGACCTGGCCGACGACACAGTCCCCTTCGACCGGGCGATGTTGATGCTGCTGGCAAGCGTCCTCGACACCGCCCCGTCACCCCCGGACAACGAGCAGCGGATCGCGGCAGCCCAGCAGATCGCCCGCAGACGCCAGGACCTCAACGGCTACCTTGCCCAAGCCCGCAACTACGCCTATGCGGCCTTCGGCAGAGAATGGTTCGGAGCCTGTCTGTACCGCTCAGCCCTGGAGGCGGTGTTCGAGAACTTCCTCGGCAGCGTGGCTTTCTCCCTGGTGGACATGGCCGAAGTCGACGAGGTTGACCGTCTGCTGCGTGAACTGCTTCCTGAAGCGCCCGCCACCACGGCCGCCGTTCCGGCAGGAATTCCAGAGCACCACTGGTGGTGGCAGACTGCCCTCCGGAACTGACCCGCAGCACGGTCCCGAAGAGCAGCCCTCGCCTGGCCATCGGAGAGTTTCGGGACTGTGAGGGGATTCCCGCTGCGAAGAAGTGTCGCCACGGCCGCCGAAGGACGATTTGACGAATGACCGAAGCCAACGGCTTTCCCCTGATCCCGCCCACAAGTCCTGAGCCTCCTGCCAACCCGGACACGACCCAGGCGGCCGACGGCTGCAGTCAAGCGAGCATCTTCCCACTCGGACACGTCACCCACAGCCCAGCAGAAAGGAAGAATCATCTACTCCCCCTCGATCAAAGAAATCGAAAACAGAATACTCTCCCACCTCGAAGAAAGAGCACGCCTCTCCATGGAACGCGCTCACGTCTCCGAGGCAAGCGCGCTGGTGAATCAAATAATAGAACTGCACCAACTCCTCTCCAAAGAAGGGGAACCACCCAAAGGAATCAAAGATTTCCAAACCCGGTTCACAGAACTCATAGCACATGAGTGCTGCCTCGCAGAGTTGAGCATCTACCTTTTTGACTGTCTGTGTTATGCCCAGCAAAGCCCCTACGACGGCTTCGAACAAGCGTGCTGGATGCGCTCCGCCGCACAACTCCTCTACGACATCTGCATAGACTGGGACCACCCCGACAGCACGGCTGTCCGCGAAGTCTACGAGGAACACATCGAAGAAATCGACGAGACCTTCAGAAACTTCGCCTGGGAGATTCCCCCGATTCTGGAAGAGGACTTTCCCGACTGGGTTCCCGAGTCACACTGGTGGTGGAACGTCCCGATAAGGAAGGACATGAGCCCAGAAGAGCGGGATCGAAGAATCAACTTCGCCTTCTACGATGCCATGGGTTTCCTGGAGGAAAAGAAGAAGAGGGACAAGAAGGATGAATGAACGGTCTTCCGCTGACGAGGCCGTCGCCGCACGCATGGCAGCCGATCCCGGCGCTACGGCGGCGGCTGGCTGTCGACCTGGCCGAGGTCAGTGCCCTGGGCCGTGGTGAGGTGCATGTCGATCTCGCGGCCGAGGTCTCCGCGCTGGTCGCCGAAGTACGCGCACAAGCCGACCGTCTCGGGTGTGACCGGTTCTTCCGGCTCCGGCGGAGGTCTCCTGCCCTGAGCCGTCGGCCACCGCGGCTTTCGCCGGCCCCGCTGCCCGGCAAGCGGGCGCATCCTCTGGAGGAAGCCGGGACGGACGGGCCTCCTCAGCCGGACACGTCGATCTCGCGTTTCGGGGCGGGTGCGGTGCCCGGACGCACCGGAGCAGGAGCCCGGTCCGGCTCCTCTCCTCTGGGCGCGGCCTCCGGTCCGTGGAGGGGTGTCGGGGCGTCCGGCGGCACGTCCCAGGGGCAGGAGAGGCCCCGGGAACGGGGGGCGTGTCACTCCCTCCGTGCCCGGGGTCCCTGTCGCGTCGGATCCGAGGACCAGTCGGCCGACGGGTCTGGCGACCGAAGCCCGCCACCGCTCGTTACCCCAGCACGTGCGGGCGACGGTCTCCACGGGGACCAGCTTACGGCGCTGCTGGTCCCCGTTGCGGGCGGCCCTGCCGGCCGGGCCGGGGCTCGCTGCCTCAGCGCGCGTCTCCGGTGGTACGCGCGGCGGCCCGTCGCGGGAGCACCCGGCGGGCGAGCA
>ERZ777003.3138-NODE-3138-length-16841-cov-15.310735_pt1 | contig 16841 bp, 18 predicted proteins | sample MGYA00374956_ERZ777003 | MGnify/ENA primary metagenome ERZ777003 (study PRJEB29302, sample SAMN06268252) | bioreactor metagenome | isolation source: Joint BioEnergy Institute, California, USA | place: USA:Joint BioEnergy Institute, California, USA | collected... | reverse complement strand
CCCGCTCACCCCGTCACCCCCTCACCCCCTCACCCCGTCATCCCCTCACCTCAGTGGACGGCTCCAGCGACCGTGTGCGGCGGTCGATGAGCTCGGCGATCGCGTCGGCGATGTGCCGGTCGGTGATGTTGTAGTCGCCGGCGGCGACGCGGATGCGGTGGGCGACGGCGAGCACCTCGGCGTGGGTGTAGCCGGTGGGCGGCTCGAACTTGTAGCAGGACAGCTCCAGCAGCTGCCCGTTCGGGTCGCGGAAGTAGATCGAGTCCATGAAGCCGCGGTCGATCGGGCCGGTGTTCTCGATCCCGCGCTCGGCGAGGCGCTCCACCACCTGCGTGTAGGTGGCGCGCGAGACGGTGAGCGCCAGGTGATGCAGGTTGCCGATGCCCTCCGGGTTGGGCGTCGGGTCGTTCTCGCGCGTCGGGCGGCAGAAGAAGGTCAGCAGCCGGCCGTCGCCGGGGTCGAAGTACAGGTGGGACTCCTCCGGCACATCGAGGTTCGGCTGCTCGAAGACGAACGGCATGCCCAGCACGCCGCTGTAGAAGTCGATGATCGCCTCGCGGTTCGAGCCGACGAACGTGATGTGGTGGACGCCCTGTGTCTGGATCCTGCTCATAGTCTTCTCTCCTTCGCTGCAGCGCGGCGGGGGCCCGCTCGTGGCGGCGGCCCCGCCGCACCTCCGCTGGTGAAGGCTGCCCCGGCTCCTCCGCCCGCCTCTACCGGCCCTCGATCGCGTCGCGCACCCGCGGCACGACCTCGCGCGCGAACAGCTCGATCTGGCTCGCCTCGTCGTCCGCCACCGGCCAGAAGATAAACGTGTCCTGGCGGTAGTCGCGGTAGAGGCGGACGAGCAGGTCCGCCCAGTGCTGGATCGGGCCGACGATCGGCCCGGGCTGCTGCGGGTCGAAGGGGGCGCTGCGCGCGGCGTCGATCGCGCCCATCAGATTATAGCCCCGCCGCACCTGCTCGGGATCGCGGCCGGCCTGAGCGGCGCCCTCGTCCAGGAGCGCGTTGTTGGCCAGCAGCTGCAGTGCTGAGACGTAGGTGTTGGTGGTCAGCACGCCGTCGGCCAGGCGGCCCGTGAGGCGCATCGCGCGCGGGCGGGTGGCGCCGGTCCAGATCCGGATGGGGTGGGCGGGGCCGGGGCCGGGGCGCGCGCCGTTCACCTGGTAGAAGCGCCCCTCGTGGCGGAACGAGCCGCCGGCGCTCTCGAGCATCCCGCGCACGATCCGCAGCGCGTCCTCGAAGGCGGCCAGCGAGTCGGCCGGCTCTCGCGCGGGGCCGCCGTAGGCCGCGATGCCCTCCTGGAAGGCGCCGGCGCCCAGCCCGATCTCCACCCGGCCGCCCGAGAGGATGTCGAGCGTGGCGGCCATCTTGGCGATCATCGCCGGCGGGCGCAGCGGCGTGCACAGCACATTGGTGCCGACGTGGACCCGGCTGGTGGCCGCCGCCAGCGCCGTGAGCAGCGTCCAGGTCTCCAGGTGGTGGCGGTTGTAGGGGTGGTCCTGGAGCATGATCAGGTCCAGGCCGTGCGCCTCGGCGATCTGCGCGCGCCGGAATGGCTCGCGCGGGTCGGCGGCCGACGGGTCGATGTTCGCGCCGAACAGGGGCGGGGGTGTCATATCACTCCCTCCTTCCTAGCTCCCCGCGCAGCTTCGCCGCAGCGGCCTCCTGGCGCAGCCGGATCGTCTCCTCGTGCAGCACCTTGATCATCGCGGAGACGTACTCGGCGACCGTCGCCAGCGCGGCGTCGTCGTAGTCGGCGACGATCTCGCTGCAGCGCCGGGAGAACGATGCGAAGACCGACTCGAGCCGGACCTTCAGCGCCGGGTGGTCGAGCGGCTCGATCACCACCTTGCGCCTGTCGTGCGGGTCCCGCGTGCGCCGGACGTAGCCGGCCTGCTCCAGCCGGTCCACCACGCCGGTGATCGCGCCGGTCGTGAGCCCGGTTAGCTCGGCCAGCTCGCCGGCGGTCATCGGCCCCGACAGGTTCAGCAGGTCGAGGGCCTTGTGGTCGGTCGCGCTGAGCCCGAGCCGCTCGGCGACCGCTGTATGAAACATCACTGTTCGCGCGCTCAGCTCGCGCCCGAGCCAACGAATCGACTCCAGCAGCTCCTCGCGCGTCTGAGAAGGGCTTGACATGTGCCGGCCTTTCCCTTAAACTCTGTGTGTCTTATTGGGTAAGATGTTTCTTTCCATTATATCTTATTTCGTCAGAAGAATGTGGTCGCCACGCGATCCCCCTGCAGCCCGTCCACCCGCGCGGTCGCTTGCGGCGAAAGCGGCGGCGCCCGCGCAGGGCGATCGGTCCCAGAAGATCACTCTCGGAGCACGTCAGGTGTGTCGTCTGCTCTCGTAAACGTGAGGATGAAGGACATGACCCCAGGCACGGCCTCGGCCAGCGCTGCGCCCTCCCGCGCCCCGCTGGCGTTCATCTTCGTCGTTGTGCTGCTCGACCTGCTCGGCGCCACACTGCTGATCCCGGTCGCAGCCTACATTGTCCGGGAGTATAACACCGATGCGCTCAGCGTGGGGTTGCTTTCGGTGATCTACTCGGCCGCGCAGTTCCTCGCCGCGCCGCTGCTCGGGCGGCTCTCCGACCGCTACGGGCGCCGGCCGGTGCTGCTGCTCTGTCTGGTCGGCTCGGCCTTCGGCTACGTGCTGTTCGGCATCGGCGGCGCGCTGTGGGTGCTGTTCCTCTCGCGGTTCATCGACGGCGTCACCGGCGGCAACCTGTCGGTCGCGCAGGCCTACATCGCGGACGTGACGCCGCCCGAGGAGCGCGCCAAGAACTACGCGCTGATCGGGGCGGCGTTCGGGCTGGGCTTCATCCTCGGGCCGGTGCTCGGTGGCGCGTTCGCCCAGATCAGCCTGGCGGCCCCGGCCTACGCTGCGGGCGCTCTCTCGCTGCTGAGCGCGATCGTCGGCTTCTTCGTGCTGCCGGAGTCGCTCCCGCCGGAGAAGCGGCTGACGGGCCGCATCTCGTTCGCGGATGTCAACCCGCTGGGGTCCATCGCCGGTATGGCGCGCCGGTCCGGCCTGGGCATGATCCTGCTGGCCAACGTGGTGTTCAACGTCGCCTTCAGCGGCTTTGTCAGCAACATCGCGGTGTACCTGATCGGGCGCTTCGCGGTGCAGCCGGCGGACATCGCGGCGCTGCTCACGGTGACCGGCGTGGTCAATGTGATCATGCAGGGCGCGGTCGTGCGCCGGGTGGCGCCGAAGTTCGGCGAGCGCGCGCTGGCGCTCGTGGGCCTGGCGGTGCTGTGCGTCGCGTACCTCGGCATGGCCTTCGCCCCGGCGCTGTGGGTCTTCTACCCGCTGACGGTCCTCAGCAGCATCGGCAACGCGCTGACCATCCCGACGATCACGGCGCTGATCGCCAACCAGGTGTCGGCGCAGGAGCAGGGCCAGGTGGCCGGGGTCGGGGCCGCGCTCAGCAGCCTCTCGAACGTCGTCGGGCCGCTGTGGGCCGGGCTCGCCTACGACCACATCATGCCGAGCGCGCCGTACTGGTCGGGCGGGCTCCTCTTCGCCGGCGCCTGGGTGCTGATCGCCCGCCTGCGCCGGGAGCGCGCCCCCGAGCCCGTCCCGGCCGCCTAGGGCGGGCGCCCTCACAGGGAGGTGTGGAGGCCCCGCCCTCCGCGCCTCCCTTTACTGGCTCCCCAGGGCACAGGGCGATTCTGCTGTACAATACCCGGCGCTGGTACCGTTGCGCCGCGCCCCGCGCGGGCGCAGACAGAAGACAGAACGTGCCGATGCCGCTGGCCGATCTCCTCCCCGCCTTCGTGACCATCCCCGCCGGGAGCTTCCCGATGGGCACGCCGGAGCGCGAGCTGAGCGCCCTGGCGAAGGCCTACGGCGGCACCCGCGAGTCGTACCGCGAGGAGTCCCCGCAGCACAGCGTCGCGCTGCCCGCCTACGCGATCGCGCGCACGCCCGTGACCTGCGCGCTCTACGCGGCGTTCGTGGCCGCCACGGGCGCCCGCCCGCCCCTGCGCTGGCGCGGCGCGGCTCCCCCGCCCGAGCTGCTCAACCACCCGGTGACCGACGTCACCTGGCACGACGCGCGCCAGCTCTGCGCGTGGCTGACCGCCGAGCTGCCGGAGGCCGACCGCCGGCGGCTGGCCGGCGACCTGGCCGGCGGCCCGCCCTCCTTCCGGCTGCCGACCGAGGCCGAGTGGGAGCGCGCGGCGCGCGGGACCGACGGGCGGCGCTTCCCGTGGGGCGACGCGTGGGACCCGTCGCTCGCCAACACGCGCGAGTCCGGCCTGGCGAGCACGGCGCCCGTCGGGAGCTACCCGGCCGGCGCCAGCCCGTCCGGCTGCCTCGACATGGCCGGCAACGTGTGGGAGTGGACCAGCTCGCTCGACGCGCTCTACCCCTACGACCCCTCCGACGGCCGCGAGGACCCGTCGGCGCCCGGCAGGCGCATCCTGCGCGGCGGGTGCTACGCCAACCCCCACGGCTACGCCCGCTGCGCCTGCCGCTTCCGCATGCCGCCCGAGATGCGCAACGAGTTCCTCGGCTTCAGGCTGGCCCTTTCTTGACCGCGCCCGCGCCGCGTGCTACAGTAAGCAGCAGTGTAATGCGGCAGAAGCGGAGGCGATGGCGACAGTCTTTCTGAACCCGGGCAAGGAGCGGCCGCTCCAGCAGCGCCACCCGTGGGTGTTCTCCGGCGCGGTGGCGCGCGTCCAGGGGTACGTCGGGCGCGGCGACGCGGTGGACGTCGTGGACTCGACCGGCGAGTGGCTGGCGCGCGGCACCTGGAGCAGCGGCTCGCAGATCCGCGTGCGCGCCTTCACCTGGCGGGCCGACGAGCCGCTGGACGAGGACCTGCTGCGCCAGCGCCTCGAGCGCGCGGTGGCCGCCCGCCGGCTCCTCGGCTACGACGGCGCCGACGCCGCCTACCGGCTGGTGTACGCCGAGTCGGACGGCCTGCCCGGCCTGATCGTCGACCGCTACGGCCCCTACCTCGTCGTCCAGCTGCTCACCCAGGGCATGGCCGCGCGCTCCAAGCTCATCGTGCGGCTGCTGGCCGAGCTGCTGAGCCCGCTCGGGATCTACGAGCGCAGCGACGCCGAGGTGCGTGAGAAGGAGGGCCTGCCGCCCGGCGAGGGGCCGCTGTGGGGCGAGCCGCCTCCCCCGCAGGTGCGCGTCAGCCAGGCCGGCGGCCTCCTGGCGCTGGCCGACCTGCGCGGCGGGCAGAAGACCGGCTGGTACCTCGACCAGGCCCAGAACCGCCTGCGGGTGGCCGCCTACTGCGCCGAGCGCGAGGTGCTGGATTGCTTCTGCTACACCGGCGGCTTCACCATCGCCGCGGCGCGCGCCGGCGCCCGCAGCGTCACCGCGGTGGACACCAGCGGCCCGGCGCTGGAGCTGCTGCGCGAGAACCTGCGCCTCAACGGCGTGGCGTCGGCGGTGGAGCCGGTCGAGGCCGATGTCTTCCGGCTGCTCCGGCAGTACCGCGCCGAGGGGCGCCAGTTCGACGTCGTGATCCTCGACCCGCCCAAGTTCGCCCACAGCCAGGCCCAGCTCGAGCGCGCCACCCGCGGCTACAAGGACATCAACCTGATCGCGCTCCAGATCCTGCGGCCCGGCGGCGTGCTCGCGACCTTCTCCTGCTCGGGGCTGGTGTCGGCCGACCTGTTCCAGAAGGTGGTCTTCGGCGCCGCGCTCGACGCCCGGCGCGACGTCCAGGTCATCGAGCGGCTCACCCAGGCGCCGGACCACCCGGTGCTGCTCACCTTCCCCGAGGGGGAGTACCTGAAAGGACTGATTTGCCGCGTGTGGTGATGTGCACCGCTTTCTTCATACTGCGTAAAGCGATGCCGGCGGCCGCTGGGGCGCGTTCCCGCCGCGCAAGATGCCGTGCCGGCCGGAGCCCCGCCCGCGACTCCAACTCGCGGGCGCGCCCGAGCGCCCCGCGCGACTCCGCGCCGCGCCGCACGCACAGCGCAGCCCACAATTCGTGCCTATGACCTTCAGCGTTCTCGACGACGGCCACGTCTCCAGCCCGTCAGGCTTCCGCGCGACCGGCGTCTCCGCCGGGCTCAAGGAGATCCGGGCGCGTGACCTGGCGCTGATCCTTTCCCAGACACCGTGCCGCGCCGCGGCGCTGTTCACGACCAACAGCATCACCGCGGCGCCGGTGTACTTCGACCAAGTGATCCTGGCGCGCAACCGCGAGGGGATCCGCGCCCTGCTGATCAACACCGGGCACGCCAACGCCGGCACCGGCCAGCCCGGCCTGCAGAGCGCGGTCGAGTGCGCCAAGATCGTCGCCGACGAGCTCGAGGTCCCGCGGGACAGCGTCCTGCTGCTCTCCGCCGGCCAGATCGGCGTGCCGCTGCCGATGGACAAGATGCGCGCCGGGATCCGGCGCGCGGCCTCGGAGCTGGACAGCAGCGGCGGGCGGCGCGCGGCGATCGCGATGCTCACCGGCGAGGCGCGCCCGAAGGACCGGGCGATCCGCGCCACCCTGCGCGCCGGGCGCAGCGCGGTGCTCGCGGGGATGGCCAGGGGCGGCCGCGCGCTCCAGCCGCAGTCCGCCACGCTGCTCGCCGTGCTCACGACCGACGCGCCGGTCGAGGCCCGGCTGCTCCAGCACGCGCTCGAGCAGAGCGCCGCGAAGAGCTTCGGGCGGCTGGCGATCGGCGGCGAGGCCAGCCCGAACGATGCGATCGTCCTGCTCGCCAACGGCAGCGCCGGCGGCCCGCTGGTCGGCGACCTGAACAGCTACGAGTTCGGCGCCTTTCAGGAGGCGCTGGACTACCTGTGCAGCGACCTGGCGCAGCAGATCGCGCGCGAGGCGGCCGCCAGCGGCAAGCTGGTCCAGATCCACGTGCGCGGCGCGTCGAGCGAGGCGGACGCCCGCCAGGTCGCGGCCGCGGTCGCGCGCTCGGAGGCCGCCCGCTGGGCCTTCGCCAGGGCCACGCCGGACTGGAGCGGCGTGCTTGTCGCGGTCGGCGCCAGCGGCGTCGCGCTCCGGCCCGAGGCGCTCGAGCTGCGCGTCGGCTCGGTGGCGGTGATGGCCGAGGGCGTGGCGCTGCGCTTCGACCAGAGCGCGCTCGTGCAGGCGCTCTCCGGCCCCGAGCTCGAGCTGACGGTGGACCTGCACGTGGGCGCCGGCGCGGCCACCGTCTGGACCTGCACGGCTCCGTCCGAGGGGTGAGGCCTATGTCGCACCAGCTTCCGCTCTTCCCGCTGCGGACCGTGCTCTTCCCGAGCGCGCAGCTCTCGCTGCACATCTTCGAGGAGCGCTACCGGCTGATGGTCGGCCGCTGCCTGCACGAGAGCAGCCCGTTCGGCATCGTGCTGATCCGCAGCGGCTCCGAGGTGAGCCCCGACGACCCGTGGACGCAGCGCCTGCGCGCGGCGGCCGGGATCCCGGAGGATCAGATGCCCCGCAGCGACACCGTGCCGCACGCGGTCGGCACCAGCGCCCGCATCAGCGACAGCGTGCGCCTGGAGGACGGCCGCTACTACCTCGTCGTCGTCGGGCAGCGGCGCTTCCGCATCCAGCACATCACGCAGCGCCAGCCCTACCTGGTGGCGGCGGTCTCGTACCTGCCCGAGAGCCTGAGCGAGTCGGCCGCGGCGGCCGCCGCGGAGCTGCGGGCGCTCTACGACCGCTACTGGGAGCTGCTCAGCATCGCCACCGGCCAGCGCTACGAGCCGGAGGCGCTCCCCGAGGACCCGCTCGAGCTGACCTACGCGCTGGCGCAGCGGCTGAACGTGGACAACGACCGCAAGCAGCGCTGGCTCGAGGCCGACGCCGAGACTCGCATCAGCGAGCTGCTGGCGCTGCTGCGGGCGGAGCTGGCGCTCCTGCCGGGCTCCGGCCCGCGCGATGTCGGCTTCGGCCGGCCGTGGAGCTGGAACTAGGGGCATCGCGGGTCGCGCGGGCGGCGTGGCGAGCACCTCAGACCCTTCTGAAGCCTATGATCGTAGCTTCCTGCCTGATCACGCTGCACCTCCCGGGGGTGCACTCGCTCAAAGAGAAGCGCAGCATCGTCAAGTCGCTGCTGGGGCGGATGCGCAGCCGCTTCAACGTCTCGGCCGCCGAGGTGGCGGAGCAGGATATCCACGGGCGCGCGGTGCTGGGCGTGGCGTGCGTCTCTGGCTCCGGCGGCTACGCGCAGGGGCAGCTGGAGGCGCTGGTGCGCTGGATCGAGGAGGAGCGCCCCGACGTGACCATCCTGGACGCGGACATCGAGCTTCTGTAGTTATGGACGAGATCCTCCCATACCCCTTCCTCGCCATCGTCGGGCAGGCCGAGCTGAAGACCGCCCTGGTGCTGGCGCTGGTCAACCCGCGCATCGGCGGCGTGCTGCTGATCGGGCCGTACGGCGTGGGCAAGACCACCGCGGTGCGCGGGCTGGTCGACATCATGCCGACGATCGAGCGCGAGGAGCTGGACGAGCAGGGCCAGCCGGTGATGCGCCGGGTGCCGATGCGCATCATCGAGCTGCCGCTGAACGCGCGGATGGAGGATGTCGTCGGCGGGATCAACGAGCGCGTGGCGCTGGAGCAGCAGCGGGTGCTGCTGGAGGACGGCGTGCTGGCCCGCGCCCACCGGAACCTGCTCTACATCGACGAGGTGAACCTGCTGGACGCGCGGGTGATCGACGCCATCCTGGACGCCGCGGCCCAGGGGCGGACGTTCGTGCGGCGCGGGGCGATGACCCGGCTGTACCCCTCGCAGTTCGTGCTGGTCGGCTCGATGAACCCCGAGGAGGGCCGGCTGCGCCCGCAGATCCTGGACCGCTTCGGCCTGCGGGTGTGGGTGGCGCCGCTCGCCGACATGCAGCAGCGGCTCGAGATCTACCACCGGATGCGCGCCTTCCGCGATGACCCGCAGGCGTTCCGCGAGCGCTACGCCGACGAGACCGCCAAGCTCCGCCAGGAGATCGTCGCGGCGCGCGAGATCCTGCCGCACGTCAACGTGCCCCAGGCGGCCGAGGAGTTCGCGCTGCGCTGCATCCAGGAGCTGAAGATCCCCTCGCACCGCGCCGAGATCGCACTGCTGGAGGCCGCCCGCGCCCGCGCCGCCGCCGAGTTCCGCGTCGAGGTCACCGTCGACGACGTGGCGACGATCGCGCCGCTCGCGCTGCGCCAGCGCCGCAGCCTGCCGATCGAGGACTACGCCGTGCAGATGGCCGACGAGGACGCCACGATCGCCGCGGCGCTGGCGAAGATCGGCGCCCCGGCGCCCCCCGCGAAGCCCCGCGCGCGCCGGCGCACCCGGACCGAGCGTCTCCCCTAGCCGCGGGCCTCGCCGCCCCAGGCGCGCACCGCGCCCCCGCGGCACAGCGGGCAGCGCCGCCGCTCCTCGCACCCGGCCGGCTCCACGCCGACGATCTGCCGGTAGGAGGTGGGGTCGGTCGCGCCCTCGGTGACGAGCACCAGCGCGCGGCTGTGCGCCCCGATCCCCAACGCCGCCGCGAGCTCCGCGCCGCCCGGCTCGCGGCGCAGCGCCAGCAGCCCGGCCACGCCGGCCGCGCCGGTCTCGCCGGCCACCACGCCCTCGGCCGCCAGCAGGCGCATCGCCTCGCGCGCCAGCTCGTCCTCCACCGCCACAGCCGCGTCCAGCCCGCGCCGCAGGAGCGGCCAGGCGATCAGCGAGGGCGCCCCGCAGTTCAGCCCGGCCATGATCGAGTCGTGCGGGCCGGGCACCTCGACGATCCGGCCGGCCTCCAGCGACGCCAGGACGCACGCGGCGCGCGCCGGCTCGACGCCCAGGATCAGCGGGCCGCCCGGCCGCCGGTAGTGCCGGATCGCCGCGGCGGCCAGCGCCCCGACCCCCATCTGGATCACGACGACATCCGGCGGCCCTTCGCCCCGCGCCGCGAGCGCATCGTCGATCTCGTGGAAGATCGTGCTGTAGCCGGCGATCACCTCGCGCGGGATCTGCTCGTAGCCCGGCCACGAGGTGTCAGAGATCACCAGGCAGCGCGGCCCGGCGAGCGCGGCCGAACGCGCGACCGCGTCGTCGTAGCTGCCGTCCACCACCGTGACGGCCGCGCCCTCGGCGCGCAGGGCCTCGATGCGCGCCTGCGCCGTGCCCGCCGGCACCAGGATGTGCGCCCGGCAGCCCAGCGCGCCGGCCATCCGCGCGACCGCCCGGCCGTGGTTGCCGTCGGTCGCGGCGGCCAGCGTCAGGCCGAGCGGCTCGATCTGCCGGCGGAGCTCCGGGAGGCTCCCCCACGGCGCGAGCCCGCCGAGGTGCGCCGCGAGCGCCCGCTCCACCGCCCAGGCGGCGCCGAGGATCTTGAAGGCCGGCAGGCCCATGCGGCAGGACTCGTCCTTCACCTGCACGCGCGCCAGCCCGAGCTGCGCAGCCAGATGCGGCGCATCGAGCAGCGGCGTCGGCGCGTAGCCGGGCAGCCGGCGGTGGAGCTCCAGCGGCCTCCGGTCGTCCGGCGGCTCTTCCGCCAGCGGCCCGGCGTGCGGGTTGAGGAGGAAGCGCGATGTCATGCCCCGCCCTCTTCCTGAGCCGACCCCAGCAGCGGCGCGGCCCGGTCGTACACCTCGGTCCACAGCCCGGCGTACCAGGCGGCCCAGCGCGCGGCGCCGACCAGGAACTGCCAGCGGTCGGGGAGCGGGCAGGCGTAGAACTCGTCCACCATCGCGTGCAGGTGCTTGAAGTTGTGCAGCAGCGTGCCGTTGTCGGTGCAGGCGACGGCCGTGAGCAGCGCGATCAGCGGCTCCGGCGGCGCGCCGAGCGCGGCGTACGCCCGCACGGCCGCGGTCGCCGTCCGGTGGTCGTGGGCGGGGAGCGCGTCGCGCAGGGTCGCCAGGAGCTGCTCGGGCGCCTGGCCGCGCAGCCGGTCGACGTCCTCCTCGTACGGGTAGGGCCGCGCCGCCTGGAACGGCACGAAGGCGAACGTCTCGCTGAGCACGCTCGGCCCGCGCTCGAGCAGGCTGCCGGCCTGGATCGCCGCCAGCGCCCGCGTGCGCGGCAGCATCAGCGGCAGCACGGCGCGCAGCGCGTTCATGGCCGTGCCGATATGGATGGGTGCCACCTCGCGGCTCACCGCGTCGTAGTCGGCCTGCGGGGGCACCGGCTCGGTCATCAGGTACATGTCGCAGGCGGCCAGCGAGGCGGCCGCAATCGCCGAGGCCGGCGCGACGCCTTCGGCCAGCGCCCGCGCGGCGATCTCCGGCCGGTCGTGCGGCGCGGCGGCCAGGAACTCCGCGCGCAGCGCGGCCACCGCGTCGAAGTCGATCGCCTGCTCGCCCGGCCGGTCGCCGGGAGGGCCGGCCTCGAGCCCGTAGCGCGCCAGCAGCTCCAGCGCGCGGTCGTAGGGCCGGAAGTCGCGGGAGAAGCTGGCGCTGTAGCGCAGCGCCCAGCGCAGCAGCGGCTCGGCCGCCTCCCACCCGATCAGGTCGGCCATCCCCAGGCAGAGCATCGGCGAGATCAGGGTGTGGTCGTCGGTGACGATCCCCTCCAGCCCGACGTCCAGCAGCAGGTCCACGACCTCGGCGCGCGGCAGGTCCTCCATGAGCGCGACGAAGCGGTGGTCGGCGCGCATGTACTCGCCGATGCGCACGTCGGCGCGCAGCCGGCGCAGGTTCTCGGCCACGCTCGCCTCGCGGAACGGCCAGTAGGGCAGCAGCTCGTAGGGCGCGAAGGACGGGTCGTGCAGGTCGTACACCACCTGCGCCAGCGCCTGGACGATCAGCAGCTGGCGGGTGCGCGTCGGCTGCCCGGCGGCGAGCCTGCGGGCGTCCTCGCAGCCGATCATGGCGTGCGAGACGAAGCCGAGCAGGTTCTGGGCCTGGTTGTTCAGGTAGCGGGCGGCGCACAGCGCGCCGGCGGCCCACAGCTCATCCTCGGGGGCGCCGGCCACGAGCGCCTCGGCGATGGCGGCGGGGGCGTCGCGCGGGGTCAGGGTGCGCAGCCAGGCGATGCGGGCCTCGACGGTGCGCTGGTCGAGCACTGCGGGTGTGTCGGCGATGGTCATCGTTCGTGCTCCTGTGCTTGTGCGCTTACGATCCGTTCGGGAGCGTCACCGGGTGCGCCAGGGCCATCAGCCAGCGGCCGTTCACCTAGCGAAAGACGTTGGTGAGGGCCAGCCTCTCTTCGGCCTGGCTGCCGTCCGGGAGCCGCAGCTGCGCCACCTGGATGCCCGTGAGCACCGCGACGGTGTCGACGAGCTGGACCGCCACCTGCTCGGCGCTCACCCTCGCTATCGTGAGCGGCATGCCCACGATGGCCCGGATGAACGCGGCGCGGTCCTGGTCCGGCTCGCCGGGCGCGCGGCACACGAAGTCGTCGGCGAGCGTCTCCGCCAGCAGGTCGGCGTCCTTGCGCTGCAGCGCCTGCCAGAAGCGCCGCTGGCACTCGAGCACGGCCTGCGTCGCTTCGGGCGATGGGGTTCCGGCTGCCATGCTGCCTCCTCTTCCGGCTGTGGAATGAGCGGACTCCGGGGAGGGCCTCCCCGCGCCACACCGACGCGCCCCGGCCAGCTAGGCCGCCGGTCCGGACCAGAGCGCGGCCACCCGGTAGCTGGGCAGCTCAAGCGCGACCAGCGACGGCAGGCCGAGCTGCCGCCACAGGCCGAGCGGCTCGACTCCCGCGCGCCGGCTGACGAACAGCGCGATCACCGTGCCGTGCGCCACGACCACGTGGTTGTGCCCCGGGTGCGCCGCGAGCAGCCCGTCGAGCGCGGCGCTGAAGCGCGCCTCGGCCTCGTCGGCGGTCTCCTCGCCGAACACCAGCCGCTCGGGCTCGGCGAAGAACGCCGCAATGGTCCGCTGGAACTGCTCGGCGCCGACGAAGGGGGACGTCGCGCGGTGGTGCTCCTCCAGCCCGTCGACGATCGTGGCCGAGACGCCGAGCTGCTCGCCGGCCAGCCGCGCCGTCTCGGCCGCCTTGGGCTCGGGGCTGGCGCTGAGGCGCGCCGGGACGTACGGCGCCAGCTGCTGCGCGAGCGCTGCGCAGCGCCGCCGGCCCTCGGCGGACAGCTCCCACGTGCGCGCGGGCCGCGCCGGGTCGATCTCCGGCAGCGAGTGCCTCACGAGGACGAGGTATGGCATCTGCTTGGCCCTGGCCCCTACGGGGCCACGGCGGTGACCACGATCGGCCGGCGCTCGGTCACGATCACGGTGTGCTCGAACTGCGCCACGTAGCCGCCGTCGAGGGTGGTGAGCGTCCAGCCGTCCGGCTCGGCGAAGATGCGCCCCGATCCGGCGGCGACGTGGGGCTCGATGGTGAAGACCAGCCCGGCGTGCAGCCGCTGGCTGGCCCCGGGCGCGAAGAACTGCGGGATGTCGTGCGGCTCCTCGTGCAGCGCGCGGCCGATGCCGTGGGCGTGCAGCTCGCGCACGATGCGGAACCCGGCCCGGCGGGCCACCGCCTCAGCCGCCCGGCCGACGGCGCTGATCGGGGCGCCGGCGCGCACCGCGGACATGGCGGCCGCGAGCGCCGCCCGCGCGCAGTCGCGGAGCTGCTGGTGGCGCCGCGATACCGGCGGCACCGCCACGGTCACCGCGGCGTCGGCGAAGTAGCCGCCGAGCTCGGCCGAGATGTCCAGCTTCACCAGGTCGCCCGCCCGCACGGTGCGCTCGCCGGGGACCCCGTGGGCGGCCTCGTCGTTGATGCTGACGCACACGGCGCCGGGGAAGCCGTACGTCAGCAGCGGCGCCGAGCGCGCGCCGTGCCGGCGCAGAAAGCGCTCCGCCAGCTCGTTCAGCTGCGCGGTCGTCACGCCCGGGCGCACGTGGGGCTCGAGCTCGCGCAGCGCCAGCCCGACGACCCGGCCGGCGGCCAGCAGGCCCTGCACATCCCCGGGGCTCTCGATCGTCATAGTGTTCGCTCCTGTCGGCGCCCTCGCCGCGCTCCAGTGTATCACGAGTTCCGCACAGGGGCCACGCGGCCGTGCCGGCCGCCCGCCTAACAGAGAGGTGTGAAGGGCTGTAGGCCGCCCTCCGCGGGCGCTTTTTCCGCTGCTCTGCAGCGACACAGTCGCCACAGAGCAGCGGAAAGGGGGTGATTCTGGGGAGGCTTCGCCTTCCCGAACCCCTCCAAATGGGTGCGGGAGTGGAGCCGCCGCGTAAGTCGTGTTCCTTATCCTTGGAGTCGCGGCCTAGCTGCTCGCGCTGCTGTAGTGGCGCACGGCGTAGCGCCAGAACCTGTTCGTGCCGGCCAGCGCCAGCGCCGTGAGCCCCACGCCCGCCACTAGCATGCGCCAGTCGGCCTCCCCGAGCAGCGCCTCGGTCGGGAAGGTGGTGGCGAAGGCCACCGGCACGACGAACGTCAGCAGCGCGCGCACCAGGCCCTTGAAGAAGGTCACCGGGTAGCGCGCCGCCTCGAAGAAGCCGTAGAACAGCTGGTCGAGCGTGTCCACCTGCACCAGCCAGAAGCTGAGCGTCACCGTGCCGAACCACAGCGCGTACAGCAGCAGCAGGCCGCACAGCAGGAAGCACGCCGCCATCGCCAGCCGCCGGGCGTCGAGCGCCACCCCCGCGAGCTGCCCGGCGTAGGCCGCCAGGCCGAGGCCGATCAGCACGTTCGCCAGCTCCGGCGGCGCCATGAGCCGCGTGCTCACCAGGAACTGGCTCGGCACGGGCCGCAGCAGCAGGAAGTCCATGTCGCCGCGCCGGATCGCCCCCGAGATCGCCAGCATGTTCGGCGCGATCTGCAGCGCGATCAGGCCCTCGACCATCCGGTAGACCCCGGCCAGCATCAGCACCTCCGCCTGCGACCAGCCGGCGATCTGGTCGGTGTAGCGGTACAGCAGGAGCAGCGTCAGCACCGCGAGCGTGACCTGGATCGCGGCCTCGCCCACGTTGACCAGGAAGTTGGCGCGGTACTCGGCCTCGCGCGCGAACGACAGCGCGGCGAACCTGCGCCACAGACGAAACGCGAATCGCATCGGTGCACCTCCCGTCAGGCGCCGGCGGCCGCGTACTGCCGAAGCCCGGCGCGCCACAGCAGCCGGTAGCAGCCCCACAGCGCCGCGCAGTAGGCCAGCTGCACCGCGAAGCCCTGCGCCGCCGCCTCCGGCGCCAGCTGCCCGGTGAGGATCTCAAGCGGGAAGGAGATCGTGTAGCGGAACGGCTGGGCGGTCAGGAAGCCGTCGAGCCAGCTGGGGAACAGCGCCAGCGGGACGTACTGCCCGGCCAGGAACGCGCCGGCCACATTCTTCACCCGCACCAGCCCGTTGACATCCTCGATCCAGAAGGCCAGCGAGCCGATCACGAAGTCCAGCAGGAAGGCCAGCGCCGCCGCGCCCGGCAGGCTGAGGGCGAACAGCAGCCAGAGGACCGGGTCGCCCGGCAGCCGCAGGTCGTCGCGGAAGAGCAGCCCGACCACCAGGACCAGCGGCAGCAGCAGCATCAGCTTGATCACCTTCTCGCCGATGTTGTTGCCCAGGTAGTCGAGGATCGGCGGCACCGGGCGCAGCAGCAGCGGCGAGAGGCTCCCGGTGCGGATGCTCTCGGCGACGAACATCGCCGCCCAGGTGCCGGTGAGCATGACCACCAGGCTGAGCAGCACGTAGTAGGTCACGAGCTGGTCCCGCCCGAAGGGCAGCGCGGCGCCGTGCTCGCTCGCCGCCAGCCACACGCCCAGGGCGACGAGCGGCCCGGCGATGGTGTTCAGCATGTAGATCAGGAACGCCCCGCGGTACTCGAGGGTCATCGCGACGTTGCAGGCCACATGCCTCCACAGTGTGCGCAGGATCATGGCTGGGCCTCCTCCTGCCGCGCCGCGTGAAACACGACGCGGATGATCTCCTCCACCGGCACCTCCTCGATGCTCAGGTCGACCACGCGCCCGAGCTGGAGCAGGCGCGCGGCCACGTCGGCGGCCTCTGCGCGCGGCACGGCCAGCCGCACCTGGCGCGGGTCGTCCGTCGGGCGGCGCACGGCATCGCGCGTCGCCTCGCGCAGCGCCTCGGCGGGCGGCGGCTCGGCGAAGACCGCGCTGAGGATCTTGTGCGGCGCCGCGGCCTCCGCCAGCGCGGCGAGCGAGCCGTCGAACTGCAGGCGCCCGTGGTCGATCAGCAGGACGCGGCGGCAGAGCGCCTGGATGTCGTCCATATAGTGGCTGGTGAGCAGGATGGTCGTGCCGCTCGCGCGGTTGAGGTCGCGCAGGAAGTCGCGCACGCGCTGCTGCGAGATCACATCGAGCCCGATCGTCGGCTCATCCAGGAACAGAACGGCCGGGCGGTGGACGAGCGCGGCCAGCAGCTCGAGCTTCATCCGCTCGCCGAGCGAGAGCTTGCGCACCGGCACGCCCAGCAGATGCCCGACCTCCAGCATGCCGGACAGCTCCGCGACGGTGCGGCGGAACTCCTGATCGGGCAGGCGGTACATATCGCGGTGGAGCAGCAGGGTCTCCATGGCCGGGATGTCCCACCAAAGCATGCTCTTCTGGCCCATCACCAGCGCGATGCGGCGCAGGTAGTCCGGCTCGCGCCGCGACGGGGTGTGCCCGAGGACCGTCGCGCGCCCGCTCGTTGGGAAGAGCAGCCCGCAGAGCAGCTTGAGCGTGGTGGTCTTGCCGGCGCCGTTCGGGCCGAGGAAGCCCACGATCTCGCCGGGCTCGATCGTGAAGGACAGATCTTCGACCGCGCGGGTCACGGTCGTCTCGCGGCGGATCAGGCCGGCGATGGCGCCGCGCAGGCCGGCCTCGCGCCGGTAGGAGCGGTATGTTTTCGTCAGATGTTCGACGATGATGGCGCTCATAGGTTTGCAGTAACTCTGTACGGTGTGGGCCGGGGCCCACAGTGTCCCTCGCGTGAATGTTTGGACTTACGCGGTGCGGTGCTGCGGCACCTCCCGCGGAGAGGTATAGAGACCACAGGCCCTCTTCCCTAGCGGGAGGTTCGGAG
>ERZ777003.3137-NODE-3137-length-16844-cov-5.910358_pt1 | contig 16844 bp, 13 predicted proteins | sample MGYA00374956_ERZ777003 | MGnify/ENA primary metagenome ERZ777003 (study PRJEB29302, sample SAMN06268252) | bioreactor metagenome | isolation source: Joint BioEnergy Institute, California, USA | place: USA:Joint BioEnergy Institute, California, USA | collected... | reverse complement strand
CGGTATGCGTGCAGGCGTTCATGCGCTGGGGCGGGAGCGGTACTGAGAGCCTAGACCGCTCCCGCCAGCGCTCACCAGACGGCTACGGCGCGATGACGGCGCGCGAGCTCGCCCGCTTGCAGACGAACTTGCCCTTCTTCTTGGCGCTCACGACCGCCTTGTAGCGGCGCGGCGGGGCGTAGGGGTCTGCGGGGACGATCTTGCGCGCGGGGATCGCGAAGCGCCCGTTGGCCTGGGTCTTGGCCTGTCCGACCCGCTTGCGGCCTGCGCGCAGCACGACCTTGCGGTTGGCCCGGCAGACGCGCTTCGCCTTCGAAGAGCCCTTGGGCTTCACCTTGCCGGCGAAGCGCGAGTTGGCGTAGGGATCTTCGGGGTTCCCACTGGATCCGGCCTTGAACGCCAGCGTCACCGTGGCCGGCACTTTCTTGGCCTTCTTCGGCGCCGCCGTGGCGACGCCGGCAACTGCGAGGACGGCGACCAGCGCGATCGCCAATGCCTTGAACCTGTTCACGGTTCCTCCTTTCATTGACTAGCTCAAGAACTCCGCCTCGAGATCCGACGCGGGCCGCGTGCCGTAGCCCGCTCGATCGACTCTCGCTCACCTACGGCTTCCACGCGAGGCTCACCTCCTGCCCGATCCGCGCGCGAAGCTTCGGCCTGCCGGCGACCCGAAGCCGCACCCGGAAGACCTGGCCCGCGCGAACCCTGGCGCGCCTCACCCGGCGCCAGCCCTTGCCGCGCTGGCGCTCGATCACGAGGACACCCCCGACCGGCGCGCGACCCCAGCCCAGCACGCGTCGTTTAGAGCGCTTCTGAGGCAGGAACGGGAACCGCCACGCTCTAAACGCAGGCTTACGCGCCCCCTCCCGGAAGTTCTCCGCAAACGCGAGCCCTGCCTGGAGGTTGTGACGCCCTGGCTGCCCGTCGAAAGCTGCATCCCGCACCTGCAGGTTGATCGCCACACGGGCGCCCTGCTTCCAGAGGATGTAGAGGGCTTCCGTTAGCCAGCGCGCATGCTTGCGCAGAGGCACGCCGATCGGGTCCGGAGGCTTGCTTTCCCACCACATCTCCGTCATCCAGACGGGATGCCGCTTGCGAGAACCACCGATCTGGCCATGCCTCTCGGCGGCACGCAGGATGCGCACCGCGTTTTGTAGATCAGGCGTCGACGCGTCATCGGGATGCAGCGCGCTGCGCCGCGGGCCGCCACTGGTGTTGATCGCGTGATAGGCGAAGACGTCGAACTTGGCCTTGTCAGCGCATTTCCTCGCTGGGCGAAGCTTCACGCGTCCGCGCAAACAGAACACCTCCCGCCAGAACGCGAGCGGTCGCGTCCGCGCGACTCGGAGTGAGACGGATCCAACCTGGTCCCCATAGGGCCCAAGCCCCACCGAGACCACTCGGTTCTCAGCGCCGGCCGCCTTCACCCCCTCGTAGAAGGAGCGCAGCATGCGCCGGTAGTGCCGCGCCGCGACGAGCTGGCGGCCCCGCCACTGGGGCGTTAGGTAGACGCTCAGGTTGGCCTCGTTCCAGGCCTGAAAGTCATCAACCTCCGGGAAGCGTTTCGCGAGGGCGGTTGCGAACGACCGCAAGGCAGCGGGGCTCGGCTGCCACGTCCCCTCCGGCGCCCAGGCGGGCCGCTCCGGCCCCTCGGCCCACGTGGGAGCCGAACGGACGCTGAGGAGGGGCCGGATACCGCGGGCAAGAGCGTCGTTGACGAAGGCGTCGAGCCGCTCCCATTGGTACGCCGGGTCATCGGGATCCTCGGGAGTCGCTGGCTCGCTCGGCGCGACATCGCGCCAGATGACGTTGACTCGCGCAATGGAGCTGGCGCTCGCGAGGGTGAGATCGAGAGCGTCGGCTCGAACGCTCGGGTTCGCGGAGAGGTAGCGGCCACTATCGAAGAATCCCGTCTCAAGTGGTCGCGCGGCCAATGCACTCGCACCGCCTGCGAGGCAAATCAGGAGCGTGGCGACGCCTGCCGCCCCAGCCCATGTCAGTGACAAGCGTCGGCTCAATTCAGTCGCTATGTCCGCCGGCGCCGCAGGAGCGCGAACGCTAGGGCCGCCAACAGGCTCAAACCGAGGATCACGGGCAGCATCGGACCGAGGCCGTCATCGCTTCCGCCGATGACATCGGCCACCAGCGCGCGGATGGGCGAATCCCCCCCAGCGTCGCCATCCACGTCAGCGGCATCGGAACTGTCGTTCTTAGAGCGTCCCTCGCGATCGATCCGTGGCCCAGTGGCTTCGGCGATACGCGCAACCGCTGCGCCGTCCGGGCCCAACCGCTCAAGCCGCCGAGCAACCTTGGGAGGCAGGGCCGGCGAGTCCGATCCGGAGCCTTGGTTGTCGAGGTGGCGGCTGGGCTTATCGCCGTCAGCGCCAGGAATCATCTCCGTGTACTCGTCGACAGCTGCCGGCGGGGCTGCGTCTGCAGGGGCCGCCCCGAGCGCAAGCATTGCCGCAGCGAGCAAGAGCCCTGAAGCCGTCCTTGGTGATCGCATCGCTGCCCCTATGTACGTCCGAGGCACCGAAAACCTGACAACTCGATATCGGATGTCAGGTTCGCTGCAGGTCGTCCGTATATAGAGAGGCGATGTCGCAGATAGCTGCCGGGCGGGTTGCGTCCGCCGCGACACTCAGAGCAACCGAGACGAAGAATCGCGCTCGCGCATCCCTTGCACGCGTGGGGCCGCTCCTCGGCGAGGTCGTTCTGCCATTCACGCTAGTTGCGTACCTCGCGATTGCTGGCGGCGGCTACGACGTGGTCATCCGCTCCGAGGTCGGTATCGCAGTCTGGTGGATCCTGCTGCTTGGCACGCTCGTGGGAGCTCTCCCCGTGGCTCGAATCGGACGCGCTGGCTGGATCGGCATGGGCCTGCTTGCCGCGCTCCTGGCCTGGACCGGCCTGGCGTTGCTGTGGACCGAGTCGGCAGAGCGCACGATGGTCGAGTTCGGCCGCGTCGCGATGTTGCTCGGCGTCTTCGCCCTCGCTCTGTTCGCAAGCAGGCCCGGGTCCCTGAACCGCGTGATCTGGTCGGTGGGCGCCGCGATAGCGACCGTATCCGTGCTCGCCCTGATCTCACGCCTTCAGCCCGAGCTCATCCCACCCCGTCCGGGCATGGAGCTCCTCTCGGAGGCGCATCGCCTGAGTTGGCCGCTGGATTACTGGAACGGCCTAGCGGCATTCGTCGCGATGGGCATCCCTCTCGTCCTACACGCGTCGGCGCACGCGCGCAGCGTGATTCTCCAAGGCCTCGCAGCATCAGCGATCCCGGCGATGGCGACTACCGCGTTCTTCACCCTCTCACGCGGCGGCGCCGGCGAGATCGCCATCGCCCTGATAGTGCTCTTGCTGCTCTATCCGCGACGCCTCGCCTTGTTGCCGACGCTCGCGCTCACAGGCTTCGGCTCCGCGATCCTGATCGCTGGCGCTGCACAACGCGACGCCCTCGAGAGCGGGCTAATCGATACAGCGGCCGCCCGCGCCCAAGGCGACGAACTCACCTGGATGGTCCTCGTCGTCTGCGCTGGCATGGGGCTCTGCCAAGTTGCGATCAGCCTTGCGAGGAAGCATGAGTTCGGTCCACGGATCCGTGTGTCGCGCCGCGCGTCAGTCGCCGCCGTCGGAGCGGCCGCTGCTGCCGCGATCGTCCTCGCCTTGATCATCGGTCTCCCTGGGGAGCTCTCGGCGCGGTGGGGCGAGTTCAAACAGCCAACGACCGATGCTGAGATCCTCGGGAGCGCAGACTCTGGGAGGCTTCAGAGCGCTAGCGGACGCGGCCGCTACCAGTACTGGCAAGCAGCTATCGATGCTGCTAAGAGCAAGCCCTTCACCGGCATTGGGCCCGGAACGTTCGAGTATTGGTGGACCCGCAACGGTGACCTGCACGGGTTTGTCCGTGACGCCCACTCACTCTTCTTCGAGTCCCTTGGTGAGCTAGGTCTCGTTGGACTCGCGTTGGTGCTCGCGCTAGTCCTGGGATTCCCGTTGGCAACTGGAGCTCGTGCAATCACTCGCCAACCCGCGTCTCGACCCGGTGTCGCAGCAGTGCTCGCCGCCTTTGCCGCTTTCTGCGTCGCAGCGGCGATCGACTGGGCCTGGGAGCTGACGGTACTGCCAGCGGCCCTGTTTGTTCTTGCGGCCGCGCTGGCACGCTCCTCAACAAGCGGTTGGGCCGAGGCTGACCACCACCCAGCCAAGGTCAGGGTTATGTCCGCTCCCCTAGCCCTGGCTGCAATCGCCATCATCGCCATTCCCGCGGCTACCGCAGGTGAGCTTCGGCAGAGCCAAGTGTCGGCCCGTGCTGGCCATCTTGCACCTGCCTTCGAAAGCGCCCGGACGGCGAGCGGTCTGCAACCCTATGCCGCTAGCCCCGCTTTGCAACGCGCTCTCGTACTTGAGCTCCAAGGCAACCTTTCAAAGGCACTGCGGGCCGCTCGGGATGCGACCGTCAGAGAGCGCACAAACTGGCGGACGTGGCTAGTCAGAGCCTGGCTCGCAGCGAAAGCCAACCTCCCAGCCGAGGCGGTCGCAGCGTATCGTGAGGCACGCGAGCTGAACCCTCGCTCCCAGATACTTGACGAGCGAAAAGCTGGCCGATGAAGACGTCTGACTTCGACCTAGAACAAGTCTCAGCCCGACTTCGCGGAGAGAGGCCTCTTCCCGATCCCCACTTCCAGGACACGTTGCGACGTGACCTCATCAAGCTCACGGCAGAGCGTCGCTCGGTTCGCATAGCCCTCGCGATAACCACCGCCTTGGGCGGATTCCTGCTGGTCTTTGCGGCGGTCGGGGTGCTCGGAGTCGGCCCCTTAGCCGCCTGACGTAGATGCTGGCTTCACATTCGCGAGCTCTGCACGTAGACGCCGGAGCGCACGCGACAGTATCTGCTCGACATTCGCCACGCTCAGGTTGAGGACTTCAGCGATCTCGCGAGCAGTGAGGTCGCCACCAAACCTCAACGCGATCACCTCTCGTGAGCGCATGTCAAGTGCCTGCAAGGCCGCGTCCAGCTCTGGGCTAACACCCAGCACGGGCTCTTCACTTGCGGCCGCCCGATGATCTGCTGTACCCATCTCAGCTCGGGCAGCTACGGATGTTCGCGTTGTCTCGGCTCGATGGTGATCAATCAGGACGTTCCTTGCTATCGCGAGCAACCATGCACGGAGAGATCCCCGTCGTGGGTCGTAGCGACCCCAAGACCGAAGCGCGAGCTCAAAGGTGCGCTGCGTGAGGTCTTCCGCGTCCTCGCGATTTCGGACCCGATAGCCGAGATAGCCATAAACCTCGGACATGTGCTTCTCGTAGGCGGCAGCGATCTGCCTGGCCCTGCGTGCGTAGCCCCAGTCCCAACTCACAGAGTCTTTGCCTGCTGCTTAGTCGGACAGGACGTCTTGGTACACCCGTACCGTCTCGTCAGTGATGCGTTCCCAGTCATACTCTGCTCGCGCTGCCGCCCCCGCCGCGCTCCCCTCCGTCTGCAAGTCCCCCCGCCTCAATACGCGAGCCAGCACGCGTGCGAGATCATCCTTGTCACCAGTCCGAAAGACCTCGCCGAATCGACGGCGCCCGAAAGTGACCACCTCCACGTTTTCCGGGATGTCGCTGACCACCGCGAAGCGATCACACGCGAGCGCCTCTAGCAGGGTGATAGGCAAGCCCTCAATCGTGGACGGCTGGACAAATACCTTCGCGTGCTGAAGGAGCCAGTTCTTCTCGCCCTGGTAGCGCGCGCCCAGAAATCGGATGCGACGATCGCCTCTCGCGCGTTCTCGGAGGTCCCGCAGATAGCCATCCGAGTGACTGGACGGCCCGACGATAGCCAGTGGGATCTCGGTATCTACTTCGCGGTAGGCATCGATCAACGTGTGCGCGCCCTTTTCTGGGACCAGGCGGGCCATGAACAGGATGAACCGTCCAGCCTCGAGGTCCTCTACCGGCCCACTGACGGATCGCAGCCCCTCTGCATCCACTCCGTTTGGGATATAGCTTGAGCCCCGTCCGAAGCTCTCGGCAAAGACCCTGCGCAGCTCCTTGGACACAACTATCGTCCTGTGTGGCACCGTGGCAGCAATCCACGCACCGATACGCAGTGCGCCTGATGCGATCGGGCCCCATTTCTCTCGTTTCCAATCAAGTCCCTGCACGGTGACCACTGTCGGCATCCGACACATCCGCGCGAGCGGCGAAAACAACGCGGGGCCAGTAGCGTGTATATGAATCAGGTCGAATCGGCGCGATGCCAGGGCATGGCTGAGTGCTAGTGCGGTGTGACTCGCTGCCTCAAGATGCTTCGTGTTGACCTGGGGAAGGCTCCTCAACCTAACGCCTTGGTACTCCCTAAGCTGCGGATCGACGTAGCCCCGCCTGCAATACACTGTCACATCGTGACCACGGCGCGCCAGTCGAACGGACAACTCGTGCACGGCGCGCTCTACGCCACCATAGGTCGCAGGGATCCCCCTTAGGCCGACCATCGCTACTGATATTCGGCGCTTCACACTCGCGCTCCTTGCGTCGTTGGCGTCGGCGCGACGACACCCCGGTAACCAAACAGCCCAACGGCCGCCGCGTACCAGTAGAGCATGGGCTGAGTCAGCACGTTGCTTGCCATTCCTTGTATCAGCAGCACGATGCCAACTGCAGCTAACGCAGTTGCTGCTTGCCGGGCAAGGGCGTCCTGAGCGTTGCGTCGCGCCTGGCGCACATGCACAGCGTACCCTAAGATCACACCGATAAGGCTCGCCAGGCCAAGCACTCCGAGCTCGACATAAGCCTGAACGAAGATGTTGTGGGGCTGCAACGAAGAATCGTCAGTGTCGTGCACATAGTGCAGCCCACTGCCGGTTATAGCGTTTCGTGCGGAGGCCCTGCCTCCAGCCTCAACCAGGCGTGTCCAGTACTCCAGGCGCCATGCTAGTGAATTGTCCTCGGCCCTGGCGTGTGCGATGCCGCGCAGCTCGTCGACACGAGTCTGTACTCCTGGTACGTATGAGTATATCGCAATCACTCCCACAATAAGAGGGATCAGAATGACGGGCCGCGTGCGGAGCGCGATGTAGACGACTGCCAAAAGCAGGGCGAGCCACGCGCTCCGCGTGTAGGTAAGCAGAATGAGTAAGCACAGCACCGCGAGGGCACCACCACCGAGCAGCTTGGCGCGCAAGCTACTCCAGTTCGTGTACATCAGTACTGCGACGGCTACGAGAGCTAGGTATCCAGCGAACGGAGTTGGATGTACTGCGGTTCCGTGAATCCTGACGATGCCAGTCGTTTCGAGATTGCCAGTCCCTGTTGCCAGCTGCACTAGGGCCACACCGACTGGAACGACTGCCGAGAGGCAAACGGCAACGAGTACCTGCCGCGCCAGCTTGGGCCGTTTTTGAAGCTCTTGCTCCAGCGCACCGAACATCAGGGCGCCCGCGGTGATCTCCAACGCCCCCTCAAGAGCCCCCGCTCGATTTCCGGCCAGGGCTGCGCTGAACAGAGCACATAGGGCGAGCCCGTATAGGGCCTTCGTGAGGCTGGAAACGGGTGCGAGCGACGACCGTAGTGCCCCTACGAGCAGGCGCGGTCCAGCGACGACCGCGAAGAGGCCGCTGACTGCTGCTCCCGCAGTTAGGCTCGTGTCTCCTGTGGCAAGACCGTCCAAAGCAAGTCTGGACACCAGGACCCCAAGGAGCAGCCAGTCAAAGCGCACAACAGCTACGGCCACCGTGAGAAGAGCTCCAGCTGCACCGGTCACGACTATTCGGGCAACTTGCTCACTGCCCGGTCGATCGGTCAGGGCTAGGCCTGAGCCAAGGGCCACGGCCAGAAGGCATCCACACGCGACCAGCGATGCCGCACGACGATCCAGCCCGCGATCACGAAACGCTCGAGTCTGGCGTTTCCCACTTGTTGCCTGAAGCATCAGTGCTGTGGCTGGCGTGAGCGCAGTTTCCTTCGAAGCGGTCCAGCGCCGGTGCGAATACCATGCCGATCCCCGCTACTTCCGCGCGCAGCATCCTACTTGGACGAGGGCGAGTTCGGCGCCGATGCGCAGGAAGCGGCCCGACTCTCAATCGAGTCTCGCGCCGAGTGAAGCGCTACGCCTCATCACTCCACTACCTCATCTTTGACCATAAGATTCCGTGCCGCTCAACTTCAGTGACAGTCATCAGCAATGAAGGCTGAAGGCCACGCAGGACAGTCCGAGGCTCCGCACCAACCGCGTGCGCATGTCCGCGCCCTAGCGCGGGATTTGGGCTTCCTGGGTGCTGGGATGATGCTGTTCGCCGTTCAGCAGCTGCTGTTTCGCACGCTTGCCCTTGCCACACTGCCTGCATCCGACTATGGGCGTTTATCCCTCGTGCTCAGCGTCTACGGGGTGGTCATCCTCGTCGGCGCCATGGGCATGCCAGACGTGATCGTCCGCACCCTCGCGCCCCTACGACCCGAGAACGTCGACGATGAGATCGCGGCTATCAATGCCGCCATACGCGCGTCTGCCGGCCCAACAATGTTGGCCGCCGCACTCGCCGCGGGGGTCGCCCTTGCCGTGCTTCAAGAGCCACTTTCAGCGGTTCTCGTTGCTCTTGGCGTGACCTGCTGGGTCTACTCTCTGGTCGCCGCCGGTGTGTTTCGCGGTCGAGGGCAGGTGCGGCGCGCGGCTTCTGTCCAACCTTTGGCCGGCGCGATGCAATGTCTAGGCGCCATCGGCCTCGCCGCCTTCGAGGCGCTGAGCACGTCGACCGCGATAGCTGTGTTCGTGCTCGGTCATTTCACTGCGTTAGGCGTGAGCGCCCGCTGGCTCGTACGCGACAATCAATCGATCAACGCTTACATCGGGCGTCCGCCCTCAACCCCCGATCACGCGCCCATCCCGGCAGATCTCCTTAGGGCGTCGGCGTGGCTCGGTGCGGGAATGTTTCTCACTGCGATGCTGCCCGTAGTTATCAGGGCGGCCGCCGCGCTCGACTCCTACGCCACTGTTGCCGCCGTCGACGTAGCGCTGACACTGGTGGCCATGTTTCAGCGCCTTGGGGGCATTGTCCTCCAAGCGCTACTACCACATCATGCGCGTGCAACTAAGTTCAATGCTTCATCACCCGCCGTGTCACTGCGCGTTGCCCTACTTACCTCAGCCCCTTTCCTCCTGCTAGGACTAGTAGCATCAAGCACTTCTGCACCAAGCGATCTCCTTAGCTTGGTCGGGGCGTCCGAGCTCACCGAGGTCGGACCATACCTTGGCCTCGCGCTACTGGCTGCACCGAGCCGACTCCTCTATGGCGTAGCGCAGAGCAGGCTAATTGCCCGTGACGAGCCTCACTTCCTCGCCATGAATGCCCTCACGACTACGGGAGCGGGCGCGGTAATGATCCTCGCGCTTGCACAAAGCGGCTCGGTACTTGCTGCCTTCGCTTGCTTCGCAGCGATGTCCTGGGCCCAGCTGGGGCTATGTGAAAGAAGGCTCAGGCGCGCCTAGTCGCATCTAGGCGCGTCCTAGTCGGCCCCTCATCTCCCGCTTGCTCAGGCCGGCCGTACCCGTAGTAGCCATATTGATGCTGACGGGCCTTAACGGCGTTTACGACTACGCCAAGTGCCTGTACGTCGAAATCGTCCAGCTGGTTGCAAAGATTTGCGAGCGCGTCGCGCGTCGTCTGCCCCAATCGGGCTACGACCAGTACACCATCCGCGCTACGTACGAGGGGAATCGCATCGGGCACAGCCATGAGGGGCGGTGCGTCGATCACTATCAGTTCGTACCGGCCCTTGAGTTCCTCCAACAACCGCCGCATCTCCGCGCTTTCGATGAGGGCAAGGGGATTTGGGGGAAACGAGCCCGCCGGAAGGATGTCTACGACCTGTGACCGACCGTCCAGTTGCGGCCCGCGACGAATGGCCTCGTCGATGCTGGCCTGTTGAGTCAGCACTTCGGATAGCCCTGGATTCGGCTGCATTGAGAACCGTGGAGCAATGTCGCCACGGTGCAGATCGGCCTCGAGCAGTAGCACCTTATTGCCCATTTCGGCCGCCGCCAGAGCCAGATGGCTGGCGATTGTCGTCTTCCCCTCGTTGTCTCCATGAGAGGTCACTACGACCGTCTGCAGAGTCCGATCAACGTTCAGATAGCGCAAACGTGCAACGAGCATCCAGAACGCCTGCCGCACCGGTGCTGGCAACTCGCCACCTTGTGGGTCGTGCCCCAAGGCTTCACTGATGGGAACGGCGGTCAGAACGGGTCCCGTGTTGACTGCTTCGACGTCGCCGATTTCCTGAAGGCGCCTATCGAGCCTCTCGGACAGCAACGCAAGGCCAAGTCCGGCGAGCAGTCCGAGGGCGAGCCCACCGAGAGCATTCAGTGCCACTCGCGGAGAGGCGGGTTCGTCAGGCACAATCGCTGGCTGCACTAGTTCGGCGTTCCCCGTCTGGAGAGCTGCAAGGGTTCTCAGATCGCTTAGCTGCTCTTGTAGGAGGCGGCGCTCCCGGACGTTCCCTTCGTGGCCTCCGAGCTTGTCGAGCTCCTGCTGCACGATCTTCCGCGCGTCAGCGATCTTGGCGCGATCCGCCTCCCTCCTAAACGCGATGTAGGTCTCGGCGAAGGTATTCGCCAACTCCGCCGCTGCCTCCGCGTCGTGCGCGGTTGCCGTGATCGCAACCACGCTGGACTGCCCCTCCGCCGCCACCTCGACCCGGTCGCTGACCTTCTCAGCGTCCAGCTCTTGCCCGGTTAGCGAGTCTGCGGTTCGTTCAGCGACGACATCAAGCGACACGAGCTCCACGTTCGTCGAGGCCGCTCGATCCGGATCTTCGCCCGTATCGATGACCGGCGCACCAAAGATCCGCTGATCGAATCCTGGATCCCGGAACAGGAGTTTTGCGGTGGCTTCGTAGGTAGGCGCGCGGAGCTCTGACACCGCGAAAGCGCTGCCAGCGGCCAACAATGAACAAAGGGCAACGAGCCTCCAGCGACGCCGGAGCGCGACCAGTACCCCTTCGATGTCGGAACCCCTATCGCGCGACATGCCTTGTCCCGAGGCGGCGACCATATCGTGCTGCGCAGATCATCGTCCGATCTTGTCGCCGATCCACGTCGAGTGGCCCAGCGATATCGGCTGTTCCGCTACCCTCGGCGCGCCACTCCAGCCCGCATCGCCGCCTCGTACGCATCGATCAGTGCTGGGTAGTGGACCTCGGGCGAATATCGCGCGAGTGCGCTCCGCCAGCCAGCGTGGCCCATCTCCGTAGCAAGCGCGTCGTCGGCCGCAAGCATCAGGAGCGCACGCGCCAAATCTGCGGGATCGCTGGGCTGGAACAGCAAGCCGTCTTTCCCGTCCGAAACCAACTCGCGCAGGCCGCCGGCAGCTGAAGCGACTACCGCGGTTCCCGCTGAACGAGCTTCGAGCACGCTCATCGGGCAGTTTTCCTCCCACAGGGACGGCACCACGAGGGCGCGTGCGCGTCTCATCTCCTTGGCGACCCGTCCCGTGTCGACGTATCCCGCGAACTGGATCGGAAGCCCTCGGGCGGCAGCACTCAGTTCTCTGGCTAAAGGGCCATCGCCAAGAATCCGGACATCAGGGGCTTCAGCGCCTAGGCGACGTACCGCCTCAACCAATAACTGAGGGCCTTTGACCGCCTCAAGGCGCCCAACGAAAATGAACGGACTGTCTGCTTCCACGGGTTTTGGCGGATGCGGGTCGAGTCGGACGAAGTTCGGAACGACCCGAATACGCTCGGCGCGAATACCACCTCGCACAAGGAGCTCGGCCATGAATGTGCTGGGAGCTATCAGCTGCTCGACTGATTCATACAGTCGGCGCAGCCTCACAACCATCGCCTCAACCGATGCGATTGTGCTGGCCAGCAATGATCCTTTGACGCATCGGTGTCGAATCGCGCTGAACGGACTCCGTCCGACACAGCGATGACATACCTCGTTGTTGATAAAGAGCTTGTAGCTCGGGCACACCGGCTTGGAATCGTGCACCGTTAGCACTACCGGCACTCCGTGCGCGTGTAGCTCGTCGATGATGGACAGCGTCAGCTGGTGATAAACATTGTGAAGATGCGCGACATCAGGCCGGCCGGCGTCCCTGATTAGCCGCCGAAGACTCTTCCGCGTTGACAGAGAGTAGATAGTGGCCAGTGCATCCCTAGACCGGGAGACGATTGATCCGCCGTCGTACCTTCTCTGTGGCGAGAAATAGCGCTCGTACGGCGACGCTACGTTTCTGTCATCCCGCATTGCGAAGTCGATGACTTCGTGTCCCTGCTCCCGCAGCAAGTCGCGAGTGGCGAAGTAGACCGTCTCGGCTCCCGCGTTCGGGAAGAAGAACTTGTTCGCCAGCAGTACTCGCACTAGCAGGAGCCCAGAACGAACTGGTAGATCTCGGCAAGATCGCTAGGCGCCTCTGCTTCAAACGACATTGCCAGGACGCCGTGCTCCTTGTGACCGCCGGAAACGCGCCGGTGATTCACGTTCGGACCAAAGAGTGGCCCATACATGCCGAAATCGACCGCGTACCCGTCGCGGAGCTTGAAGATGATCTCGGGATAGCGCTCGGACATCTCGCCACTGATCAACTGATCACGTGGCACCACCCAGTCGATCACGCCCTCTCCGGTCTCAGGATCGACAACCTCCTCCAAGAGACCAATCACGCGCTGCCAATCGGCACGATCCGGAACGTCTATCCCACTGTGGGGATTGCGACCAAAGGCGCGGCTCAGCCGGGCCCTAGAGCGCCCAGCGTCCGACGAGAACGATGATTGCTTGAGAGCCTTTCGATTGGGCAAGCGGCGGGCGAGGCGGTAGGCGTGCTCTTCGAGGGCATAGCGGTAGGACGCAGTGAGAACCGCCCGCTTTGCCCTCTCGAGCAGAATGTTCGCGAAGCGACGCCGGCCTGTTGCGGCCTCAGCGAGCAGACCGTGTCTGCGGAGTAGCTCATCCACATACAGCACACGCGTAGCTCTACGGCCGTGGCCGTGATCGCTCAGTAGGACCAAACGCCCACGCGCTAGGTACTCGGGCAGAGCCCGGTCGACCTCCTGATAGATGCGCAGAACGGCATTCGCGTGCGAGTTGGGCCCCGGGTAGGTTGGATCGCCCGGGTCGCAGTACCGCCATGCGAAGTGCTGCATGCGATCGACGGTCAAGATGTTCAGGAACAAGAAGTCTGGTCGGACGCGGTCAAACATGTGCAGACCGAAATCCAATTGTGAGCGAGTGGTTGTTAGTGTGTCGCGTACGAACTGATCCATGGTCCGCGGCGTGGGAAAGTCCACTATTCCGCCAAGCTGCGGCAGCTCTCCCAAGTCCGCTGGGTCCACACCTGTGACTGACGCGTCGCCATCAACGAACACCGGACCGGAAATCATGATCCCGTTCACATCCCATGCCGGATAGGCGAGGAATGGATTCAGAATGCAGACCTTGCGACCACGTCGGCTCAATTCATCCCAGAAGGTCTTCTTTGGCAGGCCCTCAGCGGCGGTCTCAGCAGCTTGCGCGGGTCGCCTGTCCAAGTAGTCGATGGATTCGAGAATGCCGTGGTCGCCCGGCCCGATGCCTGTGAAGATGGTCGTCCAAGCGGGGATTGAGTCCGGAGGAAATATCGACCGCAGAGGACGCAGCACGGCCATGTCGGCCAGGTGCGGCAGTTCGCTTCGATGCTCCGACACGAACTCCCAATCCATGCCGTCGACCCCGAGCATGATGAGCGGCTCACGCTCGCTCATAGGCCCGTCACCTCACGCACGAATGACACGAGTCGGTCATGGACCTCGCTCGGACCTCCTGAGCCATCAATACGTCGCATCAGGTCTGCGCGCATCATTTCCTCGTAAAGCATGCGTCTATCAGCGAGATATTCGATGTCGGCAACGTCTCCTTTGCGTCGCTGAAAGGCCAGTTCATCCGGCACGTCGATGAGAGCAACGCCATCAGGCGAGGGCAAAAGCAGCTGGAGAATCCGGGGCGGCGTTCCCGGTTCGCCGCCCGCCCAGCGGTCAGCCAAGACGTCATGCCAGTAGCGGTCAAGAATGAGCAGGTCAACCTCCCTCAGCGCCCGCCGGACCCGCAATGCTGTCCGCAATCCATAGTCGATGACCATGAGCGCATCCCAGGCGACAGCCACTGACCGGTATCTCAGCAGTCGGCGCTTGACCGCCAGGCGCTCACGAGAGCTACTTCCCCCTTGTTCGCGCGCGCCTCGGCTCCGCGATCGCTTTCGCCGACGCAGGCTGGTCAGTGCCCCGAGCGCCCAAGTTGCAGGCCTTGCCAGCATTGGATCCCAGCGCCCCCAGATCACAGCGGCTCGCAACCCACGCTGACTTGCCCACTCTGCGAGTAGCCGGGCCTGCGTGGATTTTCCACTGCCATCAATGCCAGTCAACACGACCATGCGAGCGCGTCCACTGCTAGCAGTGAGCCCACGGAAGAAGCGCGTCGCCGCTGCTCCCTGAGATCGCACGTCGAGTGTTTCGACTTGGTCGCGCGCGCTTGGCTGACTGATTAGCGATTGCACGATTCCAGGCATCTGCCTTGGGTCGGCGAAGCGCACGGATGGTCCTTCTCCGAGCACTTCTGGAAGGCAACCGAACGTCGTCGTCAGCACGGGGCATCCGCATGCAAGCGCCTCAAATACCGAGAGAGGGACGTGGCTGCAGCCACGCGGCTCCGTGACTGGAAAGACGTAAAGATCGGCCGCCTGATAGAGCTCCTGAATCCGCGGTAGGAATCGCCTCAGTACCGTCACGCCAGCAGCCTCCAGCTCCGACGCAACCGCCGGATCTGGGTCTGTACTGGTACTCGCGCACACGACAACGCTGAGATCGGTTTCTCGAGCTATCTGAGCCAGGACGCCGAGATTCCGGTTTGGGGTGAGGTGACCAACGTGTAGGACCGTTGCGTGGTCCGGTAACCCGAGTCGGCCGCGCAGCACGGATCGACTCTCCGTCGCGGGAACGAACCGGTCGAGATCAATTGCCGGCGGAAGGACAGTCGATCGCAGCGCCAGCGATCCGTATCGCTCACGAAGGAGCTCGGAGCCAAACAGAGCGCCATCGCACCGCAAGCAATGCGGCACTCGGAGATCATGGGCACCGGCCTGAAGTACTGCCAAGCATGCCTTCGCCCGCGGTACAGCCAGCTTCAACCAGCGCATTCGGACCAAGGCTCCAATCGTTAGCCCAGAGTAGGGTACGTAGAGCACCACATCCGGGTTGGCTCTGCTCAGCAGCCGGAGCGTCTTTGGCATCAACGCCGCGGCACGATCGTTCAGGGGAAGTTGCAGCCGGGAGACCTCTACATCCCCCCAGGTACGGATCCCCGCCTCGAGAGTCCGCGTCCAGTTGGCCATGCCTTCATCCTGTCCATCGGTCAGCTCTGTGACGATCGACAGGCGCAACACTCGTGCGCTTCCCAGGCCGGTCGACTCGCTCATCGGCTCTGTTCAGGTGGGCGGGGCGTAGGACGGGGACGCAAGCACTTCAGTAGGCACCGCGTCCGTCGGTGATTGCACTCACAGTGCGGAGCAAGATCTTGAGGTCGTCGCTGAGCGACCAGTTGGTCACATACGAATAGTCCAGCTTCACCATCTTCTGGAAGGGAATGTCGCTGCGTCCCAAGACCTGCCACGGACCGGTGATGCCCGGTCTGACCTTGAAGCGTGCGCGGTAGTGTCCTTCGACTAGAGAGCTCTCCTCCTCGATCAGCGGGCGCGGACCGACCAAGCTCATCTCCCCCTTGAAGACGTTGATCAGCTGCGGCAGTTCGTCGAGAGAGAGCCGGCGCAGCTTGGCCCCGAATCGCGTGATCCGCGGGTCCGCCGCGATCTTGAACATGCCGTCCGTGCGCCGGTTCAGGTCCGCGACAAGGTGCTTGCGCTCGTCAGCGCCGTCCACCATCGTCCTGAACTTGAGTAGCTCGAACGGCTCGCCACGAAAGCCGGTGCGCCTTTGCCGGAAGAATACTGGACCAGGCGAGTCGAGCTTGATCCGGATCGCGCAGTAGGCGAATAGAGGCGCCAGGAGGACCAGGGCGGTGCCGGAAATCGCGAGATCCATGGCCCGCTTGAGTGCAAGCATGCTGCGTGGTCGCTCAGTCGTGGGCAGGGTGAGGACGGGCATGCCCTCCATGAAGTGGAGCTCAGCGTCCCAGCGGAAGACCTCGGAGTCGCTGGGGATCAGATCGACCTTGACGCCGTGCTCGGCAAGCGTGCGCAGGACGCCCGTGCGCTCGTCGAGTCCCTCGTAGGCGCTCGCGAGGATGACCCGATCGGCCCCAGCCTCACGGACAGCAACGGCGAGCGCGACCGCGCGCTCCTCGGCGCTGCCGAGTTCGTCTAGCTCGATGGCACGAGCAACCGTGATCCCGTACTCCGGATGGCGCTCAAGGAGGGCACGAACAAGCGACGCGTCATCGGAGTGGCCTAGCAGCAGCACCCTCTGCCGGTACCAAGGCCGGCGTTCGGCATAGCAGCGGGCGACAGCGCGGGCGGCGAGCACCGCCGGCACCATTAGGAGCCAGAGCAGGATGGTGGGGATGATCGAGGGCGTGCCCTGAACCAGGACGGCCTGGAGGATGAAGAGGCCCCACGCCCAGCCGCCCGAAAGCTGCATAACCCGGCCGACCTCGGTCGCGACGGTGTGCTCGATCCGTCGCTCGTCGATGTGGTACATGCCAGCGACCGTCGCAAGCACGGTCCATGAAAGAACCGCAGTCGGCACCGTCACCAGCGGGACTGCGAGCATGACCGGCGCGCCGCTTACCGCGAGGCCGACTAGACCGTCGAGTCCGGAAAGCAGTGCGAGCACAGCGAGTAGGGCGGCTGCATCCGAAACGGCCAGGACGC
>ERZ777003.3133-NODE-3133-length-16867-cov-21.626457_pt1 | contig 16867 bp, 16 predicted proteins | sample MGYA00374956_ERZ777003 | MGnify/ENA primary metagenome ERZ777003 (study PRJEB29302, sample SAMN06268252) | bioreactor metagenome | isolation source: Joint BioEnergy Institute, California, USA | place: USA:Joint BioEnergy Institute, California, USA | collected... | reverse complement strand
GCATGAGCTTCGGCCACGCCGGCACGATCGTCGAGGGCAAGGAGGACTCGGCCACCGAGAAGATCGCCCGGCTGGAGGCCGCCGGCATCCCCGTGGTCGAGCGCATCGACGAGATCCCCGACCGCGTCAAGGAGCTTCTGGGGGTGGCGGCGTGAGCGTGCGCGTCGACGACGTCTTCATCGGCATCGAGCTCACCGACGAGGCCGCGCGCGACCCCGAGCTCGCGCGCAGGCTCGAGGAGGCCTGCCCGGTCGACATCTTCAAGGCCACGGACTCGGGGGCGGAGATCGTCCGCGAGAACGTGGACGAGTGCGTGCTGTGCGGGCTGTGCCTGGACGCCGCGCCGCCCGGCGCCGTGACCGTGCACAAGCTCTACGACGAGACGACGCTCGCCCGCTGACGCCCCATCCGCTAGCCTCGGCGCACTGGGTATGGGAAGCCGTCGGGGACTCGCTCGGGGATTCGCACGCGCCTGTGCGCTGGCGCTCTCGTGCGCGCTCCTCTGCGCCGCGTCGGCGCTCGCTGCCAAGCCGCGCCTGATCGCCGACCTGAACACGGCGCCGGGCGAAGGCTCGTCGCCGACGGGTTTCGCGGGGGTCGGGAAGTTCGCGCTGTTCGCGGCCGCCGACTCCGGGATCGACGCCGAGCTTTGGCGCACGAACGGCAAGGCCTCCGGCACCCGGCTGGTCAAGCGGATCAGGCCGGGCTCCGACCCCTCCAACCCCCACGGGTTCGCGCGTCTGGGCAAGCGCATCCTGTTTGCCGCGGACGACGGCGCCCACGGGATGGAGCTCTGGCGCACGGACGGGACCAAGCGCGGGACGAAGCTCGTGCGTGACATCAACAAGGGGCCCGGCGACGGCATCTACGACCCCGTGCGGTTCGCGCGGCTCGGGCGCTTCCTGTACTTCGTCGGCAAGCGCAACGCGGTCGGCTTCGAGCTCTGGCGCACGGACGGGACCAAGCGCGGGACGAAGCTCGTGCGTGACATCAACCCCGGGCCGGGGGACGCGCTCGCGAGCTACGAGCTCACCGGCGTGAAGCTCAAGGGGCGCCTCATATTCGCCGCGTCCTCCGGCGGCGTGCGCCAGCTCTGGAGCACCGACGGCACCAAGCGCGGGACGCGCCGCATCGCCCCGGTAGAGGTCATATCCGCCGTGCCCCCCGTACGCCTGGGCCGGCACGTGTACTTCAGCGGCACCGACAGCCGCGGCAACGAGCTCTGGCGGACCGACGGCACGAAGCGCGGGACGAAGCTCGTCAAGAACATCGGCCCGGGCCCGGCCGACGGCGGGCCCGAGGAGCTCACGAAGGTCGGCAAGCTCCTCGTCTTCAAGGCCGACGACGGCACGCACGGCGACGAGCTCTGGCGCACCCGCGGGACCGGCAAGACGACGCGTCTGGTGAAGGACGTGGTGACGGGCCCGGATCCGTTCCAGGCGTACCAGTTCGTCGCCTTCGGCAAGCGGGCCTTCTTCCAGGGCGACGACGGAGCCCACGGGTTCGAGCCGTGGGTCACCGACGGCACGGCCAAGGGAACCCGGATGGTCAGGGACATCAACCCGGCGGGCAGCTCGATGATCTACTTCAGCGACCCGACGCGCTTCGCCGGCCGCGTCGTCTTCAGCGCGACCGATTCCAGCGCCCCGGACAACTACGAGCTGTGGGTGACCGACGGCAAGCCGAACGGCACCCGCAAGTTCGAGCTCAACCCGTCCGGTTCGTCCCTTCCGTACTCGTTCACGCCCGTGGGCCGCTCCCTCTTCTTCACGGCGGACAACGGCAGCGCCGGGTTCGAGCCCTGGATCTGGCGCCCCTGACCGGGCGCCCGCGGGCGCCGTCCGCTCCCGCGGTGCCGACCCGTAAGACTTGGGGCCCATGAACTTCATCGAGGACGTGATGGAGCAGTTCCCGGCCTCGAAGCGCGCGCTGCTCGCCCTCGCCGAGGACGGCTCGCGGCGCTACTGGCACTTCGGCGAGCTGGTCGCGATGAGCGCGGGCGTCTCGGGAGCGCTCTGGGCGCGTGGCGTGCGCCGCGGCGACGTCGTCATGACCCTCGTCGGCAACCGCATCGAGTGGGTGCTCACGCTGCTTGCCTGCTGGCGCATGGGCGCTGTGGCGCTGCCCTGCAACACGCAGCTGCGCCGCCACGACCTCGAACTGCGCGTGCGCGCCGCCGAGCCCAGGCTCTGCGTGATCGACGAGCGGCTGCTCGGCGAGCTCCCCGAGGGGGTGCCGACGCTCCTGCTCGGCGAGTTCGAGCGCATCCTGGACGAGGATTTGCCGCAGGAGTGGCCCGCGGAGGTGGTCGATCTCGACCCCGAGGACCCGGCGCTGATCGTGTTCACCTCGGGCACCACCGGCGAGCCACGCGGGGCCGTGCACACGACCCGCTACCTGCTCGGCCAGCGCGTGCAGGCCGAGCACTGGTTCGGCGCCAAGCGCAGCGAGCTCGTCTGGTGCACGACCGCCACCGGCTGGTCGAAGTCCGCCCGCAACGTGTTCGTCGCGCCCTGGCTCTGCGGCGCCGTCGCGGTGCTCGCCGAGGGCCGGTTCGACCCCGAGCAGCGCCTCGAGATCATCGAGCGCGAGGGCGTGAACGTCCTCTGCCAGACCCCCACCGAGTACCGCCTGATGGCCAAGCGCGCGCAGCTCCGCCCCCTCCCCTCCCTGCGCCGCATGGTCTCGGCCGGCGAGGCGCTCAACCCCGAGGTGATGGACGCCTGGGAGGAGGCCACCGGCCTGGTGATCAGCGACGGCTACGGCCAGACCGAGACCGGCCAGCTCACCGGCAACCTCCCGGGGGACGGCCCGCGCCCCGGCTCGATGGGACGTGCGCTCCCCGGCATGGAGCTGCGCGTGGCCGCCGAGGACGGCGCGTCCGGCGAGCTTCAGGTGCGCGCCTCGAGCTGCCCCACGTTCTTCTCGCATTACCTGGGCGAGAGCCCCGAGGACGCGCGCGAGCGGCTCGTGGACGGCGAGTGGTGGGCGACCGGCGACATCGTCCGCCGCGACGAGGACGGCTTCTACTGGTACGAGGGCCGCAGCGACGACCTGATCCTCTCCTCCGGCTACCGCATCGGGCCGTTCGAGGTCGAGTCCGCGCTCCTCACCCACCCCGCCGTCGCCGAGGCGGCCGCGGTCGCCGCGCCGGACCCCGAGCGCGGCTCGGTGGTGCGCGCGGTCGTTGTCCTGCGCTCCGGCGAGCCCAGCGACGAGCTGCGGCGCGAGCTCCAGGAGCACGTGAAGCGGCAGACCGCGCCCTACAAGTACCCGCGGATCGTGGACTTCGCCGACGAGCTCCCCAAGACCGCGAGCGGGAAGATCAAGCGCGCGGCGCTGCGCGACGGCGGGTGAGCCGGCCGCGGCCCGCCAGCGCGCAGCCGGCGGCGACGGCCGGCTCGCGCGACCGCGGCCCCGCGCGCGGCGCCTTCGCCGCGCTGTTCGCCGTCACCACGCTCAACCTGCTCGCCATCGGCGTCACCCTCCCGGTGGTGCCCCGCTACGTGGAGGGCCCGCTCGGAGCCGGGTCGCTCGCGGTCGGCATCGTCACGGGCGCGTTCGCGCTCAGCGGGATCGCCTGCCGGCCGCTCGCCGGCCACTTCGCCGACCGCCGCGGGCGGAGGCGGGCGGTCGTCCTCGGGGCCTCGCTGAACGCGCTCGGCGGCGCCCTGCACTTCCTGCCCGCCGGCGTCCCCGGCCTGATCGTCGCCCGGCTCTTCGTCGGCATGGGCGAGGGCATGGCGTACACGGCGAGCTCGGCCTGGGTCATCGACCTCTCGCCGCCATCGCGGCACGGGCGGCTGATCGCCCTCTACGGGCTGGCCGTGTGGTTCGGCGTGGCCTTCGGCGCCCCGATCGGCGAGCTCGTGCTGCGCGCCTGGGGCTACGAGGCGGTCTGGGCGTGCGCGACGGCCGCCCCGCTGCTCGGCGCCGCGATCGCCTCCCGGGTCCCGGAGCGCCGCACCGCCCGCCCGCGGGCGGCGCTCGGCCTGCGCACCCTGATCGCCCGCGAGGCGGTCGGGCCGGGCCTCGGGCTCTCGCTCTCGATGATCGGCTACGCGACGATCTCGGCGTTCCTCGTCCTGCACCTCGACGCGGTCGGCGCGGGCCACGCCGCGAGCGCCTTCACCGCGTTCGCCGCGGCGGTCGTGCTCACCCGGGTCCTGGCGGGAGGCCTGCCCGACCGCTTCGGCCCGATCCCCTGCGTGCTGGCGGCGACGCTCACCGAGGCCGCGGGCCTCGTGCTCCTCGCCGCCTCCGGCGGGCTTGCGACCGCGCTCGTGGCATCGGTGCTGGCGGGCGCCGGCGTCTCGCTGGTGTTCCCCTCGCTGGCGCTGATCGTCGTCCGGCGCGTGGGCGAGGAGCGCCGGGGCGTTGCGATGGGCTCCTACACGGCCTTCTTCGACCTTGGCTTCCTGGTCGGCTCGCCGGTGGCGGGGCTGGCCGCCTCGCTCGGCGGCTACCGGGCGGCCTTCGCGACCGCGGCCGGCGCGGCGGTGGGTGCGTTCGCGCTCGCCCTCGCGCTGCGCGCCCGGTCGATGCCCGAGCCGGGCGCCGACGCCGGCGCGCGGCCCGTCGCGGCTCAGAACAGCCGGCCCTGAGCGGCCGCGGGCGCGGGGGTCCTCCGCTCCCCGTCCGGCGCCGGTCGCTCGCCGCGCGCACGCCGGGCTGGGCGGGCGTTCCCCGAGGCGCGCGCGCCGATGCCGCGCGCCGCGCGCGCAGTGCGCGGCGCCGGGCCGCGGCGGCCGCGCGCGAGCGCCGCGAGGCGGGCGCGCTCATCCCGCGGCAGGTAGGCGCCGCGCGCGTACAGGCGCTCGTAGCGCTCGACGAGGTCCGGGCGGTACTGGCGCAGCCAGTCCAGGAACACCTGCCGGACCTCGCCGCGCAGGTGCAGGCCGATGCCGGTCACCCCGACCGCCCCCATCTCGCCCGCGATCTCGAGGATCCGCTCGACCTGGCGCGGGTCGTCGTTGATCCCGGGCATGAGCGGGGCGATCAGGATCCCCGTCGGGATCCCGTTGCGGTTGAGCTCGCCGACCGCCTCCAGCCGCCGGCGCGGGTGCGGCGTGTGCGGCTCGCTCGCCCGCCAGGCCTTCTCGTCGAGCGTGGGCACGGACAGGTTCGCGCTGAACTCCGTGCGCTCGCGGATCTGCTTGAAGAGCTCGATGTCGCGCAGAAGCAGCGGCGACTTGGTGAGCACGGAGCAGGGGTTCGCGAAGTCGCGCATCGCCTCCCACACGCCGGGGAGCAGCTCGTACTTCGACTCGACCCACTGGTAGGGGTCCGTGTTCGTGCCCAAGGCGACGTGGTCCCCCTTCCAGGAGGGCCGCGCCAGCTCCGCGCGCACGAGCTCGGGCGTGTTGACCTTGACGACGATCTCCCGCTCGAAGTCGCGACCCGCGCCGAAGCCCAGGTAGGTGTGGGTCGGGCGCGCGAAGCAGTACGTGCAGGCGTGCGCGCACCCGCGGTACGGGTTGATCGTGAACCGGAAGGGCATGCGCGAGCGCTTCGGGACCTCGTTGATCGCCGAGCGCGCGCGCACTTCGTAGAAGCGGATGTCGAGCGCTTCCGGGGCGTCGAACGTGCGCACCACCGCCGGATCGCCGATCCCCGGAAGCATCCTCCGCTCCTCGTTGCCGACGGTCAGGTTCTCCCAGCGCACGAACACATGTTCGCATATGGGCCGGACGCAGTCCAGCGACCCGAGGACGGTTGCGGGCGCAAGTAGGCCGCTATGTTTGGTGCGGTGCCCTCGGTAGATGCGAAGAGCAAGCGGCTGGCTTCCCGAGGCCCCTCCTCCGCGACCAGCCTCCGGGAGCGGGCGCGCTGAGCGGCGAGCCTCGCCAGCACTACGGGCTGACGCTCGCGGTCCTGCTCACCGCCACCCTCGCCTTCGCGCTGCAGCAGACCATGGTGGCGCCGGCGCTGCCCGCGATCCAGGCGGAGCTCCACACCTCGACGACCACGGTCACCTTCGTCCTGACCGGCTTTCTGCTGACCGCGTCGGTCTCGACGCCGATCGTGGGCCGCCTCGGCGACATGTTCGGCAAGGAGCGGGTCCTCGTGATCGCGCTGTGCATCTTCGGCGTGGGCTCGGTCGTGTGCGCGCTCTCCCACTCGATCGAGGTGCTGATCGCGGGCCGCGCGATCCAGGGCATGGCCGCGGCCGTCTTCCCGCTCTCGTTCGGGATCATCCGCGACGAGTTCCCGCCGGAGCGGGTCGCGACCGGCATCGGGCTCGTGAGCGCGATCTTCGGGATCGGCGGCGGCGCGGGCGTGCTGCTCTCCGGGGTGATCGTCGAGAACCTCTCCTACGAGGCGATCTTCTGGCTCGCCTCGGTCTTCATCGCGTTCGCAATCGTCGCCGTGATCCTCTGGGTGCCGGAGTCGCCGGTCAGGGCCCCCGCCCGCATCGACTGGGGCGGCGCCGCGCTGCTCGCCGGCGCGCTCACCGCGCTGCTCGTCGGCGTGAGCGAGGCGAACAGCTGGGGCTGGGGCTCGCCGGAGATCCTCGGCCTGTTCGCGCTCGCGGCAGTCCTGCTCGTGATCTGGGTGCGCTACGAGAGCGGCCAGCCCCAGCCGCTGGTCGACATGACGATGATGCGCGAGCGCGCGGTCATGACCACGAACATCACCGCGGCCCTGATCGGGTTCGGGATGTTCGGCTCGTTCATCCTGATCCCGATGCTCGCCCAGCTCCCCGTGCAGACCGGGTTCGGGTTCGGCGAGGACGTGATCGGCGCGGGGCTGTTCATGGCGCCGTCGGCGGTCGCGATGCTGGTCGGCGGCCCGCTCGCCGGCGCGCTCTCGGGGCGCTTCGGCTCGCGCCTGCCGCTCCTGATCGGCTGCGTGATCATCTCGGCGGCGTTCGTGCTCCTCGTGTTCGCCCACGCCGAGCGCTTCTGGGTGTACTTCGCGAGCGGCATGATCGGCACGGGGATCGGCCTCTCGTTCGCCTCGATGGCGAACCTCGTCGTGCAGGCCGTCCATCCCACGCGCACCGGCGTCGCGACCGGCATCAACACGATCATGCGCACGATCGGCGGCTCGCTGGGCGGCCAGATCGCCGCGGCGGTCGTCGCGGGGCACATCGTCGCCGCGACGGGCCTGCCCGCCGAGAGCGGCTTCGAGACGGCCTTCATCCTCTCGGCGGTCGGCACCGCGCTCGCCTTCCTCGTCGCGCTCGCGATCCCGCGGCGCCTGCCGTTCGCGCCCGGCGCCCCCGGCGCGCCCACGCGCGCCGCGGCCGCGCCCGCGCTCGCATCCGAGCGCGGCTGAGCGGGCTGAGTCCTAACCGCGACTCACGGCCCCACCCCCCGCGAAGTCGCACTTACGGCTCCCCTGGAGCCTCAACCGCGAAGTCGTGGGACGCGTGTTCGCGAGTTCGCGGTCAGGCCGGCACGGCCTCGAGCAGCACCCGCTTGGCCGGGGCGAGCGCCTCGGGCGGCAGCCAGTGGCCCGCCTCGGTCTCCAGGTACTCGGGCTCGAGCCCGCCCGCGCGCAGCAGCTCGCGGGCGCGGCGCGCGAACTCGACCGAGATCACGGGGTCGCCGCTGCCGTGGTGGATGAAGATGCGCGTGCCCTCGCGCCCCTCGAGCTCGGGCTCCCAGCCCGGCACCGTCGGGATGAACCCGCTGAAGGCGAGCAGCCCCGCGGGCGCCGGCCTGCCGGGCCCGAGCGCGACCGCGTACGACATGACCGCGCCCTGGGAGAAGCCGCCGATCACGGTCCGCTCCCAGCCGATCCCCCGCTCGGCGAGCAGCGCGTCGAGCCGCTCGCAAAGCAGCGCGTAGCTCGCCTGGAACGTGTCGGGGTCCGGGTAGCCGACCCGCGGGACGATGTACCAGTGGCGCCCGCCCGGCGGGACGTTCACGAGCGGCGCCCCGGTCGTCACCCCGAGCAGGCGCCGGGCGGGATCGAGCTCCTCGAGCAGCGGGAACAGGTCGTTCTCGTCCGCCCCCCGCCCGTGGTTCAGCACGAGCGCGCCCTGCGGCTCCTCCGCGGGCTCGCGGACGACGGTGACCAGGTCGCTCACGCGCGGGCGCTCTGCCGCGGGTTGCGGACCGGCTTGAGGATCGCCTCGATCTGCTCGCGCTTGTCCTCGAGGAACGGCGGGAGAATCAGCTTCTCGCCGAGGTGCTCGGGGTCCTCGTCGACGGCGAACCCGGGGTCGGGAGTCGCGAGCTCGAACAGGATGCCGTTGGGCTCGCGGAAGTAGACCGAGCGGAACCAGAACCGGTCGATCACCGGCGTCGGCCGCGCGCCCGCCGCGGCGATGCGCTCGCGCCAGGGCTCGTGATCCTCGGTCTCCGAGTACCAGGCGACGTGGTGCACCGTGCCCGCGCCCTGCAGGCCGCGCTCGGCGGGCGCCTCGTCGTAGGCGTAGAGGCCGCCGCGGGTCGCGCCGCGCACCTCCCAGCCGTCGCCGTTCGGCTCGAAGCCCAGGGTTTCCTCGAAGAACCGCTTGCTGCGCTCGGGGTCGAACGCGTACGCGCGCACCCCGTGGAATCCCTGGATCGCGAACTCGCGCGGGACCTCCGGGTGGTCTGCGATCAGCGGCTGGTCGGGCACGTCGGCGACCACGAACTCGTGCGCGAGGCCCTCGGGGTCGCTGAAGCGCAGGTACTCGTCCGTGGCCTCGGCCTGCACGCCGGCCTCGGCGAGCCGCCGCTCCCAGAAGCCGAAGGCGTCGGTCGACGCGACGCGCCAGGTGATCCGGTGGATCATGCCCGCCCCCGGGCGGCCCGGCGCCGCGTACGGGAACTCGAAGAAGGTCATGTCGGCGCCCGGCGAGCCCTGCTCGTCAGCGTAGAAGAGGTGGTAGACGCTGGGCTCGTCCTGGTTGACGCTCTTCTTCACCAGGCGCAGCCCGAGTACGCCCGCGTAGAAGTCGATGTTGCGCTGCGCGTCGGCGGTGATCGCGGTGATGTGGTGGATGCCGTTCAGCTTCATCTGGATGGAGACCTCGTTTCGGTGCGTGCTCGGGTGGGGTAGTTGTGCACTCAACTATACTTGCAAAGTAATTGATTGTGCAACTACATCGCTCTTTACCGGTAGTCTTGAGACGTGTCCACCCGGGCCGATACCCGCACAGCGCAGCTCGATAGCAGGGAGCTCGCCGCCTGGCGCGGCATGCTCCGCGCGTACCGCGAGCTCGTCGGGAGCCTGGACGCGGAGCTGATCCGCGACCACAACCTCCCCCTCACCTCCTACGAGGTGCTGATCGCGCTCGCCGACGCGCCCGAGAACCGCCTGCGGATGGGCGAGCTCGCGAACGCGCTGCTGCTGAGCCGCAGCGGCCTGACCCGCCTCGTCGACCGCCTCGAGCGCCAGGGCCTGGTCGAGCGCGCCCGCTGCCCCGAGGACGCCCGCGGCTGGCACGCGGTGCTCACCGACAAGGGCCGCGCCAAGCTCGACGCCGCGCGCCCCGCCCACCTCGAGGGCGTGCGCCGCCACTTCCTCGATCACCTCTCCGACGAGGAGCTGGACGCGCTCGCCGAGATCTGGAAGAAGGTCACCCCGGCCTAGCGGACGGCGACCGCTTCGAGGTAGTCCGAGGCGACGCTCACCGATCCCGGCTCGTCGTCGTCGTAGCGTGCGATCAGCGCGATGAAGTCCTCCCTGAGAGCCTCGCGGCCGCGGTCGTCCTGCGCCTCCCACGCCTTCAGCGTCGGCCCGTAGCGCGTGAGGAACAGGTCGGCCAGAGCGGCGGCGCTCGGCGCCTGGAAGCGGAAGACGCGCGGCTCGGTGTCGAGCGAGCGCACCTCGCCGCTGAAGAGCTCGACGAGCCGCTGGCGCGTCCCCCACAAGGCGGGCGGCGACACGTTCGGCGGCGGGGGCAGGTAGCTCGCGACCAGTTTGAAGAGGTCGCCGACGAACCCGTCCGGCGCCCAGCTCGCCAGCGCGATCGTGCCGCCCGTCCGGCAGACCCGCGCGAGCTCGCGCGCCGCGGCCTCCTGGTTGGGGGCGAACATCACGCCCACCACCGAGACGACGGCGTCGAACTCCTCGTCCGCGAACGGCAGCGCCTCGGCGTCGCCCTCGACCAAGTCGACCTCCACCCCCTCCGCGCGCGCCCGCTCGGCGGCCCGCTCGAGCAGCGCCGGCACGTAGTCGAGCCCGGTCACGCGCCCGCCGCGCCGCGCCGCCGCGATCGCGGCGTTCCCCGTACCGCAGGCGACGTCGAGCACCCGCTGGTCGGCGCGCAGGCCCGCGGCGTCGCACAGGGTCTCGGCGACCGGCACGATCAGGGTCGCGATCGAGGCGTAGTCGCCGCTCGCCCAGATCCCCCTCTGCTTGCGCTTGATCGCCTCGTAGTCGGCCGCCGTGGTCGTCATCTGCCGCTTCCTCCTCTCCCCGCGCCGCAGGTCGAGCGCGGGCGTTCACGGCGACGCTATGGCGCGGCGGGCGCGGCGCCCGGGTGAGATTTCCAACCCCCGCTTTGCGTAGCCCCGAGCGCGGCGGGGTAGCCTCGGAGGGGATGGCCAACCGCCTGGCCCAAGAGACGAGCCCCTACCTCCTCCAGCACAGGGACAACCCGGTCGACTGGTACCCCTGGGGCGAGGAGGCGCTCGCGCGGGCCCGGGCCGAGGACCGGCCGATCCTGCTCTCGATCGGCTACTCGTCCTGCCACTGGTGCCACGTGATGGAGCGCGAGTCGTTCGAGGACCCGGACACCGCGGCCTACATGAACGAGCACTTCGTCTGCGTGAAGGTCGACCGCGAGGAGCGCCCCGACGTCGACTCGGTCTACCTGGAGGCCGTGCAGTCGATGACCGGGCAGGGCGGCTGGCCGCTCACCGTCTTCCTCGACCCCGAGGGCACGCCGTTCTACGGCGGCACCTACTTCCCGCCCGAGCCGCGGCACGGCATGCCCAGCTTCCGCATGGTCATGGAGGCGGTGATGGAGTCCTGGCGCAACCGCCGCGACCGCATCGCCGCGGCCGGCGAGCGCATCCGCGCGCAGCTCGGCGCATCCGCGCGCATCGAGGCCTCGGCCGAGGACCCCTCCCCGGCCGAGCTCGACCAGGCGGCCGAGGCGCTGCTCTCGCTCGCCGACCGCGAGCGGGGCGGCTTCGGGACCGCGCCGAAGTTCCCGCCCGCCTCGACGCTCGAGTTCCTGCTCGCGCGCGGAGAGCGCGAGTTCGTGACGACGACGCTCGACGCGATGGCGCGCGGCGGCATCCACGACCAGATCGGCGGCGGGTTCGCCCGCTACGCGACCGACCGCAACTGGCTCATCCCCCACTTCGAGAAGATGCTCTACGACAACGCGCTGCTCGCCCGCGCCTACCTGCACGCCTGGCAGGCGACCGGCAACCAGCGCTGGCGCGAGGTCTGCGAGCGCACGCTGGACTGGATGCTGCGTGAGATGCGCGGGCCCGAGGGCGGCTTCTACTCGGCGCTCGACGCCGACTCCGAAGGCGAGGAGGGCCGCTTCTACACCTGGACCGCCCAGGAGCTCCGCGCGGCGCTCGCCGACGCGGGCCTCGGCGACTCCGCCGACGAGCTGCTCGCCTGGTGGGGAGTCACCGAGCGCGGCAACTTCGAGGGCCGCAACGTCCTGCACGTCGCGGCCGAGCCGGATGCCGAGCCCCCGGCGGCGCTGGCGCGGGCCCGCGAGGCGCTGTATGAGGCGCGCGCTCGGCGCGTGTGGCCGGGGCTGGACGACAAGCGGATCTGCTCGTGGAACGCGCTCGCGGTCGCCGCGCTCGCCGACGTCGGCGCCGTGCTCGGCCGCCGCGACTACCTCGACGCCGCGCTCGCGGGAGCCGAGTTCCTCTGGTCGCAGCTGCGCGGCCCGGACGGGACGCTCATGCGCACCTGGAAGGAGGGCGAGGCTCGCATCCCGGGCTACCTGGAGGACTACGCCTACCTGACCGACGCGTTGCTCGTGTTGTACGAGGCGAGCTTCGAGGAGCGCTGGTTCGACGCCGCGCGCGAGACCGCCGACGAGATGATCGCGCGCTTCGGGGACTCCGAGCGCGGCGGGTTCTTCACGACCGCGAGCGACGTCGAAGCGCCCATCGCGCGCCGCAAGGACCTCGACGACCACCCCATCCCCTCCGGGAACTCGGCGGCCGCGTACGCGCTGCTGCGCCTGAGCGCGCTCACGGGCGAGCACGAGTACGAACGCCACGCGGTCTCCGTCATGCGGCTCTTCCACCGCCTCGCGGCCCAGCACCCGCAGGCGGTCGCGCACCTGCTGCGGGCCCTCGATTTCCACTTCGCCCGCGTGCGCGAGGTGGCGCTCGTCGCCCCCGCCGGCGCGGGCCCCGACGCCCTCGCCGAGCTCGCCGCCGTCGTGCGCGCCGAGCCCCGCCCCCACCTCGTGCTCGCCGGCGGGCCCGAGGGGACCTCAACGCCGCCGCTCATGCGCGAGCGCCGCGCGCTCGACGGCGAGGCCGCCGCGTACGTCTGCGAGGGCTTCGCCTGCCGCGCGCCGGTGACCTCGCCCGCGGAGCTGCGCGAGCAGCTGGCCGCCTGAGGCGCCCGGACCGGCCGGACCCCACGCCGGCCCGACCGACCGCACGGTCGGCGCCCGGAGGGCGCGGAGTCGCGGTCCGCGCAGGACCCGTTACCGCGGGATCGCGTACTGCCGGCGCTCGACGTGCGCGACGCCCCCGCCGACCTCGCCCCAGTCGTCCTCGAGCGGCCGGGCGAAGAGGTTCGAGCCCGCGCCCTGGCGCACCTCGATCGCGCGCCCGAGCCGCACGGCGAGCGGCAGCGCCGCCGAGCCCGTCGCCTCGTCCTCGGCGACGCCCACCTCGGTGACGAACGAGCGGGCGCGCACCCGCCCCGCGTCGCGGTCGGCCCACGCCCAGCAGTAGGCGAAGCCCGCGTCGTCGGGGGGACCGTCAAGCGCGTCGACCTCGTCGGGCGAGCCGTACTCGATGAACTCGAACGGCGGGCACCACGCGGCGCGCGCCTGGATGTAGGTCAGCTCGGCCTCGGTGCGGACCGGGACCTCGCCGGCCGGCGGGCGCAGGACGGCAGTCGGGACCCCCTCGCGGGCGAACAGCCAGGCCGTGCCCACGAGCGGGTGCCCGGCGAGCGGCAGCTCGGTCGCCGGCGTGAAGATCCGCACCCGCGCCTCACCCCAGTCGTCGACGAACACGGTCTCGGCGAACCCGAGGTCCGCGGCCACGCGCTGGCGCGCCTCCTCGGGGACCTCGACCCCCTGCAGGAACACGCCGAGCTCGTTGCCGCCCGAGCCGTCCGCGGCGGTGAACACGCGCACAACGTCGAGGGTCGCCATCGACCCCCAGCTACCCCCGGTGCGCGCGCCCGAACCCATCAGACGCGCTGCACGTGGGTGTGCTTGAAGTCGTCGGGGTACTTGAACCCGTACCCGGCGAGCCAGTCGATGCCGATGTGCGCGGTCCAGGCGAGGCCGACCTGCACGGCCACGCCCGAGCCGGCCAGCACGCCGATCGCGCCGAGGGCCAGCGCCGCGGGCAGCGCGTGGCCGAGGTTGTAGATGACCGCGCCCGCTCGCGGGCCGAGCGCGTACCCCGCGATGCTCACGTCGGGAGCGAGCAGGAGCAGGATCAGCGCGAGGATGCTCCAGCCGCCGTCGATGTAGAGCGCGAGCGCGCCGGCCGCGAGCGCGAGGCCCGTGAGCCGGATGAGCAGCGCCGGGAAGCGCTCGGCGCTCACGGCGCGCTCAGAGGATCGGGAGGTAGCGCTCGATCTCCCAAGGGGTGACCTGCGCGCGGTACTCCTCCCACTCCTCGCGCTTGATCTCGATGAAGCGCTTGAAGGTGTGCTCGCCGAGGATGCGCAGCACGAGCTCGGACTCGGCGGCGATCTCGATCGCCTCGCCGAGCGAGTCGGGAAGCTGCTCGATCCCGCGCTGGACCCGCTCCTCCGGGCTCAGGTGGTAGAGATTCTGCTCCATCGGCTCGGGCAGCTCGTACCCGCGCTCGATGCCCTCGAGGCCGGCGTGCAGCATGGCCGCGAAACACAGGTACGGGTTGCAGGCCGGGTCCGGGCAGCGCAGCTCGACGCGGGTCGCCGCCTCCTTGCCCGGGTGGTAGAGCGGGACGCGGATCAGCGCCGAGCGGTTGCGACGCGACCACGCCAGGTACACCGGCGCCTCGTATCCCGGGACGAGCCGCTTGTAGGAGTTCACCCACTGCGCGAACAACGGCGCGATCTCGCGCGCGTGGCGGAGCTGGCCCGCGATGAACGCCTTCGCCACGTCCGAGAGGTAGTACTGGTCGTCGGGGTCGAAGAACGCGTTCTTGCCGTCCCGCCACAGCGACTGGTGGACGTGCATGCCCGACCCGTTCTCGCCGAACAGCGGCTTCGGCATGAAGGTCGCGTGCCAGCCGTATCGCATGGCGTACTCCTTGACGACGATGCGGTACGTCATGCAGTCGTCCGACATCTCGAGCGCGCTCTTGTAGCGCATGTCGACCTCGTGCTGCGAGGGCCCGACCTCGTGGTGCGTGTACTCGACGTGGATGCCGAGCTGCTCGAGGGCGAGCACGGTGTCGCGCCGGACGTCGGAGCCCGCGTCGAGCGTGGTCAGGTCGAAGTAGCCGCCCTCGTCGAGGACCTCGGGGACGCCGTTGGCCGGCCGGTCCGACTTGAAGTAGAAGAACTCAAGCTCGGGCCCGATGAAGAAGTCGTCGAAGCCCAGCTCCTCGGCGCGCTTGAGCGCCCGGCGCATGATCCAGCGCGGGTCGCCCTCGTAGGGCTCGCCGCCGGGCACCTGGATGTCGCAGAACAGGCGGCCGACGCCGTTCTCCTCGGGGCGCCAGGGCAGGATCGCGAAGGTGCTCGGGTCGGGCATGGCGATCATGTCCGACTCCTCGATGGGGTTGAACCCGGTGATCGACGAGCCGTCGAAGCCCATCCCGCCCTGGAAGGCGTCCTCGAGCTCGGCGGAGTTGATCGAGAAGCTCTTGAGCTGCCCGAGGATGTCGGTGAACCACAGGCGAATGAACCGGATGCCCTTCTCCTCGACGATGCGGAGAACGTCCTCGGCGGTGGTTTTCCCTTGCTCGGTATCGGCCATCAGTTCCTCCAGGGTCGACCGCAGGCGGAGTGCGGACGAACATTAACCGGGGTCGCAGCGGCTCGCGAACCGAGGCGCTCTGCGGCGATCGTGAGGGGGCGGCCGAGCACGCCTGAGCGCTTTCAGCGTGGTATAAACTTACTTTGCGTAAGTAACCCGCTAAAGGTAAAGTAATGGACAGGTAAACGGCGGGTAAAGCCAGGGAGCCCCGGAGGTGTACTGGCAGTGACGATCAAGACCGACTACAGCCGTTTCGACATCCACGACACCCTGACCGCGCCCGAGGGCAGCGCCAAGATCCTCGAGGGCGTCGGGCGCACCGGCGACATCCCGAAGTTCTTGGGTGTGCTCGCTGGGGCCCCGGCCGCGATCCGCGCCTACGCGCTGGCCCGCCACGAGCTTCGGCGCGGAGTCCTCCCCCGCCGCACCCGCGCCCGCATCGCGCTCGCGATCGCCGAGCGGCGCGGCGACAGCTACTCGATCGCCCAGCACGCGCGCGCCGCCCGCGAGGCCGGGCTCGGCCTCGACGAGATCTCCCGGGCGCGCTCCTTCACGTCGAGCGACCCGCGCGAGGCGGCCCTGCTGGCCTTCCTGAAGGAGCTCGTCGAGTCCGAGAGCCGCCCCTCGGCGCACCTCGCCGAGGAGGCGCGCGAGGCCGGCTGGTCCGACGAGGAGATCCTCGAGGCGATCGCGCACGCGGCCCTCAACGACTTCCAGAGCCTCGTCGCCAACGCCGCGGCGCTGCCGCAGGACCAGACCGACCCTTCGGTCTTGCCAGCAGCCGCATAGTTCGCTAAATCGTGTATTAGGCCTCAGCCCTTCGCTGGGGCCACCCGAGAGGACCCCCCTTTCCCCCGAATCCCTCATACCCCCGATAACCCCCATATCCCCAAGAAGCGCTGAAGCCCGTCGCGTTTCGCGGCGGGCTTCGGTTCGGAGGGGGTTCGTTGAGGGCTACAGGAGCCTGAGGCTCGGGGCTAGCCGCAGTTCGGCCAGGGGTTGGGCCAGCCCTTGCGCTTCGCCTTCCGGTGCAGCAGCACGGCCACCACGGCCTGCGTCTTCCACGTGAACCGGATCGGGTTGCCACCCGGCGACTTGGGGGCGGTGCGCCAGGTCGAGAGCTTGAACTGGAACGCGCCCCAGTGACGGTCGCGCTTCTTCTTGCCCGGGCTCACGGCCCGCGGGTTGTGACCCGACTCGCACTTGCTCGTCCGGCGGGCCCAGCGCTTCTCCTTGACCTTGAAGGCGTTGTAGATCGGCGCGTACTTCGCGTGGACCTTCTTGCGCTTGTTCACCTGGCGAGTCTCGTCCGCGCCGTCGCCACCACCAACGGCGCCGATGCCGCCGTTCGCGCCGTCGGCGCTCGCCGCGCCGGCGAGCATCGCGATCAGCGCCAGACAGACCGCCCAGAAAGCGAACCGGTCGGGCCGCGGGTCCACACCGGCCGCGCGGTCGGTGCGGGAACCGGCACGCTCCCGGCGCTCGCTTCCTCTCCTCGCTGAACTCAAGTCTTCGTACATGTCTCGTCTCTCGCTGGCGGGGTTAGCTGTCGGGCTCGCGCTAACGAGTCGCGCTACGCGGCCTTGCCGCGATTCGCCCCGTGCCGGCCACCTGAGCCGGCCAGTGGGTTCCCCACTCCCCGCGGATATGTGGCGGGGATTAAGCGACGGCGGCACACTAGCAGAAAGATCAGGCGGAAGTTTGTGTTTTGTTAGCGCCGCTTAGGAAACGCACGCAACCAGCGGATATTCGCCGCCCTTCGTTCAGCCCTGGTCGTCGGGAAACGGCGACGTGGGCTGAACGTGCGGTCGGGGGCGCGCTTCGTTCAGCCCTGGTCTT
>ERZ777003.3131-NODE-3131-length-16869-cov-4.352861_pt1 | contig 16869 bp, 15 predicted proteins | sample MGYA00374956_ERZ777003 | MGnify/ENA primary metagenome ERZ777003 (study PRJEB29302, sample SAMN06268252) | bioreactor metagenome | isolation source: Joint BioEnergy Institute, California, USA | place: USA:Joint BioEnergy Institute, California, USA | collected... | reverse complement strand
GGTCAGCGCCGCCGCGCCCAGTAGGGCGAGGAAGCCCGGGCGGGAGGAGCCCGCCGGGGTCGGCTCCGGTCCGGTCACGGCTCTTCCGTCTCCCGGTGGTGGCCGCCGGTGCGCTCCAGCACCGGGGCGTCGACCTGGACGGTCTCCCCGTTGTCGAAGGTCAGGGTGATGGTGGCGGTGTCGCCGACCTCCGGGGGGTTCGCCATGTCGAGCACCATGAGGTGGAACCCTCCGGAGGCGAGTTCCACGGTCGCGCCCGCGGGGACCGGGATGGCGTCGACCGGGGTCATCCGCGACGCGCCGCTCTCGGTGGTCTCCACGGTGTGGAGCTCGGTCCGGTCCGACAGGGACGTGGCCGCCCCGGTGAGGGCGACGTCCTCGTCCCCGTGGTTGGTGACGGTGAGGTATCCGGCGGTCATCGACGGCTGGGCGGGCTCGGCCAGCCAGGCGTCGGCGACGGTGAGGTCGCCGGCCTCGGCGCTGCCCTTGGCGGGGGTCTCGGCGTGCTCGGCGGCGCCGTGGGAGGGTTGCGCGTGCTGGTCCGCGGCCTGGCCGCCGCAGCCGGACAGGGCGAGCACGGCGGCGGCGCCGAGGGCGAGCAGGGCCTGGGTAGAGGCGTTCATGGATGGTCTCCGTGAGGTCTGTGGTCCGTGGCTCAGAGCTGTTCGGCGAGCAGGCCGGGCAGGACGGCGCTCATCTGCTCGCCCGAGGTGCCGGGGTCGAAGAACCCGACGGCGTCACCGCCGGGGCGCAGGACCGCGACCCGCTCGCCGTGGGTGACGAGGTAGTTGCCGTCGGTCTGCTCGGGCGGCTCCACGGGGATGCCGTAGGCCTGGGCCGCCTGGACCACGTCGTCGATGGGGCCGATCACGCCCAGGAAGTCGGGGTCGAAGCCGGTCAGCCAGGTGCGCAACTGCTCGGGGGTGTCGCGGGCCGGGTCGGTGCTCACCATGACCACGTCGACCCGTTCGCCGTCCGCGCCGAGGCGGGTGACCGCGTCGGCGATGTCGGCCATGGTCGTGGGGCACACGTCGGGGCAGCTCGTGTAGCCGAAGTAGAGCAGGGTGAGGCGCCCCTCGGCGGCGTCGGTGAACGACCACGGCTCGTCGTCCACGGTGCGGAACTCGTGGTCCGGCGCGGTCATCGGGGTGTCGGCCAGGTCGAGGTAGTAGTCGAACTCGCCGCGCTGCGGGCTGCCCGCGCTGTCGGCCTGGCCGCATCCGGCGACGGCGAGCACGGCGGCCGCCGCGAGCACCGCCGCGCCCCGCCGCACCCCGTTTCGGACGCGCCGATATCCCGGTTTCTGGGAAATAGGGATGTTGTGGGAGATGATGGAGATGTGAGGTGCATCGACTGTCGAACCGCTCTTTCCGCCGAAATCGACGGGGAGACGCCGAGCCACTCCCCGGAACAGGTCCGCGCCCATCTGCGCGAGTGCGCGGAGTGTGGTGTCTGGCTCTCCGCAGCTCGAGGGCTGCATCGGCTGGTCGGCGCCACGTTGGCCGCCGGTTCGGGTGGGGACGAGCTCTTCGGGGAGCGGCCCCGCGGTTAGCCCCCTGTACCGGTCTGCACCGGTCTGGCTGGTCATGCTGGTTCTTCTCCTCGGGTCGGCCCGCGGCGTGCCGGGTTTCGGGCACGCGCGGGACGGCCGCGGCGCGTCCGCGCGCGGCCTGGACACGGGTCCGTGGGTCAGGCGATCCGAGGAGCCGGCGGCCCGCGCCGGATGACCGCGTACCGCAGCACCGCGTCGGCGGCGGGAGACGGCTCGTCCCCGCCGCCGAGCCGTTCCGGCCCGGCCGGGAGCGGCAGGGCGGGGGGCGCGGCGGGCGGCCGGAAGGCGTCGGCCAGCAGGGTGCGCAGTCCGCGGGCGAGCCGGAAGGCCGCGGCCTCGCCGCGGCGCAGCCACAGCGCGCAGACCAGGGCCGCGACCAGGTGGGCGGCCAGCATGCCGGGGGAGAGGTCCTGACCGGCCGCGGCGGCGGGAGCCGCCGCCGGGTGGCCGGGGTGGGCGGCGCCGGATTCGGTCAGCGCGAAGACGAAGTGCAGGGCGAGCTGCCCCCACAGCATCCACCCCAGGACGGCGCCGCCGCCGCGCTCGCGGCCCGCGAGGCCCCATCCGGCGGCCAGCATCAGCGCGGAGCCGAGGAGCATTCCGGCGGGGGGAACGTCGTGGCCGGACTGGAGGGCGTGTCCGTTGGCGGACACGCCGACGGACACCGCGGCGAAGACCCCGGCGCGGATGAGCCTGGCGGGTGACGTTCCGTGCACAGCACTCCTATCGTCGCACCGGTGTTGCGCAGGTGCGCTCGGGGGTGGGGAAAGCGCACTGGCGGAACGGATACGGGTGGGGGTATTGTTGGAGCAGAAGAGGTGATGGCTGTGGAGATGAGACCCGAACTGGTCGGCGACGCTCTGACCAGGCTGCGTCGTGCGCACGGACAGCTCGGCGGGGTCATCGCGATGATCGAGGCCGGCGAGGACTGCGCCGCCGTGCTGACCCAGCTCGCCGCGGTCTCGCGCGCGCTGGACCGGGCCGGGTTCAAGATCGTGGCCAGCGGTCTGCGGCACTGCCAGGCGGCGCGCGAGCGCGGCGAGGAGCCGCCGATGAGCGAACAGGAGTGGGAGAAGCTCTTCCTCTCCCTGGCCTGAGCGCCGTGGCGCGCGGTCCGGGGCCGGACCGTACGCTTCCCGTCGTTCCCGCCACAGCCCTGCCTGCCATATACCCCCGGGGGTGTGGGGGCGAGAGGGTCCCGGAGCTCCGGCGGGCCGGCCGGTCGCCGCCCATACGGCACCGGCCCGCCGGTCTCCACCACGGCCCGCCTCTGCCCGCACCATACCCCCACCCGTATCAAGTGACAGAGAGGTTGCCCATGGACCGTCCGCTCCCCGCGTCCCTGACCCCCGACCAGGTGAGGGAACTCCAGGAGCGCGATCCCCGGACGCGGCTGATCGACGTGCGCTCTCCCGGCGAGTTCGCCGGGGCGCACATCCCCGGCTCCCGCAACGTTCCGCTCGACCTGCTCCGCGAGCGCCGGCGCGAGCTGCGCGCCGCCCACGACGACCCGGTGGTGCTGGTGTGCCGCTCGGGGATGCGCGCCGAGCAGGCCCGCGCCCTGCTGGAGGACAGCGGGCTGGCACGGATCAGCGTGCTGCGCGGCGGCATCACTGAGTGGCAGCGCGCCGGTGCGCGCCTGAACCGGGGGTCGGGAGGCCCCTGGGCGATGGAGCGCCAGGTGCGCCTGGCCGCCGGATCGGTCGTGCTCGCCTCCGTCGCGGCCAGCGCCGTGTTCGAGCCGCTGAAGTGGGTGGCCGCGGCCCTGGGGGCCGGGCTGGTCCTCGCGGCGCTCACCGACACCTGTCTGCTGGGGCGGCTGCTGGCGCTGCTGCCCCACAACCGGGCCGCCTCCCGCGCCGCCCCGGCGGCGCTGAGCGCGCTCACCGGTCCCGCCCTCGCGACGCGGGACTGACCGTGGCGGCCTCGGCGGCGCTCTTCGGCGCCCTGGTCGGCCTGCTGCTCGGCCTGCTCGGCGGCGGCGGATCCGTCCTGGCGGTGCCCGCGCTGGTCTACGGGGTGGGGCTGCCGCTGTCGGCGGCCGTCCCGGCCTCCCTGGTCGTGGTGGGCGCGTCGGCGGCGACCGGCCTGCTCGCCCGGCTCCGCAGCGGCCTGGTCCGGTGGCGGGTGGCGGTGGTCCTCGGACTGGCCGGACTGCCCGCCGCGCTCGGCGGCGGCGCGGTGGGGCGGCTGCTCCCCGACCGCTGGCTGGCGCTCGGCTTCGCGGCGCTCATGGTCGCGGTGGCCGTACGCATGCTGCGTCCCGCGGCCTCCGAGGGCGGGGCCTGCCGCGACGGGAGCGGCGCGGCGGACCGGCGCCGGTGCCTGGCCCGGGCGGTGCCGGTGGGCGCGCTGGCGGGGTTCCTGACCGGCCTGTTCGGCGTCGGCGGCGGCTTCGTCGTCGTCCCCGCGCTGAGCGTGGGCCTGGGACTCGCCGCGGCCGAGTCGGTGGCGACCTCGCTGGCGGTCGTCGCCCTCAACTCCGCCTCCGGGCTCGCCGCGCACTCCTGTTCCCTGGCCGGTCCCGACCTGCTGGCCGTGGCGGTCTTCGCGGGCAGCGCGATGGCCGCCTCCCCCGCCGCCGGGGTCCTGGCCGCGCGGGCGCCCGCCGCCCTGCTGCGGCGTGGCTTCGCCGTCCTGGTCCTCGCCGTCGCCGCGGGGATGGCGGCGGTGTCCCTGACCGCTCCCGAACTGCTTCCGTGACCGGTGCCGGGAGGGACTCCCGGCCCGCGGCACGGACACCCGTCGACCCGAGACACCCCCGGGGGTACCAAGGCCCGGGGGAGAGAGGAGGACACGATGCTGTTCACGCAGTACTACCTCGACTGCCTGTCCCATGCGTCCTACATGGTCGCCGACGAGGCCACCGGCCGGGCCGTGGTGGTCGACCCCCGGCGGGACGTCACCGACTACCTCGCGGACGCCGAGGAGAAGGGGCTGACCATCGAGGCGGTCATCAACACCCACTTCCACGCCGACTTCGTCGCCGGACACCTGGAGCTGGCCGAGCGCACCGGGGCGTGGATCGGCTACGGCAGCCGCGCCGAGACCGAGTACCCGAGCCGGAAACTGGCCGACGGCGAGCGGATCGTCCTGGGCGACGTCGTCCTGGAGGTCATGGAGACCCCGGGGCACACCCCCGAGTCGATCAGCATCCTGGTCTACGAGCACGCCGACGACGCCGTCCCCTACGGGGTGCTCACCGGTGACGCGCTGTTCATCGGCGACGTGGGCCGCCCCGACCTGCTCGCCTCGCTCGGCTTCACCGCCGACGAGCTCGGCCGGATGCTGTACGACTCGGTGCAGCGCAAGCTCATGGGGCTCCCCGACGAGGTGCGGGTCTTCCCCGCGCACGGCGCCGGGTCGGCGTGCGGCAAGAACCTGTCCACCGAGCGCTGGTCCACGATCGGCGAGCAGCGCCGCACCAACTACGCCTGCCGCCCGATGGACGAGGAGACCTTCCTCGCCCTGGTCACCGCGGGCCAGCCGGCCGCCCCCTCCTACTTCGCCCACGACGCGGTGCTCAACCGCAGGCAGCGCGAGGTGCTGGACCCCGAGAAGCTCGCGGTGGCCCTCTCCGCCGAGGAGTTCCTGGCGCGGCGGGCCGCCGGGGCGGTGGTCGTGGACTCCCGGGCCCCGCAGGAGTACGCGGCGGGCCACCTGCGCGGCTCCCTCAACGTCCCCGTGGAGGGCCGGTTCGCCGAGACCGCGGGCAGCGTGCTGCGGCCGGGCGTCCCGCTGCTGGTCGTCGCGCCCGAGGGGCGGGAGTCGGAGACCCTGCTCCGGCTGGCCCGGGTCGGCTTCGACACCGCCGTGGGCTACCTGCCGGAACCGGAGAGCGTCCTCGTCTCGGTGCCCGAGGAGGTGGCGCACGCCGCCCGGGTGACCGCGACGGAGCTGGCGGAGCAGTTGCGCGCCGCCACGCCGCCCGTCGTGCTGGACGTGCGCAACCAGGGCGAACGCGAGCAGGGCGCGATTCCCGGGTCACAGCACATCCCGCTCGCGGAGCTGCCCTCCCGGCTGGGCGAGGTGCCCGCCGACCGCCCCGTCGTCGTGCACTGCGCGGGAGGCTACCGCTCCAGTGTCGCGGCCAGCCTGCTGCGGGCCGAGGGCCTGACGGACGTCTCCGACCTGATCGGCGGCTACGCGGCCTTCGCTGCCCTGCACCAGACGGCCTGAGCCGTCCGCCCGGGGCGGGCCCCGTGCGGCCCGCCCCGGGTGTCGACATGTCGACTTGTCGACATTTCGGCGCAGGGGAGGCGGCACAAGCCCCGCACCGGCATGGCAGAAAAGGGGGGAAACTCGTCATTGCTGCCATGAGACGGCGGTCCAATACTGAGGCCATGCCGAACCGCCGCGTTCTGATCGTGCTCTTCGACGGCGTGCAGAGCCTCGACCTCACCGGTCCGCTGGAGGTGTTCAGCGGCGCCAACCGGTACGTGCGCGAGTGCCTGGACGGCGCCGCGGAGTACGAGGTGGCGACCGCCTCCCCCGGCGGCGTCGCGGTCCGCTCCTCCAGCGGGCTGCGCATCCCCCCCGACCTCGACCTCACCGAGGCCCCCGTCCCGCACACCCTGCTCGTGCCGGGCGGCGACGGCACCCGCCTGCCCCAGGACGACCTGGTCGGGTGGCTGCGCGCGCACGCGGGCCGGGCCGAACGGCTCGTCTCGGTGTGCACCGGAGCGTTCCTGCTCGCCGAGGCGGGGCTGCTCGACGGCCGACGGGTCACCACGCACTGGGCGTCCTGCGACACGCTGGCCGAGCGCTTCCCCGGGGTGCGCGTCGACCCCGACCCGATCTTCGTCCGGGACGGCCACGTGGCCACCTCGGCAGGGGTGACCGCCGGGATCGACCTGGCGCTGGCGCTGGTGGAGGAGGACCTGGGCCGGGAGGCGGCGCTCACCGTCGCCCGGTACCTGGTGGTGTTCCTCCGCCGCCCCGGCGGCCAGGCCCAGTTCAGCGCCCAGTTGCGGGCGCAGAGCGCACGGCGCGAGCCACTGCGCGACTTGCAGGGCTGGATCAGCGACCACCCGGGGGCCGACCTGTCGGTGGAGGCGCTGGCCGAACGGGTCGGCCTGTCGCCGCGCCAGTTCGCCCGGGCCTTCACCGCCGAGGTGGGGGTCACCCCCGGCAGGTACGTGGACCGGGTCCGCCTGGAGGCGGCCCGCCGCCTGCTGGAGGACAGCTCCCGCGGGATCGAGCAGGTGGCGCGCGACTGCGGCTACGGCACCCCCGAGGCGATGCGCCGCGCCTTCCTGCGCGTGCTCGGCGTCTCGCCCGCCGAATACCGACGCCGCTTCCGCACGTCGGTGCGGGAGACAACCAGGGAAGGGAGCGGTCATGCAGATCGCCGTCCTGCTCTTCGACCGGCTCACCGCGCTTGACGCGGTGGGGCCCTACGAGGTCTTCGCCCGGCTTCCCGGAACGGAGGTCGTCTTCGTCGGCGAGTCCGTCGGCGAGGTCCGCACCGACACCGGCCGCCTCGGCCTGCGCGTGGACGCGACGCTCGACGAGGTCCCCTCGCCCGACGTCGTGGTGGTGCCGGGCGGGCCGGGCCAGGCCGCGCTCATGGACCACGCCCCCCGTGCTCGACTGGCTGCGCGCCGTGGACCGCACCAGCACCTGGACCGCGTCGGTGTGCACCGGTTCGCTGCTGCTGGCCTCCGCAGGGCTGCTCACCGGGCGGCGGGCCACCTCGTACTGGACGGCGCTGGACCGGCTTTCCGCCTTCGGGGTGACGCCGACGCCGGAGCGCGTGGTGTTCGACGGCAAGTACGTGACCGCGGCGGGCGTGTCCTCCGGCATAGACATGGCCCTCGCCCTGACCGCCCGGATCGCCGACGAGACCGCCGCCCAGACGGCCCAGCTCGGCATCGAGTACGACCCGCAGCCCCCGTTCGCCGCCGGGTCGCCGCGGACGGCGCCGCCCGAGATCGTGGCGGCGCTGCGGGCCTGGCACGCCCAGAACCCCTCGGAGGGGTGAGCGCGCCCGGCGGGGGCCGCGCCGCAGGTCCCCGCCGGCGTTTGCCGTTTCTTTGACGGCATCGGCCTTTGCGGCGCGCGGACCGGGGGAAGCAGGACAGGCCGCTACGGGCCGCTATGGAAGGGCTTCCCATGGAACGCACCGCCGTGGCCGCCGCGGTCACCGGGGGGACCGTCCTCGCCGTCGGTTCCCTCCTCGCCTTCGGCCTGCACGTCCTGCCCGGGAAGGACCTCGGTCCCCGCTCGGCTGCCGGGACCGCGCGCACCCCGGCGGTGTTCGCCCCGGGAGCCGGGTGGACTCCCGAGCCGGACGACTTCCGGGGGGCGACGGCCGTCGCGGGGGACTGGCGGCTGCGCGTCACCGGGGTCCGCGTCGACGGGGACGGGGTGCTCGCCGACGGGCGGGGGAGCGGGGTCCGCGCGCCCCGGGGGGCGGTCTACCAGGTCTTCACCCTGCTGGCCGTCAACCGGGGTGCCGAGCCGATGCGCTTCGCCCCCGCGGGGGCCACCGCGGCCAGTGTCGACGGCCGGACCTTCGCCAACGATCCGGAGGCAGAGCGGGCGCTGTCCGGCGCCGCGGCTCCGCTCCTCGATCCGGGTGCGGCCGCACGGACCGAGGTGGTCTTTCCGACACCGCCGGACGCGCGCCTGTACGAGGTGGTCGTCACGGTCGAGTACGGGGCGGTGTTCGCCAACCTGGAGGCCCGGCGCTGACCTGCCGTGCGCCGGGGCGTCTCGTCACCGTTGCGGGGGACGGAGCCACTCGGGGCCGCCGTCGTCCTCGTCGTCCTCGTCGTCCGGGCTGTTCACGAGGGTGCCGGTGCGCGGCAGCGGAACGGGCTGCCCGCTCCGGCGGAACACGGGCCGGACCACCGCGACCGGCTGCGGCCGGTCCGTGGTCTCGGCAGCACTGGGGTTCAGCTCCTCCTTCGGAGGCGGGATCGTCACCACCATGGAATCACCCTAGTACCGAATAGTCGGTTTCTCGGTGGCCGCCATGGGCCAGCCCGATGGCGGCCGAACGGGGAATAACTACTCATTTGACGGCCGGGAGCTACTCCCTTGCGGCGAGGAAGGCCCGCCAGCCCTCGAAGGACGTGATGTCGCGGGCGCCCGCGACCGCCGCGGGCTCGCACAGGAAGCCCACGTGCTCGGCGCCGTCCGCCAGCCTCACCCGCCCGAGCGCCATCGGCGCGGGCAGTTCGGCGAGCAGTCCGCCCAGTCCGGCGCGAGGCAGCGCCCACAGCTCGGCCTCGATCTGCGCGCCGCCCTCGGCCACCCGCACCAGTCCCGGCTTGGCCGGTTCGGTGTCCAGCGCGTACAGCCGGTACTCGGCGGCCGTGCGCACCGGGGCGAGCAGGCGGGCGCCCAGGGAGGTCAACTGTCCGTTGAGCGGCTGGCCGGACAGGTGCGCGCCGACCACCACGAGCGGCACCGCGGACGGGGGCAGCGCGACCGTGTCGACCGGGACGGCCCGGTCGGCCAGGAAGCGCTCCGCGATGTCGGCGACGACGTGGTCGGAGAAGGCGGGGGCGGCCAGGGTCACGCCGAACTTCGCGCCGTCCTCCGTCTCGCCCGCGGGGATCGCGATCGCCGCCATGTCGAACAGGTTGCAGAAGTTGGTGTAGGTGCCCAGCCGGCTGTTCACCCCGATCGGGTCCTCCGCCACCTCGGCGATGGTCGGGTGCTCGCCCACCGTCGGGAGCAGGATCGCGTCCAGGCCCGCGGTCTGCGCGCGCGCCTCGGCCCGCAGCCGGTCGAGCCGTTCGGTGTCGGCCACCAGTTGGTGTGCGGGCAGGCTGCCGGCCCCGCTGATGATCGTCGCCACCGTCGGATCGAGGCCCTCGGCGGACTCCGGGTTGACCAGGAAGGAGCCCACCGCCGCGTACCGTTCGGCCACGAAGGCGCCCTCGTACAGCAGCCTTCCGGCCTCCAGGAAGGGTTTCACGTGAAACTGCACCGTCTCGGCGCCGGTGTCCGCGAGCCGCTTGACCGCCGCCTCGAAGGCCGCCCGCCACTCGGGGGCCATTCCGACGAGGTCGGCCGGGTCGGGCACGCCCACCCGGGGCTTGGGCGGCGCGCCCAGCGGCGCGTCCACCGGCCAGGGACGGGAGCGGGGGTCGGCGGGGTCGACCCCCGACATCAGTCCGGCCACCTGCCGGGCCAGCCCGGTCCCGGCGGCGAACACCGTGACGCAGTCCAGCGTCCGGCAGGCGGGGACCACGCCGGTGTTGGGCACCAGGCCGATGGTCGGTTTGACGCCGACGATCCCGCCGAAGGCCGCGGGGACCCGTCCCGACCCGGCGGTGTCCGTGCCGAGCGCGAAGTCCACGATCCCCAGCGCCACGGCCACCCCCGATCCGGAGCTGGAGCCGCCCGACACCCGGTCGGGGCGGTGGGCGTCCCGCACTGCGCCGTAGGGGCTGCGGGTGCCCACCAGGCCGGTCGCGAACTGGTCCAGGTTGGTCTTGCCCAGCACCACCGCGCCCGCGTCCAGCAGCCGCGCCACCGCGGTGGCGTTCTTCTCCGGTTCGTAGGCGTATCCGGGGTGTCCGGCCGTCGTCGGGAACCCCGCCACGTCGATGTTGTCCTTGACCGCGAACACGGTGCCCGCCAGCGGGAGGTCCGCCCCGGAGGCCCGGCGCTCGTCGACCTCCCGGGCCGCGGCCAGTGCCTCCTCCTCGTCGTGGAGGCTGATCCACACCTCGGGGCGGTCGACCTCGCCGATCCGTGCGTACGCGGCCCGGACCCGCTCCTCCGCCGACTTCACGGTACCGACGGTCGTGTTCACGCAACCTCCTGCCCGGCGAGAACCACCAGCGCGGTTCCCGCGTCCACCTGCTGTCCCGGGGTGACCAGGACGTCGACGACCTGCCCGTCCACCGGGGCGCTCACCACAGTCTCCAGCTTCATCGCCTCCAGGGACAGCAGCGTCTCCCCCGCGCTGACCCGCTGCCCGGGCCGCACGTCCACCCGCCACACCCCGGCCGCGAGCGGGGCCGCGACGACCGCGCCTCCGGCGGGGGCCGTCACCTCCTTCGGCTGGATCGGTTCCGGCTCGGGCCGCTCGTCGAACTCGCCCGCCGCGGCCCACGCCTCGCGCTCGGCGGCGAACGCGGCGGCCTGCCGCCGCTGGAACTCGGCGATCGACTCGGCGTTGTCGGCGAGGAAGCGCTCGTACTCGGCCAGGGCGAACTTGCCGGGGCGGATGTCCAGCCCGGTGCGGCCCGCCGCGAAGTCCGCGCGCACGTCCAGCAGCTCCTCGGGGGAGACGGGGTGCCAGACGATGCGGTCGAAGAACCGCAGCAGCCACGGCGCCCCCGGCTCGAACGGGCCGTGCTGGCGCAGCCCGCTCCAGATCGGCACGGTACGGCCGATGAGCTGGTAGCCGCCGGGGCTGTCCATGCCGTAGATGCACAGGTAGGTGCCGCCGATCCCGACCGTCCCCTCGGCCGTCCAGGTGCGCGCCGGGTTGTACTTGGTGGTCACCAGCCGGTGCCGGGGGTCCAGCGGCGCGGCGGCGGGCGCCCCCAGGTAGACGTCGCCCAGCCCCAGCACCAGGTACTCGGCGGCGAAGACCGTGTCGCGGACCTCCTCGACGCTGGACAGGCCGTTGATGCGGCGCATGAACTCGATGTTGCTGGGGTTCCACGGCGCGTCGTCGCGCACCCCGGCGGTGTAGCGGGAGATCGCCTCGGAGACCACGGGGTCGTCCCACGACAGCGGCAGGTGCACCTCGCGGCTGGGCACCACCAGCTCCGAGGTGGGGGGCAGCGACTCCTCGGCCTCGCGCAGCGCCGCGAGCAGCTTCCGCACGGGCAGCACGTCGGGGTCGGTGTGCAGGTGCAGCGACCGGATGCCCGGGGTGACGTCCACGAGGCCGTGCAGCCCCTGTTCGGCGAGGCGTCCTGCCAGGGCGTGCACCCGCATGCGCAGCCCCAGGTCGAGGGTCATCGGCCCGTACTCGACGAGGATGTTGTCGTCACCGCCGCGCCGGTAGGTCACCGACGGCGCGGTGTCGGTCTCCTCGATCCGGGCCAGCACCCCGTCGTCGCCGTCGGTCCCGGAGGCGAAGCCGCGCGCGACCGGGCGCCGGGCCGTGCGCAGCTCCTCGGCGACCTGTTCGGTCACCGGGACGAACCGGACCGAGTCGCCGGGGCGCAACTGGCCGATCTTCCACCGCTCGGCGCTGACGACCGTCACCGGGCAGACGAACCCGCCGAGGCTGGGGCCGTCCGGGCCGAGCAGGATCGGCGTGTCCCCGGTGAAGTTGACCGCCCCCACCGAGTAGGGGTTGTCGTGCAGGTTGGACGGGTGCAGTCCGGCCTCGCCGCCGTCGGCGCGCGCCCACTGCGGCTTGGGGCCGCTGAGCCGGACCCCGGTGCGCGCGGCGTGGTGCTGCACCCGCCACGTGGCGGCGTAGAACCGCTCCATCGACTCGCGGGTGAGGAACTCCGGGGCGGGCTGGGGCCCCTCGGAGACCGCGATCTGCCACTCCCGGTCCATCACCGGGCGGGACTCGGGCGGCACCGGCGCCGGTTCGGGGGCGTCGGGGGCCGCGTCGGCCACGCGCAGCACATCGCCCACTGCGAGGGCCCGGCCGCCGTGCCCGCCGAGGCGGCCCTGGGGGAAGGTGGCCGCGCTCCCCAGGTGACGGGGCACGTCCAGACCGCCGCGGACGAGCACGTAGGTGCGCACTCCCGGCCCCTCGGCCGGGCCCACGTCCAACACCGATCCGGCGGGCACCCGGATCGGCTCCCACTGGGCGACGGGTTCGCCGTCCAGGGTCACCGGGGCGGGGGCTCCCGTGACGCACACGGTCGCCTCCGTGCCGAACTTCAGGGCCGGCCCGTTGAGGGTGCACTCCAGCCCGGGTGCGCCCTCGGGGTTGCCCAGCGCGAGGTTGCCCGCCCGGAAGGACACGTCGTCCATCGGGCCGCTCGGCGGGACGCCGACCTCCCAGTAGCCGATGCGGCCCGGCCAGTCCTGCACCGTGGTCAGCGTGCCCGGGCGCAGCACGTCGACACGGGCCTCGACCGGGCTGATGTTGGCGAGGTGGTCCGTGGTGTGCCCGGCCGCGCGGACCGTGTCGTCGTCGCAGACGGCGCGGAGCAGTCCCAGGTTGGTGGCGGTGCCGTCCAGCTTCGTCTCCGCCAGCGCGCGCCCCAGGGCGTCCAGGGCCTCGGTGCGGGTCTCCCCGGTGGCGACGATCTTGGCGAGCAGGGGGTCGTAGGCCGTGGACACCTCGTCGCCGGTCTCCACCCAGGTGTCCACGCGGACGCTGCCGGGGAACTCCACCCGGGTCAGCAGACCAGGGCTGGGCTGGTAGTCGCGGGCCGGGTCCTCGGCGTAGATCCGCGCCTCCACGGCGTGGCCGTAGGCCGCCGGGCCGGTGTCGGCGACGCCGCGCAGCACGTCCTCGCCGCGGGCCAGCCGCAGCATCCACTCCACCAGGTCGACCCCGGTGATCGCCTCCGTCACCGGGTGCTCGACCTGGAGCCGGGTGTTCACCTCCAGGAACGACGCCTCGCCCCGTTCGACGTCGTAGACGAACTCCACGGTGCCCGCCGAGCGGTAGCCCACCGACGCACACAGCTCCCGCGCCCCGCGGTGCAGGGCCTCCCGCACCTCGTCGGGGAGGTTCGGGGCGGGCGCCTCCTCCACGACCTTCTGGTGGCGGCGTTGCAGCGTGCAGTCGCGGTCGCCCAGGCTGACCACCCGGCCCGCGCCGTCCCCGAAGACCTGCACCTCGACGTGGCGGGCACGGCGGACGAAGCGCTCCAGGAACACCCCGCCCACGCCGAAGTTGGCCTCGGCGGTGCGCACCACGCCGGGGAGCACCGCGCGCAGCTCGTCGGCGTCGGCGCACACGCGCATCCCGATGCCGCCGCCACCGCCGGTGGCCTTGACCATGACCGGGTAGCCGATCTCCTCTGCCGCGGCAACCGCCTCGTCCACGTCGGTCAGCAGGCCGCTGCCCGGCACCAGCGGCACCCCGGCGTCGCGGGCCGCGGTGCGCGCGGTGTGCTTGTCCCCGAACACGGTGATCTGCTCGGGGGTGGGTCCGACGAACACCATGCCCGCGTCCTGGACCGCGCGGGCGAAGTCCGCGTTCTCGGAGAGGAATCCGTAGCCGGGGTGGACGGCGCCCGCTCCGGTCTCGGCGGCGGCATCCAGGATGCGGTCGACGCGCAGGTAGCTCTCGGCCGCCGGGGCGGGTCCCAGTCGGACCGCCCGGTCGGCCATGCGGACGTGGGCCGCGGCCCGGTCCGCGTCGGAGAAGACCGCCACCGTGCGCAGTCCCATCCGGCGGGCGGTGCGGATGATGCGGCAGGCGATCTCGCCCCGGTTGGCGACCAGAAGGGTGTCGAACATGAGGGTTCCTCGATCGTGTCCGTGCTGGCGGGGGCGGGGGGACGGCACGGCGCCGGGGAGAGGGACGGCGCCGGGCCGCGGGGGAGGAGGGAGGCTGGGACGGTGGTGCGGACCGTCCGGGACACGAACGGGGCGCGGTCCCGTGGGACCGGACACCCCGCCGATACGGGAGAGGACTACCGGCCGACGTGCAGGCTCATCCTGGTCAGGGCCTCCTGGGCCCGCTGGAGGACGACCTCCAGGGACTCGCCGACGTGCGCGTGCAGGGCGCGGTGGCCCTCTTCGAGCTCGCCGTCGCGGACGAGCTCCATGATCTGGATGTGCTCCTCGATGGTGCTGTGGATACGGTCCTCGGTGAGGAAGTCGTACATGCGGACCCGGCGGATCTTCTGGTTGACGCTCACCAGCGCGTCGGTGAGGGCCGGGTTGCCCGACGCCGCGGACAGCGCGGCGTGGAACTTCTCGTCCTCGACCACGAAGTGCGGGTCGGGGGCGGGCGGGTTCTCCCGGAAGGCGTACCAGCGGCTCAGTTCGGCGTCGAGGATCGCCCGGTCGTGCTGGACGGAGGGGTCCTCGATCGCGCGGGCCACCCCGCGCAGTTCCAGTACCACCCGGAGTTCGTAGAGGTCGCGCAGTTCGGCGAGGTTGGGCACGGTCACCGTGAAGCTGCCGTCACGCCGTTCGACCAGGCCCTCGACCTCCAGCCGGGCGAGCGCCTCGCGCACCGGTGTGCGCGACACTCCGAGCCGGCGGGCCAGCCGTTCCTCGGCCAGGCGGGTCCACGGGGCGAAGTAGCCGCTCATCACCTCGTGGCGGAGTTGCTCGTACACCTCCTCGCGGAGGGAGCGGGGACGCTCTGCGGGCCGGGTCGCCGTGTTCTGTGCGCCGCCGTCGGACCCTGCGGCGGTATACAGCGCGGTATGCATGTTGCGACGGTAGGAAGAGCGTATTTCACGGCCTTTGTGGTCCCGTTAACTCTGTGTATCGCCCCTTCTGCCACGACGACCGGCGCGGACCTGCGACCATAATGCCGCGGTCATGGCCGCGACCGGGGTGCGGACCCCGATGGCCAGCTCCTCCAGGGGAGTGGTCTCACCGTCGAGGAAACGCAGCAGCCGCGGCAGCGGCGTGCTCCGGAACAGCGCGGCGAAGAACTCCGCGCCGTCGACCAGCCCCTCGTCCAGGCCGCGCAGCAGCACCGCGTCGAGGAACAGGTGGCGTCTGCGGTGGGCCGGAAACCGGACCGGGAGGCGGCCGGCCGCCAGTGCCGCCGCGATCTGCCGGGTCTGGCGCTGCACCCCGGAGAACGTGTAGCCCGTGGCCGGGCGGGTGGCGCCCCCGGCGGTGCCGATCCGGAACACCCGGCGCCCCACGCGCCCGGGCAGTTGGGCGCTGGTCATCGGGATCACCCCCTGCTCCGTCCCGGTGCGGGTGAAGACCCCCAACCGCAGCCGCCCGGTGTAGTCGCGCAGCGCCGCGTCGTACCCGGCGTCGTCGAGCACCTCCCGGGTGAACTCGGTGTACTCCACCAGGGCGGTGCGGGCGTCGAAGGGCAGCACGTAGCCGAAGGCCACGCCCCGCTCCGGCTGCGGGACGCGCAGGTCCATCAGCACCGCCGCCGAGGAGTCGAACCGCGGCCGGTCGGTGCGGACGAACCAGCCCCGGAAGTGCTGCAACAGCGTGACGCCGTCCGCGGGCGGCAGCGCGGGAGGACGCGAGTCGAACACCAGGCCCGCGGCCAGCTCCGACTCCGCACCGTCGGCCCCGCGCAGGCGCACCACCGCCCGGTCGGGGCCGTCCACGACCTCGGTGACCGTGCCCCAGAGCGTGCGCGTCCGCCGCAGCCCGCCCCGGACCAGCGCCTCGAAGTCCCGGGAGCGCACCATCTTGTAGACCAGCGGGTGGATGCGCGACCGCCACACCGTCCCGTCCGGTCCCACCGCCGCCAGGGCGTGCCAGCGGTGGCTCACCGCCGCGTCCCACTCCCCGGCCGCGGCCTCCCAGAAGCACCAGGTCCGCTCGGGCGGGCGCAGGGCGGTCTCGGGGGTCTCCACCACGGCCACCGACCGTCCGGACAGGGCCCGGTCCAGCCGGTGGGCCAGGGACAGCCCCGCCGCGCCCGCGCCCACGATGACCACGTCCGCTCGTTCCACGACACCCCTCTCTCCGCACCACCCTCCCCCCATTCTTCTGGGTAGCGTTCTCGTGACACAGGGCAACAGTCGGAGGAGAGGGCATGCCGCTGCCAACGGAAGCCGTGAAACGGCACTGGGTCACCGCCGAGTTCGACCGGTCGGCCGCCGCCTACGACCGCCTCGTCTCCCTCAACCCCGGCTACCACGCGCACCTGCGCCGCTCCGCGGCCCGGCTGCGGCTGCCCCGCGGCGGCGCCGGACTGCGCCTGCTCGACCTGGGGTGCGGCACCGGCGCGTCCACCGCCGCGCTGCTGCGCGTCGCCCCGCGCGCCGAGATCGTCGCGGTCGACGCCTCGGCCGGGATGCTCGCCGCGGCCCGCGCCAAGCCCTGGCCGGACAACGTGCGCTTCGTGCACGCCCGGGCCGAGGACCTCGCCGAGGCCGACTCCTTCGACGCGATCCTCGCCGCCTACCTGCTGCGCAACTGCCCCGACCCGGACGAGGCCCTCGCCGTCATGCGGAAGCTGCTGCGCCCCGGCGGGAGGCTGGCCCTCCACGAGTACTCCGTGGCCGACTCGCCCGCCGCCGCGGCCGTGTGGACCGCGGTCTGCTGGTCGGTGGTCATCCCGCTGGGCCGGGCGCTGTCCGGCCGCGCCGACCTGTACCGCTATCTGTGGCGCGGGGTCCTGGAGTTCGACGGCGTGCGCCGCCTCGCCGCGCGCATGCGCGCGGCCGGGCTGCGGGAGGTGCGGGTGCTGCCCATGACCGGTTGGCAGACCGGCATCGTGCACACCTTCCTCGGCCGCCGCCCGTACCCCGGGGAGG
>ERZ777003.3130-NODE-3130-length-16869-cov-6.964494_pt1 | contig 16869 bp, 13 predicted proteins | sample MGYA00374956_ERZ777003 | MGnify/ENA primary metagenome ERZ777003 (study PRJEB29302, sample SAMN06268252) | bioreactor metagenome | isolation source: Joint BioEnergy Institute, California, USA | place: USA:Joint BioEnergy Institute, California, USA | collected... | reverse complement strand
CTGTTCGACCAGAACAACATCCGCTACGTCACGTCGACGCACATCGGCGAATGGGCGCGCGACAAGAGCGCGCGCTGCGTCCTGCTGCCCCGCAACGGCGATCCGGTGCTGTGGGACTTCGGCTCGGCCGCGCGCCACCACCAGCTCTACGCGCCGTGGCTGCCGGAGTCGAGCTGGCGGGCCGGCGTCACCTCGATGCGCGGCGCCATGCCGGAGTCGACCGGCGTGCCGGACCTGCTCGCCGGCCACATCCACGAGGTGCTGCGCGAGCACGGGCTGCTCGGCGAGCGGGTCGGCATCGACCTGACCGACATGGCGACGCTCGCGTCGCTGCACCGGCGCAGGATCGCGACCGGCGACGCGGCGCCGGTCATGCAGGAGGCGCGCAAGATCAAGACCGTCGACGAGATCGCGCTGCTCGACCACGCCGCCGGCGTCGTCGACGCCGTCTACCAGCAGATCTACGAGACGCTTCGCCCCGGCGTGCGGGAGCACGAGGTCGTCGCCGAGGCGCAGCGGCTCCTGTTCGAGCTCGGCTCCGAGCAGGTCGAGGCGATCAACGCCGTCTCCGGCGACCGCTGCAGCCCCCACCCGCACGTCTTCTCCGACCGGCTCCTGCGCCCCGGCGACCAGGCGTTCTTCGACATCATCCACTCGTTCATGGGCTACCGGACGTGCTACTACCGCACGTTCGCGGTCGGCTCGACCAACCAGCAGCAGCTCGACGCCTACAAGCAGTGCCGGGAGTGGCTGGACGAGGCGATCGCGCTCGTCAGGCCCGGCGTGACGACCGACAGGATCGCGGAGGTGTGGCCGACCGCCCAGGAGCTCGGCTTCCCGGACGAGGAGGCGTGCTTCGGCCTCCAGTTCGGCCACGGCATCGGCGTCGGCCTCTACGAGGCGCCGATGATCTCGCGCCTGAACTCGTTCCGCGACCCGGTCGAGATCGAGGTCGGCATGGTCTTCGCGCTCGAGACCTACTGCCCGACGAGGGACGGCACCGGCGCGGCGCGGATCGAGGAGGAGATCGTCGTCACGCCCGACGGGCCGGAGGTGATCACCCGCTTCCCGGCCGACGAGCTGCTCGTCTGCGGCCGCCAGTACGTGCGCGGGGCCGACATCGTCGGCGACCGCGTGGAGATCTGAGATGGGCCGGGCGAGGCAGACGGCCCCGCCGGGCGCACGCGAGCTGAGCGGGCCGGCCCAGCACGGCCTCGAGCTCTACCGCCGGATGGTGCTCGTCCGCCGCTTCGAGGAGGCGGTGCAGGCGCTGTTCCAGCGGGGCGAGGTCCACGGCACGACCCACCTGTACATCGGCGAGGAGGCCGGCGCCGTCGGCGTCGGCGACGTGCTCGGCCCGCACGACCGCGTCGCCGGCACCTACCGCGGCCACGGCCACGCGCTCGCGCTCGGGGTCGATCCGCAGGCGCTGATGGACGAGATGCTCGGCCGCGCCACCGGCGTCTGCGGCGGCCGCGCGGGCTCGATGAACGTGATCGACCTCGAGCACCGGCTGATCGGCTGCTTCGGCATCATCGGCGGCTCGATCGGCGCCGCGACCGGCGCCGCGCTCGCGCTCAGGGCGCATGGCGCGGGGGTCGCCGTCGCCTTCTTCGGCGACGGCACGACGAACCAAGGCTACTTCCACGAATGCCTCAACTTCGCCGCCGTCATGCGGCTGCCCGTCGTCTACGTCTGCGAGAACAACCGCTACGGCGAGTTCACGCCGTTCGAGGACGTGACCGCGGGCGAGATCGCCGCCCGGCCGCAGGCGCTCGGGATCCCGACCGAGACGGTCGACGGGATGGACGTGTGGGCGGTGCGCGAGGCCGCGGCGGCGGCCGTCGAGCGCGCCCGCCGCGGCGAGGGGCCGCAGTTCATCCAGACGATGACGTACCGCTTCGTCGGCCACTCCCGCTCGGACCCGGGCAGGTACCGCAAGCCGGGCGAGCTGGAGGAGTGGAAGCGGCGCGACCCGCTGCTGGTCGCGCGCGCGCGGCTCGCCGGCGAGCACGGCGTCGCCGACGACGTGCTCGACGCGGTCGACGTGCAGGTCGGGGCCGAGCTGGAGCGGATCGTCGAGCGGGCGCTCGCCGCCCCGTACCCCGACCCCGCGCGCGAGCGGGCGCGCGAGTTCAAGCCGTGAGCGGCTCGCTGCGCCCGGGCCGCCGTGCCGTGAGGAGTGCCGTGACGAACAGGAAGGTGCGCAGCCGTGGCTGATCAGCTGGAGTTCCGCCGCGCGATCCGGGACGCCCTCGACGAGGAGCTCGCGCGCGACGAGCGGGTCGTGTTCTTCGGCGAGGACGTCGCCAAGCCCGGCGGCGTGTTCGCCGCCACGCCGGGCCTCCACGAGGCCCACGGCCCCGCGCGCGTGTTCGACACGCCGATCTCCGAGCTCGCGATCGCCGGCGCCGCGTTCGGCGCCGCCGTCTGCGGCCTGCGGCCCGTGATCGAGATCATGTTCGCCGACTTCCTGCCGCTGGCGATGGACGGGATGGTCAACCAGGCGGCGAAGTACTGGTACCTGTCCAACGAGCAGGCGCCGGTGCCGCTCGTCGTCCGCTCGGCCTACGGCGCCGGCGGGCGCTTCGGCGCGATCCACTCGCAGTCGCCGATCCCGTGGTTCCAGGGCGTGCCGGGCATGAGGATCGTCGCGCCGAGCACGCCGGCGGACGCGAAGGCGCTGCTGAAGGCGGCGATCCGCGACGACAACCCGGTCCTCTTCCTCGAGCACAAGCGGCTGTACTCGCTCAAGGGCGCGCCGCCGACCGAGGAGGTCGCGACGATCGGCGCGGCGCGGATCGTCCGGGCCGGGCGCGACCTGACGGTCGCGACGGCGGGGGCGAGCGTCCACCACGCGCTCGCGGCGGCCGAGACGCTCGCCGGCGACGGCGTCGACGTCGAGGTGATCGACCTCCGCACGCTGCGGCCGCTCGACGTGCCGGCCGTGATCGCGTCGGTGGCGCGCACGAACCGCCTGCTCGTCGTCGAGGAGGGGCCGCTGACCGGCGGCTGGGCGGGCGAGCTCGTCGCGCGCGTGAGCGAGGAGGCGCTCGGCGAGCTCGACGACGTCTGGCGGCTGGCGACCGACGACCTGCCGATCCCCTACTCGCCGACGCTGGAGGACGCCTTCCTGCCGGGGGCGGAGGCCATCGTGGCCTCCGTCCGCGGGCGGCTCGCCGCTGGCGTGTCGTGACCCGGCGCGCGGGGAGGCGCCGGACCCGCCGGCCGCGCCGCGGGCCGCGGCGGTGCGCCGCGCCGCCGCGGCCGCTCAGTGTTTCCTCGTGCGCGCGTCGCCGCCGCGGCCGACGACGACCCAGATCGCGACCGCCGGCACGTCGCCGGCGTTGAATAGCCGATGCGGCGTGGAGGAGTCGAACGAGATCGAGTCGCCGACCTCCAGCTCGTAGGTCTCGAAGCCGACGGTCACGCCGAGCGTCCCCCCCTCGATCACGGTGCCGTACTCGTGGCCGCTGTGGCGCATGAGCGCGTCGGCCGGGGCGGACTCGCCGCCGGGCAGGTACGTCGTCCGCAGGAAGTCGACCGACGAGTCCGGCTCGGTGGTCAGCAGCTCCCACCGTACGCCGGATGCGAGCGTGAGCGTCTGCGCCTCGGCCCGTCGCACGACCGGGCTCCTGGAGCCCGTGCCCGGGCGCTGCACGAGGTTGGGCGCGGTGCGGTCTGGCTCCTGGCTCTCCGTCTCGGGGCCTGTGCCGTCGCGCTCCGGCTCGGTCGGCGCGAACAGGGCGTCGAGCGAGATGCCGAGCGTCGACGTGATGGCGTACAGCGTGTTGACCGACGGCATCACGTGGCCGCGTTCGATCTGGCTGATCATGGACGCGGACACGTCGAGCCGGCGGCTCAGCTCGCGAACGCCGATCCTCCGCCGTTCACGGGCCGCGCGCAGTCGCTCGCCCAGCACGTTCGGATGTTCGCTGGCGGCCACGGTCGCGAGTCTATCCCATCTTCGTGCAGTGGAAGTCATCGCTGTGAAGCACGATCAATCGTGCTGGGCGGTGACATCGCCCTCGCTCTCGGCGACGAACCAGATCGCGTGCGCCGCCTCGTCCCCGAGCGCGGCGAGGCGGTGCGGCTGGGTGCAGTCGAAGCGGATCGAGTCTCCGGCCTCGAGCACGTGGCGGTCGAACCCGAGCGTGACCTCGAGCCGGCCGCGCAGCACGTGGCCGAACTCGCGCCCCTTGTGGCGCATGAGCGTCCTCGATGAGGTGCTGCGTGGCGGATAGACGACATAGAGGAACTCCGCCTGCGCCGGCCCGGGTGCCGTCAGGCGCTCCCACGTGACCCCGGAGGAGAACGCGATCCGGGGGCGCTCGCCGCGCCGCACCAGACCGCCGGAAGGCCGTCCGCCTCGGTCGATGGGGGCGCCGTCGCCCGGGTCGTCCCGTCTTGGCGGGGGCGGCTGGGCCGCGCGGCTCGTTGTCACCCCCTCGACCGCGAACAGCTCGTCGAGCGACATCCCCAGCTCCTGCACGAACGCGTACAGCGTCGCGACCGAGGGGCTGATCAACCCGCGCTCGATCTGCGACACGGTGCTCGCCGATACGCCGACCCGTCGTGCGAACTCGCGCAGCGAGAGCCCGGCCGCCGTGCGCCGTCTGCGCAGGCGGTCGCCGGTCGTCCTCGGCGAGGGCGGCGGTGGCGCGGAGGGGCTCCTGTCGGACACGTCGTCACCTTACCCGCGATCGCGGGTGTTTGTACAGCCACAGTCAACTTTGACTCGGCGACGTGCGGTTTTACTTGACGAAACCCGTGGTTCGTGCAGTATGATCGAACTCTCAGGTTCTGGGAGCTCGAGGAGACGCGAGGAGAGGACGTGAGCACGACGAACCCCAGCCCCTCGCCAGGGGGGCGCAACCGCGCCTCGGCGGCCGCTCACGCGCACGATGCCGCCGTGCCGGCGCACGAGGCGCCGGCACGGGTCGGGCAGGACGGGCGCGCGTCGCGACGGGCATGGCGACCGGCCGGCGGCGCCGCGGTCGCGATCACGGCCGCCACGGCGGCCCTGTTCCTGGTGAGCCTGTTCGTGCAGCCGCAGAGCGTCAGCCACAGCTCGCTCACCGGGATGCTGCCGTTCGCCGCCGTGCTCGCGATCGTGGCCGTCGGCCAGACGCTGATCATCCAGCAGGGCGGGATCGACCTCTCCGTTCCCGGGATGGTGTCGCTCACCGTCGTCGTGATGACCCATGTCCCCGACGGCGACTCGAGCAAGGTCGTCCCCGCCATCGCGCTCGCGCTCGCCCTCACGCTCGCGGCCGGCCTGCTGGCGGGGGTGCTCGTGAGCTACGTCGGCATCACGTCGATCGTGACCACCCTGGGCATGAACGCCCTGCTGCTCGGCGGCGTGCTCGAGATCTCCGGCGGCGGCCCGCGGCAGACGACGGAGGGGCTGCAGGACTTCGCGACCGGCACGGTGGCGCTTGGCATCACCACGCCGGTCGTCGTCGCGATCGCGCTGACCGGTGTGGTGTGGTTCGTGATCAAGCGCACCGTGGTCGGCCGGCGGTTCGAGGCGGTCGGCGCGAGCGCGCGCGCGGCGCGCGCCGCCGGCCTGGCGCCGGTGCGCCACCAGATCGGCGCGTACGTCGGCGCGGCCGCGTGTTACTGCGTCGCGGGCATCCTCCTCGCCGGCATCGTCAAGACGCCCGGCGTCTACCAGGGCGAGGCCTACCTGCTCCCGTCGGTGGCGGCGGTCGTGCTCGGCGGCACGTCCTTGCTGGGCGGCCGCGGCAGCGTCGTGGCGAGCGCGATCGCGGCGCTGTTCCTCAGCCAGCTCGACCAGCTGGTGATGACGACCGGGGTCAGCTCCGCCGTGCAGAACCTCGTCCAAGCCGCGGCCCTTGCTGTCGGGATCGCCGTTCACAGCGTCCCCTGGGCTCGCCTCCGCGAACGCTTGCAGCGACGCGATCCGGCGCCCGCGCCTCCCAGCGGAGCGCCAGCGGGCTGACCCGGCTGCGGGCCCCGCTTCGCGATTCCCATCCATCACGTACGTCGACCGCATCAACCTCGACAAGAGGAGAGGCTCATGCCAATGACGAGCTCCGGCTCGAAGCTGGTGTCCACTGCGCTCGCCATCGCTGCGATCCTCGGCCTGTCCGCCTGCGGCGGGTCGGATGACGGCGGTGCCACCGCGAGCTCTGGCTCGAGCGCCGCGACGGCGAGCGCCGACCGTCCCGCTTGGTGTGGCGAGAGGGAGATCACGTTCGCGCTCGCCGACGGCTTCGGCGACAACAGCTGGCGCAAGGTGACCGTCGCGGAGGCCAGGGACGAGGCGAGCAAGTGCCCGTCCGTGAAGGAGTTCATCTACACCAACGGCCAGGGCGACACGCAGAAGTCGATCTCCGACATCCAGGGGCTGACGGCCCAGGGGGTCAACGCGCTCGTCGTCTTCGCCGACCAGGGCAAGGCGGTGCTGCCGGCGATCCGGGAGGCGTACAACGCCGGCGTCGTGACCGTGCCCTACCGGGTCTTCCCCGGCGGCGAGGCCGGCAAGGACTACGACGCCTACATCAGGACCGACTTCTCCGAGCTCGGCGAGCTGTGGGCCAGGTGGCTCGTGAGGGTCCTCGACGGCAGGGGCAACATCGCCTACCTCGGCGGCCCGCCTGCGAACACCCAGAACCTCGAGCAGTACGAGGGCATGCAGCGGGTGTTCAGGGACTACCCCGACATCAGGTTCGTCGGGCAGGCGCCCTACAACGTGACCGACTGGGATGCGGCCAGGACGCAGCAAGTGCTCAGCGCGCTGCTGGCCAAGTACCCGAGGATCGACGCGGTCGCCGTCGACTTCGGCTTCGCCAGCGCGGTCAGCGCCTTCAGGCAGGCGAGGCGCGAGATCCCGGCGGTCGTGACCGAGGACTCCAACCAGCTCTCGTGCATGTACCAGGAGCTGAAGGCCGACAACCCGAGGTTCGAGCTGTTCACCGTCGAGTCGCAGACGTGGATGGTGCGCACCGCCGTGCGCTACGCGGTCGCGAAGGCGACGGGCGGCGAGCTGCCCGACGTGAACGTGCCGCAGAGGGCGTTCGAGGACTCGGTGAGCGGCAGGCCGAATCCGGTCACCTGCGTCGAGACGCTTCCGCCCGACTCGTTCGCCTCCAGCCAGCTGTCCACGGAGGCCCAGGCGGCGGCGCTGAAGTAGCGGCGCGACGCGCGGGCGCCGTGCCGCGGCGCCCGCGCGACGCGACTTCGGAAGGGAGAGCTCGTGACGACAGTCACCACCACGCGCGTGCTGCTCGAGCTGCGCGACATCTGGAAGCGCTATCCGGGCGTCGTGGCGCTCAAGGGGGTCAGCTTCAGCGCTCGCGCCGGCGAGGTCCACGCCCTCCTCGGCGAGAACGGCGCGGGCAAGTCGACGCTGATGGGCGTCGCCTCGGGCGCCGTCGTCCCCGACGAGGGCTCGATCGCGCTCGGCGGCGAGCCGATCGAGCACCTGACGCCCGCGCTCGCGCGCGAGCACGGTCTCGCGATCGTCCACCAGGACCCGGCGCTCATTCCGGACCTCACCGTCGCGGAGAACCTCGCCTTCGTCATGCCGAGGGACCTCGCGGCGCGCGAGCGCGAGGCGTGGATGCGGGAGCAGCTCGACCGCATCGGCTGCAGCGTCCCGGTGGCCGCCCGCATGGACGAGCTGACGGTCGCGCAGCGCCAGCTCGTCGAGCTCGCCAAGGGGCTGTCGCTCAGGCCACGCGTGCTCATCCTCGACGAGCCGACCGCGCCGCTCGGCGCCGACATGGTCGAGCGCGTCTTCGAGCAGGTGCGCCGCGCCGCAGCCGAGGGGGCCGCGATCGTCTACATCTCCCACCGCCTCCCGGAGGTGCGCGAGATCGCCGACCGCGTCACCGTCATGCGCGACGGCGCGGTGCGGGGCAGCGCGGAGCTGTCGGAGATCTCCGACGAGGAGCTGCTGAGGCTGATCGTCGGCCGCTCGATCGACGCGGTCTTCCCGCCCAAGCGCGACGCCGGCGCGGTCGATTCGGATCCGGCGCTCGAGCTGCGCGGCTTCTCCGGGCAGAACTTCCACGATGTCGACCTGGCCGTCGCACCGGGCGAGATCGTCGGCCTCGCCGGCATCGCGGGCAACGGCCAGAGCGATGTGCTGCGCGCCCTCGCGGGCCTCGAGCGCTTCACCGGCGAGGTGCGCCTCGGCGGCAGGCCGCTGACCTGCTCGAGCCCGCGAGCCGCAGCTGCCGCCGGCGTCGCGTACCTGCCCGCCGATCGCCACGAGGAGGGGCTCGTCATGCGCCTCTCGGTGCGCGAGAACGCGGTGCTCTCCTCGCTGTCGAAGTTCGGCGACCTGGGCGTGATGCGGCGCGGCGAGGAGCTGCGCGCGGTCGCGCAGCAGAGGCGCGAGCTCAACATCCGCGCCGCGTCGCCCGAGACGATCGTCAGCACGCTCTCGGGCGGCAACCAGCAGAAGGTCGTGCTCGCGCGCGCCTTGCTCAGCGAGCCCGAGCTCGTGCTCGCGGACGAGCCGACGCAGGGAGTCGACGCCGGCGCGCGCGCCGAGATCTATCGCATCCTCCGCGAGGTGGCGGCACGGGGCGTGCCGGTGCTCGTCGTCTCCTCGGACAGCCTCGAGCTCGAGGGGCTCTGCGACCGGGTCGTCGTCTTCTCACGCGGGCAGACGGTCGCGACGCTCGAAGGCGAGCAGGTCACCGAGGAGGCGATGGCGCGCGCGATGGTGACCGCCACCGCGCACCGCAAGGACGCCGGCGCGAGCGCTCGTGCCGGGGAGCGCATGGCGCGGCTGCGCAGCTTCGCCAAGGGCGACTACGCGCCGAGCGTGATCCTCGCGCTCGTGATCTTCCTGCTGGTCATGTACACGGCCGGCCAGAACGACCGCTTCCTGACAGCGTTCAACCTGTCGTCGCTGATGATCCTGCTCGCCGCGCTGGCGTTCATCAGCTTCGGTCAGCTGATCGTCATCATGACGGCCGGCATCGACCTGTCGGTCGGGCCGCTCGCCGGCCTGATCGTCGTCATCTCGTCGTTCTTCCTCATCGACGGCAAGGGCCCCGGTGCGCTCGTGCTCGGTCTCGCGATCATGCTCGCGACCGCGCTCGCGGTCGGCCTGCTCAACGGCGCGCTCGTGCGCTTCGGCCGCTTCACGCCCGTCGCCGCGACGTTGGCCGTCTACATCGCGCTGCAAGGCGTCTCGCTGCTGCTGCGCCCCTTCCAGGACGGCTACATCCGCGCCGAGGTGATCGACGCGATCAAGACGAGGGTCGTCGGGATCCCGGTCGCGTTCCTGGTCGCGGTCGCGCTCGCGATCGCGCTCGAGTGGTGCCTGCGCCGCACGACATGGGGCCGCGGCCTGCGCGCCGCCGGCTCGCGCGAGCCGGCCGCCCATCGACTCGGCGTGCGGGTCGACCGGACGATCGTCGGCGCGTATGTCGCATGCTCGGCGCTGACCTTCCTCGGCGGCGTGATGCTGATGGCCCAAATCGGCGTCGGCGACCCGACGCAAGGCGTCGGCTACACGCTCAGCAGCATCACCGCGGTCGTGCTCGGCGGGGCGAGCCTGTTCGGCGGGCGCGGCTCGTTCATCGGCGCGCTGCTGGGCGCAGCGCTGATCCAGACGATCATGAACGCGACCACCTTCCTCGGCCTGCAGCAGGCGTGGCAGCAGTGGTTCCTCGGAGCCCTCACGCTGATCGCGGCCGCGATCTACACGCAAGCACGGCGTGCCGGGCAACGGGCCGCCTGACAACCCAGGAGCAGAGACATGCGCGCACTCGTATTCGAAGCACCGAATCGGGCCGTCGTCGCGACGCTCGAGCAGCCGGCCATCGGCCCCGACGACGTGCTCGTCCGCTCGCACGCCGTCGGCATCTGCCACTCCGACTTCGAGCTCTACGAGGGCCGGTACATCATTCCGGTCAGCTACCCGGTCATCCCGGGGCACGAGTGGGCGGGCGAGGTCGTCGAAGTCGGCAGGAACGTCACCGACCTCAAGCCCGGCGACCGCGTCGTGGGCGAGTGCGTCGTCGGCCCAGGTGGCCGTGACCACTTCGGCTTCTCGATCGACGGCGCCGACGCCGAGCTGTTCAGCGCCCGAGCCGAATGGCTCCACAAGCTGCCCGAGACGATGTCGTACACGACGGGGGCGCTCGTCGAGCCGTTCTCGGTCGCGTACGCGGCGGTCCGCGCCGCCGGCCGAGTCGACCCGAGCGACGCGGTCGCCGTCATCGGCGCGGGCCCGATCGGCCTCATGACGGCGATGTGCGCCGCGGCGCACCATGCGCGCGTCACCGTGATCGAGCCGCTCGCGCACCGGCGCCAGGCGGCGCTCGACGGGGGCGCCGCCGCCGTGCTCGACCCGACCGCCGGGGGCTTCTCCGACGCGGTCGCGGACGCGACCGGCGGGCGCGGTTTCGACGTCGTCATCGAGGCCGCCGGCGCGCCGGGCGCGATGGCGACGGCGCTCGAGATCGCCGCGCACGAGGCGCGCCTCGTCTACGTCGGCATCTCGATCGGGCGCAAAGCGGAGGCCGACCTCGGCCTGATCCAGTCGAAGGCGCTCCGGATCCGGGGCACGATCGGCTCGGCCGGCGTCTGGCCGCAGACGATCCGCTTCCTCGCGAGCGGCGTCGTCGACCCGACGCGGTTCGTGACCGCGAGGTTCCCGCTCGAGCAGGCGCTCGCGGCGCTCGACGCCGCGCGCGACACCGAGCGCAACATCAAGGTCCAGATCGAGACGTCGGCATGAAGGCCGCCGTCTACCACGGCCCGGGCGACATCCGCATCGCATCGGTCCCCGACCCCGGCGCGCCCGCGCCCGACGGCGTGGTCCTCGAGATCGAGCGGGCCGCGATCTGCGGCACCGACTCGTCCGAATGGGCGCACGGACCGCTGCTCGCGAGACCTCCGGTCGTGCTCGGCCACGAGTTCGTCGGCCGCGTCGTCGCGCTCGGCGAGGAGGTCGAGGGCCTCCGGATCGGCGACCGCGTCGTCTCCGGCGCGGGCGTGTCGTGCGGCAGGTGCGCCTGGTGCCGCGCGGGGCGCACGAATCTGTGCGCCAGCTACCACACCCTCGGGCTCCACGTCGACGGCGGCCTGGCGGAGTACGTCGCCACGCCGGCTGCGATCTGCCGCGTCCTGCCGGACGGGCTGAGCGGCGATGCCGCCGCGATGGCGCAGCCGGCCGCCGTCGCGCTGCACGCGGTGCGCCGCAGCCGCCTCGCGTCGGGCGAGGCGTGCGCCGTCGTCGGCGTCGGCGGCATCGGCGCCTTCATCGTCGCGGCTGCCGCCGCCCATGGGGCGGCCCCGCTGATCGCGGTCGACATCGACGAGGAGCGGCTCGAGACGGCCCGTGCGCTCGGGGCCGACGTCGCGATCGACGGCCGTGCGGACGACCTCGCGTCGCTCATCCTCGACGCGACCGCCGGCGAGGGCGTCGATGTCGTGCTCGAGGCGTCCGGGGCGCCCCACGCGCCCGGCGCGGCGCTCGCGGCGACGCGACGCGGTGGGCGGGTTGTGCTCGTCGGACTCCAGTCGGCGCCGCGCGAGCTCGACCTGCTGTCGTTCGCCGTCCGCGAGGTCGACCTGCTCGGCACGCTCGCCCACGTCTGCGACGTCGACCTGCCGGAGGCGGTCGACCTGCTCGCGCGCACGAGCCTCGCGCAGACGGTGCTCGACCGCGTGATCCCGCTCGACGCGCTCGTCGACGAGGGCATCCGCCCGCTCGCCGAGCGGACCGCCCGCGGCAAGATCGTCGTGGACCCGAAGGCATGAGCAGGGTGGAACAGCCACGGGTCGGGTTCACGGGCCTCGGACGCATGGGCCAGCCGATGGCGCGGCGCCTGCTCGAGGCCGGCTTCCCTCTCTCGGTCCACAACCGCACTCGCGCGCGCGCCGAGCGGCTCGTCGCCGACGGCGCGACGTTCGCCGCCACGCCGCGCGAGCTCGCCGCCGACGTCGACGTCCTGATCACGATGGTCGCCGACGGCGACGTCGCGCGCCACGTGCTGCTTGGCGAAGACGGGGCGCTCGCGGGCGCCCGCGCCGGCCTCGTCGTGATCGAGATGAGCACGATCGGGCCGGCCGTCGCGCGCGAGCTCGCCGTCGCCGCCGCGGAGCGCGGCGCGACGCTGCTCGACGCGCCGGTCTCCGGCAGCGTCGCGCTCGCGCAGTCCGGCGCGCTCACGACGATCGTCGGCGGGGACCGCGCGACGTTCGAGCGCGTGCGGCCGGTGCTCGCGGCGATGACGGCGAGGCAGCTCTGGCTGGGGCCATCCGGCGCCGGCGCGGCGATGAAGCTCGCGCTCAACGGCATGCTCGCCGTCACTGCGCAGGCGATCGGCGAGGCGCTCGCGGTCGCCGAACGCAACGGGATCGACCCGGCGCTCGCCTACGACGCGCTCGAGGCGAGCGCAGTCGGCTCGCCGTTCGTGCGCTACAAGCGGGCGGCGTATCTCGATCCGGACGGCACGCCGGTCGCGTTCTCGCTCGCGCTGATGCAGAAGGACCTCGCGCTCGCGCTCGCGCAGGCGCGCGCGGCCGGGGTGCCGGTGCCGCTCGTGGCGGCGGCCGACCAGGCGTTCACGGCGGCACGCGACCGCGTTGGGGACGACGCCGACTTCGCGCGCGTGGCCGAGGTCGCGCGGGGCGTTCGCGCCGCCGCGCCCGACAGCGAGGAGGATTGACGATGCGCTACGGGGTGCTGTTCAGCATGCAGGACCCGCCTGCGTCGCCGATCGGGCACCGGGTGCTCTACGACGCGGCGCTCGAGCAGGTCGTCGCCGCCGAGGCGCAGGGCTACGAGTTGGTGAACGTGACCGAGCACCACGTCGCAGCCGACGGCTACCTGCCCGCGGTGCTCCCGCTGCTGGCGGCGATGGCGGCCGTGACGAGGACGATCCGCCTCTCGACCGGCATGCTCATCATCACGCTGCACGAGCCGGTGCGCGTCGCCGAGGAAGCCGCCGTCGTCGACCTCATCAGCGGCGGGCGCCTGACGCTCGGGGTCGCCGCCGGCTACCGGGAGGTCGAGTTCCGCGCGCTCGGCTCCGACCACGCCACGCGCGGGCGGCGCTTCGTCGAGTCGCTCGAGATCCTCGACCGTGCGTGGACGGGCGAGCCGTTCTCCTACCAGGGCGAGGTGTTCGACATCCCGGAGGTCGTCGTCCGCCCGACGCCGGTCCAGCGGCCGGGCATCCCGGTCTGGATCGGGGGCACGAGCGACCCGGCGCTGCGTCGGGCGATCCGCCGCCGCTCGCCGGTGTTCCCGGGCGCCACCGACGGGATCGACGTCGTGCGCCGCCGCGTCGCACGCGCGGCCGAGCTGGCCGAGCAGCTCGCGCTGCGGGCGCCGGACGAGCTCGTCGTGCCGCGCCTCGCCCTCGTCGCGGACACGGTCGAGGAGGCGCGCCGCCGCGCGCTTCCCGGGATCCGGGCGATGTTCGAGACGTACCAGTCGTGGGGCATCGGGGTGGACTTCGGTGCGATCTTGCGCGACTGGCGCGCGCTGGACGAGTTCGTGATCGTCGGCGACGAGGCGTACTGCTCCGAGCAGGTGGCCCGCTACGCGGAGCTCAGGGTGACCGACCTCATGCTCCAGTTCGCGCTGCCGACGGTCGAGCCGGCGGTCGCCGCCGAGGCGCAAGCGCGGTTCCCCCGCGCGCGCGTGCCGGCGGCCGGCGGGGTCACGAGGACGAGATCGACAGCCGGGAGGCCGATCAGGAGATGAAAGCCGTTCGTTTCCACGCCAAGCGCGACATCCGCGTCGAGGACGTGCCCGAGCCCAGCGAGCCCGGCCCGCGTCAGCTGCTCATCAAGCCGCGCCTGTGCGGCATCTGCGGCACCGACCTGCACGAGTACGTCGCCGGGCCGATCGTGACGCCGACCGATCCCCATCCGCTCACGGGCGCGCGCAACCCGCAGATCCTCGGGCACGAGCTGTCCGCCGACGTCGTCGCGGTCGGCGGGGAGGTCACCGTCGCCAGGCCAGGCGACCGCGTCTCGGTGATGCCGCTCGCGTACTGCGGCAGGTGCTACTACTGCGCCCGCGGGCTCAACCACATCTGCGCCACGATGGGCTGCGTCGGCCTCAGCTGGGCGTGGGGCGGCCTCGGGGAGCTCGCGATCGTCGAGGACTACCAGGTCGCCGTGCTGCCGGAGCGCCTCTCCTACGTGCAGGGCGCGCTCGTCGAGCCGGCGGCGGTGGCGCTCTACGGCGTCGACCGCGGCCGTGTCCAGGCGGGCGACACGGTGCTGATCACCGGGGCCGGGCCGATCGGCGCGCTCGCGGTGCTGGCGGCCCGCGCCGCCGGCGCCGGCGCCATCTACGTGTCGGAGCCCAACCCGGTGCGGGCGAGGCTCGCGGCCGACCTCGGGGTCGCCGAGGAGGTCTTCGACCCGCGCGCCTGCGACGTCGCTGCCGAGCTGCGGAAGCGCACCGGCGGGATCGGCGTCGATGTCGCGATCGAGTGCGGCGGGAGCGCGCCGGCGCTCGACGACTGCATCCGCGCGACTCGCAAGGCCGGCACGGTCGTGCAGACCGGCCTGCACGTGAGGCCGGCGGAGATCGACCCGATGGTCGTCTCCGAGCACGACCTCACGATCGAGGGCACATGGTGCTACCGGGTCCAGGACTGGCCGCGGATCATGACGCTGATCGCCAGCGGCGGCTTCCCGGTCGAGCGGGTCGTCACGTCGCGCATCGGCATCGATGAGACGGTGCCCGCCGGCTTCGACGCGCTCATCGACCCGAGCGGCAGGGAGCTGAAGGTCCTCGTCGAGGTCGGCTGATCCGGCGCCGCGCTCCTGGCGCCTCGCCGGGAGCGCGGCGCCCGCGTCGCGTGCACGGCGACCGTCCGCGCGGGTCGGCGCGGCGCGCGGCCGGCGGCGGCCCGGCGCGCGCCGCGTGCCCGGTGTCAGTCGAGCACCATCCCGCCGTCGACTTGCACGGCCTGGCCGGTCATGTAGTCGGAGTCCGACGAGGCGAGGAACGACGCGACGCCGGCGAGGTCCTCGGGCTTGGAGAGGCGGCCGAGGAGGATGCCCTCGCCGAACTCCTCGAGCGCCTGGCCATCGCGCTCGGTCAGCCCGAGCGCGCGGAACTCCGCGTCGAGCTGCTCCCACAGCGGCGTCTGCACGACGCCGGGGCCGAACGCGTTGACGGTGATGCCGTGCTCGGCCAGCCCCCGCGCGGCCGCCTGGGTGAGCGCGACGACGCCGAACTTCGAGTAGCAGTAAGCGGCGAACAGCGGGAAGCCCTGCTTGCCCGCCATCGAGTGGGTGTTGACGATCTTGCCGCCGCCGCCCTGGGCGATGAACTGCTTGGCGGCCTCCTGGATGCCGATCAGCACGCCGAGGCCGTTGACGCGCTGGATGCGCATGAACTCGTCCTCGGTCGCCTCCAGCAGCGGCTTCGTCTGCGAGATGCCGGCGTTGTTGAACATCACGTCGAGGCGCCCGAAGCGCGCGACCGTGCGCTCGATCGCGGCGCGCACGGCGGCCCGATCCGCGACGTCGGCGCCGATGCCGAGCCCGCGGCCGCCCTCAAGGCCGGCGGCCACCTGCTCGGCCGCGGCGCCGTCCAGGTCGACGACGGCGACGTTGGCGCCGTCGGCGGCGAGCCGGCGCGCGATCGCGGCGCCGATGCCGCGGCCGGCGCCCGTGACGAGGCAGGTCTTGCCGTCGAGTCGTCCGCTCATGATCTCCTCCGGAGCGTCGAATGCTGTGCAGTGACGCTGTATAGCGTTCAGTTATCATAACCGATGGCATGGCGCTCCCGGACTCCTCGCGAACCGTGCCGCGCGCGCTGCTCGCGCTCGCGCTCGGCGGCTTCGCGATCGGGGTCGCCGAGTTCGCCCCGATGGGGCTGCTGCCCGAGATCGCCGCGGGCACCGGCGTCTCGCTGCCGCGCGCCGGCCATGTCGTGAGCGCCTACGCGCTCGGCGTGGTGCTCGGGGCGCCGGTGCTCGCCGTCGCCGGCGCGCGGGTCCCGCGCGGACGGCTGCTCGTGTGGCTGATGGTCGCGTTCAGCGCGGCGAACCTCGCCAGCGCGCTCGCGCCGACGTTCGAGACGCTCGTCGCCGCCCGCGTCGCGTGCGGGATCCCGCACGGCGCGTACTTCGGCGTCGGCGCGCTCGTCGCCGCGGGGGTGGCCGGCCCGCGCCGCCGCGCCTGGGCGGTCGCGCGGATGATGCTCGGCCTCAGCGTCGCGACCGTCGCCGGCGTCCCGGTCGCGACCTGGCTCGGCCAGGCGCTCGGATGGCGCGCCGCGCTCGCGCTCGCCGGCGGGCTCGCGCTCGCCGCCGCCGTCGCCCTCGGCCGCATCCGGGCGCCGGCGGCGCGGGCGCGCGGCGCCGGCGCCCGCGGCGAGCTCGGTGGCCTGCGGCGACCGCTCGTGTGGCTCACGCTCGGCGCCGGGGCGGTTGGCCTCGGCGGGCTGTTCGCCGTCTACGCCTACATCGCCCCGACGCTGACGGCGCGCGCCGGGATGGACGCTGGCGCGGTGCCGCTCGCGCTCGCTGCCTGGGGCGTCGGCATGGTCGTCGGCAACGTCCTCTCGGGTCCGCTGTTCGATCGCGCGCTGCTGCCCGGGCTGCTCGGCCTCCAGGCCGCGCTCGGCGGCGCGCTCGCCGCCTTCACGGCGCTCTCGACGCGGCCCCTGACAGCGATCGCCGGCGTCTGCCTGCTCGGCGTCGGCTTCGCGCTCGGGCCCGGCCTGCAGACGCGGCTGATGGACGTCGCCGGCGAGGCGCAGACGCTCGCGGCCGCGCTCCACCACGCCGCGTTCAACACCGCCAACGCGCTCGGGCCGTGGCTGGCCGGGCGTGCGCTCGCGCACGGCGCCGGCTGGACCGCGCCCGCCTGGATCGGCGTCGGGCTCGCCGCCGGCGG
>ERZ777003.3127-NODE-3127-length-16891-cov-4.153124_pt1 | contig 16891 bp, 16 predicted proteins | sample MGYA00374956_ERZ777003 | MGnify/ENA primary metagenome ERZ777003 (study PRJEB29302, sample SAMN06268252) | bioreactor metagenome | isolation source: Joint BioEnergy Institute, California, USA | place: USA:Joint BioEnergy Institute, California, USA | collected... | reverse complement strand
CGCACTGGGGCCGGATCCTTCCGTCCACAGAACCCGAAGCATGTATTTGTCGAGCGCGGAACCGGACGAAGCGACATGCAACGAGCGAATGGCGACTTTGCCGTCGCCCGGCACGACCTCAAAACGGCAGGGGCCTGGGTCGGGGGCCGCTTCGCCGTCGGGGCAATAGTCGGTCGTCGATTCGTCGCCATCGTTCGGCGGTAAGTCGGCGATCTTGATGGTGACCGTCGCGGAATCGACAAGCGACGACGAGTTGGCCGTGTACACACCGACATTAAAGGTGGCGTAAGGAGCGACGGCGTCTCCGATCACCTCGCAATTGTTATTGACGCTGCCGGAGCCATAGGCGGCCGCGATGGCGGCGCAAATTCGGCTCCAACGGGTCGTGAAGCTCACCGTCGTGCCTTTGGGCGTCCAAACGGGCGATATGGTCGGTTCGATCGCATTCGTGCCGCCATTTGAGGTGTACGTGAGGCCGGCATAACCGTCGGCTTCGGCTGTGAAAGTGACCGTGAAGTTCAAATCGGGATGAATTCCGCGGTCATTGCACGGATAAAGGTTCACTCCCGGCGCCGGATATGCGCAGGAGTTAACGAATTCCGTTTGCCCTTTCGTGGGTTGCGTGCTTTTTGCGACGCCCGCGACGCCGCCGTAAACGATAGATTTGTTTTTATCCCATCGCGAAGCGTACGGAACGTCGGTGATCGTCACCGCCGCATGGGCCATAGGACTGAAAAACGAGACGATCAATAGGGCGCCGACGACATGTCGCGATGGAAAGCACTTCATGCTTTCAATTGCATCATGCGTCTTAGTTGATGTCAAAAATCCGTTCGGCGATCTGGATGCCGTTGAGAGCGGCTCCTTTACGTAGATTGTCCGCTACGATCCACATGAGCCAGGTGCGCGGATCCTGTTTGTCCCGATGGAGCCGGCCGATGAAGACCGGATCTCGGCCCGAGGCCATACGCTGAGTGGGATAGTCAGGACTTTCGCCCGGTTCGCCGCCGAGAACGATGCCGGGAGCCGAGCGCAGAACCGATTCGATTTCCTCGTTCCCGACACTGTCCCTTTTCAACGTCACCCAAACGGCTTCGGCGTGCCCGTTGAGAGTCGGAACGCGAACGGTGAAGGCGGAAACGTAAAGATCCGGAAGGCGCAGAATCTTGCGGGTTTCGTTCATGATCTTCAGTTCCTCGCTGCAGAAGCCGTTTTCGTCGAAGCCGCCGATTTGCGGAACGCAGTTGAAAGCGATGGGAGCCGGAAAGACCGAACTTTCTTTCAGCTCCTCTCCTTCAAGGGAGAGACGTGTGCTTGAAAACAGCTCTTCGATGCCCGCGCGTCCCGCCCCGCTGACGGACTGGTAGCTCGCCACGCGAACGGCCTCGATTCCAAATTTTTGGGCAAGTGGCGCGAGAGCGACCACGAGTTGGATCGTCGAACAGTTGGGATTGGCAATGATCGTGGGTCGTCCGCGCGGCGGGATGAGGTCGCCGTTTACTTCAGGGACGACGAGCGGAAAATCCGGGTTCATGCGGAAAGCCGCCGAGTTGTCGACGGCAATGGCGCCTTCGGCTACGGCCTTGGGGGCCCACTCGCGGCTGATTTCGTCGCCACTTGAAAAGAAGACGAGGTCAAGCCCTTTAAAAGCGCCTTCTTGCAAACGGCGAACGGGATACTGCTGGTTCCCGAATTTCAACTTCAGGCCTTCCGATTGGTCGCTTGCGAAAAGGCGCAGGTCGCCGACTGGAAACCGGCGCTCTTCAAGAAGACGGAGGAAAACTTCGCCGACAGCTCCGGTTGCGCCGACGACGCCCACATTGACGGTGTTCATTTGCCGCCCTCCTCTTCTTCGACCTCTTCGTGCAAGTCATCGCCTTCGCTCGCGATGGCGGCGATCAGGGCCGGGGTGGTTTTCGGAGGTTTTCCCAATCTCAGAATTCCGACCACGGCGCCGAGCACGGCGTAGGTGAGGAAGAGTATGAACAGGGTCACTTCGGGGCGGATGGCGATCAGAGCGAGGATCGCGACTCCGGCGACGAGATAAGTGAACGGCAAGCGCTGTTTCAGATCGATGTCCTTGAAGCTGCGGTAACGGAACGTGCTCACCATAACGAGGGAAAGAAGCGCCGTCATGGCCAGCAGGCCCCAATGGCCTTGCGGTTCGATTCCCAAATCGGTGAACGCGAGAACGGAACTCGCTACGATGCCGGCCGCCATCGGAATCGGTAATCCCTGGAAATAGGCTTTTTCGATGATCGTGGCCTGGACGTTGAAGCGGGCGAGACGGAGGGCGCCGCAAGCGGTAAACAAAAACGATGCGAGCCAGCCGATACGGCCGAAGGGTTGCAGAGCCCAAAGATAAAGGAGAACTGAGGGAGCCACGCCGAAGCTCACGAGATCGCAAAGCGAATCGTACTCCGCTCCGAATTTACTCATCGAGTGCGTAAGGCGGGCGACGCGGCCGTCGAGCTGGTCGAAAATGGCGGCGGCGACGATCGCGTACGCGGCGATCACGAATTCGCCCTTAATCGCGTAGACGATTGCCAGGAACCCCGAAAACATGTTCATCGTCGTGAGCAGGTTCGGGAGGACGTAGATGTGCATCCCCGGACGCAACCGTAGGCGGCGTCGCCGGACGGGAGGAAAGCCGTTGTCGGTTCGGATCGGTGAGTCGTTAATGTTCATTTTTGTCATCTCGCGGTTTTGAATCATAACGGCGCCTCAGGCCCCGTAAACGTAAAAGAGAACCCACAAAAGGCAGGAGCAGACAACCGGAAACGTCAGATTGTCGTCAAGCTTCCCAATCGGAAGGAGTTCCGAAAGGGCTCCTATCAAGCCGGAAAGGGGAGCAACAATCAAGAGGCGCTCAACCATTAAATTGTTCGAGTAGTAATAAATCGCCGCGAGCGCCGTGCATGTCGTGAAGGCGGCCAGGGTTCCCTGCAGGGTTTTTGGCCCCAAAATGCGGTCTTTTCCGTAACGGATGCCGAAAAAACTGGCGATGGGATCGCCGAAAGCCAAAAACAGGAGCGTCAACGTCACGACGTGGGGATTGCTGAAAAGAAGGAGGAACATGCAACCCACGAATAAATAGGTCATTCCGGAGATTTCGACCGACTCATGCGTTCTCATCAGCGGGCCGAAGACTTTTAAAGCCACCATGTTGAGGCCGGGATAACGTAGACGTAGAAAGTCAATGGGGATGAAGAAAAGCGAAAGCAGTAAGAGTGCCGTCCAGGAGGTGGACGGCCCGAAAACGTTATAAAACGCCGTCATCGCCGAAATGCCGGCGCAATGCCACAGTTTCCTGCTGAGGTGCAGATCACTGCGTTGTTTTAGGCTGGGGGTGTGCATTCTGGGGGCCTCCTGGGGCGAAACCGGCATTTCCAACACGGGACTCCTTATAACTTAAATCACCGAATTGACACATTTCCTACGCCACTTGTGTATTTTTGTCCGCACACCGTTTGGAATCAAGGATCGGCCGGGAAGAAAATCCTGTGATTATGTATACTTACACCTGCCGGGTGAACGGGCTCCAGGCGTCGATGGGCGGCGCGAGAGTTGCATAGAGTGGCAGAGGACATGGGTGCCGGCAACTGTCACGCCGTCGGTCCCGGCGTTGGAGCGGTAAGGAACATATGAGCCACAGTGCGGATTTTCAGCCTTTCAACCTCAAAGGCGGAAAAATCAAATCGATTCTGATCACCCTTCTCGGTGTGATGATCCTCGCTTACACCCAAGAGGCGTCGGCGCTTAAGCGCGATTACAACGCGCATCCCGGTTATTTGAGCGCGGTTGAACGGGAGCGCGAAACTGAATCGCGCGATTTCGTCTTGATTCACCCTCCTTTGCCTAACAGGCCTAATCTGAATCAGCGCCTGTTTAATGACAAGCTGATCAAAGAGTTCCGTGACCGTTACGAAGAGAAGTTCGGAAGAACCGAAGCCGAGGAAATTTACAACTCGCCGAACCGGTTTTCTTATTTCAACGACCTTTACGGCTTTCGAGGAACGCCGCAAGAATTAAACGACGAGAAAAGGCGTTACGGCGAATTCGTGCTTCGTCGTCTGCTCGAACACCACATCGACGAATACGCGAAAAACGATCCGAAAGTGCGTCCCGTTTGGGAGACCAAGGAACGACTGAAGGAAATGAGAGTAGAAGTCGCCTCATTCCGTTTCGACGTTCAGTACTCGATCGCCGGCAACGTTCTCGACGTGAAACTTCAGAATCCCTACGCGTCCTTGACGAGAGTAAGAGTTCAAATGGATGCGGGCACGGTCGGTCCTGCTCCGGTGAACGAGGTGACTTGTTCGATCGGGAAGAATCTCACGAGCACGTTTTCGGCCGAAGTGCATTACGACGTTTATAACGGGCTTCTCAGTTTCATCCAAAGGAAAAGGCTCGGTCGCGGATTAGGTCTTTCTTTTTCGGAACAGACGACGACGACAGATGCGGGCACGACTCCCCGTGGTTCGACTTATCTCGCCGGTTTGACGTACACCTTCTGATCTTTCGAAAAAAAGCCCGTCATTCCACGTAGGCGTGGAGTTGGTGTTCTTCGCGCGCGCCATTTTTCAGATAGTGAAGGATGCGGATTTTATTCAGGCCTTTCTGCAGAGAAATGTAATCTGTCGTGAACGAGGTCGCGGCTGTTTTGAACACGGTCGCCGAAAAGCCGTTGCTTTCGTTTCGGATTTCGCTTTCGGTGATTTCCGTGTTTCGCTTGCAGACAGAACCATTCAGACGGAGTTGCTTCGCGTCTTTACTCAGGCGGATCTCGCTGTCCGGCCGACAGTCCAGGTGGACTTCAACGGCTTCCCTGCTGATTTCCCAAGCGACCGGGCCGGCGGTGTGCGACGCGGGGACCCGCTGATCCGAATCAACCGGTGAGCGCGCCGGAACAGGAAAGGGGCGGCGAGTTTTCGAGAGCGCCTGCTTTCTAATGCGTAAGAACGCGCGGCTGTACGCCAGCTCTTCCGGCGGTGTCAGCGGTTTCAGAAGGGTGAAAACGACGAACACCCCCGTCACGACCACCAGGACTGATGTCCAGATAATCATGTGGCGCTGTAAAAGCGGATTCAAAAAGCCTCCTCATGCCGTCGCGCGCGCAAGACGACTTCGGAAGCTTTTATCGGTAGGAAAGCGCGGAGCCTTTATTTCTTTTTGTCTTCTTTGGGAACGATTTTGGCTGCCGTTTCCGACGGAGAAGAGGGGCGGCTCATGGAGCGCACCATCTCTTGGGTCTTCACTTTTTCGGGAATCACGAGGTCGGCGTCGCGAATTTCAACGATGATCTTTTTGAAGGCCGCGTTGGAATTAACCTCGGGCTTCAGTTCCGCCATCAGGTTCTCAAGCAGCACGACGTAGGTCGAGATGCGCGCGGGAGGGTTCGAAGAATTGCGGATGGCTGAAATCGCCTCCTTCGCCAGTTCAGCCAGCACTTCGTTTAGGACGTTCAAGTCGACCAATTCGCGTCGGATCCGGCCGAAGGCGTTCGCGCGGGTCCCGTCCTGATCCGGTCGCGCAAGGACGATTCGAAGGGCCTCTTTCAGATGTTTGACCGCTTCGGGTTCAGCGAGCAGCTCGTCCGAATCTTCCTGGCTGGCTTGGATCTCTTGTGCTTTCCGGATTTTCTCGCGGACGAACTCAGAAATCTGGTCCGCGTTGGTCATCAATAGTTTGGCTGAGTCGAATTCGATCTTCGTCCAGGCCGTGAAAGGGAGCACGATTAAAAGCGCGATCAAACCAATTTGTCGTGGGAGGTTAAGCGTTCTTTTCATGAAAATCAGTTTAACTCCCCTAGGGAAGAGCGGATGAGGCCAGTTTCGGTCCAGGAGGGGTGATACGTTGGGCCATTGTCTTTTTTCTTCATCGGAATATCGGAATATGTCAGACTATTAGGCGATTTAGGTTGCAGAAATATTTCGTTCGCGTGATCGGGTTGGTTTGTCGGTTCATCTCGAGCCGCGCGTCTTCGAGGAGGATTTACTTTGAAAACTGCCGTTTTTAAATCGATTGTTTTGGGTTTCGCCAGCAGCTTGCTTTTCGCCGGCTGCGCTCCGTCCGCACCGCAACTCAAGAAGGTGATGGAGGAGAATCCGGATATTCTTTATTCGGTCATTCAAAAAGATCCGCGTAAGTTCCTTGAGGTCGTGAACGAAGCGGCGCAAAGGGCCCGCGCGGAAGAAGAGAGAAGATTCGCCGAGGAAGAAGCGAAGCTTCGTGAAGAAGAGTTCAAAAACCCGAAACAGCCTGAGATCGCCGAAGACCGCGCGTTCGAGGGAGCGAAAGACGCTCCTATCACGATCGTCGAATACTCCGACTTCCAGTGCCCCTTCTGCCGCCGCGGACATGCGACGATCAAACGGGTTTTGAAAGAGTATGAAGGCAAGGTGAAAGTCGTCTTCAAGAACTTCCCCATCGAGCGGATCCACCCGCTCGCGTTGCCAGCGTCGAAAATGTACGAGGCGATCGCGCTTCAGGATCCTGCAAAGGCCGCGAAGTTCAAGGCCATGATCTTCGAAAACCAGGATGAACTGAACGCGAAAGGTGAAAAGTTCATCATGGATGCGGCGAAAAAAGTCGGCGCCGACTTAAACCGCGCGAAGAAAGACATGGAGAGCGAAAAAGTTCTCGCTCGCATCGAAGCTGACAAAGAGGAAGCCGACAAATTCGGTTTCAGCGGTACGCCCGGTTACTTGATCAACGGCGTTTCGCTCAAAGGTGCGTATCCGTTCGAGGAGTTTAAGGCGATCATCGATACGCACCTGTCTCGCATGTGATTTGAGACGGAGTTTTCTTCGATTCGCGATCCCGGTAGCCGGACGCCGCCGGGATTTTTTTTGCCTGGAGGGTGGACCTCGCCCGGGCGAAGTCCAAGGGATTAGAAACTGGCTCACTGTCGTCGGGATGGGGACGGTCAGCGCTCAGAAAGACCTGCCAGTTCAGTGACTTAGAGCCATCACCACGGAGGTGAGCCAGTTTAGTAAGCTTTCATTGCATTCCTGGGCTTCAATGACTACAAAGGATGCACTTTAGGAGTGCATCATGACCCCCAATGAACCTGAAATGAGACAGGGGCCGCCTTCCTCGTCGGGAGGATCGACGGTTAAACCGCCATGGCTCAAAGTGCGGGCTCCTTCGGGTGAGACCTATCAGCGTATTCGCGAGATGCTTGCTTCATTGAACTTGGCGACCGTTTGCCAGGAAGCGCGCTGCCCGAACATGGGTGAATGCTGGGGTGGTGGCACCGCGACATTCATGCTGATGGGTGAAGTCTGCACGCGCGGCTGCCGTTTCTGTGCCGTTAAGACCGGCAATCCCCGCGGAAAAATCGATAACGAGGAGCCGGAAAAGGTCGGATGGGCGATCGGTCAGATGGGGCTCGATTACGTCGTCCTCACCAGTGTTGACCGTGATGACTTGCCGGACCAGGGGGCTGGACACTTCGCGCGTACGATTGAGGTGATCAAAGCGAACGATCCTCATGTGATCATCGAGGTTTTGACTCCGGATTTCCGGGCGAACTCCGAATGCGTCGAACGACTTGTGCGGGCGAAGCCGGATGTCTTTGCGCACAATGTTGAAACCGTTGAGCGTTTGCAAAAACGCGTTCGCGATCCGCGCGCGGGATACAAGCAATCCTTGCGCGTTCTGGAAATGGTCAAAGAGTTCGACTCTACGCGCTACACCAAGACGAGTTTGATGCTTGGCTTGGGGGAAGAGCGGGAGGAGATCATGCAGACATTGCGCGATTTGCGCTCCATCGGGTGTGACGTGGTCACGTTCGGGCAGTACCTGCAGCCGACCAAGCGGCACCTGAAAGTTGAAAGATTTGTCCACCCGGATGAGTTTAAGGAATGGCAGGAGATCGCAGAGGGCATGGGCTTCCTATACGTGGCCAGCGGGCCGCTGGTGCGGAGCTCGTACCGGGCGGGTGAGTTCTTCATGAAGGGCGTGATCGAAAGACAGCGCCAGGCGAACTCATAATTCGTCGTTTATCGCACAATGTCAGTCGATGGCATTTGAACGAAATCCACTTAGAATTCGAGCCTGAATTTGAGATCGGCGTAAGCCCGTCGTGGCTCAAAAAGGGAGATCTGAATGGCAGAGAAAAGTATCCAATTGCCGGAACTGGGTGAAGGTGTCACGGAAGGTGAATTGGTCAGATGGCTGGTGAAGCCGGGCGACAAAATCGAGGCCGATCAACCGGTTGCCGAAATGATGACGGATAAAGCGACTGTTGAAGTTCCGAGCCCGGTCGCTGGAGTTGTGAAAGAGCTGAAAGGCAAAGAGGGCGATATCATTGAAGTCGGCCAAGTGATGTTCGTGCTCGAAACGGATGGAGCTGCGACGGCCTCGGCTTCTTCGCACACTAAGCCGGCGCATTCCGAAGCTCCGGCGCCGGCCGAGGCGAAGGCGGCTCTGCCTTCCGCTCCTGCGGCTCCGACTCCGCAGTCCGCGCCCGCCCCGATGGCCGCGCAAACCGCGGGCGGCATGGAAGTTTATCCGCCGCCGGCTGACGCGAAAGTCCTGGCGACTCCGGCCACGCGCCGTCTCGCACGCGAATTGGGTATTGATATCAACACGATTAAAGGTACGGGTATTGCGGGTCGGGTAACTCGTGAAGACGTTCTCCGTTCGTCGGGGGCCGGCGCCACAGCCGCGGGCGCGCCGGTTTACCAAATGCCGACGATTCCGCGTCCGAGCTACACCGGTCCGGCTGGCGCGGCCGAAGAACGGGTTCCTCTCAAGGGCATCCGCAAGAAGATCGCCGAAAACATGCAGATGTCCAAACATGTCATTCCGCACTTCACTTTGATGGACGAGGCGAACGTCACGGCGCTCGTCGAGATGCGTGAAGAGCTCAAAGCGCAAGCGGAAAAGCTCGGTACGAAGATCACGTATCTGCCGTTCGTGATGAAGGCATTGATCGCGACTGTGCGCGACTTCCCGATGTTCAATGCTTCGATCGACGATGCGGCTCAAGAGATCGTTTACAAGAAGTACTTCAACATCGGATTTGCGGCTGACACGCCGAACGGGCTTCTCGTGCCGGTGATCAAGAACGCCGATCAAAAGACGATCCTGCAGCTTTCGAAGGAAATTCTCGATCTTTCGAAGCGGGCCCGCGAAGGCAAACTCGCGCTCGATGAAATGAAGGGCGCGACCATTACGATCACCAATATCGGTTCGGTCGGCGGCACATACGCGACTCCGATCATTAACCATCCGGAAGTCGCCATCCTCGGTATGTACAAGATTGTCGACAAGCCGGTCGTTAAGAAGGGCGCCGACGGTTCGCTCGAACTCGATGTGATCAAGTCGATGAACTTTACGATCACGGCTGACCACCGTTTGATCGACGGCGCAGTGGCCGCGAACTTCTTGAAGGCGTTCATCAGCCGGATCGAGAATCCGGGCGTGCTGATGCTCGACATGATGTGATTGAAGGAGTTGGAGACAAATGGCTCAGAATTTTGACGTCGTTGTAATTGGGGCGGGCCCGGGTGGATACGTTGCCGCGATTCGTGCGGCCCAACACGGAAAGAAGACCGCTGTTATCGAACGCGAATACATGGGCGGTGTTTGCTTGAACGTGGGTTGCATCCCTTCTAAAGCGTTGATTACGGCCGGGCATTTCCTGCACCGTCTCGAGCATCAAGCTCCGGAAATGGGTTTCACCGTGAAGAGCCTGAGCCACGATATGGCCCAAACGCAGAAGTGGAAGCAGAGCGTTTGTGATCGGATGGCCGGTGGTGTGGAACAGCTCTTGAAAGGGAACGGTGTCACCATGATCCGCGGCGAAGCGACTTTTAAGACCGCGCATGAGCTGACTGTCAAAACGAAGACAGGAACTGAAACCGTCATGGCGAAGAACTTCATTTTGGCCACGGGTTCGCGCCCGATTGAGATTCCGGGCTTCGCCTTTGACGAGAAATTTGTTCTTTCTTCGACCGGCGCTCTCGCTCTGACTGAAGTGCCGAAAAGTCTTATTGTCATCGGCGGAGGTTACATCGGTCTTGAAATCGGTGGCATGTACGCGAACTTCGGAACGAAAGTAACGGTCGTTGAAGCCAATAAGAGCCTTTTAATGGGGCTTGCTGATCCGGAGTGTGTGCAAGTCGTCCAGCGCCGCATGAAGAAAAACGGCGTTGAGTTCCTCCTTGAAGCCAAAGCGAAAGGCTGGACGAAGTCCGGTAATGGCGTCGAAGTGACCGTCGAAGTCGGCGGAAAAGAGCAAAAACTCAAAGCCGATAAAGTTCTCGTCACCGTCGGTCGTAAGCCGAATTCCGACCAAGCGAACCTGAAAGGCATCGGTCTCGAGATCGACGCCAAAGGTTTTGTGAAAGTGAACGCGCAAAGACGGACCAATATCCCGCACATCTTCGCGATCGGTGACATCGCCGGCCAGCCAATGCTGGCTCATAAGGCGTCGCACGAAGGCGTTTTGGTGGCCGACGTGATCGCGGGACAGAATCGTGTTTACGATGCGAAAACGGTTCCGTCGGTGATCTTCGTAGAGCCGGAGATCGCCGCCGCCGGTGTGACGGAAGAGGAAGCGAAGGCGAAAGGCTACACGGAATTGAAGGTTGCGAAGTTCCCGTTCGGCGCGAACGGCCGCGCGGTGTCTTTGATGGAAACAGACGGTTTCGTGAAGATGATCGCCGACGCGAAAACCAATGTGCTTCTCGGTGTTCATATCGTCGGACCGGAAGCGAGCAACTTGATCTCCGAAGCGGCGCTCGCGATTGAAATGGGGGCGCGGCTTGAGGACGTCGCGTTGACGATCCACCCGCATCCGACCCTAGGCGAAACGATGATGGAAGCGGCCGAAGCAACGCTGGGTCACGCGATCCACATCATTCAAAGGCCGTTGGCTGCGAAATCAGCCGGCGGAGCGGGTGCGCGCGCGAACGTGTAAGAACGCATTATGGAAGTATTGGTTGAGCGAAAGACGGAAAGCTTAAGGGTCCAAGATTGGGGCCTGATCGACTACATGGAAGCCTACCACAGGCAAATGGACCTCGTTGACCTGGTTGGGCGCGAATTGGCCCGCGAGACCCTTGTCTTTTGCTCGCACCCGCCCGTGGTTACGCTCGGGCGGGGAACCCGCGAAGGTGACGTGTTCGGCTGGAACGGGCCTGTCGTCGAAGTGAATCGCGGCGGCCGTGCCACGTACCACGGCCCGAACCAAATCGTCGTTTATCCGATCCTGGATCTCAGCGTGAGAGGGCGGGATCTCCATAAGTACATGCGGCTCCTTGAAGAAGCCATCGTGCGCACTCTGGCCGAGTTCGGTATTCAGGCGACGGGACATCCCGTGCAGGAAAACGTCGACGGCGAGGCTCGCGAGGCAACCGGCGTTTGGGTCGGTTCAAAAAAGCTCGCATCGATCGGAATCGGCGTTCGTAAATGGATCAGCTTTCACGGACTCGCGCTCAATGTGACGCATGACCCTCAGGCTTTCTCCGGCATGCGTCCGTGCGGTTTCTCGAAAGAGACGATGTCGAGCATGGAAGAAATTTTGGGTGGGCCCGCGGACCGTGTGAAAGTCGCTGAGGTCCTAAAGACCCATCTTATCGATTTGCTCGCGGTTTAATTATTTCTTTCTCTCGATGCTGAAGGCAACGCGTTTCACGCCAGCCGACTTAACGAGATCGATGATTTCGGTGAGGCGATCGAGAGTGATTCCTTTATCTGCTTGCAAAATAGCGGGCGTATCGGGCTTTTCAGCCACGGTCTTCGCCACGAACGCCGCGAGAGATTCCGGATCGGCGGGCTGGCCGTTCAGGCTGATGCGGCCGTCCTGAGTGATGGCGATGTTCAGCGGTGTCGGCGGTGTCTCGTCGCCGGTCGAAGCCTTCGGAAGATTGACGTCGATCGTCGGCTTGAGAACGAGAGGTGCCGTCACCATGAAGATAATGAGGACGACGAGAATGATGTCGACCAACGGAACGATGTTGATCGCCGCGATCGGTTCGTCGTCGGAGTGATTACCGATAGGCCCAGCCATTATGCCTTACCTTTCTTTTTCGCGTAGGCGAGACAGAGTTCGCGGACCGTTTCAAGGCTTTGCATGGTCTGCCGCACTTGGCGCGAAAAATAGTTGTAAGCGATCACCGCGGGAATGGCGACGAGAAGACCGACGGCGGTCGCGACCAGCGCTTCCGCGATGCCGAGCATGACCGCTTCGTTTCCAGCGGAAGCGTTTTGCGAGAGGTCGCGGAACGCTTTCATAATACCGAGCACGGTCCCGAGAAGACCGATGAAGGGAGCGTTCGAGCCGATCGTCGCCAAAAAGTTCAGGGATTTTTCCAGTGAGGCGCGTTCGAGGAGAGCGAACGAATTGAAGATTTCCGAAAGCCCCTGAGCGGAACCGGACTCTTTCACGTGGCGCAGGCCGTAGGCCACCGCGCGTCCTTCGAGGGAGTCACGGTCTTTTCCGATTTCTTCGAGCTCATCGAGATTGTTCGACTGAAGCGCGTCTCTCAGGCGGCCTTTGACCCGGTTGCTGCGGGCCGCGACTTGGCGGAGAGTGAACCAACGCTCGATGATGAGGCCGATGCTAATGACGCTCAACGCGAGCAGAAGCCATAAAATGGCTTCGGCGCCACCCTGTGCGATACCAAACAATCTTTCTGTCAGCATGTCTTCTCCTTGGAGAGCGCGGCGTTCAGATGGCTCATTATTGTGGACTTCATTCTTCGCCGTCAATGAGATAACCTTGGGCCTTATGAAACGGGGTCGGCGTTTGGCGGTTTCTTCTACGGCTTTCGCGATGGCGGCTTTGCTGCTGTTCCCAGTTGCGTGTGTTTGGAGAGGAACTCCGTCGCCGTCGGTTCTGGTAATCCTTGTCGAGAACCTGGGTTTCAGCTCGTTTTCATGCTCCGAAGAGTACGAATCTGGACGAAACTCCGGCTTGCAAATCTTCTGCGATCAGGGTGTGCGCTTTACTCACGCATACACGCCGTCGACCATGAGCCAAAGCGCCATCGGCTCCATTTTCACCGCGCTTGATCCGTACGAACACGGCTTGCGACACAACGGCGCGCAAACGTTGCCCGCTAAATACGACACGGTCGCGGAAGTCGCCTTGTCGCGGGGATACAGGACATCGTTCTTTTCGGGCGGGCCGCCGGTCTGGCGTCGTTCAGGTTTGGCGCAAGGGTTTGAGGTTTTCGACGATAACGTTTCAGTCGGATTAAAATCGTTTTATAGGCCTGCGTTCGAGGTCGTGCGGAGCTTTTTGAATTGGCAGGCGAGCGAAGCGTCGCGAGATAAATTTCTTTCGTTTTTATTTTTCTCAGATCTCCAGTTCATCGACACGGCGACCACGAACGAATTCGGCGAAGAAAGGGAGAGTTCTTTTCTCAGCCAGCTTGCCGCCGTCGACGAGGCGCTGGGCGCCTTGGTCAAAGAGATGATGCGGAGAAAGATTTGGGATTCGACCGACATATTTCTAGTTGGTTTACAAGCCGATCCCTCGGCTGAGCGGTTCGGCGAAATTCCGGCGGTGAATCTTTTTTCGGAAGCGACCCGCGTCACCCTCATTATCAAGCCTTCGCGCAAGAAACGCGACGGGAATTTTAACTGGAAGATCGATGCGAACGTGTCGTTGACGGATGTGGGCGCGACTCTCTTTGACTTGATCGGCGCGCCTCTGCCGAAAAGCTGGACGTCGGCGGAGTCGTTGAAAGAGGCGCTGACGAGCCCGCAACCCAATTGGCCTCCGGATCGAATGATCATCACGGAATCGGCGTGGGGTGAGTGGCGCGGCCTCGGTCCGATTCGGGCCTCCGTCCGCCAAGGACCGTATCTTTTCATCTTCGATGAAGAGGAGCAGCTCTATAACACGTTGACGGACAGTTTGGAGATGAACCCGCTCCCGCATCGCGACGCGAACGCGAGGGAGCTGCGGACCCGATATGCGAATTTTCTCCGCGCGAAAGGGTTCATTCCGTGGCGTCGACCTGCGCGCGTGGAGCTGGAACGCGCACTTCTAGCGCGTGAGTTGTGGCGGGACCGGGAGCCGTCGCAAGAAACGATTCAGAGTTTGAAAGACCTTTCGGCGCAATTTGCGGACGATGAGATTCTGCGTGGCTGGCGTGCCATTTGGGCTCTTCGGCTGGCGGACTGGAGCGAGCTGAGGGAAGCGGCCGGGGGGGCGGAACCGAAGCCGGTTTGGGAGTATGTCGCCCGTCGCAACCTCGGTGAGAAAGCGCCCGCCCCTGACGGTCCGTGTTTCGAGTTCTTGAAAGTGCCGAGAGCGCTTGCGAACCCGCATGTGGAAAAAGATTGTCGCGCTGAGGGTTTGACGGAATTGTTGGCGTGGGCGAATGAGGCGTCGAGCGAATCGGCGCGGCTTCGCGCTATGGAGCAGTTCGTGCGTTTTTATATCTTGAAAACGCTGGCCTCGCGGATCGCCGAGCAGAATCAGGTGGGCGGCTTCAGATGGGATACGGTCGCGATGGCCCATGAGCCAGATATCGTCCATTTGCTGTTGGCTCTTCCCGAATTCAGGCGATACCGGGCTGGCCTGCGGGCGCGGCTTGCGAATCAAAATTAGCGACGTTCACGCGATGACCGTCGCTTTGATCTGGGTCCGACGTTCCAGCATCGAAGCAATGGCGTACAGCGTATCCTCATCGCACGCGCGAAGTCCGGGTGTGGCGGGGCTTCGGCTCAAACCGTGGATATGGACCGCCTTCGGTCGCACGATGCCGATGACTTCGATCCACTCCTCGATGTCCGCCGGATTCGTATTGGTGAATTCTCCCGTAAAGAACAGGCTTTGGACGATGACGTCGGTGAGGTTGCGGATGCCGCTCAAGACGTGAGCAAGATTCGCCCGGGATAAAGGCGCGTTGACCTGTTTAAAGAGTTTTTCGTTGCCGCAATCGATTTTAATCACGCGTTCCGTGAACAGGTTCGCCGCGGCCGCGATTTTACGCGTGTGCAGGGATGCGCCGTTGGACATGAGGATCACGGGTTTTCCTGGAAACCATTCGTCCCTCAACCGCATGATCAGTCTGGCGATCTCGGGAAAATCCGGATGGACGGTCGGTTCGCCGTTTCCGGATACGCAGAAAGCGTCGAACCCGGGGCCTTCCGCGTGAAACCTCATGATCGTCGTTTGCAGTTCCGCTTCTAATTCTTCGTAGGTAGGAAGAATTCCGTCGCTTTTCAAGCGGTTCAAACGTAATGTCGTCCGGCCGAGGTCGCAATAGGCGCAGTCGAACGAGCAGACTTTCGCCTTTGTCCCTAAAAGATTGATGCCGATTGTAGTTCCGAAAGGAGAATTCACGAACGGTCCGTAGATCATGCCAGACGCGTGCGCCCGAACCTCCATGTCATCTTGGCTCTCGGGATTTTTCAGAATCGGAGCAGCACCCATTTCAATTCATCTCCTTCAGAGGGTCGTTGATTGACAACAGGCCGATCCAAAACGCCAAGTCCGGAAAATGAACAGCCAAAGTGCGGCTGATAGAATCGAGATTCAATTCGTCGTTTTTCAGACCATAGAACTGTTGGGGCGGATACGAATGTGAGAGAAGGATGATCTTGTCTCCCGCGCGAACTCTGAAACTGTTGAGGTTCAAATTTAGAGTGGAATCGAGTCCGAGGAGTTGGGACGGAAGCGGAGAGAGAGTCGTTTCTCCCTCGCTTAAATCGGCAGCTAAATCGATTTGTGCTCCCAACGAAATGGGCGAGCGTCCCTCGCGGCTGAGGAGAATCTGCGGGTTTCCCGCTTGCACCCAAACTAGTTCGTTATCATCGATCGTGGCGGCGAACAGCTCGACACCGGCGCGGTATTCCTGGCGGTTGTCGTCGCGGTACAGGGCTTCGTTCGCGAGAAGAGTCGCGATGCGAAGGTTGTTGGCCTGGGTCGATAAGCAGGACAAGCGCTCGAACGGCGAAGTGGCTTCGTTGTCTTCGCGGGCTAACGCGAGATAGTCGGTCATCCTATCTATCACCTTGCGGGCCGCGGAACGTGGGCCCCACGGAGTTGCGACGATCAACAGCTGCGCGCGTTCGTCGAGCAGGATTTCGGGTTTCGGGCGAAAGGTTTTTCCGGCGTACGGTCGCTCTTCGAACTTCAGTTCCATCTTAGAGACCTCCGTACGAACGCAGTTTGCTATGCGCTTTCTTGTAGTACTCGCCCGTCGGGTGATCGGTTTCTACGATCTTCTTCCATTTTTCTTTCGCGCTGTCGACGTCGCCGAGTCCTTCGCTAATGATCGCCTCTTGGTACATCTCGCGCATTTTTGCGGTGATTTCGCGCCGGTATCTCGCGTTCAGCTCAGCGGCCTCGGTGTTACGTGGATCCAATTTCTTCGCCTGTTCGATGTGGTCGATCGCTTCGCGATATTTGCCGGCGCCATAGGCCGCTTCGGCCGCGCGAAGGGCATCGTTCACGCGCTCGTTCATCTTTCTAGAAATGGCGATGATCTGCCGTTGCGAAATGGCCTTGAGCCCTTCGGGGTCCGGATAGGGCGATTCGGCGTGTTTGCGGTAAGCTTCGAGCGCGTCGAGGTATTCACCCTCGAGTTCGAGAGCTTGAGCGCGTTGGTACAAGGCTTTTCCTTTGGCGACCCGGGCAGCGTATTCGCGGCGTTCGATGTCCGCCAGGCGTTTTTGTTCGATCCGTCTTTCGACTCGGGCCAGAAGTTCGCGGACCAGCGAGTTTTCCGGGTCAAGCTCGAGCGCCACCCGCAGGCAGGCTGTCATTTCCTCCATGCTGTACGTGCGTTGTGAGAGAGGTTCACAGTCGCGGATGTTCTTTTCGACCTTCAGGCGAATCTCCTCGCGGCGCCGGCGGTCTTCTTCGAGTTCGCGCAGCGTGCGTTCGAGATCGGCCTGTTTCTCACATTCCGCGGCC
>ERZ777003.3111-NODE-3111-length-16961-cov-5.276884_pt1 | contig 16961 bp, 14 predicted proteins | sample MGYA00374956_ERZ777003 | MGnify/ENA primary metagenome ERZ777003 (study PRJEB29302, sample SAMN06268252) | bioreactor metagenome | isolation source: Joint BioEnergy Institute, California, USA | place: USA:Joint BioEnergy Institute, California, USA | collected... | reverse complement strand
TCGGCGACCCAGCCCTCGATGCTCACCGCCATGTCGACGCTGAGCAGGTCGCCGGGCCCCAGCGCCGCGAACAGAGCCGGGTCCGCCTCCTGCACCACCGTCGCCTCCCAGCGGGCGGCGAGCCCGGTCAGCGTCGCCCGCGGCTGCGGGTCGATGGCGACGAGTTCGGTGGCGAGCCCGCCGTCGGCGATGGCGCGGGCGAGGAAGCGGGTGGAATGGCCGGCGCCGACCTCGACGATCCGTCGCGGCCGCCGCTCGCGGACCATGACGTAGGCGACGGCGGCATCCAGCGTCGGGAACCAGTCCTGCCGCCAGCGCGGCGCGCCGGGCGTGGTGGGGTCCGCCGGGATCGCCTGCAGGGCGGCGGCATGGGCGTCGCAGGCGGCGAGCACGTCACGGAAGGCGGGCTCGGCGGCGGCGAGCAGGCGTTCGATCGCGGGATAGGCCATCCGCGCGCTGACGGAGGCCCGGTAGCGGTAGGGGATGAAGAACCCCGGCCGGCTCACACCTGGAGCACCAGCCCTTCGCGGGCGACCACGGTGCCCGGGCGCGCGGCCTCGGCCTCGGCGGCCACCCTGTCCATGAAGGCGTCGTCGTGGGAGGGGTCGTGGTGGAACAGCACGCAGGTGCCGACCCCGGCGGCGTCGGCCACCCGCACCGCCTCCTGCCAGGTGGAATGGCCCCAGCCGATGAAGCGCTGGAATTCCTCGTCCGTGTAGGTGCTGTCGTAGATCATCATGTCGGCGCCGGCGCAAAGGTCCACGACCCGCTGGTCCACGATGCCGGGCCTGTGCTCGGTGTCGGTGATGTAGCAGACGGCGCGGCCGTCATATTCGATGCGGTAGCCGCAGGCGCCGTTGGGGTGGTTCAGCGCGCCGGTCTTCACCCGGATGTCGCCGTTGATCTTCAGCGTCTCCCCGCAGCTGAAGTCCTGGTAGGTGACGTCGGCGGCGAACACCGAGGGCGGGATCGGGAACAGCGGCGCCATCATCAGCTCGCACAGCACCTTGCGCACGTTCGACGACGGCAGCAGGTGCCCGGCGCGCATCTTGATGCTGTAGCCCTTGCAGTAGATCGGGGCGAAGAAGGGCAGCCCGCAGATGTGGTCGAAATGGGTGTGGGTCAGCAGCAGGTTGGCCGATTTCGTGTCGCCCTGCAGCATCGCCTTGCCCAGCGGCCGGATGCCGGTTCCCGCGTCGAGGATGATCAGTTCGTCGCCGCAGCGCACCTCGATGCAGGAGGTGTTGCCGCCGTAGCGCTGATACGCCGGGCCGGGAGTGGCAATGCTGCCACGGACTCCCCAGAACTTGACGCTGAACCCGTGCTTGGCCATCAACCGGGAACGACCCCTTTCACCTGCCTGTCCGTGGTCGGCCGTGGACATCCGCCGTCCCGGCGGGTGTCTGTGCACTTTCGCACAAAAGCCCGGGCAGACCATGGCATATATGCAACCCCTTCCCCAGACCAAGTGATGGCCATCACAACATCCGCCCCGCGTCCCCGCGACATCCCGCCGCCGGCGCCGGGGCCGGCCGGGCGCGAGCGCACCGACTGGCTCGGCATCGCCTTCGGCCTCGCCCTGGGGTCGCTCGCCGGCTACCACCAGTTCAAGCTGCCCCCGGCGCTTCCGGTGATGCTGCGCACATACGGCTTCGACGAGACCTTCGCCGGCGCGCTGATGTCCGTCTATGCCGTGATCGGCATGCTGTTCTCGGGCGCGATCGGCGCCTGGCAGAGCCGGCAGGGCATGGCGCCCTTCCTCCACGTCGCGCTCGCGCTGCTCGCCGCCGGTAATGTGGTCGGCCTCATGGCGCCGGAAAGCCCGCCGCTGCTGCTCCTCGGCCGCGCGGCGGAGGCGGCCGGCTTCGCCATCCTCGCCATCAACTGCCCGCTGCTCTGCGCCCGCCATGCGAGTCCGCGCCACCGCATAATCGCGGTCGCCATCGGCGCGACCTGGATCCCGGTTGGCCAGCTCTGCGCCATCGCGCTCGGCGCGGCGACGCTGCCGGCGGGGGACTGGCAGGCGCTGTGGTGGGGCGGGCTCGTCGCCTGCGCCGCCTTCGCCGCGCTTGCCGTGGCGCTCTCCCGCCGCCTCGACCTGTCGCCGCCGCAGGCGCCGGGCCGAAACCGGCTCGATGCCGCCGACCGCGGCCGGCGCGCTGCGGTGGTGCTGACCGCCACCCTGTTCATGCTGTGGTCCACCCAGCTCATCGCCTACTTCACCTGGCTGCCGGAGGTGCTGGTCAGCGCCTTCGCGCTGGACGCCGCGCAGGCGGCGGTGGCCTATGCGGTGCCCGTGGCCACCGTGCTCGCGTTCAACCTCGCCGGCGGCTGGCTGCTGCGCCACGGGGCCGCGGTGGCGCCGCTGCTCGCCGTGTCGCTGGCGCTGCAGCTTGCGGTGTGGGTGGCGCTGCCGTGGACGCAGACGGACTGGACGGGCGTCGTATCGCTGCTGGTCTACGGCGCCGGTGCCGGCGTCACGCCGACCTGCCTGTACGCGCTGCCGTCGCTGCTGTTCGGCCACCGGCCGCCGTCGTCGGCCTTCGCCACGCTGATGACCGGGCGCAGCCTCGGCGTGCTGGTCGGCCCGCTGCTGCTGGCGCAGGCCTTCGCTCTCACTGGCGACTGGAACGTCGCCTCACCGATCTTCGCCGTCGCCAGCGCGCTCGCGGTGGCGGGGGCGGTCGTGCTGCACCGCCGGCTGCAGCGGCTCGGTCTGGGCCGTCACCAGCACGGCGGGTGAGGGCGCCGGCCGCGCCATCCGCCGGGGCGACAGCAGCGCCTCGATCGAGGCGAAGGCGCCCCAGCAGGCGTGCCAGTACCGCCGCCAGCCGCAGCGGCCGGCGCGGAACACCCGCCAGTGGTCCACCCAGACGAACAGCATCGCCAGCAGCAGGAACAGCCGCTGCACGCGGATGCGGAACCGCACCGCCGCTGGCCCGCGGGACAGCCGCACCCGGCCGAGCGTGCCGGCCTGGAACACGACATGGGTGCGCTCGTCGCGCAGGATCTCCGCGCAGATCGAGCGCAGGGCCAGCGACCCGGTCGCCCGCGCCAGCGCCTGGTAGTAGACCAGCGCCACCAGCTCGGCCGTCAGCAGGACGGAGAGGGCGAGGTCGAGCCCGCCCAGCTTGCGCACCCGGCGGAAGATGCTGTCGGACCAGTGGCGGCGCATCAGCGGCAGTCCCTGGCCTTCCATGAACCGCGCCAGCTCGGCGGCGTGGCGCTGCTCCTCGCGGACGAACAGCCGCACCGCCTCCGCGAAGGCGAGGTCGCCGGAGCGGGCGGCGTGCAGCTCGGCATGGTGCAGCAGGAAGCGGCCGTCGGAGCTCTCGCCGAGCTGGAACTTGGCCATCGACCGGCGGATGGCGCGGCGCTCGGCGGCGGTCAGGCGGTAGCCGTCGTCCCAGCGGATCGCGCGGGGCGCGGCCAGGTTCATGCGGAAGTGCGCCACCCACGGCCCCGCCGGCCCGAAGGGCGCCGGATCCAGCGCCCGCTCCGGTCGCCCGGCGGCCGCCGCCTCGCGCCGCAACCCCCGCCGCGAAAGGCTGCCGATCAGTCCGCGCATGAACGGTCTCCCCGCGCCGCTGTCCGGGTCGCAGGATGGCGGGCCGGGCGAGGCGGCGCAAGCGCCCTGCCGTCACTCCGTCTTGCCGGGCCCGGGCCGGATCCGCCCCCGCGCTCAGGCGCCCGGCTCGGCCGCGTCGTCGGCTTCGTCCGCGTCGGCCTCGAAGCCGGGGAACTGGATGATCGAGCCACTCTCCGGCAGTGGGAGCTCCTCGACTGTGCGCAGCTTGCGCTCCACCGCGCGGGTGCGCCGGCCGGCCTCGTCCACGGTCCGCTTCGCCGTGTCGAGCTGCTTGCCGAGCTTCTCCCACACCTCGCCGTACTTGCGGAACTCGGCCTTGGCGGCGGCGAGGACCTGCCACACCTCCGACGAGCGCTTCTCGATCGCGAGCGTGCGGAAGCCCATCTGCAGGGCGCTCAGCACCGCGGTCAGCGTCGTCGGCCCGGTCACCATCACCCGATGCTGCGCCTGCAGGTCGCTGCACAGACCGGGCCGGCGCACGACCTCCGCAAACAGGCCCTCCGTCGGCAGGTACATGATGGCGAAGTCGGTAGACTGCGGGGGATGGATGTACTTCTCGCAGATCGTCTTCGCCTGCTGCCGCACCGCGCGCTCCAGCGCCGCCGCCGCCCGCTCCGTCTCCTCCGGGGTTCCCGCCTCCTGCGCCGCCAGCAGGCGGTCGTAGTCCTCGTGCGGAAACTTGGCGTCGATCGGCAGCCAGATCGGGTCGCCGTCCCGCGCGCCGGGCAGGCGGATGGCGAACTCGACCGATTCCAGGCTCTCGGGCCGGATGCGCACGTTCTTCGCGTACTGGTCCACCGTCAGCATGTCGTCCAGCAGCATGCCGAGCTGGATCTCGCCCCAGCGCCCGCGCGACTTGACGTTGGTCAGCACCCGCTTCAGGTCGCCGACGCCGCTCGCTAGCGTCTGCATCTCGCCCAGCCCGCGGTGCACCTGCTCCAGCCGCTCGCTGACCAGGCGGAAGCTCTCGCCGAGCCGCGTCTCCAGCGTGCCCTGCAGCTTCTCGTCCACGGTGGCCCGCATCTGCTCCAGCTTCGCCTCGTTCTCCTTGCGGAGCTGCTCGAGGCTGCCGTGCAGGGTCTCGCGGATCGCTTCCTGCTTCTTCGCGTTGGATTCGGTCAGGCTGTCGATCCTGGCGGCGACGCCCTCCAGCCCCTCCTTCTGCTCGCGGCGCGCCTCGGCGTGGGCCTTCTCCAGCCGATCGGCCAGCTCGCGCACCTGCTGGTTGGTCTCGCCCAGCCGCCTGGCCTGGCTGTCGGCGAAGGACTCGGTGCTGCGGGCGAGTTCCGCGCGGATGTCCGCAAGCTGCTGGTTCTGCTGCTGGCCGAACGAGGCCAGCCGGGTCTCGAGCTGCGACTGGTGACCCTGCAGGATCTGGCGCAGCTCCTCCCGGTTCTGCCGGCCCTCCTCGCGGATGGCGGGCGCGATCCCGTCCAGCTTCTGCTCGAAGGCGGCCAGCTTCGGCTGCAGGTCGCGGATCACCCGCGTCTGGCGTGCGACCTGGCCCAGCAGGAGAAGGCAAAGAAAGGCCGCGGCGCCGGCAAGGGCCGCGGCGGCGATGGCAAGGTAGAGCTCCGTCATCGTTGTCCCTGCGCGATCCGGACTGCCGCACGGATCAGGCGGCGGTCCGCGATCCCGGGCGACTCGAGGAGTGGAACGGCATTGTCCGCCGTGCAACCGGGCGATGTCCAGCCCGGCGGGCCGCTCTACGTCCGCGGGTTTCCGGGCGGGGGCGGAGCGGCCCCTGCCGTGCCCGCGCTACTGCCCGAACATGCCGGCCGGCACCGCGCCGGCGAGAAACGGCTCGATGAAGGCGACCAGCAGCTCCGGCTGGGTGATGACGGCGGTGTGGGAGGTGGCCGGCATCACCGCGAGGCGCGATTCCGGCAGTGGCTGGCCCATGTCGCCCATCACCCCGCCGCCGAGCAGGCGGAACAGGGCGACCGAATGCTCCAGCGTCACCACGTCGGCGTCGCCGGTGATGATCAGCACCGGCGTCTCCAGCGCCCGCACCTCCGCTTCCCAGGCCATCGGCTCGTGCTCCAGCCGGATCAGCTTCTCGACCAGCGCGGGGAAGCCGTCCGGGTCGGCGGCGAGCCGGCGGAACTCCTCGGCGAAGGGCATGTCGAGGAACATCTCCACCGTCAGGTGCGGGATGAACTCGCGGAACGCCGGCTGCCAGCCTTCCACGTCATAGGCGACGGAGGCGGCGACCAGCCGGTCCACCTTCTCCGGATGGCGGATGGCGAGCTGCAGCCCGGCGGCGGCGCCCATCGAGTCGCCGAACACGTCCGCCCGCTCGAGCCCCACCGCGTCCATGAACGCGGCCACGTCGTCGGCGAGGTTGGGGTAGGTGATCGGGCGGTCGATGTCGGTGGTGCGGCCGTGCCCCTGGAACTCCAGCGCATAGACCCGGTGGTTCTCGGCGAGCATCGGGATGATCGCACCCATCGCCGGGATGTTCATGTAGGCGCCGTGCAGCACCACCAGCGGATCGCCGGCGCCCGAGACTTCGTAGTACATCTGCATCCCGTTGACCTCGACCCGGTCGCCGACGGCCCCGGTCTGGGCGGAGGCGGGGCCTGTGGCGGCGAGGCAGGCGGCAATGAGGGCGGTGCGGACCATTGAGGTTCTCCTTCGATCGGTGTCCGTGCGCCGTCGCCGGACCGGCGACGCTGCCGGAAGGACGAACGGGGCGGCGCCGTTCCGACAGGCGAGACAGGGCGACCTGCACGTCCAGGGCCACGCCGGCCGCGCTCAGCGCCGGTCCGGCACCCGGGCGCCGAGGTCGGTGAGGAGGTCGTCGCCGGCGCCGTGGCCGCGCACGTGGAAGAAGCCGGCGTCGCGGCAGGCCTGCCCGGTCTCTGCCGCCAGCCGCTTCCGTATGGTCAACGCCATGCTGTTGGCGCTGCGGGACCCGGGCTGAACCCGGGCCTGGTTCAGAGGCCGAGCACGTCGGCGATGCCGTAGAGACCCGGCTTCTGGCCGGCGGCCCACTTGGCCGCGCGCAGCGCGCCCTGGGCGAAGATGCTGCGGTCGGCGGCGATGTGGGCAAGCTCGATACGCTCGTCGGGCCCGGCGAAGATCACCTTGTGCTCGCCCACCACCGTGCCGCCGCGCAGGGTCGCGAAGCCGATGTCGCCGTCGCGCCGCGGGCCGGTATGGCCGTCGCGGACCGCCTGGCGGACGGTGGCGAGATCCACGCCGCGCCCTTCCGCCGCGGCGCGGCCGAGGGCGAGCGCCGTGCCGGACGGCGCGTCCACCTTGCGCCGGTGGTGCATCTCGAGGATCTCGATGTCCCACTCCGGGCCCAGGGTCGCGGCGATCTGGCGGGTCAGCGCGCTCAGCAGCGCCACCCCGATGCTCATGTTGGCGGCATAGACGATGGCGGTGTGCCGCGCCGCCCGCTCCAGCGCCGCTTCCTGCTGCGGGTCGAGGCCGGTGGTGCCGATGACGTGGGCGCAGCGCGCCTGGGCGGCGAGCGCCGCATGCTCCACGGTGGCCGCGGGCGCGGAGAACTCCAGCGCGACGTCGGCCTGGGCGAACAGGGGCGCCGTGTCGCTGGTGGCGACGATGCCCAGCGAGCCGATGCCGGCAAGCGCGCCGAGGTCGCTGCCCTCCTCGGGCGCGCCCGGTTCCACCGACCCGCCCACCAGCCGCACCTGCGCGTCCGCTGCCGCGGCGCGCACCAGCATCCGGCCCATACGGCCGGCGCAGCCGATCACGGCGACGCGGATCGGGTCCGTCCGCTCCACCGCCGCTTGCGTCATGCAACCTTCTCCCGCTTTCGGTCTACCGCCCCGGCCCGAAAAGTGACAAAGTTCGCTCGCGATGACCAGCCGCAACCAGCACCTCCTTTTCTAGGCCGCGCCCATGGCCATCGTCGTCTCGATCGGCGCCCTGCTGCTGAGCGTGTTCCTGCTGGTCAGCGGCAACGGCCTGCTCGGCACCCTGCTCGCGGTCCGGATGAACGACGGCCAGACACCGGCCCAGCTCATCGGCCTGGTGCTGTCCTGCTATTCCGTCGGCTTCGTCGCCGGGGCCTATTCCGCCGGCCGGATCATCAGCCGCGTCGGCCACATCCGCAGCTTCGCCGCCTTTGCCGCCTTTGCCTGCACGGCAATCCTGGTGCACAGCATCGCGCAGGACCTGGTGCTGTGGGCGGCGCTGCGCGTGCTCACCGGCTTCTCGATCGCCGCCATGTTCATGGTGACGGAAAGCTGGCTCAACGAGCGCGCGACCAATGCGGTGCGCGGGCTGATGCTCAGCGTCTACATGGTGTGCAACTACACCGCGTCGGGCGCCGGCCAGTTCCTGCTCAACGCCGGCCCGGTCGAGGGCTCGGTCCTGTTCACCTACGCCGGCATCCTCACCGTGCTGTCGCTGGTGCCGCTGGCGCTGACGTCCAGCGCGCAGCCGCAGATCCCGGAGCGCCGGCGGTTCGGCGTCGCGCGCCTCTACCGCGTCTCCCCGCTCGCCCTTGTCAGCGCCATCACCGTCGGCATTTCCACCGGCGGTTTCGGCTCGATGGGACCGGTGTTCGCCCAGGCGGTCGGGCTCGACGTCGATCAGGTGTCGCTGTTCATGGGTTTCGGCGTCATCGCCGGGCTGCTGCTGCAGTTTCCGATCGGCCTGCTGTCCGACCGGATGGACCGCCGCATCCTGATCCTCGCGGGCAACGCTGTCGGGGCGGCGCTGGCGCTCGCCATCTTCTTCCTCGCCTGGACCAGCGACAACGCCCCGCCCTTCGTCTGGCTGCTGGTCGTCACCTGCGCCTGCATGTCGGTGCAGTACGTGCTCTATCCGCTGTGCGTTGCCCATGCCAACGACTTCGCCAAGCCGGGCGAATCGACGGGCGTAGCCGGCGGCCTGCTGATGGCGTGGGGTGCGGGCACCATCTTCGGCCCGATCATCGGTTCGAGCGCGATGGAGCTGCTGGGGCCGCCGGCACTGTGGCTGTCGACGACCGTGCTGCTGGCGCTGACGGCCGCCTATGCCGGCTGGCGGATGAGCCGGCGGCCGACGGTGGAAGAGACGGTGCCGTTCGTGCCCACGCCGGTGATCGCGACCCCGGTGGCGGTGGAGCTCGACCCGCGCGCGACCCCGGCGGCCAACGAGGACGCGTCGCCGCCGGGGGTGGAGCCGGTGGCGGACGCGGCCGAGGAGAGCCGGTGAGGGGCATCGGTCGCGCACTCGGGCTCGTGCTGGCGTTGTGCCACCTCGCCGCGCCGGCGCAAGCCGATTTCGCCGCCGGCTATGCCGCCTTCCAGGCCGGCGACTACGCCGAGGCGTGGAGCCAGCTCGAGCCGGAGGCGGAGGCGGGCGACCGGCGGGCGCAGTTCCTTCTCGGCGAGATGCTGCTGCGGGGCCTCGGGCGGGGGGCCGACAGCGCCGCCGCTGCCGGCTGGTTCGAGCGCGCCGTGCGCGAGCCCGACCCCGACCGCTATGCCCTCTACGCGCTCGCCTCGCAGTATTTCAACGGCGACGGCGTGGACCGCGATGTCGCGCGGGCGATGGCGCTCTACGAGCGGGCTGCGGACCTTGGCGACGTCGATGCCATGCGCTCGCTGGCCGCGATCCACGCCCGCGGCGAGGATGTGCCTCAGGACCTGAACGCGGCGTTGCGCTGGCTGTTTCTTGCCGCGCAGAGCGGGGAGCCGGCGGCAGTGGAGCGGTTCAACCGCCTTGCCGGCGTGGCCGGGCGCGTTCCTCCCTTTTCCGGCAGCTGGACGGCGATCGCCTATGTCGCGCCGGCCGACCATCCGAGCTGGCCGGCCAGTCCGGAATTCCTGCCCGGGCTGATCGGCGCCCGCCTGACCATCGGCGAGCGCAGCTTTGCCATGCCCGGCCGCGCGAGCTGCCCGCGCCCCGCCTTCGTCTCCGGCACCACCAGCGGCGCCGCGCTGTCGGCGTCGATGGCCGGGGCGCTGCCCTATGGCGCCCTGGCGGCCGACGACACCTCACCGCTGACGACGCTGATGGTCACCTGCGACGGCGCGCTGGCGGCGACCATCGTGCGGCTCGCCGACGGGCGCCTGCTGCTGTCCGCACTCGGCGGCGCGCTCCTGTTCGAGTCCGCCCCGTCGGCGACGGTGGCGGAGGCGCAGCGCCTGCTGACGGCGATCGGCTACCAGCCCGGCCCCGTCGACGGCATCTTCGGGCCGCGGACGGGGGCGGCGCTGCAGGCGTTCCAGACCGACTCGGGGCTGCTTGCCACCGGCGCGTTCGACGACGCCACGATGTTCGCGCTCGCCGCGCGTGCGGCGGCGGCTGAGGGCGAGCGGGCCCAATGACCGTTCCGGCGCCGTACAACCGTGGCCGCCAGGCAACGCATCATGGACCTCGCTGCAAGGTATCGCATTCAAATCAATGGCTTAGCATGTTGCCCTGTCGCAACAGGCTGTCGGGATATGCCACTGGCGCGATTGACAAAGACGCGAGTCATCAAACAAGGTAACCGCGATTTAATGGAAAATGCCGGCCTGGCGAGGGAGCGGAGTCCTGCGCCGCTGATCGGCCGGCGCAGGGGCTGGGGCGAGATGAAGCATGATACCCTTCTCGCGGCGCTCGTCGCCGCGGTGATGGCCGGCTACGCCGGCGCCGTCATGGCACAGCCGATCGACGCGCTGCCGGGCCCTGCCGACCCTGGCCGCATCGACGAGCAGTTCCAGCCCGGCCTTCCCGAGCCGCTGTCGCGGCCGGAGGAGCGGCCGGATTCGCCGGAGCTGGAGGCGCCGGAAGGGGCCGAGCTTCAGACCTTCGTGCTGAACGGGGGGGGGGTCGAGGGCTCCACCGTCTTCTCGCAGGCCGATTTCCAGCCGCTGTTCGCCGACCGTATCGGCCAGTCGGTGTCGCTGGCGGACATCTTCGCGATCGCCAACCAGGCGACCGCGCTCTACCGCAACAACGGCTACATCCTGTCCCGCGTGGTGGTGCCGCCGCAGGACATCGTCGGCGGGACGGTGACGCTGCAGGCGGTCGAGGGCTACATCGCCAACGTCACGATCGAGGGCGACGTCGGCGGCGACCGGTCGCTGCTGGAGGCCTATGGCGCGAAGATCGCGGCAGCGCGTCCGCTGAACGCGGCCGATCTCGAGCGCTACCTGCTGCTGGCGGGCGACCTCGCCGGGGCCGACGCCCGCGGCGTGCTCTCGCCGTCGCAGGACACGCCGGGCGCTTCCGACCTCACCATCGTGATGGAGCACGACTACGTCGACGGCTTCGCCGCCATCGACAACCGCGGGTCGCGGTTCGTCGGCGAGTGGATCGGCACCGCGGGCGTCGGCCTGAACTCGCTGCTCGGCTTCTACGAGGAGTTCAACCTCACCGTTGCCACCTCCTCCGACTTCAGCGAGCTCGCCTTCGCCGAGTTCGCGGCCACGATGCCGGTGGGCACCGAGGGCACTACCATCACGGGCCGTGCCTCGACCTCCTTCTCCGAGCCCGGCGACATCCTGTCCGACGCCGATGTGGACAGCCGCTCCTGGCGCTTCGTGCTCGAGGGAACCCATCCGGTGATCCGGTCGCGCACCGAGAACCTGTTCGTCTCCGGCCGGTTCGAGTGGAACCACTTCAAGTCCACCACCTTCGGCGTCGACCTCAGCGACGACGATCTCCGCGTCCTGCGGGCGTCGGCCACCTACGACTTCGTCGACGACCTCCTGGGTGTGAACCTGATCCGCGGCACGATCAGCCAGGGGCTGCCGATCCTCGGCGCCAGCGAGTCCGACGATCCGGCGAAGTCGCGGGAGGAAGGCAGCGGCACCTTCACCAAGCTGCAGATCGACCTGCAGCGGCTGCAGCGAATCGCGCCGGGCCTCAACCTGCTCGTCGCCGCGCAGGGCCAGGTCGCGAGCGGCGCGCTGCTGGCGAGCGAGGAGTTCGGCGTCGGCGGCCCCAGTGTCGGCCGCGGCTTCAACAGCTCCGAGATCATCGGCGACCACGGGCTGTCGGCGAAGCTGGAGCTGCAGTACGGCCGGTCGCTCGACAACTACCTCGGCTTCGTCGACAGCTACCAGCTCTACGGCTTCTACGACGCGGGCATCGTGTGGAACGTGGACCAGCCGGAGAACAGCGGCATCCCGGCCCAGGACACGCTGCATTCGATCGGTGCCGGCGTGCGGATGAACCTGCTGGACGACATCTCGCTGAACCTGGAGATCGCCCATCGCCTGGGCGCGAACGACAACAACATCGAGAACCTCGGCCTGAGTGACACCCGCGGCTACCTCAGCGTCATTGCGCGGTTCTGAGCGGGTGACGGGTGTGCGGCGGGCGGCCGGCGCGCTGATCCTGGCGCTGGCGGTCGTCCTGCCGGCGCCGGGCAGGGCGACGGTGCCCGGCGACGCGCCGGTATCCGGCGCGGAAGCGCCCGACGCCGGGGCGGAGGCGCCTGCGCCCCGCATCTCCGGCTTCCGCTCCGCCGCCTTCGGCGATGACGAAAGCGCGGTGCGCCGCGCCATCTACCGGGATTTCGGGCTGGCCGGCGACGATGTCGTCCGCACCCGCAACGACCTCGAGCAGACCACCGTGCTGTCGATCGCGGTGGACGACCTGATTCCGGACGCGGGCCGGGCGCGGGTCAGCTACGTGCTCGGCCGGGGCGGCCGCCTGATCCAGGTGACCGTGCTGTGGGGACTCGACATCGACCCGTCAGTGCAGACGGTGGACCTGGAGGCGGCTGCCGCGCTGCTGATGGGCTACTTCGGCGAGCAGGGATACGTGTCGGAGGGCGGGCCGGCCCCGGTGGCCTTCGTCGACGGCAGCAACCTGCTGTTCTATGCGCGCGATGCCGAGGGCGGGGGCCTCGCCCTCAGCGCACTGCCGCGCCGCGACCCGGAGGCGCCGGCGGACGCACCGCCGATCCTGCGGCTCGCCTACACCGCCGACGTCGCCAACCCGGACGTGTTCCGCGCGCCGTCGATCACGCCCTGAGACACTGCGGACGCCCGCTGCCGCGGGGACAGACGCTGCGCCCCGTCAGCTGTGGCGCCACCACATCGTCTCGTTGACGCTGTAGTACGGCCGGTAGTGGCGGATGGAGTCGACGCGCACCACCTGCTCGATCTGGTTGTCCAGCAGATAGGCGACGCCCTCGTGATAGATCACCAGCACCGCGTGCACGAGGTTGAGGTTGGTGTCATGCACGATCGCGATGCGCATCTCCTCGTTGGAGAAGCCGAGCTGGCGCAGCGTCATGAACTTGGCGATCGCATAGTCCTCGCAGTCGCCGCTGCGGTCGAAGAACTCGCCCGGCGTCGCCCAGTAGTCGGTGACGCCGTAGTTGTCGATGTCCTCAATGTAGCGGGCGCTGTTCATCCGCCGGTTGACCTCGACGATCTGGCTCCACCGGTCCAGGCCGCGCAGGCTTTCGATGAACACGCCCCACTGCTGGAGCTTGCAGCTATCGCCCGGGGCGCATTCCTGGTGCATCCGCGCCCGCTCGGCGTCATGGGCGCTCAGCACGTGCGTCCACTTGGTGAACGGGGACAGGTCGGTGCTGGGCATGCCGGGCGCGCCGAACAGCGGTGGCGCCATCCCCGACAGGTCGACCGCGCCGGCACCGGCGGCAGCGGACAGCATCGTTGCCGCGGCGAAGGCCCCGGCCGCCAGGCCCCCGAGCCGGGACCGGGGCGCCCGCCCCGTGACCGCCCGGGGAGAGAACGCGCGCTCGGGCAGGCGACGCCGGAGCGCGTTTTGTGCTTTCTGCAGCGCATTCATCATGCGCCGATTGTGGCGCAGACGGTTTAATGGACGATGAAATCAGTGTCACCAACGCTGCCTGCAAGTGACAGTTTGTAACGAATTGCAGCGCCGGCCAGCGGGGTCCCGGTGCCGCGCGGTCGCCGCCTCAGTGCACGGGCGCGATGGCGGGCATGCCCGCGGCTCCGGGCAGCGCGCCGTTGCCGATGCCGGTGTCGATCGGCCGGATCCCGGCGTCGGCGGTGACGGTCAGCGTTGCCGGCACCGCCGCGTGGGCGCAGGTGCTGCCTTCCGGAATCCAGCCCAGCATCACGGTCACCTCGCGGCTGCCAGGCGCCAGCGGCACGTCGCGGATCGCGGTGGCAACGCCATGGCCGCCGGCGAAGGCCTCGGCAACCGGCAGGCCGTCGAGCAGCACCAGGTCGGGCGTCACGTCCACCGCGGTCATCAGGTTCTCCGGCGCATCGGCCGCCGGCGCCCAGATCAGCCGGAAATGCCCGGTCGCCGGCCACCCGGCCTGCTGCGCGATCGCGAAGCTGTGCGGGCCGGTGCGGGTCATCGGAACCGTGGTCACGCCGACCGGCCCCTCGACGGCGACATGGGCCTCGGCCAGTTCCAGGTCCTGGCAGAAGCCGGCGCCGATTTCCATCGGCACGGTCATCATCGGATCCAGGTCCATCATGACGGGGGCATCGGGGTCGGCAAGGGCGGTGCCGGACAGGAGGACGGCCGCAACGCCGGAGGCAATCAGCGCTTTCATCGGAGGATCCCGGGCTGTGAGGGGAGGGCAATGGCGCGCAGGGCGCCGGACAGCCCGTGGGTCGCTTCGTCGCTGCTGGCGGTTCACTGCCTGCGGCCGTTTCCGTGATGTGCGCCCGGAACGACGGTCGCATCCCGTTTGTCGGCCGTTGATTTGCCGCGCCCGGCCGATCTAGGCTCGCCCCTTGCAATCCATAGCGATCCATCGGATCGTGCCGCCATGCCGCATCGGCTGTTTGCCCGGCTTCGCGGCCAATCATCACAGCGCATGCGCTCGACGCCAACGGAGGAGGTCTGAAGGTGAAATTCGGTGTTGGACAGGCCGTGCAACGCAAGGAAGACCAGCGCTTCCTTACCGGCACCGGCCGCTATCTCGACGACATCAAGCTTCCGGGACAGGCGCATGCGGTCTTCCTGCGCTCGCCGCACGCCAGCGCGAAGATCAACAGCATCGACGTCAGCGAGGCGCTTCAGGCGCCCGGCGTGATCGCGGTGCTCACGGCTGCCGACGCCGAAGCCGATGGCGTCCCGCCGATTCCCTGCATGGCCGAGGTGAAGCCCAAGCCCGGCACGACGCAGAAGATGCCGCCGCGCCCGATTCTCGAAGGCACGCACGTGCGCCATGTCGGAACCGCGGTGGCGATGGTGATCGCCGAGACGGTGGCGCAGGCCCGCGACGCGCTGGAGCTGATCCAGGTCGACTACGATCCGCAGCCGGCGGTGGTCAGCATGCGTGACGCGCTGAAGCCGGGTGCGCCGCAGGTCTGGGACGAGGCGCCGGGCAACATCGCCTTCGAGTGGATCGACGGCGACGAGCAGGCCACCGAAGCCGCCTTCGCGAAGGCCGACCGCATCGTCACGCTGGAGCTGATCAACAACCGCGTCGTGGCGAACTCGATGGAGCCGCGCGGCTCGATCGGCCACTACAATCCGGCGGACGACACCTGGACCCTCTACAACTCCTCCCAGGGCGCCCACTCCAACAAGGACATGCTGCTCAGCACCTATCTGAAGGGCGTGGACCCGGACAAGGTGCGCGTGCTGTGCCCCGACGTCGGCGGCGGCTTCGGCATGAAGATCTTCCTCTATCCGGAATCGGTCGCCGTGCTGTGGGCGTCGAAGCGGCTGGGCCGGCCGGTGAAGTGGGTGAACGACCGCTCCGACTCCTTCATGTCGGACGCGCAGGCGCGCGACCACATCACCACCGTGTCCGCGGCCCTCGACAAGGACTGCCGGATCATCGGCCTGAAGGCGGAGACGCTTGCCAACATGGGCGGCTACCTCTCCAACTTCGCGCCCTACATCCCGACCGGCGCCGGCAAGGGCATGCACATCGGCGTCTATGACATTCCGGCGGCGTTCGTGCACGTGACCGGCGTGTTCACCCACACCGTGCCCACCGACGCCTACCGCGGCGCCGGCCGGCCGGAGGCCGCCTACATGATCGAGCGGCTGGTGGACAAGATCGGGCGCGAGACGGGGCTGGGGCCGGCGGAGATCCGGCGGCGCAACTTCGTCAAGGCGTCGCAGATGCCCTACACCTCGGTGCTCGGGCTCACCTACGACAGCGGCGATTTCGAGCGCAACATGCGCGACGCGATGGCCGACGCCGACTGGGACGGGTTCCCGGCCCGCAAGGCGGAGGCGGCGCGGCGGGGCAAGCTGCGCGGCATCGGCATGTCCTACTACATCGAGATCTGCGGCGGTGCGCCGAGCGTGCCCGCGCTGCTGCGGTTCGAGGAGGACGACACCGTCACCGCGATCATCACCACCCAGTCCAACGGCCAGGGTCACGAGACCGCCTACTCGCAGATCATCGCCGACCGGCTGGGCGTGCCGTTCGAGAAGGTGAACGTGAAGCAGGGCGACACCAGCTGGATGAAGACGGGCAGCTTCACCGGCGGCTCGCGCTCGGTTCCGGTGGGCGGCGTCTCCGCGCAGATGGCTTCCGACGCCATCATCGAGAAGGGCAAGGCGATGGCCGCGGAGCTGCTGGAGGCCGCCGAGGCCGACATCGAGTTCCGCGACGGCCAGTACGTCATCGCCGGCACCGACCGGACGGTGGACATCTACGCCGTCGCCCGCGCCTGGCGGCAGAAGCACGACGGGCCGGACAGCCTGCTCAGCGCCTATGCCGAGTTCGCGCCGGACGCGGCGACCTTCCCCAACGGCTGCCACATCTGCGAGGTCGAGATCGACCCCGAGAGCGGGCAGACCGAGATCGTGCGCTATACGATCGTCGACGACTTCGGTAAGGTCATCAACCCGACGCTGCTCACCGGCCAGGTTCACGGCGGCGTCGGCCAGGGCATCGGCCAGGCCCTCTACGAGGGCGCGGTCTACAGCGAGGACGGCCAGCTCGTGACCGGCTCGTTCATGGACTACGGCATGCCGCGGGCCGACTACAGCCCGACCATCTCCTTCCGCTGGAACGAGATCCCCTGCACGACCAACCCGCTGGGGATCAAGGGCTGCGGCGAGGCGGGCGCGATCGGTGCACCGCCCGCGGTGATCAACGCGATCCTGGACGCCCTGATCGACCAGGGCGTCACCCGCATCGACATGCCGGCGACGCCGCACGCGATCTGGCGGGCGCTGCAGGCGGCGAAGATGCCGCAGGCGGCCGAATAGGGCCTCTGCCGGGTCTCCCGGATCGAAGCCGCCGCCCCGGGCAACCGGGGCGGCGGTTCTGCTTCTAGGCCAGGTCGAACAGCAGGATCTCTGCCGGCTCGTCGCCCGCGCCGGCGATCCTGATCTCGTCGACGTCGCTGATCGCGGCGCCGTCGCCGGCCTCCATCGCCGTGCCGTTGACGCTGACCGCGCCGCGGGCGACTTGCACCCATGCGTGCCGGTCGGGCGCCAGCCCATGGGTCAGCTCCGCGCCCGGCACCAGGTCCGCGGCATAGATCAG
>ERZ777003.3106-NODE-3106-length-16986-cov-12.602327_pt1 | contig 16986 bp, 3 predicted proteins | sample MGYA00374956_ERZ777003 | MGnify/ENA primary metagenome ERZ777003 (study PRJEB29302, sample SAMN06268252) | bioreactor metagenome | isolation source: Joint BioEnergy Institute, California, USA | place: USA:Joint BioEnergy Institute, California, USA | collected... | reverse complement strand
GTGCTCCCGGATCAGCCAGACCTCGCGCTCGCCACGGCACGCGTTCGTCACCAGTTCCAGGTCACTGAAGGTCGCGCCATCGCCACTGCGGGTTCTGATCGCGAGGCGCCAGTCACCCTGCGGCGTCCCGCTGTAGGTGGCGTCCAGCGTGATGTCCCCGACCGTCGCGGAGATCTTCCCGTCGCCATGCACGGTGAGGCTGACCGGGATCCGCCCCGAGGGGAGGGGCGCGTTCGTCGAGACGCAGCTGCCGGTCCCGGACGGTGGGCAGAGCTCCGCGGTGACCGGCGTCTCGATGGGGGCATCCGGTCCGAAGATCTCGATCGAGAAGTCCCAGTCACCCGCGTCGGTGTAGAACATCAGCGAGGCGATCGCGTCGGAGCTATGGAGCTCGATGTACCCCTTGAAGGTCGGTGGGTCGGGCGGGATCGCGGTCATGCTCTCGATCTTCTTCAGCTTGTAGAACGCCATGCCGTGACCGGTCGTCTCCGAGAGGGCGAAGGAGCCGAAGTCCCACTCGCCCCACTGGATGTCCCAGGCGTTCGGGTCGTGATCGAGGAGACAGTCGCCGCCCCCGGTGCCGCCGCCCGTGTCTTCGCACTCCCCTGACTCGAGGACCTCGACGGTGACCCCCCGCAGAGCGGTCGTTCCGCCCTCGGCCTGAAGTGAGCCAACGAAGAAGGGAGACGCAGGGGGTGGGGTACTGACGGGGAGCGAGCGCGCCGAGCCGGCCACCGCCGCTCCGATCATCCGCGTCTCCCGGTTCCAGGAGATCGCGACCGGGATCCCCGTCAGGGGCGCGACGACGGTGTCCCCCGCGCTGCCGCCCGGCGTCATCAGTGCCCAGCTCACCCGACCATCGGCGGTCGTGTGGATGTCGAGCGCCCAGAGGAAGTTCGATGGCCCGAGGTAGAGCCAGTTCGTCCCTGTGAAGTCGCCATCCTCCGTCGCATAGAGCCGCACCTTCCCGAAGGTCGGCGCCAGGTCGACGTAACACGTGACTTGGTGGCTCACCGGCCACTCGTCCTGTTTGGGGAGCCGCTCTCCGGTGACGACGGTCGTGAAGAGGCTCCCCCCACTGCCATCGATGGCGACTGAGTTGCCATCGATCGTGGGTGTCGCATCGTCGACGTGCCGCCAGGAGACGCTGTTGCTCCCCTCGCTCAGACAGCCGAAGCCGAACTCGCTGCCAGGATCGCCGTCCGGGGAGGGTTTATCGTCGTAGGTGCAGATGTACGGCGGGGGTGTCACGATCGGCCCGCTGGGCGGGACACAGCTGTCCAGATCCCACTCGAACTCGACTTCGCACACGATCGCGCCGCTCTCCTCGTAGCGTGTGACGTCTGTCCAGATGGGCGTCTCCTCGAGGGTGGCGCTCCCGAGACAGTCATGGACCGCGCCACCGGCAGTCACCACCCGCTGGTGGGGTTCCCCTTGTCCGGAGAGCACGGACGCGACGTAGCACCGGTACTCGGGCGTCCCGGGCATCGCCTCGGTCGGGCCGACCCCGTTCGCGGCCCAGGGGGGAGTCGACTCCCCCCGGTACGGAGCTAGGGCATGCAAGTCGTCGAGCACATCGGCGCCGAGCCAGAAGCGAACCGCCCCCGTAGCCCCCGGGATCCGGCAGTCGAACGGGAGGCAACAGACATCTCCCGTCGGTGAGGCGAGGACTTGTGGGTCGCAGCCGGCGGGGTCGGTCGCCAGGGTGACGTTCCCCTCGACGTAGAGACGCTCGGTCGTGCGGAACGTGACCTGCTCTGGCGGGCCGGGGATAACCCGGGCGAACCCGATCGCGTAGGTGCGCCCGTCCGCCGAACCCGGCAGGTCGACCTCGTAAGTGAGCCAGTCATCGGTTGGTTTCGAGGGGACGCGGCCCAGGATCGTCGTCGCGCCATACCGGCCGTTGTGTCCCCCGTCCTCGCGATCGGATGGCTCGTAGCCGAGCGGTTGTCCGACGAAGCCGAAGGGGTCGGTCTCAGGAGGGCCATCGACGGCGACGACCGCGAGCAGCCCCGTGGAGCCTGGTGAACCCGCGATCGGCCGGAGCTTGATCTTCAGTCGGTGCGAGACTCCATCGAGGGAGCGGACGAGGACGCTCACCCACGAGATCTGCTCGGTCAGGATCGTCGCGTGCGCGACGCCATCGCCCGCTCCGAAGCGCCACGACGCCGCTGCCTGCGTCTCGTCGCGCCAACTGATCGATGCCTGCAGCACCCCGGGCGCGGCGGCGCTGGTGGCGACCGTCGGCAGGTTGTCGTAGGCAACGACCTCCTGACGGACCGTCGGAGCGGGGACCGCGGTCGGGGCGACGCTGTCGACCGGCGATGGGGTTGGGTCGGCGCACGCGAGGCACCGCGTCGAGCCGTCCTCCGTCGCCGTGAGACACAACTCCTGGTGTGGCCAGGCGGGATCGTCCCAGATGTAGTCGGTGCGCGGGAGCCGGACCGGATCTCCCTCGACGATCTCGTTGATCAGTCGCGTCCCCTTCGCGCGCTCGTAGGAGAGCGTCCGCCACGTCTGGCCGAGGACCTGACCGCTGCACGAGCTGGCGTGGGGCTCGCAGTCAGGGCATGGAGCGTTGCTGCCGGGGACTTCCGGGCAGCGCGGCTCCGGGCACTCGCACGGGATCCCATAGGTGAGCTGCTCGAGCGTGATGGTGGTCAGGAACTGTCCGGTCGCCGGATCGAGCTGGTGCGCGATCGTCGTGACTACCCACATCGGCGCGTTGATGCCGCGCCAGTCGTAGCGCCCGGAGGGATCGCGGTGCGGGAAGCGGACCACATCCCCCAGATCGAGGTCGTGGCGCCAGGGGAGCGTCAGCCGCAGATCCCAGCGCCGGTTGAGGTAGGCGTAGTGATGCGCCGCCATCGCGCACAGCACCCGGTGATCGTCGTAGACGTACCCCGTCTCGTAGACCCACTTCCCCGCCAGCGGCTCCGGTGGCCCGCCACAGGGATACTCCCCGAAGACCTGGCACGCGTTGGTCGACGTCGTTCCTGCCAACTTCACCCAGCCGATGTGTCCGGCAAGGTTCCGCTCGGTCACCTCGACCTGGAGCGCCAGCGAGGGATCGATGACGGGGGTGTAGCGGCCGATCTCGTCATACCAACGCTTGCCCCGGTAGTGATGTCGCCGCTCGTAGCGGATCCGCCCGTAGCGATCGCCGAACGCCCAGGCGAAGTCGTTCTGCGCCCAGGCGCGGATCGCCCCCGCAACCGACCCCTCGGGGGCCGTCAGCTGCGCCATCCGGGGCCCCGACCAGTCGAGGATGACGTCGTGCCACTCCGGGACCGTCGTGTGGTGGCTGAGCGTGTGATGGATCGCCTGCGCCGTGCGCAGGGGCGGCTCGACCATGAACGTCCCGCCCCCGGCGAACTGGTTGGCGTCGACTTCGAAGAACGCTTCCTGTCGCTGGGTGAGCGTATCGAGGAAGGTAAGGGGATCGACGCACTCGATCGTCGCTTGCTCCTGCTCCGGGAGCCGGGCGATCGTCGCGCTCGTCATGTACCCGACAAAGAGGACGCTCCCCCAGCCATCGTCGCCACCGCCGCCGATCGCGCGATCCGCCTCTGCCCAGGCGGCCATGATCGCGGGGACGAGCGAGCAGTCAGCGTGCGCCAGGGGATCCTCGGCGTCGCAGGCGCAGTCGTTCGTGAAGAGGGCGGCGAGCGCCATCTCCCAGCGCCCGCACTGCCGGTAGCGCGCGGCCAGCTCCTCGGCCAGCGCCATGATCGCCCGGTCCGGGTTCAGCAGCTCGCTCTTCGTCCGCTCGTAGAAGGTGCAGCCGGGAGCGAGCTGTGTCAGTCCAAAGGCTTTCGGACAGGTGTCGTTGCCCGTCCAGCGCTGGAGATCGGGGTTCCCACAGGAACGAATGGCGATGGTGGCCAGCAGCAGGTTGGGCGGCACCCCGGTTTTCGCGCTGGCCGTTTGGATCTGGTCGGCGTAGGCGAGCGCCGGTCCCCAACACCCTCCGGCGGGGTAGCCGAGCTCCGTGTAGTGCGGCAGGTTCTCACCCGGGTTCGGGATCGGCGGCGGGAGCGACCCGTAGGTGGTCCGCCGCGCCAGATCCCGGACCGCGCGGCGGTAGGCATCGCGCCAGCTTCGATCGAGCGTATCCTGCAGGATGAGGATCACTCCCCGTCCTGGCACGAGGTTACTGACGTCGCCGCGCACGACAAGCCGGCAGCGCCAGCCCTGCTCGACCGAGCCAGTCAGCTCCTCGATCCCGACCACGGTCAAGGCGCTGTCATCGAGCGAGGTGACGACGCGCACCCAACGGCGCGTCGTCCGCCCCCGCGCGCTGGCGGTCACCGTGTAGAGACCCGGCGTCGTGTACGTGTGCGTCACGACCATCCCGGTCGCGGTCGTTCCATCCCCGAAGTCCCACTTGATGCTCGTTAGGACCCCATCCTCATCCGTCTGGCTATCGGTCCCGTCGAAGCGGATCTCCTCCCCGACCCGGATGAGCCGGTGCCCGCCGATGTTGATCAGCGGTGGCCGAGCCGACTTCGGCCACCGCTCGATGACGAGTGGATCGTCCGGGTCCTGGTAGGTCAGATCGGTCTGGGGATCGAAGATCCCCAGCAGATGCAGACAGAGTCGTCCCGTCCCCGGGGGGTCGGCCAGCTCGGGCCGGCCGAAGCCGGCGCCCCCGCCTTCCCAGCCGGTATCGGGCGCTGGTGGGACGTAGCGCACCATCTAGAGGATCTCCTTGGCGGTCAGCGTCGTCTGCCAGCGACCAGTCGCGACGTCGATCGCGTAGCTGACCTGCTCGACGAGGAAGGCTTTGTCCTCCCAGGCAAGACCGCGATCTGGCAGATCGATGCTGATCCGGATCCGCTCGGGCACCCCGATCGCCCGGTTCAGTCCCTGCGTGATCGTCGCACTGTAGCGCCGGTTCGCGTCCCGGTAGAAGTTCTCGGCCAGCAGGTCGGCGAAGGCTTGCGAGTGGATCGCGAGCCGGTCCTTGACGAGCCACGTCCCTGGACCCGTGGGAGGCGTCTTCCCTGGATACCGGCCAAGGAACTGCTTCCCGTCGCGGATCCGCACGCCCTGGACCTGGACCCAGACGACGTTGCGCTGCAGATCCTCCTGGACCTGGATCGAGAACGCGTCGGCGTCGATCAGGTCGGCACGGAACGGGTAGAGCTCCCCGAAACGGTTCTCCGAGCGGATGTGCGGGTTAGGGATCAGGCGCAGGCCGTTCCCCGCGTCGGCGAAGAGCCAGGCGAACTCCGCCTCCGCCCAGCCGCGTAGGGCATCGAGCAACGTTCCCTCCTGACTGGAGAGCTCGGAGATGTTCTGTTGACTGTTGTCGTACCAGGTGGTGAAGTCATGGTACGGCAAGACGTTCGTGTAGGCCTGCAGGACCCAGAGGACGATATCGGGAGTGGTGAGCTTGGTGAACCCTTCGAAGATCATCCCGGCCGACTCGGTCGGCACGTCGAACGTGGCGTTCCAGTGGTGCATCGTGTGGACGGTCGCGTTGGCGAGCTGCCCGGTCAGGTTGCCGACGCTGAAGGAGACCGCGTGCGTCTCGGCCGTCCGCTGGATCGTCCCCTGCTCGATGTAGCCGCTCATCACCAGACGCGGCTCCGGCTCGTAGTTGCCGATCGGCTGCCGCACCCAGGCCGTGCCATCCCACCACTCCTCCTCGCAGTAGAGGCCGACGGCCTGGAAGTCGGCGAGATCGACGGCCGGGTTCGTGACATCGTTCGGCATCACCGTCAGCTCCATCCGCCAGCCCTGCTCGACCGTGCCGGTCACGCTCCCGACCGTCGCCACCTCGTATGGGAGCGCCATCCGATCCTGGTAGACACGCACCCACCGCGTGGCCGTCACGCCACTGTTGCTGTAGCTGACCGTATACAGCCCGGGCGCGCTCCAGCTCACCTGGTGCGGGCCGACGCCGCTCGCCGAGGCGGGGGTTCCCCCGACAAAGCTCCAGGTCCCGCCGGTCACGTTCGTCCCATCGCGCCGCCAGGAGCGGGAGGCATCGAAGGTGATCGGCTCGCCGACGAAGGCGAGCCGGTGACTGCCGATGTTGAGCACCGGCTTGAGGTCGTTCGGACGGATGTAGGTGCTCTGCGTCGGCTCCCCGGTGACCGGATCGGTCAGGAGCGGCGTTTGCACCTGGATCTGCCAGGTCCCCCAGACGACGAAGAAGAGCCGGAACCGGTGGGCACCGGAGCGCAGCAGCGCGCGCTCCTCACTCGTCAGGGCCGCCATACGTTACGGATCGTCTCGGAGGCGGGAGATCCGCACCGCCACGTTCTGGTAGAAGACGATGTAGCGCGCGCCGACGATCGGCTCCTCCATCCAGCCATACTTGGTCACGAGACTCCCGGTCGCCTTGTCGATGTAGGTCACCCTGACGTTCGGGTTCCGCGGATCGAACGCGTTCATCAGGGCGGTCATCCGCTCCTGCGTCAGGATCGACCAGGTAAAGATGATGCTCGGGTAGCCTTGGCGGATCGGCCTGCCGTTGAGCGCGTAGCCGACGACCGGCACGTTCTGCTCCTGGTAGCCGTCCGGTGGATAGAGCCACGTTCCGTTGATCGCGAACAACCTATCCATCGCTCTCATCCTATGGGAAGATCGTCACGATCGTCGAAACAACGCGACGGACCGGTCGACCCGCACCTTGACGACGCGAAGCGAACTTGACATGCTCCATGTAACGGAAAGGAGCGATCATGTACGACGATACGACGCCGCGGTGGTACGGGTGCCTCCTGTTCTTCGTGGGAGCGCCACTCTGGTTGGGAGGCTTCAAACTCCTCTCCATGCTCAGGAAGACGGAGCTGTTCCACACGGGCATCTTCCACACGGCTTCGACCATCGTGCTCGTCTTCTGGGTGTTCATCGGGCTCTTGGTCGCCTACGCCGCGCTCGACATCCTCCTCCGCCTGGATGGGAGGAGTCCCTGCTACTACGACGAGTACGGCGATCGCTGGTGTCGCGAGCCCGGCCCGCCGCTGCCGGTCAAGCACATGATGTCACGGGGGGACTGGCCCCCGCGCTAGTCGTCGAGCGTGTCGGTGATCGCCTTGACGAGCTCGACTTTGATCCGCTCGAGCTCCTGCTGACTGATCCCGTTGATCCCATGGAAGTGGAGCGTCAGGTTGACGGGAGGCTTGCTTCCGCCACCGTTCAGGTTGCGGGCGACTGTCTCGGAGAGGACCATCTGCGTCCGTGGGGCCGGCAGCACCTCGGCCCCCGGTGGCAGGATCGCCAGCTCCGGCCCCGTCTCACCGAGGAGGGCGAGACCGCCCTGGAAGGAGCCGATACCGGTCTCGAGACGGGGGATCTTCGGGAGGTCAGGGATACCCACTTTCTTCCCGATCTTTGGGATCTCGATCTCGAGCTTGCTGATCGCATCGAGCAGCGCGTTGAGCGGATCGATGATGATCGAGTTGAACAGGTCCTTCCCGAGCTGCTCGAGGTTGCTCACACCCGCCTTCACTTGATCGGGGATCCCCTTGATCCAGCTGATGATGCTCGATCCGGCCTCCTTGATCCCTTCCCATCCCTCGTCGAGACGCTGGACGAACCAGTCCTTGGCCTTCAGGATCCCACTGATGACGTTGCCACCGTAGCTGCGGATCGTGTCATACGCGATGTCGATCCGCTTCATGAACCACTCACCGGCATCGCCGATGGTATCGATCAAGTCCTGGCCGAAGCCAACGATCGCGTCTCGTCCACCATCGATCTTATCGGCGAACCAGTCGCGCACGGACCCGATCCCACCAAGCACGCCCTCGGCGAACTCGAAGATCCGCTCTTGCGCGCCGTGGACATGCTCGACGAACCAGTCGCGGATCGAGCCCAACCCGCCAAGGAGCCCCTCGACAGCGGCGACGACGTGCTCGAACCCCGCGTCGATGTGCTCCCCGAACCAGTCGCGGATCGAGCCGACCCGCTCGAAGATGTTGCCAACGATCTCGGAGATCCGCTCAGCACCGCCGGAGATGCCCTCCTCGAACCAGGTGTAGATGTCGCCGAGCTTGTCGATGCCACCACGGATAGCACTGCTCGCGAGCTCGCGACCGCGGCCGACGACGTCGCCGATCTCCTGGAACCCCTTCTCGAGACCATCCCAAACCTTGGCCGCGGCGGCCTTGAGCTTATCGGGGTTCTGCAACGCCCACATCCCGGCCCCGATACCCGCGCCGGCGAGCGCGCCCCACGGGCCAAACATCGCGCCCATCCCGGCGAAGGTCCCGATCGTCCCGAAGGCACCGCCGGTGTCGATCCCGAAGGCTCCGAGCCCGCGATCGAGGAGATCTCCAACGATCCCGACTCCTATCCCCGTGGCCGCGCCCTTGAGGAAGCCCCCGCGGGACATCGGGTGCGTGATCCCCGTTTCCCCACCTCCGCCACCTTGGCCTCCGCCGCGGAGGCGTCTGATGATCTCCTCCAACCCCTTCAGGCCAAGCCAGCCAGTGATGAGCGACACGTCATCGATCGGAAGTCCCACAGCGCTGATCCCACTGCTGATCTCCCAATCCTTGATCTTGTTCTTGACATCGTTCAGCGCGAGGATGAAGCCGCTCATCTCGCTCGCGGCCTCGGTAGCAGCCTCACCGAGCGCGTTGATGGACCGGACCGTCATCGTCAGGTCGAGGTTGGCAACGACATCGGTGGCTTGGATCTGGCTCAGGTTGCCGTACGACTCCTCGAGGGCTCGCTTGGCGAGTTCGCGCGCCTCCGGCGGGATGTGAATCTGCCCGCTCTCGTCCATCGTGATACCGGCGTTGATCAAGGCCTGGTAAGTCGGCATGGCGGTGACGTCTTCCCCGACGGCCGCCACCATCCGGCGCTTGACATCCTCCTCGGTCTCGCCCGGCCGGCGCGCCACCAACGTCAGGAGGTAGTCGAGGTTCTCCATGTAGCCGGCATCATCGACCGGCAGATCGTCGCGCCCCTTGAACGGTCCCTCACCGGCGAGCCAGCTCTTCCAGGCGTCGATGAAGGCCTGCTGCAGCGGCAGGAGTTCTTCCATCTCCTGGATCTGCAGCTCGAGCTGGGCTTGCTTGGTCTCGTTGAGCTTCTCCTGGACCGCGAGCTCTTGCTCGGCGATCTCCAGGCGGGACATCTCGAGCTCGTGCTTGCGCGGGAGCATCTCGAGCTCGAGCTCCATCAGGCCGATCTGCGCCTCGACCGCGGTCTTGCGGATATCGAAGAGGCGGATCTCCTCGGCCAGCTGGCGCTCGCGCTCGTCGAACATGGCCCGCTCGAGCTCTTGCGTCTTGGCCAGCATCGCCGCCCGGTCGGCCAGCGCCTCATCCGTGAGCTGGCGTTGCGTGCCGCGGTACGCGTCCTCGGCCGCGAAGCCACGCTCGGCGAACTCCTCCTGGGCGCGCAGGTAGCGCATCTGCTCCTCGAACGCTGCCCCGCTCGAGAGGGCCGACTGGCTGTAGACCAGCATCGCCCGCTGGTGCTGGATCGCGGCGTACGTCTGGGCTGCCTGCAAGCCGACCGCGTTGACGACCGCGCCGACGTTCGTGGCGAGGTTGGCCGTCTGGGCGCCTTGCCCGGCGACCATCATCCCGCGCTGTGCCGCCAAGTAGTTCTGATAGGAACGATCGACGCCGGTTGGGCCGTACAAGGCTTGCTCGTACGCTCGCTGGGCGGCGATCGCTCGCTGGCTCCGCGCCAGCTCGCGCTGCTCAACGGCCTGCGAGAGCTCGAACTGTTCCCGGCGCAGCGGCTGGACCTGCTGCTCGAACTGGAGACGACGCTCCTGGACGGCGAGCTCGGCCCGCGTCTCGCCGATCTGGGCCGCCAGTTGCTGCTGCTGCAGCGGGAGCGATCGCTCGGCGAGCTCGCGCCGGAAGGCGATCTCGGCTTGCTGGACCTGGATCGAGCGGCTCTGGACCTGGAGATCCTCGATCTGCAGCCGCGCCTCCTTGATCTGCAGCTCGGTCTTCGGGGTCTCGTACTCCATCGAGACCATCTGTTGCATCGACTGCCAGAAGCGTGGATCGTTGAACGGCAACGGTCCGCCGGTGTCGACGAGCTTGCCGTCCTCCACCCGGTACGGGAGGTCACGCGTCAGCTCGAACTGCGGCGCCCGCGCCGGCTGCGGCTCCGTCCCCGGCAGGTAGGGACGCCGGGGAGCCCCCGGCGGCGCCGAGCCATCGGGAGCGACGTCCGTCACCACGCCCGTCAGCTCGGCCAACATGAAGGCTTGGCGCTCGTTGAGCGAGTACTGCGACTGGATCAACGACCGCATCGCACGGCCCGCCGTGGAGGTGGTGATCCCGGCGTCGGCGGTGGACTCGAAGAGGTAGCCGAGCACCGCGTGTCCGGCGATGGCGCTCAGCTCTTCGTCGCTGTAGCTGGCCGCCGCGGGACCGAGGTTCTGGCGGGACATCCCGTACCAGCTCGCCCCCGGACCGGTCGCCGACTGCCGCGCCTCGGGCGTGAGCGCGATCGGGGCGACGTACTGGTAGCCCTCCATGAAGTCGCCCAGGCCCAGCGGCGAGCGGATCGCCGCCTGGTACATCACGCCGAACTGCGCCGAGGTGTACTGGGCCCGCTGCTCCTGGCCGCTGATCCCGGCGATCATGCCGACCTGATAGGCGGCCCGGATCGCCTCCTCGCCCGAGCCACCGACCCGCTCGGCGGCCACGGCGATCTCGTTCATCATCTCGGCCTGCTCACGCAGGCGCCGGACAGCCTCTTCCGAGAGCTCGCCCGACTGCATGAAGGTCTCACGCTCTTCTGGCGTCAGGCCGCCACCACCGGCCGCCAGGCCGATCCCGAAGTTTCTCTGGTACTGGGCCTCGGTGACGCCGAGCCGTTCCCATCGCTGGCGGTCCTGGTCATAGAGGCTGTCGAAGATGGCGCCCATCTGCTGGTAGCGCTGCTCCCAGTTCGGCGCGCCGTAGGTAGGCAGCGCCTCGGCCGCCTCCATCGCGGTGTTGCGCGCGCGGCGGGTCGTGCCGGCGATCTGCAGGCCCTGCTCAAGATCGGACGCCATGTGCGTGGCGGTGTAGCCGAAGGTCTGCAGGATCCAGAGGTCGCCGAGCGTGTCGGCCATCCACCCGGTGATGCCCGACCGGAAGGAGCGGCGACTCTCATCGCCCCACTGGTTGAAGCGCCCATCCGGCCCGAAGAAGCCACCAGCGCGCCGCCCTCCTCCACCACCGCTGCCCGGCACGCCGAGCCGGCTGATCTGCGAGGGAGGCAACTCCCCACCCTCCGGTCGCCGGTAGGCGCGCCGCGCCGGGTCGTAGAGCGCCTCGACGTAGCCACCCGCGTCATACCGGTGTGGGACAGACCGCGCCTCCCGCCCGAAGATCGACCGGTAGAGATCGCTGGAGCGCTGCTGTGGCATCCCATAGGCGTCGCGCGCGCTGACGAAGAACTGGCCCGAGCCGAGGACGGCCTCGCCGCGCTTGAGCGCGTCGCCGAACTGCTGCAGATGCTCCGGAAGGGGCGCCATCGCGTCGGCGAGCTTCTCGACCAGCTTGCCGAAGCGCTCGATCGGCTTGGTCAGATCGAGCTCGCGCCCAGCGACGTCGTAGGCGCGGATCCCCGTCCGGTCGGGACCGGTCTTCGGCATCCCAGCGAGCGGCTTGATGAGCGACGGATCGACGCCGAGCCGTTCTACGAACTGCGGCGAGAGCGTCGTGCGCAGCGCGTCGCGGTTCGCCGGATCGAGATCTTCCCAGAGCTTGGCCACCCCGGCCCCGACGGCGAGCATCTCGTCGCCGGCGCCGAAGGCCCGGATCCCGCCGCCGCTGCCGCGGCTGCGGTACTGCTCGACGTAGAGGCCCGCGCTCTGCAGGAGCGTTGCCAGCTCCTTGCGCCTGGCGGTCTGGCCCCGCCGGAACTCCATGACGAGCGCCCGGCGCGGGTCGAGCTCGAACCCCTGGTTGCGGAGCGTCCTCGGCAGTTGGACCGGGTCGGTGACGCCCGGTCCGTAGTCGTAGACGGGCGAGGGGTTACGGAGCGGATACCGGAAGTCGCCTTCGAGTTCACCCTCGTCTGGCGAGCCGAGGACCCAGTCGCGGATCCGCTGGTAGGAGCGCTGGAAGAACCCGCCCTGCGCGAGTGCCCGGCCCGTCATCGCGCTCACCAGACGGCGGATGTCGCGGTCGGCCGTCACTGGCCGACCTGCCCGAGCGGCGATCTGGGCGGCCAACTGCTGGCTGTTGGCGCGCAACTTCCGCTCCGGCACGACCATGTCGCCCGGCTCGATGGTGATCTCGGTCGGGCGGTCGACCTCCCAGAAGAGCCCCGCCCCCGGCTTGATCAGGTACTCGCGACCCGCCTCACCGATGATCGCCCGCTCACCGGGTCGCAACTCCGCCCCCAGATCGAGCGAGCCGCTGGCGAAGGTCCGGCCCTGCTTGCGACGCTGGCTGATGCTCGGGACGGTGGGGGTGGTGCGGACGATCCAGCCCTTCGTCGGCGGTGCGATCGGGCCGGGGACGATCGGCGTTCCTCCCGCCGTCGCGCTCCCACCCCAGCCGGTGGCGATCCGTATCGGTGCGACTTGACCGTGCTGGAGGAACGCCTCTGCCGCTAGGAAGAAGGGGTTCGGCTGCTCCTCCGGACGCGCCCCGGGGCGCGTCTCAGGCGCGAGCAGGATCGACTGGCTGCCGCGCGAGACCATCGTGTTGACATCGGCGAAGCTCTCCAGCGCGGTCACAGGGGAGTCGGCCGTCACCATCGGGAAGAGCCGCTCAACCATGTCGGGGACGACGGCGAAGAAGCGCCCCTCGCCCTTCAGCGCGTAGACGGTCCCCACCAGCGGCAGGTTCGGCTCGTGGTACTCCTTGAGGAAGGCCTCTCCCTGGGCGTGGACCGCCAGATACCGCTGGGACTGCAACAGGTCGCGCAGGATCTCTTGCGCGCCAGCGCCGAGCGCGCCGCCGGGATCGGCGTGCGGTCCACCGTGGAAGGCCACGTGCTTGCCACGCACGCGTTCCATGAAGGCCTGGAAGGTGTCGCGCTGCGACGCGTTGAGGATCTTCCAGCCACGCGCGAGCACCTCGTGGACGAGATCGGGCTGCAGCCCATACTGCTGGGCCAGCTCGAGCATCTCGGTCCACTCCTGGAGGCTAGCATCGGCAAACCGCGGCAAGACTGGGATGCCGCTCGCCATCAGGAGCTCACTGATCTCGGCGGTCTGGATGTTCGTCCGCGTCGGGACGGCGAAGTGCCCGAGCGCGGCTCCACCCTGTGGGATCTGGTGAGCAGCCAGGGTCTGCTCCAGCAGCTGTCGCTCCGCATCCGGGATCGGCAGCGACGAGGCGGGCTCGCCGAGCATCCGGGCGATGATCCCGGCGACCATGATGTTCTGCCACCCGCTCGGCGTCCGTCCGGGCGGCACGGTGTAGCGGACCGGGATCGGCGGGCCCGGTTGACCGGCCTTCGTCCCGATCGGCGCGAGATCGGGGACGGCGACGAGGCGCTGGGTCTGCCCGCTGCGATCGGTGAAGACGAGTGACCGGTAAACCTCGTTCAGGTAGCGCGCCTGGTCGCCCGTGAAACGGGCGGTCTGCCCGAGGTGGATGTGGGATCCGGCCTGCTGGGCGCCCTCGATCGCCATCCGCAGCCAGCGCGAGGTCCCGCCGCGCCACCAGAAGATGTCCTGCTGCGGGTCGCCGGAGATGACGAGCCGGCTCTCATCGCCGGCTAGCAGCTTGGCGAGGGCGAGCTGGGCGATGTTGGCATCCTGCGCCTCGGTCAGGATATACTCTCGCCCGGTGTACTGGTAGAGCTCCCCGATCGCCTCCGGATGCTGCTGCAGGTACTGCAGTGGCCGAGTGTACTGCTCCCACGGGAGGTAGTAGCGGGTGCGGATGTCAACCGTTCGCTCCTGGCCGGCAGGATCGATGATCGTCTTGGTGCTCGTCACGCCGCGCCCGAGGATCTCCTCCATCCGCTGGAGCACCTGCGCCGCCAGGTACATGTCGGGGTGGCCGGCAAACTCGCTGACCGCCGGCGAGATCTTGGCGAACGTTTGAGGACCGAGCGGACCGAAGTAGTCGAGCATCCGCTCGACCGGCAAGCCTGTCTCGGCGAGCATCCGCACCCAGGTGCGCAGCAGCTGCTCTCCCCGGAACGCATCCGAGCGCAGCTCGCGCTCATGCGCCAGGCGCGGCCGCAGCTCCTCCCCCTCGCCTGGCCGCGGCACCAGCTGGCCGGATGCATCGGGTCGCAGCGGGACGAGGCGCGCCAGTCGGTCGCGCGTCGCTGGATCGAGCGTCTGCTCCCCGAAGAGCTCGTGGACCGCTTGCCGGAAGACGGCGATCTCGCGGGCGTCGTTCGCCATCTCGTAGGCATCGAACGGCCCGCCGAAGACCTCGTGCATCCCGAGCGCGCGCGCGATCGAGAGGCCGAGCGCGTTGATCGTCTGCAGGCCGCCACTGTCCCTGTAGCGAGCCAGATCACTCGGGTCGATCCCCTGACGGATCAGCTCCTTGCGCGCGACATGCACGGCCGTCGTCGAGAAGCTCGTCCAGATCGGGAGCTGCTCGGGCGGGACGCCGCGGCGCAGCTGCTGCATGATGTAGCGCGCTTCGACGTGCGTCTTGCCCGAGCCAGGCGGGCCGCTGATCACCCGCGGCGCGCCACCCGGGACGACCGGCATCCCGAGGAAGGTGCGCTGCTCGATGGTCAGACGCGGATCGCTGATCGGGCTGAACGGGACCATCGGGGCATACTGCTTACCCGTCGTGTCGAAGAGGGGCGCCCCAGCGATCGCCCGGTAGAGGGCCTGCTGCATCCGGTCGAAGTAGGCGATCGTCTCCGGGTGCTCCGGCGGGTAGGCGATCCCGCCGCTTGCCAGCGCGCGGCCGCGTGCGAGGCCGAAGGCGCGTTTTTCTATGCGCCGCGCGAGCTGCGCGTAGGCACGGCCGCGCTCCGGATCGACCGTTTCCCATGGGAAGGAGAGGACCGCTTCACGCGGCAGGAGTCTCCGGCCCGGCTGGCTTGCCAGGAAGAGCCGGCCCCAGAGATCCTGCACCAGCGTCCGCGCCTCGGCAGTCGGCAGCTCGGCCGGCGGGCGGGGTGGGAGCCGATCGTGCACTTCCGGCGAGAGATGCGCGCGCAGGACATCGTGCAGGTGCTGGCCGAAGCGGGTCGGGAAGCGCCGGAGGGCAACCGCGTGCAGGTAGTCGAGGGCACGCTGCTCGTTGGCGCGGGCGTAGGCGCGCTCCTGCACCTCGCTGGTCCGCGTGAAGACCGCCTTCGTCTCGTAGGTCTGGATCTTCTGCTCGTCGAGTCGCCGGTGCAAGCGCTGGTAGTCCGGTAGGAGCGCGTTGATGTTGCGGATGGCAAACTGATCGTCCGGGTGTCCGCCAAGCACGACGAACTCCGACTCGTACTCGGTCCCGAACCCAGTTAGCCACGTCGAGAGTACCCGCTCGGCGGGCACGATCCCTGTGATCCGCACGCGCTCGGTCCGCTCCCCATCGAGTTGTGGGATGTCGATCGGCAGATCGCCAAGCGTCATCGCCGAGAAGTTCGCCGCGATGTTGGGACGGCCCGTAAACGAGATGAGCGGCCGGGCTGGTCCGCGCCCGATCGCACGCGGCTCCTCGCGATACCAGTCGCCTAGATCCGGCCCATGCATCCCGCGGGCAAGATGGAGCACGTCCAACCGGTGGGCGGCGAGCATCTCCTGCGTCTGCTCGTACATCCCCCGCAGCAGCTGCTGCTGGAACGCACCGAGCCCCGGGTCATCGGCAGCCGATCGCGCGCTCTTTTCCCAGCGCTGCTCCGGCAGTCCCGCCGGGGGCGTCAGCCCGAGCATCGTTGCTGCCTGGTACTGCCAGGCAGCGAGCTCGTCATATGGACCAGCGCTGTTCCAGACGTTGATCCCGCTCGTCACGAGCGATCGCAGGAGATCGTGGTACCCGGGGCGCACCCGGCGCAGCTCACTCCGGACATCGCCGAAGGTGAGCTGCTCGTGCGGGGCGAAGGCGTAGCCGAACCCCTCCAGCCAGACGCGGGCGCCCCAGCTGAGTGGCGCAGCGTCGAGCGCACTCTGTCGCGCGAGCCATGTCGTGAGCAGCTCGACGACGGCGTTGCGGTCGTATGGCTGGGCGAAGAGGGCGTTCGCGTAGCGCTCTTCGCCGCGCAGGGGCGTCCACGGCGCGATCGGCGGCAGACTCGTTATCGTGGGGAAGCTCGCGCCGCCCCGCGCGAGCGCCCGGCCTCGCCGCGCGAGCGCACCAGACCAGATCTGGTGGTAGACCTCCGGGTACGCCGCTACCTGAGGTAGCTTCTGTAGGCGCTGGCGCGCGAAGATCCCGTAGACACGCGCTGCGAACTCTTCGGCGGCGATCTCGCTTGGGTAGTAACGCTCGACGATCAAGCGGTCGCGCGCTGAGACACGACCCTCTGCATCCTGCAGGATCTGGGGAGCGAGCTCGCCGAGCCGACCCAGTCGATAGAGCGCGTGGAACGCCTCGTGGTGGAGCGTCTGGTACGCGTTGAGACGCAGGGAGCCCCCTAGAGCTCGCGTCTTCGCCGCGAGGGCATCGAGGTAGAGCCAGATCTGCGGCACGTCATCCTGAGGATGCTGGAACCGGCCGTAGGTATATCCCTGGCGTTCGCGGTCACGTGCCCATCGCGTCCCCAGGATAAGGTCGACATCGGGCAAGCCGATGCGGTCAAGCTCGCGGCGCCCAACTTGGTAGAGGAACGCGACCTTCTGCTGGCGTGTCAGCGACGCGTGTCCCCCGTCTGCGAGCGCACGACCACGACGGATCCTGCTCGCGAGTGACCGCTGGGGAACCCCGCGGCTCCTTGTTGCCAAGCTCGCTCGGGGCGTGCCGCCAGCGAGGAGGGCCGAGATGTCCCACGGGACAGTCTGTCGTCCTGCCCGGACAGCGCCACCGGTGACGATCTCCTCGAAGAGCTCCGCATCCTCGGGTCGCAGCCCGCGCCAGCCCCCGCGCTCGCGCTGCAGGTCCCAGTAGGTCTCCACCGCGTGGGCGGCGAGCTCATGGCGAACCA
>ERZ777003.3103-NODE-3103-length-17011-cov-7.601616_pt1 | contig 17011 bp, 9 predicted proteins | sample MGYA00374956_ERZ777003 | MGnify/ENA primary metagenome ERZ777003 (study PRJEB29302, sample SAMN06268252) | bioreactor metagenome | isolation source: Joint BioEnergy Institute, California, USA | place: USA:Joint BioEnergy Institute, California, USA | collected... | reverse complement strand
CTTGTCAATAGAGCGGTCACGCTTTGGAAATTACACCACTACTTGGGACTCTAACGCCTTCTCGCTCGCCTGCGTCGATCTCGGCCTGCCGAACCCACTTGCGCAGCGACTCCAAGGCAATTCCGAGATCCTGGGCGATCACTTTCATGGGTTTGCCGCTCTCACGCACGAGACGAACGGCCTCGGCACGAAACTCAGGTGGCCCTTTCCGGCCTCGCCACCGCGTTTCGCAAAATAGGAACCTCCCCGGCGGCCGTGGAACGTTTTATGTATGAACTACGAACAGCTCGTCCGCTTGCGGCAGCGCCACCCGGCCTGGCGGCTCTTGGCCTCGGACCACGCGCCCTTCATCATCGCGTTCCTGCACCGGAGCTTCATCGAACCCAACGTGCGGTCCGTGACCGAGCAGGAACTGACGGCCCGTCTGGACGACTTCCTCTTTTACTTGCGGGAAACGCTGGGCGAAACCGCCCCCGCCCGCACAGCCCTGGACTACCTCACCGAGTGGGCGGGCGATGCCCACGGATGGCTGCGCCGCTACTATCCCCCGGGGTCCGACGAGCCCCACTACGACCTTACGCCCGCGGCCGAGCAGGCCATCCATTGGCTTTCGCAGCTGGAGAATCGCCGCTTCGTGGGGGCCGAGTCCCGGCTCAGGCTGGTGTTTGACCTGCTGCGGGAGATCGTGCAAGGCAGCGAAACCGACCCCGCGGCCCGCATCGCCGAACTCGAGCGCCGCCGGGCCGCCCTGGACGCGGAGATCGAACGGATTAAGGTCGGTCGATTCACGCTCATGGACCCGAGCCAGCTCCGGGAGCGTTTTATCCAGGCCGTCGAAACCGCCCGGGCGTTGCTGGCCGACTTTCGCCAAGTCGAGCAAAACTTCCGGGACCTGGACCGGGAGGTCCGGGAGCGCATCGCAACGTGGGAAGGCGGCAAGGGCGCCGTCCTCGATGACGTGCTGGGCGAGCGGGACGCCATCGCGGCGTCGGACCAGGGCAAGAGCTTCCAGGCCTTTTGGGACTTCCTCATGTCGCCGGCGCGCCAGGACGAGCTCACCGAACTGCTGGCCCGAACGCTGGCCCTGGACCCCATCCAGGAGTTGGATCCCGACCCGCGGCTCAGCCGCATCCACCACGACTGGCTCACCGCCGGCGAAGCGACCCAGCGGACGGTGGCGCGGCTTTCGGAGCAGTTCAGGCGTTTCCTGGACGATCAGGCCTGGCTCGAAAATCGCCGCATCATGGCCCTCATCCGCCGCATCGAGCAGCACGCCCTGGCCCTGCGCGAAACGCCTCCCCCGGACCCGGTCATGTCCATCAGCGCACCCGCCCCCGCCATCGAACTGCCCATGGACCGCCCCCTCTTTCGCCCGCCCGCCAAGGCGGCCATCGCCCACGAACCGGTCGAGGAAGGCGACGAAAACATCGCGGCGGATCCCTTGTTTGAGCAGGTGTACGTAGACAAAGACCGCCTGCGGGCCATCCTGCGCCAAGCCTTGCAGACGCGGACCCGGATCACCCTGGAGGAACTGCTGGCCCTGCACCCCCTGGAGCAAGGAGCGGCGGAGCTGGTCGCGTGGCTCTCCATCGCCGAAGGCGAAGGCCGGGGCGTTATCGACGAAACCCAAACCTTTACGGTGGACTGGATCGATGCCGGCGGCCGGCGGCGGGTGGCCCGGGTGCCTGCGGTGATCTTTGTGGCGGACCGGAGGGAAACGCACCCATGAGCAACACCGGGCATCGCAATGGCGCGGCGGCAACCCCTTCCGAGGCGGCTCCGCCGCAACCCGCCTCTTTGTCGGAGCCCCTCATTGCCCTGTTTAAAGGTGTCGTCTACCGGGACGAGCAGCCGCAAGTGTGGCAGTCCCTCTTGCGCCTGGAAACCCGGGTGCGGGAATACGTGGCGGTGCTGGGCTTGCAGCTGCACGTAGACGAGGGCGAAGGCTTCGCCTTTCTGCGCCAGCTGCCGTTCACCGCAGAGGGGAAAGAATTGCCCCGCCTCATCCCCCAGCGGCAGCTGCCCTACACCGTCAGCCTGCTTCTGGCCCTCCTGCGCAAGCGGCTGGCCGAGCACGACGCCTCCGGGGGCGATCCTCGCCTCATCCTGACCAAGGAGCAAATCGTGGAGGCAGTGCGGGTCTTTTTGCCCGCCACCACCGACGAAGTGCGCTTGCACCGGCGGGTGGAAACCGCCCTCAACCGAGCCGTCGAGCTGGGCTTTGTGCGCCGTCTCAAAGGGCAGGCCGACGCATACGAAGTGCGCAGAATCCTGGCTTCCTTCGTGGACGCCCAATGGCTCAGCGAGCTGGAAGAACGGCTGGCCGCCTACCGGGAGTACGGGGAGCAGGCGTTCCACGGCGCCGACCAACCGCTCCAGGACGGTGACTGACCATGGAGAACGCGCTGCTGGACTTCATCGCCTCCGACCGCCAGGCCGGTTTCCGTCTGCACCGCCTGGAGGTGCTCAACTGGGGCACCTTTCACAAAAAGGTGTGGGCGCTGCGGCCGGAGGGCAAAAACGCTCTGCTCACGGGCGACATCGGCTCGGGCAAGTCGACGCTGGTGGACGCCATCACCACGCTGCTGGTGCCGCCCCAGCGGATCCAGTACAACAAGGCGGCCGGCGCCGACGCCCGGGAACGCAGCCTCCGCTCCTACGTCCTCGGCTACTACAAGTCCGAGCGCACCGACTACGGGGCCAAGCCCGTAGGCTTGCGGGATCACCGCTCCTACTCGGTGGTGCTGGCCCACTTTCACAACGCCGGCTACCGGCTGGATGTCACCCTGGCGCAGGTGTTTTGGTTTCGGGATCCGCAGGAGCCGCCAAGCCGGCTGTACGTGGTGGCCGACCGGCCCCTCTCCGTCACCGAACAGTTCGCGGGCTTTGGCCCCGACATGGGCGAGCTGCGCCGGCGGCTGCGCCAGACCGACGGCGTCCGGGTCCACGATCACTTCCCGGCCTACGCGGCCGACTTTCGCCGCCGCTTCGGTATCGAGAGCGACCAGGCGCTGGAGCTGTTCCACCAAACGGTTTCCATGAAATCGGTAGGCAACTTGACGGACTTTGTTCGGGAGCACATGCTGGAGGCTTTCCCCGTCGAGGAGCGCATCGACGCGCTCATCCGCCACTTTGAGGACTTGGACCGGGCCCACCAGGCGGTGCTCAAGGCCAAGGAGCAAATCCAGCTGCTCGCGCCTTTGGTGGCGGACATCGACCGCTACGCCGAGCTGTCGCGCCGGGCCGACGAGCTGCGGGCCACCCGGGAAGCGTTGCGGCCGTGGTTTGCCCGGCTCAAGAGCCAGCTGCTGGGCGAACGCCTCCAGCGCCTGGCCCGGGAGCTGGAGCGCCTGGATCGCCGCGTGGGCCAGTTGGAAACCGAACGGGCTGAGCAGTTGGCCCGCCGGGACCAGCTGCGGCAGGCTATCGCGGCCAGCGGCGGCGACCGCCTCGAGCACCTCAAGGCGCAGATCCGGCGGCTGGAGGCCGAAGCGCAGGAGCGGCGGCGTCGGGCCGGCGAATACCGGGCCCTGGCCCAGCGGCTGGACCTGGACGACGCCGTGGACGAGGAAACCTTTGTGGCCAACCGGGAGGCCGCCTCCCGGGAGCTGGCCGCACTGGACGAGCGCCACGCCGACGTGCAAAACCAGCTGGTAGAGGCCAAAGTGGAGCTGCACGGCCTCAAGGAAACCTTTGACGGCGTCATGGCCGAGATCGCGTCCCTCAAAGGCCGGCGCTCCAACATCCCCTCCCCCATGCTGGCCCTTCGGCAAGAGCTGGCGGCGGCCGTGAACGCGGCCGAGGACGAGCTGCCCTTTGCGGGCGAGCTCATCCAGGTGCGGGAGGAAGAAGCCGACTGGGAAGGCGCCATCGAGCGGCTGCTGCACAACTTTGGCCTTTCCCTCCTCGTGCCCGACCACCTGTACCCCCGGGTGGCCGAATGGGTGGACCGCACCCACCTGCGCCGCCGCCTGGTCTACTTTCGGGTGCGGGAGACGAAGGTGCGGGAGCCTTTGGACACGGGACAGCTGCACCCCCGCTCCCTCTTTTACAAGCTGGCCATCCGGCCCGATACACCCTTTTACCCCTGGCTCGAGCGGGAGCTGGCTCGCCGCTTTGACTACGCGTGCTGCGACCAGCTCGACGAGTTTCGCCGGGAACAGCGGGCCATTACCAAGGCCGGGCAGATCAAAGGCGGCGGCGAGCGCCACGAAAAGGACGACCGCCACGCCATCGACGACCGCTCCCGCTACGTCCTGGGCTGGAGCAACCAGGCCAAAATCGCCGCCCTCGAGGAGCAAGCCCGCGCGTTGCAAGCTCGCAGCCAAGTCATCCTGCAGCGCATCACCACGGCCCAGCGGGAGCAGAGCCAACTGCAGGCACGCCGGGACACCGCGCTGCGCCTCTTGGCTTACGAAAGCTACACGCTGCTGGACTGGCGGACGCCCGTGCTGGAGGCCGAGGAGCTCGCCCGGGAGCGGGACGCTCTGCTCGAAACGTCCGATCAGCTGCGAGTGCTCCAGGAGGAGCTGGCCCGCGTGGAAACCGGCATGGCCGAGACGGAGCGGGCCCTGCAGGAGGCCCGGGATGACCGGGCCGTGCGGCAGGAACGCTCTCGGCAGGCCCAGGAGCTTCTCGATGAAACGCAGGCCATCGTGGCCGCTACGCCGGCGGAGGTGCAGGAACGCTGGTTTCCGGTGGTCGCGGAGCTGCTGCCGCGCGCCCTGGGCGATGTGAATCTCACGGTGGAATCGTGCGACAACCGCCAATCCGACATGCGGGAGTGGCTGCAGGCCGAGATCGACGCGCAGGACAAGCGCCTGGGCCGCCTCCGGGACAAGATCATCGACGCCATGCGCACCTACAAGTCCCGCTGGCCCGCGGAAACGCAGGAAGTGGACGTGAGCATCCACGCGGGACCGGCGTACCGGGAGATGCACCAGCGGCTGCTGGACGACGACCTTCCCCGCTTTGAAACCCGGTTTCGAGAGCTGCTGCGGGAAAACACCATCCGGGAAGTGGCGGCCTTTCAGGCCCAGCTCAACCGGGAGCGGGAGTCCATCCGGGAGCGCGTCGAGACGATCAACCGCTCCCTCAGGTCCATCGACTACAATCCCGGCCGCTACATCGTGCTGTTGGCCGAGCCGTCGCCCGACCCCGAGATCCGGGAGTTCCGGGAGGCCCTCCGGGCGTGCACCGAAGGCTCCTTGGCCGCCGGCGAAGACGAACGCTACTCGGAGGAAAAGTTCCTGCAGGTCAAGGCCATCATCGAACGTTTTCGGGGACGGGAGGGCCTCGCGGAGCTGGACCGACGCTGGACCCGCAAGGTGACCGACGTACGGCACTGGTTTGTGTTTTCGGCCTCGGAGCGGTGGCGCGAAGACGACACCGAGCACGAGCACTACAAGGACACGGCCGGCAAGTCGGGCGGCCAAAAGGAGAAGCTGGCCTACACGGTGCTGGCCGCCAGCCTGGCGTATCAGTTCGGCCTGGAATGGGGCGAAACCCGTTCGCGGACCTTCCGCTTTGTCGTCATCGACGAAGCCTTTGGCCGGGGTTCCGATGAGTCGGCCCGCTACGGCCTGGAGCTGTTTGACCGGCTCAACCTCCAGGTCCTGGTGGTCACGCCCCTGCAAAAGATTCACGTCATCGAGCCCTATGTGTCCAGCGTGGCCTTTGTCCACAACGAGGGCGGCCGGGACTCCCGGGTACGCAATCTGACCATTGCAGAATACCGGACCGAGAAGGCGGCCCACGGCCGGGTGCCGGTGTCATGAGAAAGCTGGGCCAAGGCCGCTCGCGGCCGGGGTCGCCCGCCGCCGCCCTCCCGTGGACAACCCCGGCCGACCTGAGGGTCGACTTGGAGCGGCGCTGGGAGCGGGGCGACATCCCCCGGGCGGTGGTGCAGGAGCGGGTCCAAGCCGTCGCGGCCGTGCCGGGCGCGGCCGAGGCGGAACCCTTGTTTCCGTTGAAGATCCGCCTCAAGCGGCCCAGTGCCCGGGAGCTGGCCGAGCGGTTCGGTGACGTGATGGCGTGGGTCGACGGGCTGCGGGCCGAGAGCCGGGAACGCCTCGGGTTTGGGTACGAGCTGCGGTGGCGGACGGTGAACAGCCGGCTGCACGGCGCCAACGACATCCCTGTGGCGGCCGTGTTCCCGCAGGCTGACGATGTCCTGCGGTTTATCCGCCGCCGCACCGAGGCCACCCGCCTTGGGGAGCTGGCCGATTTCATCGTGGGGCAGTTCCCGGGCCTTGCGCCCTGGGTCATCCGCCGCCCCCTGCAGGTGCTGGAGCATGCGGAGCAGTGGAACAGGCTGCTGGCCGTCGTCGGATGGTTCGCGGCCCATCCTCGGCCGAGGCTGTACCTGCGCCAGCTGGACATCCCCGGGGTGGACACCAAGTTCATCGAGGCTCACCGGGGCCTGCTGGCCGAGCTCCTGGACTTGGTGCTGCCACCCGAGGCCATTGATACCTCCGCGCGGGGCGTGGCGGGCTTTGCCGCCCGCTACGGCCTCAAAGAAGAGGCGCCTCTCATCCGGTTTCGGCTGCTGGACCCGTCCCTCCACATCTGCGGCTTGAGCGATCTGGCCGTGCTGCCCGAGGAATTCGCCCGCCTGAACCCGGGGGCGCGGCGGGTCTTCATCACCGAAAACCGCACCAACGGGCTGGCCTTCCCGGCTGTGGCCGGGGGCATCGTCATCTTTGGACTGGGTTACGGCGTGGACCGCCTCGGTGACATCCCCTGGCTGCACCAGGTCGAGGTGTGGTACTGGGGCGACATCGACACCCACGGCTTTGGCATCCTCAACCGGCTGCGAGCGGTGCTGCCCGACGTGCGCTCGTTCCTGATGGACCGGGAAACCCTTCTGGCCCACCGGGCCCTCTGGGGCCGGGAGCCGGCCCATAAGCGCTATGACGGCGAACCTTCCCGCCTGACGCCGGAGGAATACGCGCTTTTTGACGACTTGCGCCGGGATCGCCTGGGCCCGCGCATCCGCCTGGAGCAGGAGCGGGTCGGCTGGGGTTGGCTGCAGGAGCGGCTTCGAGATGTCCAGAACGTGACAGGCGGATACGGTCCTCGCTGAAATCCAGAGACTGCGCGGAGGATTCCGCACCCCAGAAGAGAACGTACAGCGAAGCGAACGTCTTGACAAGGGTGTTCCGTGGCTGGAAACACATCATACCCAATTGGAGCTGAGGGAGTGAGTACATCCGTTCCGAGCTTCGATTCTGACCGGGACCTGGTTCTCGAGCGCGTCATCGACGTGCCGCCGGAGCTGGTGTGGCGGGTTTGGACCGAACCTGAGCTCTTGAAGCAGTGGTTCACGCCGCGCCCGTGGAAGACGGTGGAGTGCGAGATCGACCTGCGTCCCGGCGGGGTCTTTCGCACCGTCATGGAGTCGCCCGACGGCCAGCAGCGGTTCGCGGGTTCCAGCTGCTACCTGGAGGTCGTGGAAAACCGGCGGCTGGTGTGGACCAACGCTCTTTTGCCCGGTTTCCGTCCCAGCAACGAAGATCCCGGTCCCGTCTCCTATTTCACCTCCGTCATCATTCTCGAACCCCACGGGAGCGGCACCAAGTACACGGCCGTGGCCGTTCACCGGGATCCCGAAAGCCGGGTCGCCCACGAACAGATGGGTTTCCACGAAGGGTGGGGCGCGGCCTTGGACCAGCTGGTGGAAGTGGCCAAGGGCCTCGCATGACCGGGACCGCCTCCGGCCCACTGGCTCGTTGACCGGCGCAGGAGACTATAAGAAGACTATGAGGGGCTCTGCAAGACTATGAGGGGCTCTGCCCAAAGGAGCGATGGCCCATGTTGACCACCGAACCGGCGTCGTTCGCGCAGATGTTGATCCGCAGGCCCGTGTCTGAAGTCTTTGAAGCCTTCGTCGATCCCGCGATCACCAGCAAATTCTGGTTCTCGCGGGGGGACGGGCGGCTGGTGCAGGGCGAGTCCACCAAGTGGTACTGGGACATGTACGGCGTTTCCGCCGACGTGCACGTCATGGTCCTCGAACCCAATCGGCGAATCGTGATCGAGTGGCCGACGACTGTCGAATGGACCTTTTCGCCCCGGGGCGCCGACGCCACCTTTGTCACCGTGCGGGAGTCGGGGTTTGAGGGCACCGACGACGAAAAGGTGGCCTTGGCCATCGACTCCATGGGCGGCTTCACCATCACCTTGGCCGGGTGCAAGGCCTACTTGGAGCACGGCATCGAACTCAATCTCGTGGCCGATCACAACCCTGATCATCTTGTGACGTAGCAGACGGCTCGGGATCCCGGGCTCGTTCCCGGGCCAGGCACAGAGCTTCCATGTACCGGACGGCCGCGGGGGCGGTCCCGTATTGGTTCCCAGTTCCGGCCGCGCATGGGGCCAGCGGCGGCTGGCCGCCGCTGGCCCCGCAGCGGCCGGACACGGCCTCTCAATCTACGACAGCAAGCAGTACGTCCTGCCCTTCCTCTTCCTGATAACCCGCTGCCTCCTCGCAGGCTGCACCGCCCCCCGTTAGCGCACTCACGGCATCTGTCCAAATCCCGCACAGGTTCGTCATCCGCATCACACCGACCAGGGCGGTGAGGTACGTCTCGGAGAGGGCGGCTGTGCCGGGCAGGATCGCGAGCCTCCCTGGCAGATAGGTGATCGCATAGTTCCGATGGGAGAGGGTACCCTGCTCAATCGCGTATATGCCAAAGTCTTCCCCGGGCTCTCGCGTGAGGCTGCCTTCTAGGGTGTCGGAGCCGACAAGGCTGCCGGACGTGATGGTGTAGGTAAGTGCTGGGTCGGGCTGGCCGTACCGTTTGACGAGCGAGTCGGCCGTCACCGTGATGGGCCGCTGCGTGATGGTGAGCGTGCCGTCCACGAACGTGATGGCGTAGTTCGGGTTATCGAGCGACCCCTGCCGGATGGCGTAGGTGCCCACATCCTCACCCGGGTCCCGCGTCAGGCTGCCACTCAGCGTGTCGTCGCCCACCAGTCTCCCCGACGTGATGGTGTAGGTCAGCACCGGATCCGCGTCGCCATAGACTTTCGACGGCGAGGAGGCCGTCACCGTGATGGGCCGCTGCGTGATGGTGAGCGTGCCGTCCACGAACGTGATGGCGTAGTTCGGGTTATCGAGCGACCCCTGCCGGATGGCGTAGGTGCCCACATCCTCACCCGGGTCCCGCGTCAGGCTGCCACTCAGCGTGTCGTCGCCCACCAGTCTCCCCGACGTGATGGTGTAGGTCAGCACCGGATCCGCGTCGCCATAGACTTTCGACGGCGAGGAGGCCGTCACCGTGATGGGCCGCTGCGTGATGGTGAGCGTGCCGCCCACGAACGTGATGGCGTAGTTCGGATTGTTGAGCGACCCCTGCCGGATGGCGTAGGTGCCCACATCCTCACCCGGGTCCCGGCTCAGGCTGCCGCTCAGCGTGTCGTCGCCCACCAGTTTCCCCGACGTGATGGTGTAGGTCAGCGCGGGATCCGCGTCGCCGTAGACTTTCGACGGCGACGCGGCCGTCACCGTGATGGGCCGCTGCGTAATCTCCAGCGTGCCTTTGATCACCTGCACCTGGTAGCCTAAGGGACTCGTGAACGGATCATCCGCACTCTCGACGATGTCGTAGGTGCCCACCCCGCTGCTCGAGTCAGCGTTCGTCGTCAAAGTCCCCTCCTTGAGAACGTCAGACCAGTCATCCCCGTCGACGAGTCCACTCTTGGTGTAGGTGAACTCGGGATTGGCATCACCATAATGTCGCTCTTTATCCTCGGCAGCGATGACCAGCGTCGGCCGGGAAGCGTACACCAGACGATTGCCCAAGGTATATCCGAACTCGTCCACCAGCCGTCCGACGGCGTCATCGTCGTACGTCCACCCGAACAAATTGCCCGGCGACGCCATCTCTCCCAACTGACGCTGCGTGTGGTCGGCCGAGAAGACAAGGTAGTAGCCGTCCGGGGACGTGTCGAACGGATTGGGACCCGCGGTGTTGACAAAGCGCCTCCCGGCGGCCAGGACGATGGCGTAGCCGGAGCCTTGAGCCGACACGCCTTGCGCGACGGTGAGGTCGGATTCCGCCCCCGTCAGGACCACCTGCACGGTGCTTCCGGCGGCAATGCCTATGGTTCCGCCGACACTGCCGATGGTGAGCGAACCGGACTGCTCGTAGTGAATGGAGCGAGCTTCTCCTGCCAGGATCGAAACGGCGTTGTCCGCATGCGTAAGTTTGTAGTCCACGTTCTCGCCCAGAAGCACGAGTCCGCGCGCCTTGATGGACGCGTTTGCCGCAAGCGTAACGGAAGACTGGCTATCCAGAATGAGGTCGCCGCCGCCCAGGTCCACCGGACCGGCAAGTTCGATGCCGCCCGCCCCCGACGCCAGCGTCAGGGTGGGCGTTCCTCGGATCGCCACCGCTGGTCCGAGGACAATCTCCCCGGTGCCGTCGGCGGTGACGAGGCGGCTGTCGGCCGCAACACCGACCGGACCCTGCAGGAGAATGCTTCCCGCTGTTGACGCCACAATGTCGCCGTCGAGTATGAAGGCGGGGTCATTGCTCACGACGGAGCTAACGCTCAAGTGAGCGTCGCCGTTTACGAGAAAATCCACATCCGGCTTGAGCACGATGGAGCGGCCGTCGGTGTCCGCCGTATAAAGGAGGTCCTCATCATCAATGGATCCGATGGTCGCATACAACTCGGAAATGGAGAGCGGTTGGCCGGAGTCGACGGAAATCACGCGCACGACGTTCTGTTCCAATCCGTCGACCAACGTGCGGAGCTCTGTGTGCTCCTCCGCGATGGGGCGAAAGGCCAGGTTGCCCCCGTTTTCGCCGACGATAAAGAACAGCGCTGCTTCGCTTGGATCGAGCAGGGCGTAGTAGAAGTCGTTGGCACCCGCCGAAACCGCAAACTTTGCGCCGTTCTGGACGAAACCGATGGACTTGTCGGCGTCAAAACCACCCTCCAGTTCTCCGGATACCACATGCGGTCCCTGCGGGAAGCGCCACTGGAAGTAGGGGTACGACTCTCCTTCGATGATGGCCCAGGTTTCCTCGAAGTCCCAGCTATCGAACCAGTCGCCAGATCGGGTCATCAGCTGGGCGGTCGTCAGGCCCTTGCCACGGGCACCGTTCTCAGTCTCATCCTCCAGCTGCCCCGAGGTGTCGGTGTTCCAATAGGAAGCGGTGACTGTACCGTCAATGTTGAGTCCCACGAGACCGCCAACTCTATCCTGGCCGCTGACGGCACCCGTCGCATAGGATTGTTCGGCATGAGCCTGACCAAATCCGATGGCCGAGTTGTACCCGACCAGACCGCCGACGCGGATCTGGCCGCTGACGGCGCCCGTCGCATAGGATTGGACGATGTGAGCCTGGCTCTGGGACCCAAAGGCCGAGTTGTACCCGACCAGACCGCCGACGTGCGCCTGGCCGCTGACGGCACCCATCGCATAGGATTGGACGATGTGAGCCTGGCTCTGGGACTCAAAGGCCGAGTTGTACCCGACCAGACCGCCGACGTTCGCCTGGCCGCTGACGGCGCCCGTCGCATAGGATTGGATGATGTAAGCCTGGCTAAACCGAGGGGCCCAGTTGTACCCGACCAGACCGCCGACGTGTATCCGGCCGCTGACGGCGCCCGTCGCATAAGACTGCCTGATAGTTCCAGCATCATTCAGCCCCACAAGACCACCAATGGCCTCTGAGTTGTCGGCGCTGCCCGTGACGGTGCTGTTCGCAGAGGATTGGGTCACGGTGCCCCGGTTGGCCCCCACGAGCCCCCCGACGTCCCGATGACCAGTGACACCTCCAGTTGAGTAGGATTGTGTAACAGTTCCGTCGTTGGTACCCACAAGGCCCCCGACTCCGGCGTCTCCGGTTACCTCCACGTTCTTCATTCCGATGCGCCGCACCACTCCCCCGGCGCCGATGGCTCGGAAAAGGCCCACATCGCTCTCATCGGGGCGGTTGATGTACAGCCCCTCGATGACATGGCCCTGACCGTCAAAGATGCCGGTAAACGACCCTGCGGGTGAGCCGATGGGTGCGAATCCTCGGGTGACACCGTCATCGTCCTTCCAGTGCTCCGTGTCGGACGCGTCGATGCCCTGACCCAGGGCGTAGTTGCCGTCCAGCTTCTTAGTTATCGCCTGCAGGTCATGGACGTCGTTCACCAACATGTAGGCGGTGTGGTCCTCACCTGCCACATGGCCGGTAAAATCCGTCGGGTTTTCGTAGCGATGACCGGGGCCGTCTCCATCGGGATCCTCCGGGTTGTAGAAAATGTGCGCGTGGGCTCCGTCGAGGGTGAGTTGGACATCGCTGTCGAAAACGACCGTGCCCGTCCCGTTCGCGTCCGCGTCGGCCCGCAGGATGACCTCCACCTTGAGATCGTCGGCGCCCCTGGGTGTCAGCGCCTCGACGTGCGCATTATCGTTGAACACGACATCGCCGTCGGCCCGCAGGCTGAAGGACGTATCGGTCTTGACGTCGAGCTGAGACTCGACGGTGATCGTCTCGCCCCGGACATCGATCGCCCGTGAAGCCGTCATCTCCCCGGCGAGGCCGACCTCTCCTCCGGTGAGCACGATCCGGCCGTCCCTGACCCCTACGCCCTCCGCCTTGATCGTCCCCGACTGGTTCACCACGGAGCTGAGCCAGCTGTCCTCTCTGCCGGCCTGCAGCACGACGAGCCCGCCTCCGGCCGTCAGCTCCCCGGTATTGTTCACCTCGGCCCTGGAAACCGGCTGATCGATCACCAGCTCCACCAGGCCGTCGGCCAGAAACTCCACCGTCACCTCGCCCCCGGCTCCGAGGGCGATGGTGCCCAGCTGAGCGGTGATCGTGCCGGCGTTGCTCACCTCCGGCGCCAAAAGGACGATGTAGCCGCCGTCCGACGCGCTCAGCTCGGCACCGGCATCCACCGTGATGGCGCCGCCGCCACCGGGTGCCAGAGCGAACGTGTAGCGGTCGTTGAGAAAGTCGATGTCCGTGATGTCCAGGGCAGACGCCAGGAGCCCCCCCACGTCCACCGTCGCCCCCTGGCCGAAGAGAATGCCGTTGGGATTGATGAGAAAGACACGCCCGTCGGCCGTGAGCGTACCGAGGATCTCGCTCCGCACCTCCCCCACCACCCGGTTGAGGGCCACCGCGGAGGCGCTTGGCTGCAGAAACGCGACCGTTTCGCCATCGCCGATGGAGAAGTCCTCCCAATGGATGATGATCTTGTCCGTTGCCTGATCGACGGTAAGCGTGCCGCCCGAAGAGGTGATGGTTGCCTGTCCGTGCTTCACCTCACCCGCCGACGGCAGAGCATAGGCCGGACCGGCTGCTGACACCAGCAGGGCGGCGATGAGACCGAGCGCGAGGATCCTCCGCACGGGCCCCATCGTTCTCGCACCTCCTCGCGCCCCGTTGGGAAAACGGGTACCGTTATCGAAACGAGCCGTCGTCGCCATGGCGCCTGTACCTCCCAACACCGTCTTCCCCGCAGCGGCCGGACACGGCCTCTCAATCTGCCATCGATAAGAGCTCGTCCTGCCGTTCTTCCTATACGCCTCCGCGGGCAGCGCTACCACCGCAGCTCGGCCCGCAGCCACAGCTGCGGTTCCTTTGCCCCGGATGTGTCCTGGCCCAGCGGCACGGCATAATCCGCCCGCACGGCCAGCGCTTCCGCCGGCGAGTAGCTGACGCCGATGCCGGCGCCCAGCAGGCTTCGATGATTGGAGCCTCCTGCTCCGGACCACGGTTTCTGGTTGATGGTCACGCTGCCGTAATCGACAAAAGCCCCCAGCTCAAGACCGTGCACCCATGCTCCCCTCACCGGAGGGGCATAGCGGACCTCGGCCCGGAAGAGCACACCCATGTCCCCCGACGCCTCCCCCACCGGAAACGCCCGCACCCCGTCCGGACCGCCCAGGGAGAACTTTTCGGAACGGTACAGGTTCTTGGAAGCCCACTGTCCCGAGGCAGAGACCAACAGGATCACAGTCCGGCCCACCGGCACCCGGATCGTGCCGCCCGCTTCCAGTCGTACGAAGCCGCCCGCCGCCTGTGCGGTGTCCTCGTCGTCCTTAGCGGCTGCGTCATCCAAAAACGCGAGCGTCCCCGGCACCACGCTGACCCACGCCTCACCCGACGACGATGCCCAGACGCCCTCCCGGCCAAGGCCCCGCCCGCTCCACCGCACGGTGCCCATAAGAGCCTGGACCCGGGCCGGGGTCTCCTCGCCCAGCATCGAGTCCCGCAGCATCTTGCTCTGGTAGGCGACGGTGACATCCCGCGTGCTCCCGCCCGAGCGCACCAGCGGATAGCGGGCCCAAACCTGCCACACACTGCCGGTGCCCAACGACTCCAGGCCGGCGAACACCCCGCCCAGCTCGTACCAGCTGTCGGTGTAGGACACGCCCAGGCGCCACGGAGGGGCCACGTACCCTTCGTACGCGGCGTGCCAGCTGCGCATGGCGCTTCCGGCACCCAGCCAGCGCAGGTGAAACCGGTCCCCGATCCCCAGCGGGTTCACCCACTCCAGCGCCACTGCCGTGCGCATGCGTTCCGTGGCCGCACTGCCAAAGTTGTCGGCCGTCAGTTGGATGGTCACGGGCTTCGTTCTGGATAGAGCAACGGTGAGGTCGCTGGTGCCGGGAGCAGTGCCGGCCCGCAGGCTGGAGCGGGCGTCCACGCCCGGGATTTCATTGAGGAGGCGGAGGCCGCGGTCCAGCGGCTGCTCGCGAATAAGCACGCCGGGACGCACATCGCCCAACAGCGCCCGCGCCACACCCTCCCGCACACCCGAGGCGTTGTCCAGAACCACTTGGCCGTAACGGCCTTCGACCACCGCGATCTCCACGACACCATCGGTGATCTCTTGAGGGGGAACGTGGGTGCTGGCCAGGAAATACCCGTGTTCATGGTAAAACCGGGCGATACGGGCGGCGGCCTGTTCGAGCTCCGGCAGGGTCAGCTCCCGGCCCGTGTACCCGATAAGCAGACCGGCCAGCTCTTCCTGGGAAAAGGCGGTGTTGCCGGTGAAGCGGAAACCGGCCACCGGAAAGGAGGGGGCGTCCGGAGCATCGGCTCCGCCCGGCCCGGCGCCTTCACCTTGGGCGAGGACGACCTGGTTTCCAGCGGAGAGTATCCCGTAGCTGCCGGGCAAGAAAGAATGAGGCGATGGGACAAGTAGAAACAGCGCCAACCACAGCGAAAACGCAAGGGCCCGAACACCCGCTGCAGCCCACAGGCTCGGGCACCGCTCCCGGACGGCTGGGAAAATACGGCCACGCTGCACCGCTTCTCGCCCTCCGTTGCAGACGCCGGAAGCCGTCAGCGGTCGTTCGGATTCAACGGGACAAAAGCCCGCGATGCGGCGTCGAGTTGGCGACCGCGGCAAGGCGTTCGGCGAACGCTGGGCGGAACGACTCGGAGTCGGCCCCCATGGCGACTGTGCCATAAATTTGACCCCGAGTTTATCAGACGCAGCGGTGGCAGAGGGAGAGAAAAGCGTCTCACAAGGGGGAAAATCCGTCTCAAGAGGCAGAGAACTGAGCCACGCCGTGGCCGGGAGCTTGTACGCCGTGGCCGGGAGCTTGGCTTAGTGATCCCGGCACCAGCAACCGGGCCAGCGCTACTCCAGGTCCCGCACGTCGCTGGGGTTCATGTCAAACCGCTCCCGAAACAGCCGGCGGAAATAGGTGGGATCATAGAAGCCGCATTCTTCGGCGATGGCGGCGATGGATGCGCCGGGGGCACTGACGGCGATCCGGCGCCGGGCTTCTTGGAGCCTGACCTCGCGGATGTAGCGGGCCACCGTCACCCCATGCTCTTTGAAGGCCCGGTAGAGGGTGGCCCGGGAGCAGTTGAGGAGGTTCGCCACGGTTTCGGCATCAAGACCGGGGTCGGCAAAACGTTGGTGGATGACGCGTTTCGCGGCGGTAAAGTACGCGCCCAGGCTGGTGTCGGGCCCGTCGGTTTCCGTGTTAAAGGCCTCCCTGAGGACGGTGAGCAAGAGGTCCACGGTGGCCTGCAGCATGACGCTGCGCTCCCGCACGGAGAGGGACTCATACTGCTGCACCAACACGCCCAGTTGCGCCCGCAAAAAAGGCGTCAAGCTCGACTCCTGCAGCCGGCGGATAATGGCGCTGGCCGGAGGCACGGGCTGGCCCATCGCGCCTTGCACCATCGCCCGGGACAACGACAGGTGCACACCCCGATGATCGTCCCAACGCACACGGGAAACCCGGGTGGCGTCATAGCAGAAAAAATCCCCGGGGCCGGAGATGATCACGCCTTCCTGTTCGTCCCGGTGCACCCGCACGCCGGACAGGACCATACCAAAATCGAAAGACGCTCCGCCGTCGGCGCGAATCTGACGGGCGGTACGCTGGCCGGTGACCCCGCTGGAGGTGTAAAGAAACAGGTCGCCCCCGGGCGTGATCAAACCATGGGCCTGGGCACGGAAACGGCTCAGGCTCTCGGGCGGGGGCCGCCTGGCGTCGAAGTGGTAGTAAGCGATGTCCCGCCAGTAATCAAAGGCCTCGCTGCGCCGGACGTCGTCGGTGGAAACCGTAAGCGCCACCGGCTGCCTGGGCCGGCCGTATTCGGGCTTCCACCGTCCTAGCTCCGGCGACCAAATCCACACCGTGCGGGGCCATTTCTGGCCCCCTGCGCGGCGGTCTGATGGATCGTGATCCGCCGCTCGAGCCGACTCCCTCCCGACCCTTGCTCCCCTGGCCGCTTCCCTCCGGTCCGCTTCCCCTCTGGCCGCTTCCCCATTTGCCGCCAAGTGAAGTCCTCCCATCGCGGTTGTAGAGCGCCGACCCCAAGGGGCACCGCTCCGGCGCCGTGCGGAGGTGCTGCCTCGCCCCGTCTCCCCCTTGACAAAACCTTCCAGTCAAAGATTGCGCATGTTTCCCAAAGTCTATCGGATCTTCCCGGCGCAGTCCAGCCCCATCACGGCAGTGGTCTGAGTCAAGCGGTCCGGGGCAGAAGCCAGTCTTGGTTGATCAGCCGGTTGTGCCGGAGATGATCCG
>ERZ777003.3101-NODE-3101-length-17015-cov-6.657429_pt1 | contig 17015 bp, 15 predicted proteins | sample MGYA00374956_ERZ777003 | MGnify/ENA primary metagenome ERZ777003 (study PRJEB29302, sample SAMN06268252) | bioreactor metagenome | isolation source: Joint BioEnergy Institute, California, USA | place: USA:Joint BioEnergy Institute, California, USA | collected... | reverse complement strand
CCCGCCACTGTCGGCATCGGCGGAGGCGGCGCGGGCACGGGCGAGACGACGGCCGGCCCGCCCCCCGACACCGGCGGCGACAGATCCCAATCGTCGAGCGCCGCCGACCCGCCGCCCGCCGGCGGCGCCATGCCACCGGGTGCCGGCGTCGCCGCCATGCCCGGCGGCGACAGGTCGAGATCCCAATCCTCGCCGCCCAGAGGAGCAGCGGCGGCCACCCCCCCGAAGGCTCCACTCCCTCCCCCGCCACCCGCAACCGGTGCTGCCGGGATCACAGGCGGCGGGACGAACACATCCTCGACCGAGGGCCGGTGGTCCGGCATCGGCGCTGCGGCGTCCTCGGCGAAGGGATCGAAATCGTCCGGCAGCGCGGCCGGCGCCCCGCCGCCCACCGGGCGCGGCGGCGCGAGCGGGTCCCAGCCCGGATCCGCCGCGGCATCATGCGCCGCCCAGCCCGGCCCGGCCGCGGCGCCCCCGCCGCCCCAGACGGACGCCACACCGGCGGCGTCCTGCTCGATGCGCAATTCGATCTCGTAGCCACCGATCCGCAGCCGGTCGCCGTCCTCGAGCGGCCTGACCTGGTCGCGCCCGATCGGCTCGGCCGCGTGGTTGACGAAGGTGCCGTTGGTCGAGAGGTCACGCACCTGCCAGCCGCCGGAGCGGAATTCCAGCACGCAGTGCCGGCGGGACAGCACCCCCTCCGGGTCCAGCAGCACCCAATCGCAGTCGGCGCCGCGTCCGATCATGTAGTCGCCGCCGGACACGCGCCGCTGCTCGGGCACGGCACAGTCCGGGCAGCGCAGGACGGAGAGCAGGAGGGTCATGGCCTCAGCCTATCAGGACCGTGGGCAAGCCGACCACGATCGTGCCGCCATGCGCTGTCGTGTCGCCCATCCGGGCCGCCGGCAGCCCCCCGATCAGCGTCGTGAAGCTGCCCATTGCGATCACGTCCGGCGGGCCGACGCAGACCGCCATGTCGGACACCCGGGCCGCCGGCAGGCCGCCGATCAGCACCGTGACGCCGCCGGGCGGCAGGATCGGCCCGCCGACATGGGGGATCGGCGGCACGCCCGGCGTCACCATCGGGCAGACATGCATGTCGCTGACGCGCGCTGCGGGCTGGCCCATCTCACCCCTCCTCCGGCGCCATCCGCCCGGCCCCGCCGGCGGCGATGTCGCGCGCCGCGGCGAGGAAGCGGTCGAAGCGCGCATCCTGGCGCTCCGGCCTGAGGCGCACGGCCGACAGCACCACCGAGCCCGCGACCGCGACGCCGGTCAGGTGCTCGGCCGGGGGCACCACCGGCTGGCCCTCCGGCGCCATGGATCCGCCGGACCAGAAGGCGCCCATCGCCGCCCAGGCCTCCGGCGACCGGAACTGGGTCTTCTGCGCCGCCGCCTCGGCAGCACGGCGGTTCGCCTCGTCGGGCCGGCGCACCCATTGCTCCGCGGCCTGAAGCGCGGCGAGGTCGGCCGGAGCCAGGTTGGGATCGGGCACGGAGCGAGCACACATACAGGCCCACCACACCGCCTCGCGCTTGGGCAGCGCGTGCGCGACGAGGCGCACCGCCTCGGGCATGCGCCGGGCGGCGGCGAGGCGCTCCACGCCCGCGGCGGCGTCGCCGATACCGTCGAGCAGGGCGGCGCCCTCGGCGTCCAGTTCCAGTCGCGGCACCAGCGGCCCGAGCGGGACGGCCAGCTTGGAGAGGGTCGCGCTCACCGGTCCGTCCTAATTGATCATCGTGATGCCGCCCTTGAGGATCAGCATCCCGTCGCCCTTCACCTGGGTCATCGGCGACTTCACCTCCGTCATCGCCGAGCCCTCGACCGTGACCATCAGGCCTTTGATGGTCACGCCCGTCTGGTCGATCTTGATCGAGTTGGCGCCAACCTTGAGCTCGATGCTCTGCATCGCCTCGGTCGTCGCCTTGCCCAGGTCGAGCTTGGTGCTGTGGTTGCCCATGGACAGCTGGACCGTGACATTGCCCATGTCGAGCTTGGTGTCCTGGTTGCCCTTGGAGATCACCAGGCTCTGGTTCCCCGTCTCGATCTTGGTGTCCATGTTGCCCTTGGAGACCACGAGGCTCTGGTTGCCCTCCTCGACCTTGATCGAACGGTCCTTGGTGATCGTCTCGGTGTGCTTGCCCTTCACCGTCTCGGTGCGGTCGTGCCGCACCTCCTCGGTCCGGTCGTTCTTGACCAGGATCTTCAGGTCCTTCTCGGCCTGGACGTAGAGCTCCTCGCTCCCCTTGGTGTCGTCGAAGCGGAAGATGTTGGCGTTGTCCGCGCCGCCGCCCTTGGTCGAGCGGGTCGAGATGCCACCCTTGTTCATGTTGGAGGGCAGCGCCCCGAAAGGCGGCACAACCTCGCCGTGATAGGCGGAGCCGACGACGATCGGCTTGTCCGGGTCATCGTCGAGGTAGCCGACGATCACCTCGTCGCCGACGCGCGGCAGGAACCAGGTGCCGCCCCAGGCGCCGGCGAAGGGCTGCATCACCCGGATCCAGCAGCTCGTCTTCTCGTCGTTCTTGCCTTCGCGGTCCCACAGGAACTGCACCTTGATGCGTCCCTGCTTGTCCACGTAGATCTCCTCGCCCCTCGGGCCGGTGACGATCGCGCTCTGCAGCCCGGGCATGCGCGGCCGCGGCCGCGGCGAGGGATTGCGCCAGGGCGTCGCCGGGTCCATCAGCGTGACCGCGCAGCTGTATCCCGCGGTGCCGCCACCCGAGAGCTGCGTTTCGTCGAACGCCTCGTGCCGCGCCGCGGTGACGAGCCAGGTCACCTCCGCCGCCTCCTCGGAGGGCTTGATCTTCACGCGCGAGCCGGCGAACACGCGCGGCTCGCGGATCGTCGCCTCCACCAGGCTGGACTGCGCCTCCTCCGTCTCCATCATCAGCCGCGCGACGTCGGCATCCGGGCGCACCGCCTGGCCGCCGGGCCAGAGGAACACCTCGCCGCCGGTGCTCTGCGCACCCTTGAGCACCGTTTTCGCCGTCGCCTCCAGCAGGGAGCCCGGCTTCTCCTGGTCGTAGTCCTTCAGCACCACATTGCCGGGCCGGCGGTCGCCGCGCGGCGTCCAGCTGATGACCGAATCGAAGGTATCGCCGTTCGGGCGGTTCACCAGCGGGCCGCAAGGGGCGAGGGGGAAATCGGCGTTGGCGGAGGTGATCTTCATGGTGTGGCTGCCCTCCGCGTGCTCGAAGAAGTAGCCGCAGCCGACCTCGTCGAGCAGCCGCTGAACGAAGTCGAGATCGGTCTCGTTGTACTGCACGCAGTAGAGCCGCGGCTTGGCGGGCGGCGAGCCCAGGAAGGTGGCGCTCAGGCTGGCTTCGCCGAGCACCGTCTCGACGATCTGCTTGACCGACTTCTCCTGGAAGATGCGGCAGTCCGTGGTGCGCGACAGGACCCACAGCTCCGGCACCGCCTCGATCCGGTAGGCGGTGAGGCCGCGGCCGTAGCTGCCGGCGCGGCCGAAGGCACGCACGATGCCATGGAAGGCGCGCGGCCCGCCCTCGCCCTGCTGGACCTTGCAGGTGATCGGCTGACCGATGAGGTCACTGATCGTGAGCGAGTCGTTCTCCGAGATCGCCTCGGCCTCGATCAGGAAGGGGCGGCCGATCGCCTCGTGCACGGTCAGCCGGCGCAGCACCAGCACCCCATCGCCGAGTGGCGTGGTGATGGAAAGCAGGCGAGGTGCTTGGTCGATGGTCAAGGACACCGCCGCGAGACCCCTCCTGCTGACGCTTGCTGTGTGCGTAGCATACCCTTCCGTTGCGACGGGTGGAATATCAGGCGCCGACCCGATCGTCCGGGTTCGCCGATATGCGCACCGTCTCGGCCGATGGCGCGCCCCCGGCCGCGCGACGGACAGGCGGGCGGGCGCCCGGGCGCGGGTGCCGCTTGATCTGGCGCAAGGCTCCGGCAGCGCCCTTCCTCTAAAGGGTGTCGCATGGACGCCCTGCCGCTCCCGCCGGACCGCCTGCGCCGCTACGCCACGGCGAACCTGCCGCGTTATACATCCTACCCCACGGCACCGCATTTCGCTCCGGTCGCGGAGGCGGAGTGGCGCGAACGGCTGGCTGCCGATATCGGCCCGACGGACCCGCTCTCGCTCTATCTGCACATCCCCTTCTGCCAGGCGCTGTGCTGGTATTGCGGCTGCCACACCGCGGTGACGCGGAACCCGCTGCGCCTCGCACGCTACGCCGCAGCGCTGCACGCCGAGGCGGCGCTGCTGGCCGAGGCACTGCCCACCGCGCACGGTCCCGTCGTCGCGCTGCACTGCGGCGGCGGCACGCCGACAGCAATCGGCATCCCTGCCCTCGCCGCGCTGGTGGCGGACCTGCGCGCCCGATTCGGCTTCGCCCCCGACGCCGAGCTCGCGATCGAACTCGACCCGCGTCTGCTGGATGCCGCCGGCGCCGAGGCCCTCGCTGCCGCCGGGTTCCGCCGCGCGAGCCTCGGGGTGCAGGACATCGCGCCCGAGGTGCAGGCGCGAATCGGACGCGAGCAGCCGGCCGAGCTGGTCGAGGGCGCCGTGCGGCACCTGCGCGCCGCCGGCATCGCGCGGATCAACTGCGACCTGATCTATGGCCTGCCCGGCCAGACCGCCGCCCATGTCGCCGCCAGCGCCGCCTTCGTCGCGGCCCTCGGCGCCGACCGCGTGGCGGTGTTCGGCTACGCGCATGTGCCCTGGATGAAGCCGCACCAGCGGGCCATCGACGAGGCGGCGCTGCCCGACGCCCTCGCCCGGCTGGAGCAGGCCGCGGCCGCCGAGGAGACGCTGCGCGCCGCCGGCTACCAGGCGATCGGCCTCGACCATTTCGCGCGGCCCGACGACCCGATGGCCGAAGCGGCGCGCCACCCCGGCCGGCTGCGGCGCAATTTCCAGGGCTACACGACCGACACGGCGCCGGTGCTGCTCGGCCTCGGCGCCTCTGCGATTTCCCATCTGCCCGCCTTCTACGCGCAGAACGTGAGCGACGAGCGGCAATGGCTCGAACGGGTCGGGGCGGGGCGGCTGCCGGTCGCGCGCGGCCTTGCCCTCACGGCGGAGGACCTGGAGCGGGCGCGGCTGATCGAGCGGGTGATGTGCGACCTCGCCCTCGACCTGACCGGCGTCTCGGAGGCGGTGATGGCCACGGCCGCGGCGCGGCTCGCACCGCTCGCCGGCGACGGGCTGGTGCGGCTGGAGCAGGGCGGGCGCTGGCTGCGGGTGACGGAGCGCGGCCGCCGCTTCCTGCGCCACGTCGCGGCCTGCTTCGATGCCCGACTCGACCCGGCGGTGGCGGCCGGTGCCACACCGGCGCCGCAGCGCCGGCACAGCGTCGCGGTCTGAGCCGCACCGGCAGGCGGCGACCGGCCCGGCGCACGGCCGGCCAGGCTGCGTGCGCGACCGCGCCCGAGCAGTTCGTTGCGCCGCGATCGCCACCTCAGCCCACACGGTTTACCGGTGCTGCAACAAGTTCGACCGACGTCCTTGACGCCGGCTCCGACCGCCAGTAAATGGCCCGCCCTGCCGCCCAGACATGCCCAGGTGGCGGAATTGGTAGACGCGCAGGTTTCAGGTACCTGTGGCCGCGAGGCCGTGGAAGTTCGAGTCTTCTCCTGGGCACCATCCTTCTTCATCCGCTGAACGCAGCGCCGGCAGGTTAGCCGGACCGGAGCCCGCCGATGGGCCCGGACAGGCGAGCGGAGGCCGGGCGCGGAGCTCCCGCCGTGGGAAACACCCTTTTCATGGCGAATGCGACCATCCGGCTGCACCGGCACGACCTGCCCGAGGGCCTCGACCTCGGCCCCGTCGTCGCCGTGGACACCGAGACGATGGGCCTCAACCCGCATCGCGACCGGCTCTGCCTGGTGCAGCTCTCGGCCGGCGACGGCGTGGCGCATCTCGTCCAGCTCGTGCCGGAGACGCTCGGCGGGCGCGGCTACGACTGCCCGAACCTCAAGCGGCTGCTCGCCGATCCGGACCGCCTCAAGCTGTTCCACTTCGCGCGCTTCGACCTTGCGATCCTGCGCCACGCGCTCGGCGTGGTGGCGGCGCCCCTCCGCTGCACCAAGGTCGCGGCGAAGCTCACCCGCACCTTCACCGACCGGCACGGGCTGAAGGACCTGTGCCGGGAGCTGCTCGGCGTCGATCTGTCCAAGCAGCAGCAGAGCTCGGACTGGGGCGCGCCGGAGCTGACGCCGGACCAGCTCGCCTACGCCGCCTCGGACGTGCTCCACCTGCACGCGCTCTGGGCGAAGCTCGAAGGGCTGCTCGAGCGCGAGGGGCGGCGCGAGCTGGCCGAGGCGGTGTTCCGCTTCCTGCCGGCACGCGCCGAGCTCGACCTGCTCGGCTACGCGGAGGCGGACATCCTCGCGCATTGAAACGGCGCGGCCTGTCTGGGGCGCAACGACCGGCGGCCGCGGCGCGCGGGCCATACCTGGCACGATTTTTGTTCAGCACGCCACCCGCGCGTTGACCCTCCGAAGCCGCCACCCCATACAGGGCGCGTGAACGCCCCGATCACCACGCATCCGGACCTGGAGGCCGCCCGCCGCGTCCTCACCACTGAGGCCGAGGCACTCTCCGCCCTCGCTGCTGCCCTCGACGACCGTTTCGCCCGTGCCGTTGCGCTGCTCGCCGGCGCGACCGGGCGTGTGGTCGTCTCCGGGATGGGCAAGTCGGGGCATGTGGCACGCAAGATCGCCGCGACCTTCGCCTCGACCGGGACACCGGCGCTGTTCGTCCATCCGGCCGAGGCCTCGCACGGCGACCTTGGCATGATCGTGCCAGGCGACGCCGTGCTCGCGCTCTCCAACTCCGGGGAGACGCCGGAGCTCGCGGATCTCGTCCAGCATTCCCGGCGCTTCGGCCTGCCGCTCGTCGGCATCACCGGGCGGGCAGAGAGCGCGCTGGCCCGCGCGGCCGACGTCGCCCTGGTGCTGCCCGCCATGCCCGAGGCCTGCCCGATGGGCCTCGCGCCGACGACCAGCACGACCATGCAGATCGCGCTCGGCGACGCGCTGGCGGTGGCGCTCCTGACCCGGCGCGGCTTCACCGCCGCGGACTTCCGCATCTTCCACCCCGGCGGACGGCTCGGCACGCGGCTGCGGCGCGTGCGCGACCTGATGCACGAGGGCGATGCGATGCCCCTCGCCACGCCGGAGACGCGGATGGACGCCGCGATCGTGGCGATGACGGCGAAACGCTTCGGCGTGCTCGGCATCCTCGGGGAGGACGGGCGGCTGGCCGGCGTCATCACCGACGGCGACCTGCGGCGGGCGCTCGATTCGGGGGCCGGCGGCGCGACGCTGCTCTCGCGCACCGCCGCGGAGGTGATGACCCGCGCGCCGCGCACGGTCTCGCCCGACCAGCTCGCCGCGGAGGCGCTGCGGGTGATGAACGAGCGCGCCATCACCGTGCTGTTCGTGGTGGACGAGGACCGGCGGCCGGTCGGCATCCTGCACGTGCACGACCTGCTGCGGGCGGGGGTGGCCTGATGCAGGCGGAAGGCGGCGCGCACCCGGGCGGTGCGATGAGGCGGCCGCCTCCCCCCCCTCCACGCCCCGGCGCGGCCGCGGGCGAGACAACGCCGGCGCGCAGGACGATGCCGGCGCCCTCGCGTCAGCGCCGTGCGCCGACCCCGAGGCAGATGGCGCGGCGCGCCTTCCTGCTGCGCTGGACCAAGCGGATCCTGCCGCTGCTCGGCGTCGCGCTGCTGTTCACCATCGCGCTGTGGTCGGAATACGCGCGCGAGGACCAGCGCCTGCGCGTCGGCATCCGCGACCTCGGCGTCCGGCCGGACGCGATGAGCGTGCTGCGCCCGCGCTACCAGGGCGTGGACGAGCAGAACCGGCCCTTCACCGTCACCGCCGAGCTCGCGGTCCAGGGCGGCGGCGAGGAGGACCTGCTCACGCTCGACGCGCCGCGCGCCGACATCCTGCTCGAGGACGGCGCCTGGGTGCTGCTGGAGGCCCGCAAGGGGCGCTACGCCAAGGCGCGCAACCACCTCGAACTGGATGGCCAGGTGACGCTCTACCACGACAACGGCACCATGCTGAGGACCGAGCGCGCGGTGATCGAACTCCAGGAAGGCGCGGCGCATGGCGACGCTCCGGTGGCGGCGCAGGGCCCCTTCGGCACCCTCACCGGCGCCGGCTTCCGCCTGAGCGAGCGCGGGGCCGTGGTCGAGGTGACGGGGCGGTCCCACGCCGTGCTGGAGGGAGGCGAAGCCCCCCGATGACGATGCCCTCCCCGGCCCGCGCCCTCCACGCCCATCCCGCCGCGGCGGCGCTGTTCGCGCTGATGCTCGCCGGGGCGGGCGCCGTCGCCGTGGCGCGCGCGCAGAACCTCGACCTCAGCCAGGGCGGGCCGATCGAGGTCACGGCGAACGACGGCATCGAGTGGCGCCAGGCGGAGCAGGTGGTGATCGCCCGCGGCGACGCCCGGGCGGTGCGCGGCGGCGTCACGGTCGAGGCCGACCGGCTGCTCGCGCGCTACCGACCGCGCCGCGGCGCCCCCAACGGGCAGGCACCGGCCGCGCAGCAGCCGGCGACGACGGGCGCCGGCGCGGCGACGCCGCAGCAGCAGGCAAACGAGATCTGGCGGCTGGAGGCGGAGGGCAATGTCCGCATCTCCACCGCCACCGACCGCGCCACCGGCGACCGCGCGGTCTATGACATGGACCAGGCGGTGATGGTGCTCTCGGGGCGGAACCTGCGCCTCGTCACCCCGCAGCAGACCGTCACCGCGCGCGACTCGCTCGAATACTGGTCGCAGCGGCGCATGGCCGTGGCGCGCGGCGGCGCGCGGGTGGAGAGCAGCGACGGGCGCTGCGTCACGGCCGACACGCTGGTGGCGTATTTCGCCGAGGAGGCGCCGCCGCAGGCGTCCGGTGGCCGACGCAGCACGGCCTCCGCCGCACCGGCTCCCGCCGCCGGCGGCGCGGCGGCGCCCGGCGAGGGCAGCAAGCTCGAGAAGGTCGAGGCATTCGGGAACGTGGAGATCCGCACCGAGAACGAGGTCGTGCGCGGCGAGCGCGGCGTGTACAGCCCAGTGGACGGACGCGCCCGGCTGCTCGGCAACGTGCGCATCACCCGGGGCGACAACCACATCGAGGGCCGGGAGGCGATCGTGGACCTGCGCGCCGGCACCGCGCGGCTGATCGGCGAGCGGGTGCGCGGGCTGATCGTGCCACAGCAGGAACCGCAACAGCAGCAGCAGCAACAGCAGGGCGGCGCCGCGCCGGCGCGAGGCGGTGCCGGATGCGCGCGATGAAGGAGCAGCAGCCAGCTTCTGCCCCGCCGCACGCCGCTCCCTCGCTGCGCGTCGTTGCGGGCGGCAACAGCGCCGCGGCGGCCCCGGCCGCCTCCGGCCTGTTCGCGCGTGGCCTGGGCAAGCGCTATCACAAGCGCCCGGTGGTGCGGAACGTCTCGATCCACCTGCGCCGCGGCGAGGCGGTCGGCCTGCTCGGCCCGAACGGCGCGGGCAAGACCACCACCTTCTACATGATCACCGGCCTGGTGCAGCCCGACGAGGGCCAGGTCGTGCTCGACGGCCACGACGTGACCATGCTGCCGATGTACCGCCGCGCGCGGCTCGGCCTCGGCTACCTGCCGCAGGAGGCCTCGATCTTCCGTGGCCTGAACGTCGAGGACAACATCCGCGCCGCGCTCGAGGTGGTGGAGCCGATCCGCGACCGGCGCGACCAGATGCTGGACGCGCTGCTCGCCGAGTTCGGCATCGCCCATCTGCGCCGCGCCCCGGCGCTCGCCCTCTCGGGCGGCGAGCGGCGGCGCTGCGAGATCGCCCGTGCGCTGGCCACGCACCCCTCCTACATCCTGCTCGACGAGCCGCTGGCCGGCATCGACCCGATCGCGGTCGGCGAGATCCGCGACCTGGTGCGGCACCTCAAGGACCGCGGCATCGGCGTGCTGATCACCGACCACAATGTGCGCGAGACGCTGGAGATCATCGACCGCGCCTACATCCTGCACGACGGGCAGGTGCTGATGGAGGGCGCGCCGCGCGACATCGTGGCGCACGAGGGAGTGCGGCGCGTTTACCTCGGGGAACGGTTCAGCCTCTAGGCTGCATGGCCATGGCGCTCGGTCCGAGACTGGAACTCCGCCAGGCCCAGTCGCTGGTGATGACGCCGCAGCTGCGGCAGGCGATCAAGCTGCTGCAGTCCTCCAACCTCGAGGTCGCCGCCTTCGTCGAAGAGGAGCTGGAACGCAACCCGCTGCTGGAGCGCGACGAGCGACCCGATCCGGTGCCCGATCCGGATGCGGGGCGGGGGCTGGACCCGCTGCCCGCTGTGCCGGAAGTGCCGCCCGACGCCCATGCCGCCGCACTGTCCGACGCCCTGCCGGCGGAGGGCGCGGCGCCGCTCGACATCGCGGAATGGGACAACGTGTATGACGCCGATGCCGCTCCGATCTTCGGGCGCGGTGGCGCGGCGGACTTCGAGGACGATCCCTCCGGCGTCGAGGCGATGCCGGCGGGACCGAGCACGCTGCACGAGCACCTGGCCCAGCAGGCGCGCCTCGCCTTCGACGATCCCGCGGACCGGCTGATCGCGACGGCACTGATCGCGCTGCTCGATCCTGCCGGGCGGCTCGACGCCGATCCCGCCGCGCTGGCCGCGGCGCTCGGCTGCGAGGCGTCGCGGATCGAGGCGGTGCGGCGGCGCATGCAGCGCTTCGACCCGGTCGGCCTGTTCTGCCGGGACCTCCGCGAATGCCTCGCCGTCCAGCTCGCCGAGCGCGACCGGCTCGATCCTGCGATGGCGACGCTGCTCGACCACCTCGACCTGCTGGCGCGGCGCGACCACGCGGCGCTGATGCGGCTTTGCGGCGTGGACGCCGAGGACCTCGCGGACATGATCGCGGAGCTGCGCCGGCTCGACCCCAAGCCCGGCACGCGCTTCGACTTCGCCCCGGCCACCGCCGTCGCGCCCGACCTCCTGCTGCGCCGCGCGCCGGACGGCGAGTGGGTGGTGGAGCTGAACCCCGAGACGATGCCGCGCGTTCTCGTCAATCGCGGCTTCCACGCCCGCGCGCTTGTCCGCGCCCGCTCGCGGGAGGACAAGGCCTTCCTCGCCGACCGCCTCGCCAGCGCCACCTGGCTGGTGCGGAGCCTGGAGCAGCGCGCCGCCACCATCCTCAAGGTCGCGGCCGAGATCATGCGCCGTCAGGAAGGCTTCCTGCGCCACGGCGTCGAGCACCTCCGCCCACTCATCCTGCGCGACGTGGCCGAGGCGGTCGGTCTGCACGAGAGCACCGTCAGCCGCGTCACCGCGAACAAGCGCATCGCCACGCCGCGCGGCGTCATCGAGCTCAAATTCTTCTTCACCAACGCGATCGCCGGCACCGCCGGCGGCGAGGCGCATAGCGCGGAGGCGGTGCGTCAGCGGATCCGCGCCCTCATCGCGAGTGAGGAACCGCACGCGGTGCTGTCCGACGACGCAATTGTCGAGAAATTGCGTCAGGAAGGCGTGGACATCGCCCGGCGGACCGTGGCGAAATACCGCGAGGCGCTGCGCATTCCCTCATCGCTGCAGCGCCGGAAGGAGAAGGCCATTCCGGCCTGATCCGAACCCTTCCCGGGGCGCCACATGGTGGCCCGGAATCGGCGTCGGTGCCGGCCGGACGGCCCCTCTTTCGCGCGGAAGGAGGTACCGACTGATGCATGTCACCGTGACCGGCAAGCAGATGGATACCGGTGAGGCGCTGAAGACGCGCGTGCGGGAGGAGCTCTCGCAGATCACGCGCAAATACTTCGACCACGCAGTCGAGGCGAACGTTACCTTCAGCCGCGACCACAAGGGCCACGTCGGCGCTTTCGTCGCCTGCGACATCAATCTCAAGGCCGGCCGCAACCTCTTCATGCGCGTCGAGGGGGAGGGACCAGACGCGCACCGCGCCTTCGACATGGCCGCTGAGCACCTGGCCAAGCGCCTGCGCCGCCACCGCCGGAGGATCAACGACCACGCCCGCAGCCTGGCCGAGGAGCGGCGGCCGCCGCTCGGCGCCGATCTGCCGGCGCCGGAGCTTCCGGCGCGCCCCGGACCGTAGCGGGCGAGAGACAGGGCGGGCGGGGCATCTCGCCCGCCCACTCCGCCTGGGCGCTCCTCGTCAATCCGCGCGCGGATGCGCCTTGCGCCAGGTCGCGAGCAGGGCAGCGGCGTCCACCGCGGTATAGCGCTGCGTCGTCGAGAGGCTCGCGTGGCCGAGCAGCTCCTGGATGGCACGCAGATCGGCCCCGCCGCCGAGCAGATGCGTTGCGAAGGAGTGCCGCAGCGCGTGCGGCGTCGCGTGCTCCGGCAGGCCGTTGAGCCGGCGGAACTCGCGCAGCGTCCGCTGCGCCACCGCCGGGTCGAGCCGCCCGCCCCGCGCACCGACGAACAGCGGCTGGTCGGGCCGCGGATCCGGATGCTGGCGGAGCCAGGCCTCGATGGCCTCGCGCACCGCCGGCAGCACCGGGACTATCCGCTCCTTGTCGCCCTTACCGCGCACGCGCAGCGCGGTGTCCGTCCCGGCGCGCGGCGCATCGCGCACGTCGAGCGCCAGTGCCTCGCCGATGCGCAGCCCGCAGCCATAGAGCAGGGTGAAGAGCGCCCGGTCGCGCGCGGCGAGCGCGGCGCTGCGCGCGCCCTCGCCGATCTCCTGCGCCACCGCGCGCGCCTCGGCCTCGCCCAGCGCGCGCGGAACGGGAGGCTTCGGCCGCGGCCCACGCAGCCCCGCCAGCGCAATCGACGTGGCTCCATGGCGGCGCGCGAGGAAACGCAGGAAGCCGCGCACCGAGGCGAGCTTGCGCGCGCGCGTCGAGACCCCGTCACCCTCCGCCGCGCGATGCGCGAGGAAGGCCCGCAGGTCGGCAGGCCGCAGCGCCGCCAGCGCAGCGAGGTCCGGCTCCTCCCCGCCCCGATGGCGCGCGAGGAAGCCGAGCAGGTCGGCGAGGTCGCGCCCATAGGCCTCGACCGTATGTGGGCTGGCGCGCCGCTCCCGCGCAAGCCAGTCCAGATAGGCCAACCGCAGCTCCGCCGCCGTGGTCATGGCGCGGCCCGGAGTGGCGCAGGCACGGGGCTTCCGGCCGCGCCGCGGCAAGGACGAAGCGACTGTGCTGCGCCCCTCCGCTCCGCCGCGCAGCCCATGCGGCCCTTGCCGGCCGGCTAGCGCGCCAGCGCCGCCGCGACGGCGCGGCCGAGGAAGGCGATCGTGGCGGTCGCCTGGCGGGCCGGCAGGGAGGCTGCGTCGCGGGCGCCGAGAGCGAGCAGCATCGGCCCACCACCGAACAGCGGCACGCGGGCCAGAGCGTCGCGGACGACCAGGGGGGCCGCCTCCGCATGCAGCATCTCGCGGTCGGTCGGCTGGGACCGCACCACGGCGTCGCGCCCCGGCCCGAGCAGCCGCGCGACGGTGCCGGGCGGCAGCGGGAGCACGCCCCAGCGCGACCAGCCATGCGTGGCGGACGGCGGGCGGCGGCGCTGCAGCCGCCCCGGGGCCGGCTCGGCCGCGAGGGTGCAGGTCTCGATGCCGAGCAGGGCGGGCAGCTCCTGGGTGACGGTCTCGACGACGTCGTTGGCGCGCATCAACGCCAGCACGGCGAGGCGCACGCGGACGGCGAGGCCGGTGCCGGCGCGGCCGTCGGCCAGCAGCGCATCCATCTCCGCCTCGATGGCGCGCAGCCGGTTGCGTTCGGCGGCGAGCATCGCCGCCATGTGGTCGGCGAAGACCTCGCCATGGACGCGCTTGGGCGGCAGCAGGACGCGGTAGAGGTCTGGCCGCTCCGCGAGGAATTCCGGATGGGCGCGGAGGAAGGCGGCGACCGCCTCGGGCTCCAGTTCGGGGACTGGCCCCGTCGCCCCGTTGGCGGCGGTGGCGGAGGCGGCGGCGGTCGCCACGCCGGCGGCGGCGGTCGGGCTGCTGCTGCTTCGCGCTTTCACAGGATGCTCTGCCCCGTCTTCTTCCAGTCGGCCAGGAAGGCGTCGAGCCCGCGGTCGGTCAGCGGGTGCTTGAGGAGCTGGCGGATCACCGCCGGCGGCAGGGTGGCGACATGGGCGCCGAGCTTGGCCGCTTCGACCAGGTGCATCGGGTGCCGGATCGAGGCGACCAGCACCTCGGTCCGCAGATGCGGGTAGTTGCGGAAGATCGCCATGATGTCGGCGATCAGCTTCATCCCGTCCGTGGCGATGTCGTCCAGCCGGCCGACGAAGGGCGAGACGAAGGCCGCCCCCGCCTTCGCCGCGAGCAGCGCCTGGGCGGGCGAGAAGCAGAGCGTGACGTTGACTTGCGCGCCCTCCGCCGCCAGGGTCCGGCAGGCGCGCAGCCCAGCCTCGGTGAGCGGCACCTTGACCGCGACATTGGGGGCGATGCCGCGCAGATGCCGTCCTTCGGCGAGCATGCCCTCGAAGTCGGTCGCTGTGACCTCGGCGGAGACGGGGCCGGAGGTGATGCCGCAGATCTCGGCGATCACCTCGGTCATCTTGCGGCCCGTCTTGGCGACCAGGCTGGGGTTCGTGGTAACGCCATCCACCAACCCGGCCTCGGCGAGCGCACGGATCTCGCCCACATCTGCGGTATCAACGAAAAACTTCATGGCGGCGCGGAGTCCTCGACTCGGGGGGGTCTCAACCGCTGAGCGAAATATTGTTGCGGCTTTGTTCTAGATTGAGCATACCCCATGGGCGACGGCCGGCGAAAGCACATGAGCATGGAAGACACGCCAGGTGTTGCCGCCACGCCACGGGTCCGTGTCCTTCTCCCGCTGCCGTTGGATCCCGGCACATATGATTACCGTATCCCGCGCGGAATGTCTCTCGCTCCTGGCGCGTTCGTCGTCGTTCCGCTCAACCGGCGGCAGGTGATCGGGGTGGTTTGGGACGGCCAGCCCGACCCCGACCTGCCCGCCGCGCGGCTGAAGGACGTGATCGAGGCCCTGGAGGTTCCGCCGATGACGGCGAGCCTGCGGCGTTTCGTCGAATGGGTCGCCGCCTACACGCTGAGCCCGCCCGGCGCGGTGCTGCGCATGGCGATGAGCGCCCCGTCCGCCCTGGAGCCGGCCCCGCGCCAGGTGGGCTGGACCCTGGCGCCCGAGCCGCCTGCCGAGGGCAAGGTGCGGCTGACCCCGGAGCGCCGGCGGGTCCTGGCACTGCTCGGGCCGAGGGAGGTGCGGGCGGCCACGGCCCTGGCGGAGGCGGCGGGGGTCTCGCCCGGCGTGGTGCGCGGCCTGGCGGATGCCGGGTTCCTGGTGCCGGCGCTGCTGCCGGAGGCAGCCTCTCCCTTCGCCCTGCCCGATCCCGAGCATCCCGGCCCGCCGCTCGCCGAGGGCGGCCAGGCCGAGGCGGCGCGGGCGCTGCGCGAGGCGGTGGCCGCGCGGCGCTTCGGCGTAACCCTGCTCACCGGCGTCACCGGCTCGGGCAAGACCGAGGTCTATCTCGATGCGGTCGCCGAATGCCTGCGGCGCGGCCGGCAGGCCCTGGTGCTGCTGCCGGAGATCGCCCTCTCCGCCCAGTGGCTGGAGCGGTTCCGGCGGCGTTTCGGCGTCGCCCCGGCGCTCTGGCACTCCGAACTGACCTCCAGGACCCGGCGCGAGACCTGGCGCGCGGTGGCGGAGGGCAAGGCGCCGGTGCTGGTCGGGGCGCGCTCCGCGCTGTTCCTCCCCTTCCCCGATCTCGGCCTCATCGTGGTGGACGAGGAGCACGAGACGGCGTTCAAGCAGGAGGACGGCGTGGTCTATCACGCGCGCGACATGGCGGTGGTGCGCGCACGGCTGTCCGAAGCCGCCTGCATCCTGGTCTCCGCCACGCCCTCGCTGGAGACGCTGACCAACGCCGAGCAGGGACGCTATGCGCGCCTGCACCTCGATCACCGGCATGGCGGAGCGTCCATGCCCACGGTGGAGGCGGTGGACCTGCGCAAGCACCCGCCGGAGCGCGGCCGCTTCCTCTCGCCGCCGCTCATCGCGGCAGTGACCGAGGCGCTGGCGCGCGGGGAGCAGGCGATGCTGTTCCTCAACCGCCGCGGCTACGCGCCGCTGACGCTCTGCCGCACCTGCGGGCACCGGCTGCGCTGCCCCAATTGCAGCGCCTGGCTGGTCGAGCACCGCGCGCAGCGGCGGCTGCAGTGCCACCATTGCGGCCATGCGGAGCCGCCGCCCCTCGCCTGCCCGGAATGCGGCACGGCGGGCTCGCTGGTGCCGATCGGCCCGGGGGTGGAGCGCGTGCTGGAGGAGGCGAGCACGCTCTGGCCCGAGGCGCGGCGGCTGGTGATGGCGAGCGACACCCTCCCCGGTCCCGCCGCGGCCGCCGCGGCGGCGCAGGCGATCCAGGACCGCGAGGTGGACCTGATCATCGGCACGCAGATCGTCGCCAAGGGCTGGCACTTCCCGCATCTCACGCTCGTCGGCGTGGTGGACGCCGATCTCGGCCTCGCGGGCGGCGACCTGCGGGCGGCGGAGCGCACGGTGCAGCTCCTGCACCAGGTCGCCGGCCGCGCGGGGCGGGAGGAACGGCCCGGACGCGTGCTGCTGCAGACCTTCTCGCCCGAGCATCCGGTGATGCAGGCGCTAGTGAGCGGCGACCTCGACGCCTTCATGCGCGCGGAGGCGGCGGCGCGGCGACCCGGCGGCTGGCCGCCCTTCGGACGCCTCGCGGCGCTGATCGTGAGCTCGGAGGATGAGCGCGAGGCGGACCGCACAGCGCGCGATCTGGGCCTCGCCGCGCCGCGTGGCGAGGGCGTACAGGTTCTGGGCCCGGCGCCGGCGCCCTTGTCGCTGCTGCGCGGGCGGCACCGGCGGCGGCTGCTGCTCAGGACGCGACGCGACATCGCGGTGCAGCCGATCCTGCGGGAATGGCTCTCGCGGGTGGACGTGCCGAGCGGCGTGCGGGTGCAGGTGGACGTGGACCCGGTGGGGTTCCTCTAGGATCGCGCCCGGCCACCCCTCACGGCCGACGCCCCCTCCCCGCACGCCGCCCCGCTAGAGCGGTTTCCGAGCTGAGTGAATCGGGGGGATTCCCCGAGGCGGGCCG
>ERZ777003.3097-NODE-3097-length-17033-cov-9.382966_pt1 | contig 17033 bp, 13 predicted proteins | sample MGYA00374956_ERZ777003 | MGnify/ENA primary metagenome ERZ777003 (study PRJEB29302, sample SAMN06268252) | bioreactor metagenome | isolation source: Joint BioEnergy Institute, California, USA | place: USA:Joint BioEnergy Institute, California, USA | collected... | reverse complement strand
CCGGCCGGCCCCGGCGCCGCCCGGCCCGTCGGTGCCGCTCGGGCAGGCGGTGCGCGGGCTGCCGCGGCTGGCCTGGCAGGTGCTCGCCGACATCGTCGTCGGCACCTGGGAGGTCGGCAAGCACTCGCTCGGCGTGCGCGACGTCGACGACCCGGGCTTCGTCGAGGTCGAGCTGGCCGGCGCGACGCCGGCGGGGACGACGCTGTGGGCGTTCCTGTCGACCGTCTCGCCGGGCGAGGTCGTCGTCGACCTCGATCCCGAGCGGGGCGTGCTGCTCATCCACGCGCTGCGCCGCGGCGACCCCGACGCGGTCCGCGCCCGCCACCGCGACATCTACGAGCGCATCCAGCGACGGGTGGTGCCCTGACGATGCCGGCGCTCGCGCTCGTGATCGCGCTCGTCGCCGTGACCGCGCTGCTGGCGGCCGGCGGGATCGTGCTGCTGAGGGCCCGCGACGCGCTCGAGCGGATCGTCGCGCTCGACCTGATCACGTTCATCTGCGTCGCGCTGCTGGCGCTGCTCGCGTACCTGCGGGAGGTGCCGTACTACCTCGACGCGGCGCTCGCGCTCGCGGCGCTGTCGTTCGTCGCGACGCTCGCGGCGGCCCGCTCGGACCGCGGCGGAGGGCCGTTCCGGTGACGGTCGGGACGCTCGTCTCGTGGCTCGGCGTCGCGCTCCTCGCGCTCGGCGTCGCCGTGCTCGCGGTCGCCGTCGTCGGCGTCGTGCGGATGCGCGGCCTGTGGCCGCGGCTGCACGCCGCCAGCAAGGCGTCGGTGCTCGGCACCGCGGTGATCCTGCTCGCCGCCGTCGGCACCCGCGACGGGACGCTGATCGCCCGCGCCGTGCTCGTCTGCGCCTTCCTGCTCGTGACCTCGCCGGTCGCCGCGCACGCGATCGCGCACGCCGCCTACCGGCGCGAGCGCGGCGTCCCCGAGCCGGCGGTCGCCGACGTGCCCGCGGCCGCCGACCCGGCGGGCGACGGGCCGTCCGCCGCCGATCCGGCCGACGGCGGCGGGGCCGCCGACCGCGCCTGAAGGGCCGCCCGCTGGCGCTCGCCGCTCATGAGCTGGCGCACGCCCGCGAGCAGGATCAGCGCGATCGCGAGCTGGAAGACCGCGCCGAACTGCGACTCGACGAAGCTGCACACCTGCGTGACGAGGATCGCGACGAGCAGCGCCCGCTCGAAGCGGCGCAGGCCGCCGAGCCGGTCGCCGCGGCGCAGCCGCGCGATCCCGCCGAGCACGAGCAGCGCCGAGACGGCGCTGGAGGCCAGCCCGACCCAGTTGTGGAGCTGGAGGTGCTCGATCGCGTCGGAGACGAAGTCGGGGTGGGCGCCGCCGAGGCGCAGCACGAGCGACAGCGTCAGCTCGACCGTCGCGAGGAGCGCGAGCACCGCCCAGATGCCGAACACGACCGCGAGCCCGGTCGCGAAGCGCGGGCGGGCGGCGAGCCGAACGAACCACGCGTGCACCGCCGCCGCCCACCGCTCGGGCCGCGACGGGCCGCGCGTCGGCAGCGCCGAGACCTCGCGCATGATCGCCCGCAGCCGCGGCACGAGCGGGTGGTCCTGGTCGGCCTGCTCCAGCAGCGCGAGCGCGTTCGCGCGCTGGCGCTCGTCGAGCCGGCCGCAGGCGGCCTCCGCGAGCAGGTCGATCGCGTTCACGAGCGCCTCGCGCGGCGTCAGCCCGTCGCGCTTGGCGGCCCAGTTCGCGAGCGCGTAGAGGCCGAGGAAGATGAGGTAGATGAGCGCCGGCGTCGGCCGGTAGAAGTAGTCGTTGTCGGCGGTGATGAACTTGCCGAGCTCGTCGATGAAGAAGCCGAAGCCGACGCCGCCGACGACCGCGGCCTGGCGGCGCGCCGGCGTGCCGAGGAACGTCACCAGCAGCGCGATCGCGACGAGCATGAACAGGCCGCCCCACAGCAGGTGGGCGATGTGGAGCCCGTGGCCGCCGAGCTGCGGGTAGTTCGTCAGCCACAGCTGGGTGCGGATCACGAGGATCGTCGCGATCGCGGTCACGATCAGCGTCTCGTGCATCCGGGAGTAGCGGGCCCAGCGGTCGAGCGGCCCGGCGAGCCGCTGCCAGATCCGCAGGCGGAGGGGGCGGGCGGTCGGGTTCGTCGCGCTCATCACGTCAGTCATCGGTCGCGTCCCGGACGGTCTTCACCTTGCTTGGGACCGGGCGCGTGCGAGCATGATCGCCGAGCATGCGCGCCCTGCTCCTCGCCGCCGGCCCGCGGGCCAAGTTCGCCGTCGCGCTCGTCGCCGTGCTGTGCGCCGGCGCGCTCAGCTCCCGCGCCGGCGGGCTGGAGGAGGTGCAGCGCAGCGACACCGCCGACTTCCTGCCGGGGGCGGCCGAGTCGGTGCGCGCGCTGGAGGCCGCCCGCCGCTTCCCGTCGGGCGAGGTGAGCGCGGCGGTCGTCGTCGTCGCGCGGGACGGCGGCCTCACCGCCGCCGACCGGCGCGCGCTGGCAGCGGTCCGCAGGTGGGCGCAGTCGGCGCGCGCCGACCTGCCGCTCGCGGTCCGGCGGCTGCCGCCGGCGCAGCGGTCGCGCGACGGCGCCGCCGCGCTGCTGGCGGTCCCGCTCGACGCCGGCCGCGGCGGCGACGCGGTCGCCGACGCCGTCGCGGACCTGCGCGACGCGCTCGCGCGCGCCGCGCCGGACGGGCTGCGCACCGCGGTGACCGGCCCGGCCGGCTTCAGCGCCGACCTCAAGCAGGTCTTCGCCGGCGCCGACACGCGGCTGCTGGCCGTCACCGGCGGCCTGGTCCTGCTGCTGCTGGTCCTCATCTACCGCTCGCCGATCTTCTGGCTGATCCCGTTCTTCACCGTCCTGCTGGCGGAGGGCGCCAGCCGCGGCATGGCCGCGCTCGCCGGCGAGGCGGGGCTGACGATCAACGGCGAGAACGCGGGCATCCTGTCGGTGCTCGTGTTCGGCGCGGCGACCGACTACGCGCTCCTGCTCGTCGCCCGCTACCGCGAGGAGCTCCACGTCCACGCCGACAAGCACGACGCGATGCGCGCGGCGCTGCGCGGCGCGGCGCCGGCGATCCTCGCCTCCGGCGGCACCGTCGTCGCCGGGCTGCTGACGCTCGTGATCGCCGACGTCGACTCGACCGCCTCGATCGGGCCGCTCGGCGCGATGGGGGTCGCGCTCGCGCTCGCGCTCAGCCTCACCGTCCTGCCGGCGACGTTGACGATCGCGGGGCGCCGGGCCTTCTGGCCGTTCGTGCCGCGCGTGCGGACGGGGACGGATGCCGCCGCCGACCCGGCGGGGCGCGGCGGCTGGGCGCGGGTGGCCGCCTGGGTCGGCCGCCGGCTGCGGCCGCGGTGGGTCGGCGCGACGGTCGCGCTCGCCGTGCTCGCGCTCGGGCTCGCCGGGATCGACACCTCGCTGACGCAGGAGCAGCAGCTGCGCGACGAGCCGGAGGCGGTCCGCGGCCAGGCGCTGCTGGCCGAGCGCTTCCCGGCGGGCGCCTCGGCGCCGGCGACCGTCGTCGTCCCGCCCGGCGGCGACGTGGCGGCGGTGCGGGCGGCGCTGGAGGGGCCGGCGCGCGAGCGCGGGCTCGTCGCCGCGGTCCAGGGCGCCGAGCGGGGCGCGCCGGGCACCCAGCTGACCGTGCTGCTCGCCGACGACCCCTTCTCCGAGCCGGCGGTCGCGGCGATCGCGCCGCTGCGGGCGCTCGTCCACGCGGCCGAGCCGCGCGCGCTCGTCGGCGGCCAGACGGCGCAGAGCCGCGACCTGCGCGCCGCCGCCGAGCGCGACAACGTCGTCATCCCGCCGCTGACGCTGGCGGTCGTGCTGGTGATCCTGATCGCGCTGCTGCGGGCGCTCGTGGCGCCGCTGCTGCTGCTGGCGGCGACGGCGCTGTCGGCGGCGGCGGCGCTCGGCGCCGGCATCGTCATCTTCGACGTGATCCTCGGCCTGCCGGCGCTCGACCCGGCGCTGCCGCTGCTGGCGTTCGTCTTCCTCGTCGCGCTCGGCATCGACTACACGATCTTCCTGATGGCGCGGGCGCGCGAGGAGGCGGCGCGCCACGGCACCCGCCGCGGCGTGCTGCGCGCGCTCGCCGTCACCGGCGGGGTCATCACGTCCGCCGGGGTCGTGCTCGCCGGCACCTTCTCGGCGCTCGCCGTGCTCCCGCTCGTGCTGCTGACCGAGCTCGGCACCGTCGTCGCGCTCGGCGTCCTGCTCGACACGCTGCTCGTCCGCTCGGTGCTCGTCCCCGCGCTCGTCTGCGACCTCGGCCCCCGCGTCTGGTGGCCCAGCCGCCTCGCGCGCGACCGCGAGCCCGTCGCCTGACGCCCCGGACGACCGGATCGGTGCACGTGCAACAATCTCCATCGTGCTGCGCCTGAGCGTCCTCGACCAGTCGCCGATCCCGGAGGGGTCGACCGGGGCGCGGGCGCTGCGCGAGACGGTCGCGCTGGCCCAGCTCGCCGACCGGCTCGGCTACCACCGCTACTGGGTCGCCGAGCACCACGGCGGGCCGATGCTCGCCAGCCCCGGGCCGGAGATCCTGATCGGCCCGATCGCGGCCGCGACCGCCGGCATCCGCGTCGGCAGCGGCGGCGTCATGCTGCCCCACTACAGCCCGCTCAAGGTGGCCGAGTCGTTCAGCATGCTCGCCGGGCTGCACCCGGGCCGGATCGACCTCGGCATCGGCCGCGCGCCCGGCACCGACGGGCGCACGATGCTCGCGCTCCAGCGCGACCGCCGCCAGGCCGCGCCCGACGACTTCCCGCAGCAGCTCGCCGAGCTGCTCGGCTACCTCGAGGACGCGCTCCCGTCCGACCACCCGTTCGCGCAGCACGCCCGCTGGCTGCCCGGCCGGCCCGAGCGGCCCGACCCGTGGCTGCTGGGCTCCAGCCCCCAGTCGGCCGTCTGGGCGGCCGAGCTCGGCCTGCCGTACGCGTTCGCCGACTTCATCAACCCGCGCGGCGCGGCGATCGCCCACCACTACCAGGAGGCGTTCCAGCCGTCGGCCCGGCGCGCGACGCCGGAGACGGCCGTCGGCGTGTGGGCGCTCGCGGCCGAGACCGACGAGGAGGCGCAGCTGCTGGCGACGAGCGCCCGGATGGCGATGACGCTCCTGCGCGAGGGGCGGCTGATCGAGGTGCCGACCGTCGAGCGGGCCGTCCGCTTCCTGCGCGAGCGCGGCAGGCCGCTGGACGCCGGCGGCCGCTCGCGGCGGACGATCGTCGGCACGCCCGCGAGGGTCCGCGCCGGCATCGAGCAGGTCGCCGCCGACTACCGCGCCCAGGAGGCGATCGTCGTCACGATCACCCACGACCCGGCCGCCCGGCGGCGGTCGTACGAGCTGATCGCCGACGCCTTCGCGCTCGCGCCGCGGGCGGGCGGCCCGGCGGCCGCGCCGGCGCGCTAGCGGCCCGTCCCGCCGGCGGCGCGGCCCCGCGGGCGGCAGCCGCGAGCGCAGCGCGCGGCGCGGGCGGGCGGGCCGGCGCGCGCGGGCGGTTGCGTCGGCGCCCCAACGGGCAAGACGAACGACGATGGCCGACCACGCCGCCGGCACCGCCGTCACCGCGACCGCCGCCGCCCACGCCGACGCGGCCGTCGTCGCGCGCAGCATCGCGACGATCCGCGCGCTCGCGATGGACGCCGTCGAGCAGGCGAGGTCGGGCCATCCCGGCACCGCGATGGCGCTCGCGCCGCTCGCCTACACGCTCTTCACGCGCTTCCTGCGCTTCGACCCCGCCGACCCGGCCTGGCCCGACCGGGACCGCTTCGTCCTCTCCAGCGGCCACGCGTGCGTGCTCCAGTACGCGCTCCTGCACCTGACCGGCTACGACCTCGCGCTCGAGGACCTGCGGCAGTTCCGCCAGTGGGGGTCGCGCACGCCCGGCCACCCGGAGCGCGGGCACACGCCCGGCGTCGAGGTGACGACCGGACCGCTCGGCCAGGGGCTCGGCAACGCGGTCGGGCTCGCGCTCGCGGAGCGGTTCCTCGGCGAGCGCTACGGCCGGCCCGGCGAGGAGGTCGCCGAGCCGCTCGACCACCACGTCTACGCGATCTGCTCCGACGGCGACCTGATGGAGGGCGTCGCGAACGAGGCGGCCGGGATCGCCGGCCAGCTCGCGCTCGGCAAGCTCGTCGTCTGCTGGGACGACAACCGCGTCACGATCGACGGCACGACCGCGATCAGCTTCAGCGCCGAGGACCACCTGAAGCGGTTCGAGGCGCTCGGCTGGCACGTCCAGCGCGTCGACGACGCCGAGGACCTCGACGCGCTCGACGCCGCGCTCGCCGCCGCCCGCGACCACGTCGCGCAGCCGTCGCTGATCGCGGTCCGCTCGCACATCGCCTACCCGGCGCCGCACGCGGTCGACACCGCCAGGAGCCACGGCGCCCCGCTCGGCGCCGACGAGGTGCGCGCCGCCAAGGCGGCGATGGGCCTCGAACCCGACGCCGCCTTCGCCGTCGACGCCGACGTCGCCCGCCACATGGACCAGCGCGAGCGGGGCGCGCGGCTGAGGGCCGCGTGGGAGCGGAGGTTCGCGGCCTGGAGCGCCGCCCACCCGGACCTGCGCGCCGAGTGGGACCGCGCCTGGCGGGGCGAGCTCGAGCCGGGCTGGCGGGAGGCGCTGCCGACCTTCCCGCCGGGGAGGGCGATCGCGACGCGCGCTGCCGGCCAGCGGGTGATGGCCGCCTTCGCCGCGTACGCGCCGACGATGATCGGCGGCGCCGCCGACCTCGTCGAGTCGACGAAGACCGCCTTCGACGGCGCCGGCCAGTACAGCGCCGTCCACGCCGGGCGCAACGTCCCGTTCGGCGTCCGCGAGCACGGCATGGGCGCGATCGTCAACGGCGCCGCCGCGCACGGCGGGATCGTCTCGCCGTACGGCTCGACGTTCCTCATCTTCTCCGACTACATGCGCCCGAGCGTGCGGCTGAGCGCGCTCTCGCGGCTGCCGGTCGTGTGGGTGTGGACGCACGACTCGGTCGGGCTCGGCGAGGACGGCCCGACCCACCAGCCGGTCGAGCACTACATGGCGCTGCGCGCGATCCCCGACCTGTGGTTCATCCGCCCCGCCGACGCGAACGAGACGGCGGTCGCCTGGCGGGTCGCGCTCGAGCGGACCGACGGGCCGGTCGCGCTCGCGCTCTCGCGCCAGGGGATCCCGGTGCTCGACCGCGACGAGGTCGCCGCCGCCGACGGCCTGGAGCGGGGCGCCTACGTGCTGTGGGACGCCGGCGGCGACGACGGCGGCGTCCCCGACGTGATCCTCATCGCGACCGGCGCCGAGGTCGCGCCGACGCTCGCGGCCGGGCGCGCGCTCGCCGCCCGCGGGACCCGCGCGCGGGTCGTCTCGATGCCGTGCTGGGAGCTGTTCGCCGCCCAGCCGCCGGCGTACCGCGACGCGGTCCTGCCGCCGGCCGTCGGCGCGCGGCTGTCGGTCGAGCCGGGCGTCACGCTCGGCTGGCGCACGTGGGTCGGCGACCGCGGCGACAGCCTCGGGATCGACCGCTTCGGCGCCTCGGCCCCCGGCGCGCGCGTGCTCGAGGAGCTCGGCTTCACGGCCGAGGCGATCGCCGCCCGCGCCGCCGCCCTGCTGGAACGGACCGCCTGACCCCGGAGCTGACGACCATGCGCACGTCATCGCCGCTGCACCGCCTCTCGCTGATCGGGCAGAGCGTGTGGATCGACTTCCTCTCGCGCAAGGAGATCCACGGCGGGCAGCTGCAGGCGCTCGTCGACGACGACGCCGTCGTCGGGGCGACCTCCAACCCGACGATCTTCCAGCAGGCGCTCGCCGACGGCGACGCCTACGACGCCCAGCTGCGCGAGCTGGCCGCCGCCGGCGTCGACGACGCGAAGGAGCTGTTCTGGGCGCTCGCGGCGACCGACGTGCGCGACGCGTGCGACCTGCTGCGGCCGGTCTGGGATGGCGGCGGCGGGCGCGACGGCTGGGTCTCGCTCGAGGTCGATCCCGGCCTCGCCTACGACACGCTCGCGACCAGCCGCGAGGTGCGGCGGCTGCGCGCGGCCGTCGACCGGCCGAACCTGATGATCAAGATCCCGGCGACGAAGCCGGGGCTGGCGGCGATCGAGGACGCGATCGCGGCCGGCATCTCGATCAACGTCACGCTCATCTTCTCGCTGCGCCGCCACGCGGAGGTGATCGAGAGCTACCTGCGCGGGCTCGAGCGGCTCGTCGCTGCCGGCGGCGACCCGGCCCAGGTCGCCTCCGTCGCGAGCTTCTTCGTCTCGCGCATCGACGTCGAGGCCGACCGCCGCCTGACCGAGCTCGGCGCGCCCGACCGCCTCAAGGGCAGGCTCGCGGTCGCGAACGCCAAGCTCGCCTACCAGACCTGCAAGCGGGCGTTCACCGGCGAGCGCTGGGAGTTCCTGACGAACAAGGGCGCGACGCCCCAGCGCGTCCTGTGGGCGTCGACGTCGGTCAAGGACCCGGCCTACCCGGACGTGATGTACGTCGAGGAGCTGCTCGGGCCCGACACGATCAACACGATGCCGCTGTCGACGCTGCGCGCCTACCAGGACCACGGCGCCCCGCGCCCGCGGCTCGAGCTGGGCCTCGACCGCGCCCGCCGGCTGCTCGCCGAGCTGGCCGCCGCCGGCGTCGACTACGACGATGTCACCGCGACGCTCGAGCGCGAGGGCGTCGCGAAGTTCGCCGCCTCGCTCGATGCGCTGCTCGCCGGGCTGCGAGACCGCGTCGCGGCCGCGGCTCGTGCATGATGGCACGTGCATGAGCACGACCGTCTCCCCAGCTCCGGCGGTGCCGCGGCGGATGCCGCGCCCGGCCGACCACGTCATCGTCATCTTCGGCGCCAACGGCGATCTCGCGCGCCGCAAGCTGTTCCCGGGCCTCTACCACCTCTACGCCGAGCGGCTGATGCCGGAGGAGTTCCGCATCATCGGCTCCGGCCGCAGCAGCCCGGGCGACGACGACGCCTTCCGCGCGCAGGTGCGCGCCGCGCTCCAGCAGCACGGCCGCCGCGCGGTCCGCGACGAGCTGTGGGAGGGGTTCGCGCGGCGGCTGTCGTTCGTGCGCTCGTCGGCCGACGACGGCGGCGCGCTGCGGGACGCCGTCCTGGCGGCCGAGCAGGAGCTCGGCGGCGACGTCCAGCGGCTGCTGTACCTGTCGGTCCCGCCGGCGGCGATGACGCCGATGGTGCGGATGCTCGGCGCGACCGGGCTGTCGTCCGGGGCGCGGCTGATCATGGAGAAGCCGTTCGGGACCGACCTCGCCTCCGCGCGCGAGCTCAACGCGGCGCTGCGCGCCGTCGTCGACGAGGACCAGATCTTCCGCATCGACCACTTCCTCGGCAAGGAGGCGGCCCAGAACATCCTCGCGTTCCGCTTCGCCAACGGCCTCTTCGAGCCGGCCTGGAACCGCAACACGATCGCGTACGTGCAGATCGACGTGCCCGAGACGCTGACGGTCGAGGGACGGGCCGGCTTCTACGAGGGCACCGGCGCCTTCCGCGACATGGTCGTCACCCACCTCTTCCAGCTGCTCGGGTTCGTCGCGCTCGAGCCGCCGGTGCGGCTGACCGCGAGGGCGCTCCACGACGAGAAGGCCAAGCTCTACCAGGCGATGCGCCCGCTGGACCCGGCGCGGGCGATCTTCGGCCAGTACGAGGGCTACCGCGAGGAGGAGGGCGTCGCGCCCGACTCGACGGTCGAGACGTTCGTCGCGCTCGAGGTGAGGCTCGACACGTGGCGCTGGGAGGGCGTGCCGTTCCTGCTGCGGACCGGCAAGGCGATGGCGCAGGGCCGGCGGTCGATCACGATCGGCTTCAAGGAGCCGCCGTTGAGGATGTTCGGCGACATCGACGGCTTCGCGACCTGCCAGCGGCCCAACGAGGTCGTCTTCGAGCTGTCGGAGACGCCGCAGATCACCGTCGACGTGCGCGCGAAGGTGCCGGGGCCGACGATGGAGCTCGGCGCGGCGCCGCTGCGCCTCGACTTCTCCGACGCGTTCACGGCCGAGCGGGGCCTGGAGGCCTACGAGCGGCTGCTGCTCGACGTCATGCGCGGCGACCACACGCTCTTCACCCGCTCGGACGAGATCGAGCGGCTGTGGGAGGTCAGCCAGCCGCTCCTCGAGCACCCGCCGCCGCTGCACACCTACGCGCGCGGCTCGTGGGGCCCGGTCGCCGCGCAGCTGCTCGCCGGCCCGCGCGGCTGGCGGCTGCCCGAGCGGCCCTGATCCGGCGCCCGCTTGCGCCGCGGCGCGGGCGCCCGGGCCCGGCGCCCCGGCCGGCGGTTGCCACCGCGGCGGCCGCCTGCCGATCACCGGGGCATGAGCATCTCCCCGCCCCGGCGTCCTCCCGCGGCCGGGACGCCGCGGGTGGCGGCGCCCCCGCCGCGGGATGGCCGTGCGGCCGCGCCCGCCGGACGCCCGCCCGCCGCGCCGCCGGCGGGCTCGCCGGTGCCCGCGCCGACGCCCGTCGGGGAGGCGCTGCTGGACGCCGGCCTGATCGACCGCGCGACGCTCGACTGGGCGCTGGCTCGCCAGCGCGAGACCGGCGCGCGGCTGGGGCACGTCCTGCTCGCGGCCGGCGCCGTCCACCGCCTCGAGCTGCAGCGCGTGCTCGGGCAGCAGTGGGGGCTGCCGTTCGCCGACCTGTTCGCCGAGCCGCCCGACGCCGCGCTCGTGCGGCGCTGCCGTCCGCGCCAGCTGCTGCGCGAGGGGTGGATCCCGCTGCGGCGCGACGGCGACCGCGTCGTCGTCGCCACCTGCGAGCCGCCCTCGGGCGAGCTCGTCGCGGCCGTCCGCGACGCGCTCGGCGCCGACGTGCAGGTGGAGCTGCGCACGACGACGCCGCTCGACGTCGAGCGCGCCGTCACGACCTGCTTCGAGGACCACGTGATCGAGCTGTCGACGGCGACGCTGCTCACGCGCCGGCCCGACCAGTCGGCGGCGTCCGGGCTGACGCGGGTGCAGAAGGCGGTCGGGCTCGCGCTCGCCGCCGCCTTCGCGGCCGGCATCGTCGTCAGCGTCGGCTGGACGCTCTCGGCCTTCTTCGCCGTCGCGAACGCGATCTTCCTCGCCGCCGTCCTGTTCAAGCTCGTCGCCTGCCTGGCGGGCCTGGGGTCGCGCGTCGGCGCCGCCCCGCCGCCGCCCCGCGCGCCCGATCGCGAGCTGCCGATGTACACGGTGCTCGTGCCCGTCTACCGGGAGGCGAACGTGATCGGGGAGCTGCTCGCGAACCTCGCCGCGCTCGACTACCCGGCCGAGAAGCTCGAGGTGCTCGTGCTGCTGGAGTCCGACGACCACGAGACGATCGCGGCCGCCCGCGCCGCCAGGCCGCCGGCGAACGTCCGCCTCGTCGTCGTCCCCGACGCGACGCCGAAGACGAAGCCGAAGGCCTGCAACGTCGGCCTCTTCCTCGCGCGCGGCGAGTACCTCGTCATCTACGACGCCGAGGACCGGCCCGACCCGCAGCAGCTGCGCACGGCGGTCGCCGCCTTCCGCGCCGCCGGCCACCGCACCGTCTGCGTGCAGGCGCGGCTGCGGTACTGGAACGCGGCGACGAACCTGCTCACGCGCATGTTCGGGCTCGAGTACGGCTACTGGTTCGGCACGATGCTGCCGGGCCTGGACCGGCTCGGGCTGCCGATCCCGCTCGGCGGCACCTCCAACCACTTCCGCGTCGACGCGCTGCGGCGGCTCGGCGGGTGGGACCCGCACAACGTCACCGAGGACGCCGACCTCGGCCTGCGCGCGGCGGTCGAGGGCTGGCGCGTCGGCGTGATCGACTCCGACACCGACGAGGAGGCGTGCGCCCGCGTGCGGCCGTGGATCCGCCAGCGGACGCGCTGGATCAAGGGCTACATGCAGACGACGCTCGTCCACACCCGCGCGCCGGTGCGGCTCGTGCGCCAGGTCGGCGTCGTCGACACGCTCGGCTTCCTGCTGCTGATCGCCGGCACGCCGCTGACGTTCCTGCTCGCGCCGCTGCTGTGGGCCGGCACCGCCGCCTGGCTCGTGCTCGGCGAGCCGCGGCTGCCGCTGCTGGAGAGCGGCGTCTTCTGGACGGCCGCGCTCGTCAACCTCGTCGTCGGCAACCTCGTCATGGTCGGCCTCAACATGCTCGCCGCCGTCCGCGAGCGCGGCTGGCGGTGGGCGCCGTTCGCGCTGCTGAACCCGCTCTACTGGGTGCTCCACTCGTGGGCGGCGTGGCGGGCGCTCTACCAGCTGGTCCGCGACCCCTTCCACTGGGAGAAGACGCCTCACGGCCTCGACGCGCGCGCCGGCACGTGGCCGCTGCCGGTGTGGGGCGATCCGGCCCCCGCGTCCGCCGCGCGGTGAGCGGCGCCACGCGGCGACGTGCCCGCGCCGCCCGCCGGGCGGCCTCTATCCTGGGCCGCCGTGATCTACCTCGCCCGGCACGGCCGCACGGCGTACAACCTCGAGGGGCGCTTCCAGGGCCAAGGGCCGGTTCCGCTCGACGACGTGGGACGCCGGCAGGCGGCCGAGCTGGCCGAGCTCGCCGCCGGCTACGGCTTCAGGGCGCTGTGGGCGAGCCCGGTCGTGCGCGCGCGGCAGACGGCCGAGGTCGTCGCGCGGCGGCTCGGGCTGCCGATCCGCTTCGACGCCCGCCTGGCGGAGACCGACACCGGCGCGTGGACCGACCGCTCGTTCGCCGAGGTCGAGGCGGAGGCGCCGGAGGCGTTCGCGCGCTGGCGCACCGGCGCGGCCGGCTTCGCCTTCCCCGGCGGCGAGTCGTTCGCGCAGCAGGCCGACCGCGTCGTCGCCGCGCTGGAGGAGGTCGCGCGCGGCCCGCAGCCGGCGCTCGTCGTCTGCCACGGGATGACGATCCGCGTCGCGCTCGCGCGGCGGCACGGGCTCGCCGACCCGGGCCCGAACGACATCCCCAACGGCGGCATCGTCCCGTACGACGAGGAGGCCCACGCCGCCGACGGCCGCGTCGCGCCGCCGCACGCGACCGCGACGCCGCCGAGCTGACCGGCGACCGCGCGAGGCGCGGGAGGATCGACGCGCCGGCGCGCGAATGGGCACGCGACATGGCCACGCCGCTGGAGCAGCTGGAGGAGCGGAGCGGGCGCGCGTTCGCGGCGCTGACGGCGGCGCGCGCGCGGACCGCCCGGCGGATCGCCCAGCGGCGGCGGCTGCTCGACGGCCTCGCCGTCGACGGCGACGCCGCCGTCGTGCTGATGGGCTCGTGGGGGCGCCGGGAGCTGACGCGCCACTCCGACGACGACTACATGGTGCTCGTGCGCGGCGCGCGCGGGACGGCGGCGCCGCGGCCGACGGTCGCGCAGGTGAGGCGGGCGTTCGCCGGCGACCCGGGCGGCTTCAGCGCGCCGGGGCAGGAGGGGATCTTCGCCGACGTCGTCTACTCGGCCGACCTGCTCGGCTCGATCGGCCTCGACGACGACACGAACACGAACCTCACGCGCCGCATGCTGCTGCTGCTCGAGTCGGTCGCCGCCTGCAACGACGACGTGCTCGCGGACGCCCGGCGCGACGTGATCGAGGACTACCTGCGCGACGCCGTCAAGGACCGCCGGCCGCCTCGCTTCCTGCTCAACGACGTCGTCCGCTACTGGCGCACGATCGGCGTCGACTTCGTCGCCAAGGACCGGCGGCGGGCGGGGCGCAGGTGGGGGCTGCGCAACGCGAAGCTGCGCACCTCGCGCAAGCTCCTGTTCGCCAGCGGGCTGCTGCCGCTGCTGCGCTGCCGCGAGCTCGTCGCCGACGAGATCGCCGGCTTCCTCGCCGAGCAGTTCGCGCTGCCGCCGACCGACCGCGTCGCCGCCGCCTTCCTCCGCTACGGCCAGGTCGGGGCGGGCGCCGACGTGTTCGCCGCCTACGACGCGTTCCTGCGGCTGCTCGACGACGAGGCCGCGCGCGCCGAGCTGGAGGCGATCGACGGCCGCGCCGCCGCCGACGCCTCGCCGGCGTTCCGGCGCGCCGCCGAGCTCGGCCGGCGGATCGACGACGGCCTCCTGCAGCTGCTGTTCGGCGACGGCCTGCGCGAGACGACCCAGCGTTACGCGATCTTCTAGCGCGTCGCGCGCGCCGCGGGCCGTGGGCGGCGGCGCCGTGGGCCGTGCACCGCCGCGGCGCGCCGGGCGCGGACGGCCCCCGCCCCGCGCGGCGCGGCGGCGCCGGTCAGCGCGGCGGCAGCGGCGCCTCGAGCACCCACGGCACGCCGACGCACCGCTCGAGCACCGGCGCGAACGTCTCGGCGTCCGCGGGCCGCAGCGGCACGTGGGTGCCGTCGGCGCGGATCGAGCTGACGTGGACCTCGGCGAGGCGGTCGCCGAAGGCGTCGAGCAGCTCGTGCGCGAGCGCCATCGTCGGGTCGTGCAGCCAGGCGTGCGCGACGTCGAAGCAGAAGCGCGCCTCCGGCGCGGCGGCGAAGAACCGCTCCAGCTCCGCGGCGGTGCGCGCGTCCGGCTTGCGCGCGTCCATGTTCTCCAGCAGCAGCCGCGGCCCGAGCGCGGCGAAGGCGGCCGGGTCGCCGAGCGTCTCCGGGTGCATGACGACGCCGGCGACGGGCTCCGGCAGCGCGGACAGCTGCGCGGCCAGCTGCGCCGGCGTGCCGGCCCACCCCTTCGACGGGCCGTGGACCGAGACGTGGCCGAAGCCGAGCGGCGGCGCGTCGGCGAGGAAGGCGAGCAGCCCCGGCAGCTCGCGCGCCGACAGCGCCGACAGCTCGACGACGTCGGTCGAGACCGCCGCCGCGGTCGCGACGAGCCGCGGCCAGTCGCCGCGCGCCCCGGCCATGTAGCCCGTCGAGGCGCCGACGAGGCCGGCGTTGCGTGCGAGGAGGTCCTCGACCTCGCTCACGGTGGGGATCGTCTCGGCCGGCGCCAGCATCGGAGCGGCAACCCTAGCCCCTCGCCAGGACGGAACCGCGTCCGGGGGCGCGGCGCCGCTCACGCGTCGCTCGTCAGCCGCAGCCCGACGACGGCGACGATCAGCAGCGCCAGGCAGGCGATCCGCGCCGCGTTCGCCGGCTCGTCGAAGAGGACGATCCCGAGCACGGCGGCCCCGGCCGCGCCGATCCCGACCCAGACGGCGTACGCGGTGCCGATCGGCAGCGTCTTGGCGGCGTGCGACAGCAGCGCCATGCTCGCGATCATCGCCGCGACGGTCGGGATCGTCGGGCCGAGCTTCGTGAAGCCCTCCGTGTACTTGAGGCCGATCGCCCAGGCGACTTCGAGCAGGGCGGCGACGAACAGAGCGATCCAGGCCATGACGAGCTCCTCGGGGCGTACGGGGTCCGTTGTCGCGTCGTCTTCGCGAACCGGGTACGGCGCGTCTCGTCCGGGACGACCGGCCCCGCGGCCGTCGCCGCGAACCGTACCAAGGCGCCGCGGCGCCCGCCGGCGCGGGGGCGGTGTGCGTGGCGTCACACTGCGCGCGCCGGCGGTCGCGCAGACTTGGGTCCCTGCCGAAAGGCGGTTTCTCGCCTGCCGCCGTCCGGGGGCATCCGGGTCGCACGGCGACCCGCCCCGGCCCCCGGACGGCGGCGTGTCCCGCGAGACCGTGCCCGCGTCCGCGCCCGGCCCGCCGGCCGCGAGACGATACCGTCCAGAGGAGCCGATGACCGACGACGCCCCCGCTGCCGCCCGGCAGCACCACGGGCTGACGCTGGCGGTGCTCGCCGTCGCCGCGCTCAGCTACGCGCTGCTGCAGACGATGGTCGCCCCGGCGCTGCCCGAGATCCAGCGCGAGCTGGGCGCCTCGACGACCGGCGTGACCTGGGTCCTGACCGTCTACCTGCTGTCGGCGTCGGTGCTGACGCCGATCCTCGGCCGCCTCGGCGACATGCACGGCAAGGACCGCGTGCTCGTCGCGGTGATGGCCGCGTTCGCGCTCGGCACGGCGGTCTGCGCGCTGGCCGACTCGCTCGCGCTGCTCGTCGCCGGCCGCGCCGTCCAGGGCGCCGGCGGCGCCGCCTTCCCGCTCGCGTTCGGGATCATCCGCGACGAGTTCCCGCGCGAGAAGGTCGCCGGCGCGATCGGCCTCATCTCGGCGACGTTCGGGATCGGGGGCGGCGTCGGCCTCGTGCTCGCCGGCGTGCTCGTCGACGCGCTCAGCTACGAGTGGATCTTCCTCTTCGCGCTCGCGCTGATCGTGCCGGCGACGGTCGCGATCCACCGCTGGGTGCCCGCCTCGCCGGTGCGCACGCCGGCCCGCGTCAACTGGCTCGGCGCGGCGCTCCTGTCGGCCGGCCTCGCGCTGCTGCTGCTCGGCGTCAGCGAGGCGCCCGAGCGCGGCTGGGGGTCGCCCGGGACGGTCGGCCTCATCGCCGGCGGCCTCGCCGTGCTCGCGCTCTGGACGGGGCAGGAGCAGCGCGCCGCCGAGCCGCTCGTCGACATGCGGATGCTGCGGCTGCGCGGCGTCTGGACGACGAACCTCGTCGCCGTGCTCGTCGGCTTCGGCATGTTCGGCTCGTTCATCCTCGTGCCGACGTACGTGCAGAGCGTCCCGGAGGTCGCCGGCTACGGCTTCGGCGCGACCGTCACCGAGGCCGGCCTGTTCCTGCTGCCGTCGGCGCTCGTGATGCTCGTCGGCGGCCCGCTCGCCGGCGCGCTCGGCAACCGCTTCGGCTCGAAGGTGCCGCTGCTGCTCGGCTGCCTGCTCGGCGCGGTCGGCTTCGCCTTCCTCGGCCTCGCCCACGCGGCGCGCTGGCAGATCTACGTCGGCACCGCGATCTTCGGCCTCGGCATCTCGTTCAGCTTCGCGTCGATGGCGAACCTCGTCGTGTCGGCGGTGCCGCAGACGCAGACGGGCGTCGCCTCGGGCATCAACACGATCGCCCGCTCGGTGGGCGGCTCGCTCGGCTCGCAGGTGTCGGCGACGATCGTCGCCGGCTCGGTCGTCGCGGCGACCGGCCTGCCCGGCGAGGGCGGCTTCGCGGCGGCGTTCCTCGTCTCCGCCGCGGCGATGGTCGTCGCGCTGCTGGCCGGCCTCGCGATCCCCGGCCGGCCGCGGGGCGCCGCCGGGGCGCCCGTCGCGGCGGCGGCGCCGTCGCGAGCCGGCGCCGCCGCCCGAGCCCCCGCC
>ERZ777003.3096-NODE-3096-length-17037-cov-6.547050_pt1 | contig 17037 bp, 17 predicted proteins | sample MGYA00374956_ERZ777003 | MGnify/ENA primary metagenome ERZ777003 (study PRJEB29302, sample SAMN06268252) | bioreactor metagenome | isolation source: Joint BioEnergy Institute, California, USA | place: USA:Joint BioEnergy Institute, California, USA | collected... | reverse complement strand
GGTTCACCGCCTGCTTGTCGGCGAGCGTCAGCCCCGGCGCGGGCAGCGCCAGCAACGCCGACCCGCCGCCGGAGACGAGGAACAGCACCAGATCCTCCGCGGTGAGTCCCCCCATCATCGCAAGGATCCGTCGCGCCGCCGCCTCCCCGGCCGCGTCGGGCACGGGGTGCGAGGCCTCCACGACCTCCACGCGCCGGGTCGGCACGGCATGGCCGTAGCGCGTCACCACCAGGCCGGAGAGTGGCACCTCCGGCCAGGCGGCCTCGACCGCCTGGGCCATCACCGCCGCCGACTTCCCGGCGCCGACGACCACCACGCGCCCCTTCGCCGGCGGCTCCGGCAGGTGCGGCGCCAGCACGGCGCGCGGGTCGGCCGCCCGGACGGCCGCCTCGAACATCCGCCTCAGCGCGGCGCGCGCCTCCGCGTCGGTCCACGCCATCGCCCGTTGTCCTCTCCTCTCCGGGCCGGAGTATGGCGAAGCCAGCCCCGATGGACCATCTATGGTGGCGAGTAGAGCCGCCACCAAGGAGGACCCGCCCATGCCCGTCCCCGAGATGGACCCCGCCACCCGCACCGAGCTGGAGGCCGCGGCCTTTCGCCGCCTCGTCGAGCACCTGCGCGCGCGGACCGACGTGCAGAACATCGACCTGATGAACCTCGCCGGCTTCTGCCGCAACTGCCTCAGCCGCTGGTACCGCGAGGCCGCCGAGGCGAAGGGCATCCCGCTCGCCGATCCGGACGCGCGCGAGATCATCTACGGCATGCCCTACAAGGAGTGGCAGGCGAAGTACCAGAAGGAGGCCACGCCGGAGCAGATGGCCAAGTTCGCGCAGTCACACCCGGGGCATTGAGGCGGTGGCGAAGCGCGGCTACACCCGCCCCCTTCGCGGCAACGCCGGAGGGATGCGGATGTCCGACACGGCCGATACGACGCAGCAGCAGGAAGACAACGAAATCGGCGGCATCGCTGCCGACCGGCTGCGTTCGATCGTCGAGCGGATCGAGCGCCTGGAAGAGGAGCGCAAGGCGCTCGCCGACGACATCAAGGACATCTTCGCCGAGGCCAAGAGTGCCGGCTTCGACGTGAAGGTGCTGCGCCAGGTGCTGCGCCTCCGCAAGCAGGAGCCCGCCGAGATCGAGGAGCAGGAGACGCTGCTCGACCTCTACAAGCGCGCGCTCGGCATGTAGCGCCCGGGCGGAGGCGCGCGGGGGGCGCCGCGCCCCGCCGCGCGCGGTCCGCCCCGTGTCTCCTACCCCTTCTCCCGCATCAGCCGCGCCTTGTCGCGCTGCCAGTCGCGCGCTGCGATGGCGGCGCGCTTGTCGTGCTTCTTCTTCCCTTCCGCGAGGCCGAGCAGCACCTTCGCCCGCCCGCGCTCGTTGAAGTGGATCTGCAGCGGCACCAGCGTCGCGCCCTCGCGCGTCACCGCGCCCGCGAGCGCGCGCATCTGCTTCTTGTGCAGCAGCAGCTTGCGCGGCCGGCGCGGCTCGAACTTCGCCATGAAGCTGCCGGCCTGCCATTCGGGGATGTAGGCGTTGAACAGCCACATCTCGCCGTCGCGCTCGCCCGCCCACGCCTCGGAGAGCGTGGCGCGGCCGGCCCGCAGGCTCTTCACCTCCGGCCCGATCAGCGCCAGGCCGGCCTCGACCGTGTCCCCGATCTTGTAGTCGTGCCGAGCCTTGCGGTTCTGCGCGACGACGCCGTGGCTGATGAGCCCCTTCTTCTTCGCCTCAGCCATCAATTGAGCAGGCCGACGGACACCATCGCCTCGCGCACCCGCGCCTTGTTCTGCTCGGCAAGCGGGGCGAGCGGCAGGCGGCAGGTTTCCGTGCTCCTGCCGAGCAGCGAGGCGGCGTACTTCACCGGGCCCGGCGAAGTCTCGCAGAACAGCGCGTCGTGCAGCGGCAGCAGGCGGTCCTGGATGGCGATCGCCTCCTTGACGCGCCCATCGCGCCAGGCCTTGTGCATCTCGGCGCAGAGCCGCGGCGCGACATTGGCCGTGACGCTGATGCAGCCATGCCCGCCGGCGCCGAGGAAGGCGACCGCGGTATGGTCCTCGCCCGAGAGCTGGATGAAGTCCTCGCCGCAGGCCCGCCGCGTGTGCAGCGGGCGCGCGAGGTTCGCCGTCGCGTCCTTCACGCCGACGATGTTCCGGTGCTTCGCGAGGCGCGCCATGGTCTCGACGCTCATGTCGATCACGCTGCGCGGGGGGATGTTGTAGATGATGATCGGCAGGTCCACGGCGTCCGCGATCGCCTTGAAGTGGAGGTAGAGCCCCTCCTGCGTCGGCTTGTTGTAGTAGGGCGTCACGATCAGCGCCGCGTCCGCCCCCACCTCCTTCGCATGCCGGGTCAGCTCGATCGCCTCGCGCGTGCTGTTGGAGCCGGTGCCGGCGATCACGGGGACGCGCCCGCGCGCCGCCGCGACGCAGAGCTCCACCACCCGCATGTGCTCGGCATGGGTCAGGGTCGGGCTCTCGCCGGTGGTGCCGACCGGGATCAGCCCCTCGGTCCCCTCGGCGATCTGCCACTCGACGAGGTCCTGGAACGCTTTCTCGTCCACCGACCCATCGCTGCGCATCGGGGTGATCAGGGCCACCAGCGATCCCTTGAACATGGTCGGCGCTCCTCCGGTCCGGCGAAGCCGCAAGCTAATCACCGGGCGGGCGGGGGACAAGGGCGCTGCATCTGGCCTAGAGTCGCTCCATGCCGAGACACCGCCGATTCCGTCCCGCCTTCGCCGCCGCATCCCTCGCATTCGGCGCCGCGCTCCTCCTGGCCCTGCCCACCGCCCTGGCCCAGCCCTGGACGTCCGAGGCGGCGCGCAACGCTGGCCGCCAGGCCCTCGCCGCCGCCGTGGCCCAGCGCTGGCCCGAGGCCGACAGCCTTGCGCGCGAGGCGGCCCCGCTGGCGCGCAAGATCGTCACCTGGATGCGGCTCTACAGCCGTGGCGCCCCGGCGACCGCGGCCGAACTCGTTGGCTTCGTCGAGGAGAATCCGGACTGGCCCTTCCAGGAGGGCCTCGCCCGCCGCGTCGAGGAGGCGCTGGTGGGCGAGCCGGACGATGCCGTCGCGCTGCGCTGGCTGGCGCTGCGCCCTCCCTCCATCCGCACGCTGGAGGCCGCCCAGCGCCTGGCCGACGCCCTGACCCGCGCCGGCCGGGCCGAGGAAGCCGCCGCCCTGCTCCGCACCGCCTGGGTGGAGGCCGTGCCCGATGGCATCAGCGAGGATGCCTTCCTCGCCCGCAACGCGGCGCTGTTATCCGCCGAGGACCACGCACGGCGCTTCGACCGGCTGCTGTTCGGCCGCGACATCCCCGCCGCCGCGCGCCAGGCCGCCCGGCTCGCGGAGTCCCGGCAGGCGGCTGCGCGGTCGGCCCTTGCGGCCCTGACCGACCGGCCCGAGGCCGAGGCGTTCGCGCCCGGCGTCCAGGTGAACGGCGATCTCGGCCTGCTCTACGCCCGCGCCCGGTGGCTCCGCCGGCAGGACCGCGACCTCGAGGCCGCCGCCCTCTGGCGCGCCGAGGGCGAGGCGGCCCAGCGGGGCATGGAGGGCGGGCGCGCCCGGACGGTCTGGATCGAACGCCAGATCCTCGCCCGCAAGCTGCTCCGACTGGGCGAGCCGCGCGCCGCCTACGAGGTCGCCGCCGGCCACGGCCAGACGGCGCCTGGCGAGCCGCGCCAGGAGGCCGAGTTCCTTGCCGGCTTCATCGCCCTGCGGCAGCTCCGCGACCCGGCACGCGCCCTGCGGCATTTCGAGGCGGTCGCCGAGGGCAGCCGCTCGACCATCACCCGCGCCCGCAGCGCCTACTGGGCGGGCCGCACCCACGCCGCCCGCGGCGACGAGGCCCGCGCGCGCGAGCGCTACGCCGCCGCCGCCGCCTTCGCGACCACCTATTACGGCCAGCTCGCCGCCCTCGAGCTGGGCGAGGATGCGGCGCGCCTCGCCGCCCGAATCGCCGCCGTGCCGACGCCCTCGGTCAGTGCCGAGCAGGTGCGGGCCTTCGCCGCGAAGGAGCTGGCGCGGGCCGTGCTGACGCTGGCCGATCTCGGCGAGAAGCGCCGCGCCCGCACCTTCATCCTGCGGCTGCGCGAGACCGCCGCGGAGCCGGCCGAGCAGGTGCTGGCGGCGCGCCTCGCCATCGAGATCGGCCGGCCCGACCACGCCGTCTGGGTGGCGCGCCGCGCCGGGGCGGAGGGCATCGTCCTCCTCGCCGAAGGCTGGCCGACGCCCTACACGCCGCCCGTCTCCTCGCCGGAGGCCGCCGTGATCCACGCGATCACGCGGCAGGAGAGCAATTTTGACACCGAGGCGGTTTCCGGCTCCAACGCGCGTGGCCTGATGCAGCTCCTGCCGAGCACCGCGGCGCAGGTCGCGCGCCGCCTCGGCGTGCCGCATGCGCTGCCCATGCTCACCGCGAACCCGATGCACAACATGCGCCTCGGCGCCGCCTATCTGGACGAGATGCTGGCACGCTTCGACGGCGCCCTGCCGCTCGCCGCGGCGGCCTACAACGCCGGCCCGCGGCGGGTGGACGAATGGATCGCCACCTATGGCGACCCCCGCAGCGGGGGTGCGGTGCACATGCTCGACTGGATCGAGCTGATCCCCTTCTCCGAGACGCGCAACTACGTCCAGCGGGTGATCGAGAATGTCGTGGTGTACCGCGCCCGGGATCCGGCGACCGCCGCCGCCGGCCTGGAACATCCGCTCGCGCGCTGGCTGAGGGAACCGTCGTGACCGTGACCACTCCCGCGGCGCTGCCGGCGCCGCGCCGCATCCGGTTCTCCGCGCGCGACGGCCTTCCGCTCTCCGCCGCCGAGTGGTGGGACCAGGCCGGCGCCGCGCATGGCCGCACCCCGCTCCTCTGCCTGCCCGGCATCTGCCGCACCGCGATGGACTACCAGGCGCTCGCCGCGCGCCACATGGGCGAGCGGCGCGTCGTCGCGCTCGACTACCCCGGCCATGGCGAGAGCGCGCGTGCCGATGACCCCGCGCGCTACGCCCCCGAGAACATCATCCACGACGTGCTGGACGCGATGGCCGCGCTGCATGTCCACCGCGCCGTGGTGGTCGGCACCAGCTTCGGCGGGCTGATGGCGATGGCGATCGCGGCGGCGCGTCCCGCCGCCCTCGCCGCCGTGGTGCTGAACGACATCGGCCCGCGGATCGAGGCCGAGGGGCGCGAGTTCATCCGCGACTTCGTGGCCCGCGACCCGGCCCTCGCCACGCTGGACGACGCAGCCGACTACCTGCGACGGACGCTGCCGCCGCTCGGCATTGCCGACACGGCGGGCTGGCGGCGCCTCGCCGAGCTCACCTACGCCCGCGGCGGGGACGGGCGCTGGCACCCGCGCTGGGACACGCGGCTCGCGGAGGTCATCCTCGGCACCGATCCACCCGAGTTCTGGCCCTATTTCGGCGCGCTCGCCCATGTGCCCCTGCTGCTCGTCTGGGGCCAGGCGAGCCAGATCCTCTCGGCGAGCACGGTGCAGCGGATGCGGCAGATGCACCCGGACATGGCGCTGCTCTCGCTGCCCGGCGTCGGCCATGTGCCGATCCTCGACGAGCCGGACACGGCCGCGCAGCTCGACGCCTTCCTGCGCACCGCGGTGCCGTGAGCATCGAGGCGGTCCCCCCGGAGCGCCCCGGCGTCACGCCGGCCTTCATCGTCGCCACCATGGGCGGCATCGGCCTCGTCCGCGTCTTCCCGGGCACATGGGGCGCGATGCTGGTGCTCCCGGCGGTGCTGCTCGGCCCCCTGCCCTGCCTCCTGCTCGGCCTGGTGGTGGCGGCGATCGGCTGGTGGGCGGCGCACCAGGCGCTGCGCGAGCGCCCCGGCGTGGCCGATCCGGGCTGGATCGTGGTGGACGAGGGCGCGGGGCAGCTCATCGCGCTCGCCGGCCTGCCGCTCGATCCCAATGCCACCGGGCTGATCATGGCCTTCGCCCTGTTCCGCGCGCTCGACATCCTCAAGCCCGGCCCGGTCGGCTGGGCCGACCGCATGGGCGGCGCGTTCGGCGTGATGCTCGACGACCTCGTCGCCGGCGTGATCGCCGCCGTGGGGCTGATGCTGTTCCACCGCTACTGGCCGGGAGTGCTGAACTGATGACGCCGCTGCTCTCCGCGACGACGCTCGACGAGGCCCGCGCGCTGCTCGCCGCGATGGAGGCGCGGGGGCTCACCCTGGCCACCGCCGAGAGCTGCACCGGCGGCCTGATCGCCGCGGCGCTGACCGCGATCGCGGGCAGCTCCGCCGTGGTGGCGGGTGGCTTCGTCACCTACTCGAACGCGATGAAGACCCGCATGGTCGGCGTGCCGGAGGAGATGCTGCGCCGCGTCGGCGCCGTCAGCGAGGAGGTTGCGCGCGCCATGGCCAAAGGCGCGCTGCGCGAGACCGGCGCCGACCTGGCGCTGAGCTGCACCGGCATCGCCGGGCCGGGCGGCGCGACGCCGGGCAAGCCGGTCGGGCTGGTGTTCATCGGCGCGGCGCGGCGCGGCGGCGAGACCCGCGTGGAGCGCCACGTCTTCCCCGGCGACCGCGCCGCGGTGCGCGCGGCGACGGTGGATGCGGCCCTCGCCCTGGCGCGGCGGCTGCTGGCCTCACCCTAGCCCCTTGCCGGCCTGACAAGGGGTCAGGCTTTTCCACGGCGGCGCTTCGCGCCCCCCGGCTGGAAACTAGGGCGATCGCGGCCTGGCCAGCCCAAGGTTGCCGCCTCCGCCGCTTTCCCCTATAGGCCCCGCTCCGCCCCGGCGGCCGGTCGGCATCGGCCGCCCCGAATTCCGCGAGCTCTCCCGATGAAGCCGAACACTCACCCCGACTACCACGAGATCACCGTCATCATGACCGACGGGACCACCTTCACGACGCGGTCCTGCTACGGCCAGCCGGGTGACACGCTTCGGCTCGACATCGATCCGAAGTCGCACCCGGCCTGGACCGGTCAGCAGCGGGTGGTGCTCGACACCGGCGGACAGATCGCCAAGTTCAACAAGCGCTTCGCCGGCATCGGCACCCGCAAGAAGGGCTGAGCGCGGCCGCGCAGCCCACCGCGGCGCCGCCCCGCCGCGCGCGGCGCAGCCGCGATCCGACCGACTGCGATCCGTTCCTGGCAGGCGCCGTCCCCTTGAAACAGGGGGGCGGCGCTCACCAATTCCGGAGCGCCGGTGGTGCCCGATTGGGGCCGCCGGCGCGGACCGGATCGGGTCGCTCGCATGGGGATCCCCGGGGGCATCACCCGGCCGGGACGCAAACCGCAACGAACCTTGCTTCCCGAAGGAGGTTCCCTGTGAACGCGTTCGACTTCTCGCCCCTGTTCCGCACCGCGATCGGCTTCGACCGGCTTGTCCGTCAGCTTGACATGGCGCGCCTGTCGGAGGCCTCGAGCGGCTATCCGCCCTACAACATCGAGAAGACCGGCGAGGACACCTACGTCCTCACCATGGCTGTCGCCGGTTTCGGCCCCAACGACCTCGAGGTGACGGCGCGCGAGAACACGCTGACCGTCGCCGGCAAGGCGTCGCAGCCGGACGAGGGCCGCAGCTTCCTGTATCGCGGCATCGCAGGCCGCGCCTTCGAGCGCCGCTTCGTCCTCGCCGACCACATCGTGGTCAAGGGCGCGCGGCTTGAGAACGGGCTCCTCCACATCGAGCTCGAGCGCGTGGTGCCCGAGGCGCTGAAGCCGCGCCGCATCGAGATCCAGGCCGGCGCGCCGCAGAGCCGCCCGGCGCTGGCCAACGACCAGCAGGCCTCGCAGCAGGCTCAGGCGGCCTAACGAACGGGCGCGGGGGCATCCGCCGAACGGCGAGCCCGCGCTCTCCCGCGATTGCCGCACGAACCGGCAGAGACGGGCCGGCGGGCCGCACCGCCGGCCCTTTTGCGTCCAGGCTCGCCGCGGGCCTCAGCCGACTCCGACGATCCGGTACTCGAATTCGCGCCCGTCGGGCTCGGTGATCGAGACATACTCGCCGGGCCGCATCGTGCCGGGCGTGTGGAAGAGCTGCTGGAGCGGCGCATCGGAGAGGTCCGCGGCGCGCCGCCCCGCCGCCCCGCCCCCGCCGGGGGCCGCGGCGCCCGAGGGGGCGCTGCCGCCGAAGAGGCGCAGCGACCAGCCCGAATCGGGATCGTACTGCACGTCGCCGTACCGGTCCGGCTCCCCCGGCCAGAGGCGGCGCACCGGCCAGGGCTCCGGGTCGGCGGCCCATGCCTCGGCGTCCAGGCAGCCGCGCTGGTCGAGGATGACGCGCAACTCGTAGCGACGCTCGGGGCTGCCGTCGGGGAAGCCCGGGCCGCGCGCCATCGCGAGGGTCACCGTCACCCGCCGTGCCGCCAGCGCCGCGCCGCCGCCTTCGCGCCCCATTCTCCGCCTCCTGCCGACTCCCGGTGGTCCGGCAGCGTAGCGGAAACGCCGCTCCGCGCGATGCGGTTCGCGGAGCGCAGCAGGAGGCGCGGCGGCCTCAGATCGCCACCCGGACGCCGAGCTCGACCACGCGGTCCGACGGGATGCGGAAGAACTCGGTCGCCGGCACCGCGTTGCGCGACATCAAGCCGAACAGCCACTGCCGCCAGCGCGACAGCTTGGGCACCACCGCCGCGACCAGCGTCTCGCGCCCGAGGAAGTAGCTCGCCTGCATCGGGTCCCAGGCGATGCCCTCGCCGCGCAACTGCTCCAGTTCGCGCGGGATGTTCGGGCTCTCCTGGAAGCCGTAGCGGATGAGCACGCGGTAGATGCCAGGCGCGAGCTCCGTCACTTCGCGCCGCCGTTCGGGACCGACCGCGGGGACGTCCTCGTTCAGCACGGTCACGAACAGCACGCGCTCGTGCAGCACCTTGTTGTGCTTGAGGTTGTGCAGCAGCGCGTTGGGCACGTAGTCGGCCTGGCCGGTCATGAACACGGCGATGCCCGGAACCCGGATCGTCCGGCTTTGCGGCAGCCGCGCGAGGAAGGACCGGAGCGGCAGGCTGTCCTGGCGGAAGCGCGCGAACAGCAGTTCCCGCCCCCGGTGCCAGGTCGTCATCAGCAGGTAGAGCGCGCCGCCGATCACCAGCGGCACGTAGCCCCCCTCGGGGATCTTCAGCACGTTGGAGAGGAAGTAGCCGGCGTCGAGCAGGAACAGCGGGCCGAAGACCAGCACGACGAAGGGGAGCGGCCAGCCGAACTGCCGGCGGAAGACCAGGAAGGCCAGGGCCGAGGTGCAGAGGAAGGTGCCGGTGACCGCGAGCCCGTAGGCCGCGGCGAGCGCGTCCGAGGTCTTGAACGACAGCACCAGGATGAGCACGCCGATCAGCAGCCCCCAGTTCACCTGCGGCATGTAGATCTGCCCCTCCTCGGTCTCCGAGGTGTGGCGCACGATGAGCCGCGGCAGGAAGCCGAGCTGGATGCACTGGCGCGCGATCGAGTAGGCACCCGTGATCATCGCCTGGCTCGCGATGATCGTCGCCGCGGTGGCGAGCACGACGAGAAAGGGCCGGAGCCAGCCCGGGGAGAGCAGGTAGAACGGGTTCTCCAGCTTGGCCGGATCCCCGAGCAGCAGGGCGCCCTGGCCGCAGTAGTTGAGCAGCAGCGCCGGCAGCACGAAGGACAGCCAGGCGATGCGGATCGGCCGGCGGCCGAAATGGCCCATGTCCGCGTAGAGCGCCTCCGCCCCCGTCACCGCCAGCACCACCGAGCCGAGCGTGACGAAGGTCGCGACCGGATGCGCGACGGCGAAGCCGGCCGCATGGTGCGGCGAGAGCGCTTCCAGCACCTCCGGCCGCTGCGCGATGCCCCAGAGGCCGAGCAGGGCGAGCACGCCGAACCAGAGCGCCATCACCGGCCCGAACACCGCACCCATGGCGCCGGTGCCGCGGTACTGCGGGAGGAACAGCACCAGGATCACCGCGACCGAGAGCGGCACGACGAAATCCTCGAAGTGCGGCTCGATGACCTTCAGCCCCTCGACGGCCGAGAGCACCGAGATTGCCGGCGTGATCGTGCCGTCGCCGAAGAACAGCGCCGCGCCGGCGATGCCGATCAGCGAGACCAGCCAGCGCCCGCGCTCGTTCCGCACGACGCGCTGCGCCAGGGCCATCAGCGCCAGGATGCCGCCCTCGCCGCGGTTGTCGGCGCGGAGGATGAAGAAGATGTACTTCACCGTGACCGTCAGGATGAGCGCCCAGGCGATCATGCTGAGGATGCCGAGGATCTCGGCACGGTCGATCCCGCCCTCCGTGAAGTGCAGCAGCGCGGCGCGCATCGCGTAGAGCGGCGAGGTGCCGATGTCGCCAAAGACGACGCCGAGCACGCCGAGCAGCAGGCCGGCCGAAAGGCGGCGGTCGTCGGCCGCAGCCGCCCCGTGCCCCGGCACAGGGGACGGCTGCCGCACGGCCCCCGGCGCGTCCGTGCGAGGCGGCGGGGCGGCACGGCCGCCTTCGGAGGGGGGGATCGCGTCGTCGCTCATCTGGAAGGGTCAGGCGGCCGCGGTGGCATCAGCCTTGCGCCCGGTGCGTTAGGCGCCGGCCGGGGCGGTCGTCGCCCTCACCCGCCGCCGCGCTCCTCGCCGCTCAGTGCCCCCTGAGGATCTGGCTGAGGAACAGCTTCAGCCGGTCCGTCTTCGGGTCGTTGAAGACCTCCTCGGGCGTCCCGACCTCGACGATCTCGCCGCGGTCCATGAACACCACGCGGTCGGCGACCTGGCGCGCGAAGCCCATCTCGTGCGTGACCACCATCATGGTCATGCCGGTCTCGGCCAGCTCGACCATCACGTCGAGCACCTCCTTGATCATCTCCGGGTCGAGGGCCGAGGTCGGCTCGTCGAACAGCATGATCTTCGGCCGCATGCACAGCGCCCGCGCGATCGCGACGCGCTGCTGCTGCCCGCCGGAGAGCTGGCCCGGATACTTGAGCGCCTGTTCCGGGATCTTCACCCGGGTCAGCAGCTCCATCGCCAGGTCCTCCGCCTCCTTCCTCGGCATGCGGCGGACCCAGATGGGCGCGAGGGTGCAGTTCTCCAGCACCGTCAGGTGCGGGAACAGGTTGAAGCTCTGGAACACCATGCCGACCTCGCGCCGGATGGCGTCGAGCGCGCGCAGGTCGTCGGAGAGCTCGATGCCGTCCACGACGATCCGCCCCTCCTGGTGCTGCTCGAGGCGGTTGATGCAGCGGATCATGGTGGACTTGCCGCTGCCCGAGGGCCCGCACACCACCACCCGCTCGCGCGGCGCGACGGCGAGCGAGACGTCGCGCAGCACGTGCAGCGTGCCGAACCACTTGTTGACCCGGTCGAGCAGGATCGCCGGCGGGGCGTCCGCTTGGGCGGCCGAGGCGACGGCCGCGCCCTCGGCCAATGCGGTCTGACTCATCCTCGCGCCCTCTCCTCTCAGCGCCGCCGGTGGCGGTTCAGCTCCGCCTCCAGGTTCTGGCTGTATCGCGACATGGCGAAGCAGAACATGAAGTAGATCACCCCGACGAAGACATAGACCTCGACGCCGAAGCCCTGCCAGGCCGGCTCGACGATCGCCGTCTTGCCCGCGGTCAGCAGGTCGAAGATGCCGATGATCAGCACCAGCGAGGTGTCCTTGAAGAAGCCGATGAACGTGTTGACCAGCGGCGGGATCACGAGGCGGAGCGCCTGCGGCAGCACGATCAGCCCGGTCTTCTGCCAGTAGGTCAGGCCGAGCGCGTCCGCCGCCTCGTACTGCCCCTTCGGCAGGGCCTGCAGGCCGCCCCGCACCACCTCGGCGAGGTAGGCGCCGGCGAACAGGATGATCGCGATCTGCGCGCGCAGCAGCTTGTCGATGTTCATCCCCTCGGGGAGGAAGAGGGGGAACATCACGCTCGCCATGAACAGCAGCGAGATCAGCGGCACGCCGCGGATCAGCTCCACATAGAGCACGCAGAGCGTCTTGATCGCCGGCAGGCTGGAACGGCGCCCGAGCGCGACCAGGATGGACAGCGGGAAGGCGAAGGCGAGGCCGAAGGTCGCGAGGATCAGCGTGATCGGCAGCCCGCCCCAGCGCTCCTGCGGCACGTAGGGCATGTCGAGGACAGGCCCGACCCAGGCCAGCAGGGCATAGACGAGCGCCGCCGTCGGCCAGAGCATCCCGATCCAGCCGCGGACGTAGGCGAAGCCGGCGCCGAGCAGCAGGGCGAGGGCGAGGAGCTGCTCCCACGGCTGCGGCAGCAACCCCGGAGCGGTGTTCCCGCCCCACATCAGGATGCCAATGAGCGTCAGCGCCCCGGCCCAGACCGTCACCAGCTCCTTCCGCCAGAACCGGCGCATGGCGGAGACGACGTAGAGCGCGACGAAGAGCAGGATCACCAGCGCCGGGCGCCAGTGCTCCTCATAGGGGTAGGTGCCGAAGAGGATGAAGCGGTGCTTCTCCGTCACCACCGCCCAGCAGGCGCCGATGCCCTTCAGCTCGCGGCAGGCCTGGGTCTGGTTGTTCGGCACCTCCCAGATCGCGTTGACGAAGGCCCACTCGACGAAGCCGATGGTAAAGCGCGCGATCAGGTAGATCAGCAGCAGCGTGACCGCGGTGGAGAGCCAGGAGGAGAACAGGTTCGCCCGCAGCCAGGCGACCGGCCCCGCCGCCGTCATCGGCGGGCTGCGCGGCGCGGAGGCCTCTCCGGGGACGCGGGCGACCGCGGTCTCGAGCTGGACGCGGGTGGTGGTGTCGGCGGGGGCCATGGCTCAGCGCTCCACCAACGCGATTCGTGCATTGTACCAGTTCATGAAGGCGCTGATGGACAGGCTGATCGTCAGGTAGACCGCCATGATGATGGCGATGCCCTCGATCGCCTGCCCGGTCTGGTTCAGCGTCGTGTTGGCGATGCTCACGATGTCCTGGTAGCCGATCGCGACCGCGAGCGAGGAATTCTTGGTCAGGTTCAGGTACTGGCTCGTCATCGGCGGCACGATCACGCGCAGTGCCTGGGGCAGCACGATCAGCCGCAGCACCTGCCCGTGGCGGAGGCCGAGCGCCTGCGCCGCCTCCCACTGCCCCTGGTTCACCGCGAGGATGCCCGCGCGCACGATCTCGGCGATGAAGGCCGCCGTGTAGGTGACGAGGCCGACCAGCAGCGCGAAGAACTCGGGGCTCACCGTGAGGCCGCCCGTGAAGTTGAAGCCGCGCAGCACCGGCCGGTCCACCGTCCAGGGCGCTCCCATCGCCGCCCAGACCGCGAGCGGCAGCCCGACGACGAGCAGCACCGCCGCGGGCCAGACCCGCCGCGGCCGCCCGTCGGCCATCTGCCGCGCGCGCGCCCAGCGCGCATAGAGCCAGGCGCCGGCCACGCCCGCCAGCAGCGCGAGCAACGCCGCCGTATGCGCCCCCTGCCACTCGATCCAGGGCAGCTTCAGACCGCGGTTGGAGAGGTACACGCCGTCCACCGGATTGAGCGCCTGGCGCGGGCCCGGCAGCCCCTGCAGGATCGTGTACCAGAACAGAAGCTGCAGCAGCAGCGGCAGGTCGCGGATCACCTCGACATAGACCGAGGCGAGCCTCGCCAGCAGCCAGTTGCGCGACAGGCGCGCGATGCCGATCGCTGTGCCGATGATGGTGGCCAGCACGATCCCTATCACCGACACCTTCAGCGTGTTCAGCACGCCGACCAGCAGCGCGCGCGCGTAGGTGTCGGTCGGCGAGTAGTCGATGACGTGCTCGCCGATCGGCAGCCCCGCCTCGCGGCCGAGGAAGCCGAAGCCGGTCGCGATGCGGCGTACCTCCAGGTTGTGCGCCGTGTTGCGCACCAGCCACCAGACGATCGCGACCACCACGCCGACCACCAGCACCTGCCAGACGAGGCCGCGCACCCGCTCGTCCGACCAGGACAGGCGGATCGGCCGCCGCGGCGGGGCGCGGAGGTGGCGCGGGTCGTCGGTGGTTGCGTCGGACATGTCCCCAGGCCTCGTCCTGCTTCTTCCTTGCCCGCGGCGTCGGTGGCGATCAGGACGCCACGGGATGCGCCGGTCCCATACGGCGCTCGGGCCGGGCGGCACGGCGCCGCCCGGCCCGTTCGTCAGATCACCGGAAGGGCGGCGCGTACTGGAGCCCGCCCTGGGTCCACAGCCGGTTCGGGCCGCGCTGGATGCCGAGCGGCCCGAGGTTGCGCTGGAACGCCTCGCCGTAATTGCCGACCGCCTTGATCACCTTCACCGCCCAGTCGTTCGGCAGGCCGAGCATCTGGCCGAGCTCGCCGGTGCGCCCGAGCAGGCGCTGCACCTCCGGCCGCGGGTCGTTCTGCGCCATCTGCTCGACGTTCTGCTGGGTGATGCCGAACTCCTCCGCCGCGACCATGGCGAAATGGGTCCAGGCCACGATGTCCCGGAAGCGCGGGTCGCCCTGGCGCACCACGGGGCCGAGCGGCTCCTTGCTGATGACGTCCTCAAGGATCCGGTACTGCTCGCCGCGCGGCCCCTGCGCCGCGCGCGTGGCGGCGAGGCCCGAGATGTCGGTGGTGAACACGTCGCAGCGGCCGGCGAAGAAGGCGCCCGTCACCTCCTCGAGCCGCTCGATCACCACCGGCTGGATCTGGATGCTGTTGGCGCGGGCCCAGTCGGCCAGGTTCTGCTCCGTCGTCGTGCCGGGCTGCACGCAGACCGTGGCGCCGTTGAGCTCCGATCCGCGGGTAACGCCGGAATCCGCCCGCACCATGAAGCCCTGGCCGTCGTAGAAGGTGATGGCGGGGAAGTCGAAGCCGAGCGCGGTGTCGCGCGAGAAGCTCCAGGTCGTGTTGCGGGACAGGATGTCCACCTCCCCCGACTGCAGCGCCGTGAAGCGATTCTGCGTCGTCGTGCGGACGAAGCGCACCTTGCCCGGGTCGCCGAGCAGGGCGGCGGCAACGGCGTGGCAGAAGTCCACGTCGAAGCCCCGGTACTGCCCCTGCGCATCCGGTGCGCTGAAGCCCGCCAGCCCGGTGTTCACACCGCAGAGCAGGGTGCCGCGCGAGCGGATCGCCTCCACGGTGTTGGCGGCCGGCGCCGCGGCGGGCGCCGGCTGCTGCTGTGCCCGCGCGGCGGACGGCAGCAGGACCGCGGCCACCCCCGCCAGCGTCAGGACCGTAGCACCCAGCGCGCGGATTGTACCGAACATCGCAATCCACTCCTCGTTCTAAGCGCGTTCGCCGCCCGCACGGCACGCGGGCCAATCGGCGGCGATGTCGCGCCATGCCCTGTACGGGTGCAACGCGCAAGCGTGCCAAACGACCAACCCGCCCCGGGGGCTCCCGTGCCGGCGCGCGGGGCGGGCGGCGTCCCGTCCGCCGGCCGGTCTGTCGTGCAAGGAGGACGACGGAGGGCGCCTCACCCCCCTCCCCGACGACCGCATCAGGGGCGCGGCGTCGCCGCCTCCTCCGCCGGCGGCAGGACGAGGGTGAGGGTCGTCCCGCCGCCCCCGCTGCCGCCGCCCTCCGGCGCGGCCGGCGCCGCCGCCTCGCTCACCTCGAACCGCCCGCCCGTGCCCTCGGCCAGGGCGCGCAGCGCCGCGCCCTGCGGCGCCGCCGGAAGGCCGGAAATCACGAGCGCCGCCCCGCCCCCATCCGCCTCGCCGAGCGCGATGCGAAGCGCTCCCCCGAGGGCCAGCCGCGCCACCGCGTCGCGCGTCAGCTCCAGCAGGCCGAGGTCGAACAGGGTGCGATCCATGCGCACCGGCGGCAGCCCCCCTTCCGCCTGCTCGATGGCGAGGCCGATGCGCGAGCCCGCTACCAGGCGCAGCAGAGGCTCCACCGCCGTCAGCGCCGCGCCCGGCTCGACCGCGGCGATGTCCGGCAGCGGCCGCCGCGCCATCATGGTGAAGGCCCGCACCACGGCGTCGAGGCGCCGGCTGGCCAGGGCCACCCGCTCGACCTGCCGCTGCGGCAGCACGGCATCCTCGGGCAGCGCGCGCCGCAGCGATTCGACATTGGCGAAGAGCACGGTCAGCAGGTTGTTGACCTCGTGCTGCACCGGCGGCGCGAGCGCGGCGAGCAGGCGCTGGCGCGCCGCCCGTGCGGCGAGCTCGGCCGCGGCGTCGTCGCCGACCGCCGCCGCGGCCGGCTGCGCCTCTAACGGGCGCCCGTTCCCGCGAGGCGCTCTTCGTCCCAGGGAAGCCTCATCCATGCCAGCCGTCCTCCGCCGAAAACTCCGTGGTGCGCCTCATCCGCGCGGCGACCGTTCCGGCATCCCAGCCCCTGCTCCCTGCGCCCGGCCGTACGCCTCCAGGATATCGCGGAACAGCCGGGCGGCGAGGGTTCCGCCGCTCACCCCGTCCATCGGGCTCGCATCGTCATTGCCGAGCCAGATGCCGAGAACCAGGGGCCCAGAGGCGTTAGCACCGCCGGGCGCCGCGACGAAGCCCAGGAACCAGGCGTCGCGATGATCCTGGCTGGTCCCGGTCTTGCCGGCCACGACACGGCCCCCCGGCAGAGCGGCCGCGCGCCCGGTGCCATAACGCACGACCGCCTCCAGCATCCGGCGCAGCGCCGCGGCGTGCTCGGCCGCCACTGCGGGCCGCCCTGCCCCCGGCCCGCCTCCGGGCCGCGGCACGGGCAGCGCCCGCCGCCCGCCCGCGCCGAACGCGGCCGCGATGCCATGCGGCACGACGCGCCTCCCGCCATTGGCGATCGCCGCATAGGCCGCGGCGAGGTCGAGCAGCGTCACCTCCCCGGTCCCCAGTGCCAGCGAGGCGTCGCGCGGGAACCGATCCACATCAAGGCCGAGCCGCTCGGCGAGTTCCACCACCCGGCGCGGCCCCCCAGCCCGCTGCAGCACCCGCACGGCCGCCGTGTTGACGCTGTGCGCCAGCGCCTCCTCGGCGCTGATCTCGCCGCGCGCCCGCCATTCCCCGTTGCCCGGCGACCAGCGGCCGAGGCGGAGCGGCGCGTCCGCCACCGGATCCTCCGGCCGCATCCCCTGCTCGATCGCGGCGAGGAAGACGATCGGCTTGAACGCCGAGCCGGGCTGCCGCCGCGCCTGGGTGGCGCGGTTGAACGGGCTCGCCCGGTAGTCGCGCCCGCCGGCCATGGCCCGCACCGCGCCGGTCGCCGCGTCGAGCGCCACCACCGCGCCCTGGCTCACCCGCGC